>Ga0308167_1001165_pt1 | contig 33443 bp, 32 predicted proteins | sample PhyCR1_2_FD_202138 | JGI IMG/M metagenome (GOLD analysis project Ga0308167, IMG submission 202138) | Phyllosphere microbial communities from UC Gill Tract Community Farm, Albany, California, United States - DLSLRC.R1 | ecosystem: Host-associated > Plants > Phyllosphere > Unclassified | place... | reverse complement strand
CGGTGGAGTTTCTGTTCCCTTATGATTATCCGGCTGAGCAGCTAAAACCGCTGCTGGATGACAACGGCCTAAAGCTGGTGCTGTTCAATACGGCACCGGGCAACGTTGCGGCTGGCGAATGGGGCGTTAGCGCTATCCCTGGCCGGGAAGCGGAGGCACGGGCCGATATCGACAGCGCGCTGGCCTACGCGCTGGCGCTTGACTGCCCCCAAGTGCATATCATGGCCGCCACCGTACCGCCGGGTGCGGATCGCCAGCAGTACGTTGACACCTTTGTCAGCAATATGCGTTACGCCGCAGAACGCTTCGCACCCCATAACATCAGGCTATTAATCGAAGCGTTAAATCCTACGACGAAACCGCGCTATCTGTATGCCAGCCAGTATCAGACGCTGGAGATGGTCGACCTGATCGACCGTCCCAACGTGTTTACCCAGCTTGATCTGTTCCATGCCCAGATCGTGGACGGTAACCTCAGCCATCTGATTCGCCATTACGCGGGACGTTACCGCCACGTGCAGATTGCCGCGGCCCCCAACCGCCACGAACCGGACGAAGGGGAGATCAACTATCCCTGGCTGTTCCGCTTACTGGATGAGGTGGGATATGACGGCTGGATCGGCTGTGAGTATATCCCGCGCGGGGACACCGTTCAGGGGCTGAACTGGTTCTCGCCCTGGGCAAAAAACCGCTAAAGCATTGATAAACATCACACCGGTGTGTCGGCACCGGTGCAGTTCTGGTCGTCTTTTATACGCACCAGCATCAGGTTGAGCTGTAGCCAAAAATTCTAAAAAAAAAAAATTTAATCAGAGGTTTACCATGACGACTGCGTTGCTGTTAGCCATCGCGACCGCCAGCATTGTGATTCTGCTGCTGCTGGTCATCAAAGCCAAAGTGCACCCCTTTGTCGCGCTACTGATTGTCAGCCTGCTGGTGGCGATAGCGACCGGTATCCCGGCTGAAAAAATCATGGAGACGATTATCAGCGGCATGGGCGGGCTGCTGGGCCATATCACCATTATTATTGTGCTGGGTGCCATGCTCGGGGCCATTATCGAAGCCTCCGGCGGAGCGGAGTCGCTGGCCCAACGCTTCAGTAAAACCCTGGGCCTGAAACGGACCGTTGCCGCCTTGACGATGGCGGCGTTTATTCTGGGCATCCCGGTCTTTTTTGAAGTGGGCTTTATTATCGTTATCCCGTTGATCTACGGCTTTACCAAGGTGGCTCGGGTTTCCCCCTTAAAGTTTGGCCTGCCGATGGCCGGGGTGATGTTAACGGTGCATGTGGCATTGCCCACTCATCCGGGTGCGGCGGCGGCGGCGGCGATTTTGCACACCGATATGGGCTGGCTGATGCTGCTGGGGATTCTTATCTCTGTTCCGGTTGGTATTTTGGGGTATTACGTCGCCCGGGTGATGAATCGCCGTCAGTATCATCTGTCAGTCGAGGTGCTGGAACAGTTACAGATGGCGAAGCCTGAAGGTGCCAGCAAGAAAAATGAGCCGACCCCACCGGGCGCATTGACCATCAGTGGCCTGATCGTGGTTCCCATTGTTTTAATTGTGCTGGGCACGTTGTCACATTCACTGCTGGCGCCAGACAGCCTGCTGGGGAAAGTGATGACGGTCATTGGCACGCCGCCTGTTGCGCTGTTGATTGCATTAGGGCTGGCTGCCTGGCTACTGGGAATACGCCGTGGCTGGAGCAAAGATAAGCTGGAAGACCTGACCGGGCGGGCGATTCCGGGATCGGCCAGCGTGATTCTGGTTGCGGGCGCAGGGGGCGCTTTTGGTAAGGTGCTGGTTGAGTCCGGCGTAGGTAAAGCGCTGGCCCTGGCGCTGGAAACACTGCACCTGCCGTTAATCCCTGCCGCCTTTATTCTGTCACTGGCGCTGCGCGCCTCTCAGGGATCGGCCACCGTCGCGATTCTTACCACCAGTGGTTTACTGACGCAGGCCGTCGCCGGCATTGATGATGTGCATCGGGTGCTGGTGACGCTGGCAATTTGTTTCGGTGGGCTTGGGCTGTCCCACGTTAACGATGCGGGCTTCTGGGTGGTGACCCGCTATCTGGGCCTGTCGGTGGCGGATGGGTTAAAAACCTGGACGGTACTGACGACCCTGATGGGGCTGTGCGGTTTTGCTCTGACCTGGGCGCTGTGGTGGGTGATCTGATGCGTTGGCCGGGAAAGGCGATTGGCTTTCCCCGGCCAGTCTGAGCGTCAGGACACCAGTTCCTGCGCATAGCGATACAGCGCTTTCAACTGTGCCACTTTTTCCTGGTCGCTTTCATGCAGGCTGGCCAGGGATTCCAGCTCCATCAGGAAGGACTGCACCTTCTCCGGGTTCAGCACCTCGCGTCGATGCTGCAGCCAGCGCTGCTGCTCGGCATCATCCAGCGTGCCCGGAAAATTACGTGCCCGGTAGCGAAACAGCAGCTTAGCCACGCGTGGGCTGTCAAACGTCAGGTCCAGCGCGGGCAGATTCGCCGGTGCTGTCTGGCGAATAATGTTCATGCCCGCCCGATCGGCATCGCTAAAGAAACCATCATAGAGCTGAGTGTCGACATCATCCGACGGCGTGAAGGGGTCCGCATCGGCAAAGATCGCCACCAGTTTTTCACGCACCTCGGGATGCTGCCGCAGCGTCGCCAGGTTATCCAGGCTGAACTGACGATCGATACCCAAACGCTCGGCATCTTCTGGTCGCAGGGTATTCGCCGGTGCCAGCACGGGACACTTATTGATATGTACCAGCTTAACGGGAACGGCTGCCAGATCGCCGAGGTCGCTTTTGCGCGTATACAGACGCGCGCGCAGGCTGTCGGCATCCAGCGCCAGTAGCGGCGTGATGTCTCCGGCCAGATCCACCACGATGAGCGCATTACGGTTGTCGGGATGCCAGGCGAGCGGCACCACCCAACTGGTATTGCCGCGTGCCGCGCCAAACATACCGGAAACGTGCACCAGCGGTTTCATTTGGGGGATGTCGACCAGCTGAATGAGTTTGTTTTTGTTGCGATGCGTAAACAAAAACTCAAACAGTTTGGGCTGTTTCTCTTTAACCAGTTTTGCCATGGCAAGTGTGGCGTACACATCTGACATCGCATCATGGGCGTTTTCATGGGCCACGCCGTTGGCTTTGGTCAGGTGCTCCAGCCGGAAGCTGGGAAAGCCGTCTTCATTTTCTGGCCAGTTAATGCCTTCGGGCCGCAGCGCATAGCAGGCGCGCATCACGTCCAGTAAATCCCAACGGGAGTTACCGTTCTGCCAGCTCCAGCCATAGGGATCGTAGAAGTTGCGGTAAAAAATATTCCGCGTCACCTCATCGTCAAAACGTACGTTGTTGTAGCCCACCACGCAGGTTTGCTCTGTGGTGAACAGGGCATGAATACGGGCGGCAAACTCGGCCTCGCTCACGCCTCGTGAGGCGGCAATTTGCGGCGTAATGCCGGTGATCATCACCGCTTCGGGCTGGGGCAGGTAATCATCCGGAGGACGGCAATAGAACACCTCTGGCTCGCCAATCGGATTGAAGTTGCTGTCGGTACGTAAACCGGCAAACTGCGCCGGACGATCCAGGGATGGACTGGTGCCGAAGGTTTCGTAATCGTGGAACAAGAAAGTTAATTCAGAGGCGGGCACGTCGCTGTCCTGTCTGCAAAAAATCAATGTTCAGGATAGTCTTCTGCGCGCTTCAGTACAACCGTGCAGGGCAATGCTGCGTAACGGCGCGCAGCAGTTCATATTTTTTTTCAATTTATTTAAACCTTATTAAGGCTTTTGCCGTAAAACGTCCGGCTGTTCCCGTCTGTTTTATTTGCGCAACTAAGGATGAAGTGTTGAAAAGGCGTCTGTTAATTACCGTAACTGTTTTTTGGGCTTCGCTGGCACAGGCCGACGATATGCCGTTTCCCGTGACGCCACCGGCGATTGATGCCGCGTCATGGGTGCTGATGGATGCCACCACGGGGCAGGTTCTTACCGCGGGCAATCCCGACGAGCGCCGCAATCCTGCCAGTCTGACCAAACTGATGACCGGTTATGTGGTCGATCGCGCGATCGATCAAAAGAAAATTACCCGCGACGATATGGTCACCGTGGGTAAAGATGCCTGGGCTGCGGGCAATCCGGTCTTCAAAGGTTCCTCGCTGATGTTTCTTAAGCCAGGCGATAAACTGACTGTGCGCGACCTGAGCCGTGGCGTCATCATCGACTCAGGCAATGACGCCTGCGTGGCGCTGGCCGATTACGTCGCCGGGAGCCAGGACAATTTTGTTAAGCTGATGAATCACTACGTTGAGAAACTGGGCCTGGCAAATACCCATTTCGAAACCGTCCATGGTCTGGATGCACCAGGACAATTCTCCAGCGCGCGGGACATGGCAAAACTGTCCCGCGCCATTATCAGCGGCGAGCCAGATTTCTATGCCATGTACCGTGAGAAAACCCTGTCCTGGAATGGCATCACCCAGAACAACCGTAATGGCCTGCTGTGGGATAACAACCTGCATGTCGATGGTCTGAAAACGGGCCATACCGAAACGGCCGGGTTCAACATTGTGGCGTCGAATGTGGTCGGCCAGCACCGTCTGATTGCCGTGATCATGGGCGGTAAAAGTGCCAAAGGGCGCGAAGAGCAGGCCCGCAAGCTGCTGGTCTGGGGACAGAATACCTTCGACACGGTGCAACTGTTCCATGCCGGTAAGAAAATTGGCAGCGAGCATGTCTGGTATGGTAATCCGCACCAGGTGGAAGTGGGCACGGCAGAGGACGTCTATCTGTCGCTACCGCGCAGTGAAATCCCGAACGTCAAAGCCAAATACGTCATTCAACGTACCGATCTGGAAGCGCCGCTGAAAGCCAATGAAAACATTGGGGAAATCCAGGTGATGGACAAAGATAAGCAGATTGCCAGTTATCCACTGGTGGCGCTCAGCGCTGTAAACGAAGCGGGCATAGTTAGCCGCCTGTCTGACTATCTGAAACGTAAGTTTTAATCTTACGCTACGCGCACCTGCCTGTCGGGCAGGTGCCGGGCGATCGCCTGCCTCAGGACCGCCTGGCCAACTGAGCGGTTAATTTTGCTGATTTACGGTCACGGGTCGGAGATAATGGCCCATTGCTTCAGGCATTCACCAAAATATTGACGGCGCGCCAGGACTGACAGGGCGCATCGCGTAGAATCACCTTTTTACCAGCGGACAGCCACCTTGCGCTCTGATAAGCCCATCTCAAATCTGGAATTCTGGTTGTATCGTCATTACCGCAGCGTGCACGGTCTGCGCATCGCGGTCGCGTTTCTCTTTGCTTTTTTATTTGTCCGCATCACTGAAATCCCCGAAGGCACCTGGCCGCTGATTACGCTGGTGGTCGTCATGGGGCCGATTTCGACGTGGGGCAATGTGTTTCCCCGCGCCATTCAGCGCATTGGTGGCACGATTGCCGGTTCCATTTCGGGATTAATCGCGCTAAAGCTGGAGATCATTTCGCTGCCGGGTATGCTGGCATGGTGCGGGCTGATTATGTTTATCAGCGGCTATCTGACCCTGGGGAAACATCCCTATATGGCGTTGTTGATTGGCATCACGCTCTGCGTGGTGGTGGGCGCGCCGATGGGGGATTTCACCGTTGCCATGTGGCGCGGCGGCGATGTGATTTTAGGCTCGCTGCTGGCGCTGATATTTACCGCCGTTTGGGCGCAACGCGCGTATATTCACTGGCGTATCCAACTTTCGGATACGCTGGGCGAGATGGCAAAAATCTATCATGCGGGGTTTTCGGCCAACCTGGTGGACAAGCCGCGACTGAACAAGCCGTTTGGTAAACTGCTCACCAGCGTGATCAAAATGCGGGCTTTGCTGGAGCCGTCCAGTAAGGAAACGCGCATTCCCCGTTCGGTGTTTGAAGCGATTCAGACCATTAACCGTAATATGGTGTACACCATTGAGATGCAAATTAATGCCTGGTGGGCATCGCGGGAAAGCCATCTGATTATGCTGAACGCGCCGGCGCTGCGTCGTACCCAGCAGATGACGGAAAACGCGTTACGCACCTTATCGGTGATGGCGGTGAAGGGGGAAACCTATGACATTATTGCTGCCAACCATGAGTTAACGGAAATCGTCAAAGAACTTAAGCAGTTGATCGCCGACGGCAGCGACCGTCTGGAGGAAACGCCGATTTATGGCTATGTCTGGCTGAGTCTGGAGCTGGCGAAGCAGCTGGAGCGCATGACCGATTTGATGCGTCTGGCGCTGCGTAAATAATCACCTCAGACAATGACTTAATGCGAAACCCGGTTTTTTTGCGCTAAGATAAGAGCCAGTCCGAATTTAGCTGTGAGAATTGCCCATAAGGCTGGCTAGCCGCTAAGCTGATCGTTTTGACTCTCTCCCTGCTTTAGCAGGCTTAAAGAAAGGTGCCATCATGGAAAATGCCAAGCAATCATTTCAGGACGTACTTGAGTTTGTGCGTACGTTTCGCCGCAAGAACAAACTGCAGCGTGAAATTGTCGATAATGAGAAGAAAATTCGTGACAACCAAAAGCGCGTACTGCTGCTGGATAACCTGAGCGAATACATTAAACCCGGCATGAGCGTTGAGGCGATTCAGGAAATCATCGCCAGCATGCGTGCTGACTATGAAGATCGCGTTGATGAATACATCATCAAAAATGCTGACCTGTCTAAAGAGCGCCGTGAGCTGTCTAAAAAGCTCAAGACGCTGGGCGTGGGTGAGACAAAAGCGCCGTAATGGCGCGCCGGTAGCGCAGACCGTCCGTTACCGATATCACCGGCCCGCTGCAACCCTCAAGGTTGGGCGGGCTTTTTTGCGCCCGCATGGCGGGCTAAAACGCTTAACCCGAAAGCTTACGCGCAATCTGCTGCAGCTGACGGGCCAGATCGGATAAGTCCAGGTCCTGACTGGCGGGTACGGCGGTGGTTTCCCGTATCACCAGAACCGGCTCCAGTATGCGGGACGTCACCGCCTCACCGCGCAGTTCGGCCAGCACCCGATCAACGCTGTGGGTGCCAAGTTGTTGAAGGTCCTGACGAACGGTGGTGAGCGGGGGCTGATACCAGGCACTTTCCGCCGTGTCATCGTACCCCACAATGGAAATATCGGCCGGGATCGCCACGCCGTGCTGATGCAGCGCCCGCATCGCGCCCAGCGCCATCTCGTCATTCGCCACTAACAGCGCCTGGGGCAGGGCATCGGGTAGCTGCGTCAGCATGGCCTGATAGCCCGATTTTGCGCTCCAGTCGCCGCGCAGTACGCAGCAGGGGGAGAGCTGATGATCGGCCAGTACCTGACGCCAGACGGCTTCGCGCTGACGCGCCGATATCGAGCGCACAGGGCCATTGAGCAGGCCGATTTGCCGGTGTCCAAGGGCAATCAGATGCGCCACGGCGGCTCGTGCCCCTTGTTCGTTTGAATACTGGCAGTGAGAGACAACAGCATGCGGATCGGCATCCAGAAACAGTACGGGTTTTTTGCCACACATCGCGCGGATTTTTTCTGCCTCAGCCGCCTCTAAAGGGATATTAATCAGCACCGCATCAACACGTTGGGCCATCAGTTCATTCACCGTGGCTTCGGGGTTGTCTTCACTGTCCATGGCGATAACCAGGTGGTATCCGGCTCTGGCGGCGCGCTGCTGTATGGCCGAGGCAATTTGCGCCGGTGCCATCAGGGCCAGATTGCTGGTGGCCAGCCCCAGGGTGCGGGTGGCTTTTCCCGCCAGCTGCTGCGCGACCCGGTTGGGAACATAGTTAAGTTGTTGCATCGCCGCTTCAACTTTTTCTCGGGTACGGGGGGAGACCTGCTCAGACCGGTTAAGCACACGAGAAACCGTTTGATAGGAAACGCCAGCCAGTTGGGCAACATCATCAAGGGTCACAGAGCGGGACGTCATTATTCCTCCATAAGATGAGGCAGCGAGTGTAACAAAATTCCGTTACCCGCGCGTCCTGCAACGGCGCGGCTGCTTTCTCATCACTTCCGTGTTTAACGGTTCTGTTGATAGATTTGCAGGTTAACGTTCACCGCGTTCAACAGCGGCACCGTAAGACTGTGACGGTTGGCGCGCAACAGCAGGTCGCCAATGATGGTCTCCGCTTCAATCGCGAAACCCTGGGTCAAATCACGATACATTGAAGACGTCATCGGCGTGGCCGGATTGTTCAGCCACTGATAAATTTTGGCGGTAACGGCAGGGCGGGGGTGATAACCCTCGGCGCAAATAACCTGAAGCACCTCAGCGTAAATGCCCTGAAGCAGCATCTCGCCGCCTTCAGCGTTCAGCACCTGTTGCGTGTTACCTCGCGCCAGGCAGCAGACCGCGCCTAACGTGCTTAACAGCAGCCATTTTTCCCACAGTTCACTGATAATATCCTCGGTAAAAAACGTCTCTACCGCACAGGTGCGTAGCGCCGCATCCAACTGTTGAAGCCGTGCGTCGTTATGGCCATCCAGCGCACCGTAATAGAGCTGATGCAGTGGCGTGAGCTGCACCACATGGCCCTGTTCGTTAAGCGTGGCGTTAATTTTGCACAGGCCGCCCACCACCTTGTCTGCGCCAAAATGGGCAATCAGGGTATCGAAATGCCGCATACCGTTGAGAATCGGCATAATCAGGGTTTCTGGCCCGACCGCGTTATTCATATCGCGCAACGCCTGCTCAAGTCCGGTACTTTTAACGGTCAGAATGATCAGGTCAAACGGGCTGTTCAGCGCAGGAGCAGTGACTAACTGCGGTTGCAGGACTTCGCGTCCGGATGGGGTTTGCAGCACCAGGCCGGTTTCTTGTAATTGACTGAGACGGCGCTCACGCACAAGAAAGGTCACATCCTGCCCGGCCTGCACCAGCCGTGCGCCAAAATATCCGCCGGTCGCTCCGGCACCCACCATTAAAATGCGCATCCGATATCCTTGTATGAAAAGCGTCTGCCCTAACACAGCGCCGCAATTTCTGTTATGCGTCAAAACCCAACGCGCTCGCAAGTAATATTACAACCTGAACGCCAACAGGATAGGGACTGGCAGGCTAACCTTATGTCAAAATTCTTGAACGTAGCGCTTAAGGATATTCACTATCAGTGATGGACAAGCTGGCGTACCCTTTGTGCATTAAGATTTATAACGCGAAAGCAACCGTCTTTCGTCAGGAGACGTCACAGATGAAAAATATTGGTTTTCTCTCATTCGGCCACTGGACACCTTCGTCTCAGTCAGCCACCCGTTCGGCTCAGGACGTATTGCTGCAGTCTATCGATCTTGCCGTGGCGGCAGAAGAACTGGGCGCCGACGGCGCGTATTTTCGTGTGCATCACTTTGCCCGTCAGCTCAGCTCGCCGTTTCCGCTGCTGGCAGCCGTCGGCGCGCGCACCAAAAAAATTGAAATAGGCACCGGCGTTATCGATATGCGCTATGAGAATCCGCTTTATATGGTGGAAGACGCGAGTGCGGCCGATCTGATTTCTAACGGTCGCCTGCAACTGGGACTGAGCCGCGGTTCACCAGAACAGGTTATTGATGGCTGGCGCTACTTTGGCTACGCACCGCAGGAAGGCGAGACGGATGCCGACATGGGCCGTCGTCACACCGAGGTGTTCCTGGATGCGCTGCGTGGCGAAGGTTTTGCCAAACCCAATCCACAGCCGATGTTTCCGAACCCACCCGGCCTGCTGCGCCTGGAGCCGCTGTCTGAAGGCTTGCGCGATCGCATCTGGTGGGGGTCCGGCTCCAACGCTACGTCCGTATGGGCGGCGAAGATGGGCATGAACCTGCAAAGCTCGACGCTGAAAGATGATGAAACCGGCGAGCCGTTCCACATCCAGCAGGCTAAACAGATTCGCGCCTATCGTGAAGCCTGGAAAGCGGCAGGGCACCAGCGTGAGCCACGGGTTTCCGTCAGCCGCAGTATTTTTGCACTGGTAAATGATATGGACCGGGCTTACTTTGGCCGCAGTGGACAGGATCAGGATTCAGTGGGCTTTCTGGATGAGAAAACCCGCGCCATTTTCGGCCGCAGCTATGCCGCCGAACCGGAAAAACTGATCAAGCTGTTGGCAGAGGATGAAGCAATAGCTGAAGCCGATACCTTGCTGCTGACCGTGCCGAATCAGCTGGGCGTGGATTACAATGCGCACGTCATAGAATCGATTCTGAAGTATGTGGCTCCGGAGCTGGGCTGGCGTTAAGCCCTGATTGATTCCAGCCGATTGAAAACCCTACGCAGCACTGGTTGCGTGGGGTTTTTTTATTCAATAATAACCCCACTTCGGCAGCCCTCGCGCTCCCAACGCCTGCCAATTAGGTCGATGGCAGTGCCGCGTTTTGGTTAAAACTATTACCTCTTGAAACGATAACCTTTCGATAATATTTGCTTTCAGATTTATCCCAATAAATTAGCGTGCGTTGTAAATTAATTGACATGAAGTCATGTTAATTTTATTAATGTATCAAGATCTTCAAAAGGATACCTCTATTTTAGATATCCTGACATATTCATTTTCACTGCGTAAAACACGCAGGCGTCTTTTTATTTCTTGTTCGCACGCTACGACAGTCATTGCATGCTGCTTTATATTATTTAATATCAAATGGCACTAAATTCTGTCGAAACCTACTGAACATAACGGATTGCAACGCCCGTTTTATCCTCATCACAACGTAATCGGAAAAAATTAATGGCGATCGATATTTATTTGAAAGTTGAAGGTACCACAGGAGAATCCCAGGACAGCAACCATAAAGGATGGACCGACGTGCTGTCATTTGACTGGGGGGCTTCACAACCCGGCAATATGGCGGTGGGAGGCGGTGGCGGCGCAGGGAAAGTGAATTTCAACGATCTGCGTGTTAAAGCGCTAATCGATAAATCCACGCCTGCTATCCTTAAATACTGTTCCAGCGGAAAGCATGTTTCAAAAGTTGAACTGTCCGTCTGTAAAGCTGGTGGAAGCCAGGTCGAGTATTCCAAAATCGTATTAGAAGATGTTCTGGTTACCGCGACCAATTTCAACGGCATCGGGCAAAGTGACACTATTGTGGTTGACTACGCTTTTCAGGCATCCAAAGTTTCAACCAGCTATTGGGAACAAAGCGCAAGCGGCACCAAAGGCGCGGAAACCAAAGCCGGTTGGGATATTAAACAAAATAAAGAGAGCTGAGTGAATCTGCCCTGAAATATAAAGGTGAAAAATGGCTATTGATATATTTTTAAAAATAGATGGAATCGAAGGCGAATCGCAAAATGCGAATCATAAAAAATGGATTGATGTCCTGTCATTTAACTGGGGAGCGCAGCAGCCAGGCAATATGGCTGTTGGCGGCGGCGGTGGAGCAGGGAAAGTTAATTATCATGATCTAAGCGTTGAGGCATTGATCGATAAAGCCACGCCTGCGTTAGTGAAATATTGCGCCACCGGTAAACATCTGCCAAAAGTTCAACTGTCTGTCTGTAAAGCGGGCGGACAGGAAGTTGAGTATACCCGTATCACGCTGGAAGATGTATTGGTGACACAGACTGACTTTACCGGAGTCGGTCACGCCTCCACGCTGGGGATGCAATACGCATTTCAGGCCAGCAAAGTGGCACTGGAATACTGGGAGCAGGCTTCTCAGGGAAGTAAAGCAGCCTCGGTGCAGATGGGCTGGGATATTAAACAAAATAAAGAAAGCTAATCACTTCGTCAGGCGGCATCAAACAGAGAGGGCGTTATGGCATTTCCCAAAGTTAACCTTATTGAGGGCCTTACTACGGACCCTGGTTCTAACCCTGCGGGTTCCGCTAATTTTCTGACAAAAGAGGTGCTTGAAGAAGCCCTGATTTTAGTCAGATCGTTTGAGCCAAAAGAAATCGCCCAGCTCAGTAAAACGGAAACAAGCCAGATTGCCTATGCGATGTCGAATTATAAAGATGAAAATAACCGCCGCTTCAAAAGCTGGAATGAAGAGTCTGCGTCGCATAGAAAGCCGGGCGGGGAGATTCGTCGCCTGGATAATCGTATTGCGGGCGTAAAAGTACAGCAGGCGAGTATGATTGTGACAGGTGCTGTAGCCAGCTCTACTGGCGCGACAGGTATGGCCTTATGGTCAGCCTTAAATGGTCTGGGAAGTATTATTGGGCGTGGTTCTCTTCCTGTTATTGCGTCCATTGCTTCGAGTGTAGGCGGCTATTTCGTCACAAAAAGAACGTTTGCTGTTAACCAGATGGCTGCACATATCAAAACGCTGGCTGATACATTCAATTCAACACACGAAGCCTTTGAAGAGTTTAAAGTGGAAGCTGAACGTAAACGTGCCAATTTTAAACCTGATACGGAAATGCGCATACCACTCAGCTTTGAGCAAACCGTAGCCTCTCATAACGCGATGACACCGGACCTGGCGCAGGATATGGCGACTATCCTGCAGCAGTTTATTCACAATGAATATAAGCGTGTCGAGCTGTATGGCACCAGCAACCCGTTTGTGAAAGTTTTTTTCAGAAACCAGTCACCGCTAAGTCTGTCACGCACGCAGTACAGTACTCTTATCAACTTAAAATTCCCATAATCCGCTATTTTTCCTAATAAAATGACAGGCTGTACAGCGCCCTGAGGTGAATTTCTCAGGGTCGGCCGCTGCTTGTTTGGCGGACCTGCGGTTCCGATTACCCCTCATATGCAACGACCATGAATACCGGTGTCGAGTCCGGCCTCCAGGTTACACCGTCTGCGCCAGGGCAAAATCGACCCAGCCCAGTGGGAGTTGAGGCGTTTTTCCGCTAACCAGTTTGCCCACTCGCTCAGGCACAGTGCCGGGGCGAAGAGTCAGACGCAGGCCTTCCATCGCGTGTAACGTGTCGATGGGCAAACCAAAAAACCGCCGCGCTGTGGGGAAGGGATTTTTACATCCTTACGTCAATCAGAAATTCACTGCTCATGGCACTGCGTCGTTAAGCACTGTCCTTACAGCGCGCACTGGCACGATCGCTGGGGTTATTAAAGCACAGGACGGCGGCAGGGGATCGTGCAGAAAGGGGGCTATTTTTAGCGTTATGCGAGGAGGCTTCCAGAGTCTGGCTTGTTGGCAGGCGTCAAAAACGCTATCGTTTACGGGCACTTGCAAAACCCAGTGCCGGGACGTCTGCAGCGAAAACTTTCCCGGCGATATCATGCGAGCCTGCGTCTTTTAAACCTCGTGAGCTTTGCTACGCATCATGATCACGTGGGCTGTGTGAGAGCACACTAAGGTGCGCGGTAAGGACGCAGTAAGTTATGAGGTACGCGGGTTTAGTATAAGCAGACGTTCACAACGCGGTCAGCCCATCACCGTTGAAACGGGCACCTCTTATCATGGAATCATCCTCTTAACCAGGAGCTTGCAAATGACTATGAACTTAAGACCTTCTGACGCTGCACCTGTCTCAGTATCTTTTAAAACCCAGCGTCGATACAAAGTCGGCTATGTGCCTAATTTTGGCGATACCAGCACACCTGCGCTAAATATAAGTGGTAAATGGCTGCGGGAAGTCGGATTTGAAACCGGCACGCGGGTGACGGCAGAAATTAGCCTGGGATGTATTGTGCTGCGGATCGATAAGTCATAAAGGGGAAGCGCAGGCCAAAAATCGCCTTAAGGACGATCTTCATCTTTTGCCGCACGCAGGTAGCAACGCCTGGTTAAATATAAAAGCCCTGCGCGCCAACCCGGTTAGCATCCAGCACAACTTGCCGTCTTCTTCTACCTGACGTCTGTCAGCGCTGGTGGGTAAAATAAAAAACAAAAAGCCCGCTCGGGTTTCCCTGAGCGGGCTCTTAAAATTTGGCTCCTCTGACTGGACTCGAACCAGTGACATACGGATTAACAGTCCGCCGTTCTACCGACTGAACTACAGAGGAATCGTTTGAACGGGGCGCATATTATCGACGTCCCGCAGGCTTGTCAAAGCTCTTTTTCACAAAACTGTCTAATTGCTGAAATACTCGCCAACTCCCGCTGTTCAGCCGTTCCGCTCTGCTTTGTGACCGCCAAAAATGGCCGCAAACTGCACCTTTTATTCAATAAACAGAATCTCTGTTCCATTTCTTAACGACTCTGAAAGGCCCGGTTGCACGAATGTTCTTTAGGTTCGTCACAGTTATTTCATTTTTAGTTTGAAATACCTATAAATGGAATTTAAATTTCATTTAATCCTTTCTCTGTCAGCCCGGAGTCAAAATGAATAAAGTCAGAATCGGCATGATCGGTAGCGGTTATATCGGTCGCTGCCATGCGATCGCCTATGCCCAGGCACCGGCGGTGTTTGCGTTAAAAGGGGAGATCGTGCGTGAGATGCTGGCAGAGGTTAATCCCGAACTGGCGGCAAAGCAGGCCGCCACTTTTGGCTTTTCCCGCTCCACGGGTGACTGGCATGCGCTGGTATGCGACCCGGATATTGACGTCGTAGACATCTGCGCGCCCAATTTCCTGCACAAAGAGATGGCGCTGGCTGCCATTGCCAACGGCAAGCACGTTTATTCTGAAAAGCCGCTGTCTCTGACGGTGGCCGATGCGCAGGAGATGGTAGATGCGGCCAATGCGGCAGGGGTTAAAACCCTGGTGGGCTTCAATTACATGAAGAATCCTACCAGCCAGCTGGCAAAAGAAATCATTGCGCGGGGCGAAATCGGTGAGGTGGTGCATTTTTATGGCACCCATAACGAAGACTACCTGGCGAAGCCGGAAACGCCGCTCGACTGGCACTGCCAGAAAGCGCTGGCCGGGTTAGGTGCACTGGGGGATCTGGCCGCGCACATCGTCAATATGGCGCACTACCTTGTAGGCAACATTGCTGAAGTCAGTGGGGATATGATGACGGTGATTAAAACTCGTCCGGACCCAAAAGACCTGAGCCGTCAGTTGCCGGTAGAAAACGAAGACCAGGCCAGCGCCTTGCTGCGCTTTCACAATGGCGCGCACGGCGTAATTGAAACCTCGCGCATCGCCTGCGGCGCCAAGATGGGGCTGACCTATGTCGTGACCGGCACCAAAGGCACGCTGCGTTATACCCAGGAGCGCATGGCGGAACTTGAGCTCTATATCCATGATGAACTGGCAGGGCGGCAGGGCTTCAAAACGCTGCTAACCGGGCCTGCGCATCCGGACTATGCTAACTTCTGCGTTTCGGCAGGCCATGGCATCGGCTTTAACGATCAGAAAACAGTAGAAATTCGCGATTTGATTAATGGTATCGCTGCGGGCGACCGCATGTGGCCAGATTTTGCAGAAGGATTGCAGGTGCAGAAGGTGCTGGAGGCGATAGCCCTGTCGGCAGCAGAAAGATGCTGGAAGGCGGTATAGGTCTTAGTTACATCATACTTATGACTGCACAACATAAAGTCGGCCCCGAGCATCATGTCGGGGCCGGTCAGCGTTGATCAGGCTGACGCTTTATCCCACCACAGCTTGTCCATCGCATAGTAGCGATCGCGCTGACTGACAGGCTGAGACAGATCGCGCTGCCACGGCTTATCCAGAATGTAATGCAGGTTCTTGACGTCGTCACATTCCCACAGTTTGTCATGCTGGAAACGCAGCGTTTTCAGGGCGTTGTAAACATAAGAGAGCGGCATCCACTGGCCTTTAAAGGCCTCGTTCAGCAAATCCTGCTCGGAAAAGGTGTACTCGCTCAGGTCATCAATAGCCGCAATGCGGGCTTCCAGTTTTTCAAACACGCCGTTATCGGGCTTCAGTACCAGGAAGCCGCCGTTGAGGTAGTCATCCAGATGCGCGGGTGGCGATTCCTCACGTTCCTGCCAGGTATAGTGACAGAACTCGGGTTGCCAGTTGTCAGGATAGGCGTCGATCTGGTTGGGATTGCAACGGCAGGCATGACAGGCAGCAAGAAAGTTGTCACCGAGATCCAGTGAGAACAGTTCATCCATGTTCTGTAAGACCAGCATATCGGCATCCAGAAACACGACCCGCTGATAATCGGTCAACTGCCATGCACGCAGTTTGGTCCAGACTTCCCCGAAGCGTTCAGACGCATAGTGCGCGTTCAGATCGCTGTGCGGATAAAGTCCGTCAACACGATGGATCACACAGCCTTCATCTTCCAGTGCGGCGCAGTCTTGTGCATCAATGGCATCGGTTGCCATGACCACCAGTGGCCAGCGCGTTTTACTTTGCATCAGTGAACGGTGCAGCGCTTTCACGCCCACCAGATAATCCGGTTGCGTCAGTAAGGTTACCCAGGCAAACATATCATCCCTTATCGGTTTCATTAAACAGTGCGGTGGTGTAGTCGTTGCTAAGGCGGTTTTGCGGATCGCGCTGCTCCCGCAGGGCGCGGAACGCTCCCCAGTGGGGATAGAGATCCCGCCAGCGGTACAGCGAGGCATCATAATATTTGCCCCAGTGAGGACGACCGCCTTCTTCTGCCAGCAGTTTCTCCACCTCAGCTAAAAAGTGCAGGCCCGCTTCAGAAAGGGAACCGTCATCGGCGTAATACACCACAAAGCCAAAGAAGCAGGTGGGTTGGTCGAAGGCTGGACTCAGCCAGGCCGATGAGGCACCGGTACAGCGCAGGATAATTGGATAGTGCATGTGCGGGCGATTTTCGGCATACCAGCGTTTAATCTTGCGGATAACCGCCGGTGTTTTTTCCAGCGGCACGCCGATCTCCACGTTGATCTGCGGCACGGCAATGCCGCGACAGAACAGCTGATAGATATCGCCGGTGACATCGGTAAAATCCCGAAAACGTGTCACGGTGCGGAACTGTTTGCCGCCTTTACCGTGAATCTGCGTGTCGCGATGCATATGTTCCAGCGTCTGATCGATGGTGTCGTTCAGGCTGTCATCCTCTTCATCAGCGTGCTCCACGACTTCACGGCCATTCTTCTCATAATGCTGGATCTCGTCTTCACTGGCCTGATGCGCATTCCACACGTGCATCAGGTTGTCATCCACAAACCACCAGGCTTTGCTGAGTTCGTATTCGTCATTCCAGCGCAGCAAATCACTTTCCAGGTTATCTGCGGGAACCGCATTTTTATGGCAGGTGAAAATACGAAAAGGCTGGGTGCGCAAGGTGACCTCTGTGACGATGCCAAGCACGCCAAGGGAAACCTGCGCAGCAGAAAAATCCGCATCGCCACGTGACAGCTCACGAACTGAACCGTCGCTCAGCACCATGCGGATGTGCTCAGCTTCATCGGCAATCGAACTCTGTTGCAGGCCCTGACCATGGGTGCCGGTCGCCATTGCGCCCGCCAGCGTCTGTACGGAAATGACGCCGGGCGAAGAGGCGAGCATGCGATCCATGTCGGTCAAGGTGCTGTAGATGTCTTCCAGCGGCGTGTCAGCCGCGAAGGTCACGCTGTTCGCATCGCTGCGGACAAGGCCGGTCAGCGCACTGAGATCCAGCAGCAACTCGTCCGGGTGCACGGACAACATTCTGCCAGGGGAATAGGTTTTGCCGATCACGCGTACCTTGCCACTGGATTCACGCAATAACTGCTGAAGCGCGGCTTCATCAGCGGGGCGTTTTACCTGCTGGCGCGTCCCAATTTGTGCATTTTGCGCCCAGTTCCAGACAGCATCATCGTGCGGATCAAGGTGGGTCTGGCGTAGCGGATAAAGGTTGGCGTCTCTGCTCAAACTGCAGTCCTTAGTTAAGTGATATTAAAAATACCTCTTAAGCATAGACTATTGCTTTTTACGCCCGGGATGCTGGCCGCTAGCGACAGATATAACGCAGGGTGGCCGTGACCGCTAACTGGCGGTTACGACGGATAATATCCGCTTCATCTTTGTCGGGGCTGAACAGAGTATTAAACGTGAACCGGTTCGATACCTGATGCACGCAGATACTGCTGATAAGGCGATGTACATCCAGCGTCTCGACTTCCTGAATAAACAGCCCCTGCTGCTGTCCCCGACTGAGGATGTCATCCAGCAGATCCAGCGCACTACGGTTCAGCTGGCCCAGGCGGGCTGACTGCGCGATATAGCGACCGCGGGACAGGTTTTCCATGCAGATCAGCCGAATAAAGTCAGGATGAGAAACATGGTAATCAAAACTGGCCTCAACCAGTTTGGTTATGGCCTGCTCAGGTTGCATCGCCGCCAGATTCAGGCCGGTTTCGTGTTCCCGGATCTGCTGATAAACCTGTTCCAGCACATCGATATAGAGCTGCTCTTTATTGCCAAAATGGTAAACCACCATGCGTTTGGTGGTCTGGGCATTCTCGGCAATCTGCTCCAGGCGAGCACCCTGCATACCAAATTCGGCAAAGGTTTTCAGTGCACCAGCCAGAATGCGTTTTTTAAGCCCTTCGGGATCGTTTTTGCGTTTCGTAGTGTCCGACATAGTGCTCAACGGGTTGCCTGATAACGAGAAAGTAAGAGGCTGATACTACCACAGCGAAACAATACTGTTGCGCCGACAGGGGAAAATCCCCTGCCAATCAGGATTAATCAGTCTGTTCTGAGGTGCGTTCTCGATAAGGCAGCGGCACCTTTTCCCCTCTGACGTTATTGCTGCATTACAGCGTTTTTACGATCATACCGATGGCGGCCAGCAGCATAATCACGCCGACCACTTTGTACATTATCTGCAGCGATTGCGGGCTGGTCAGAAAAACCCGGATTTTCATCGCCGCCAATATAAACATTGCGCCGACAGCCAGTAATACCGCGGCGGTAACGGGCACCAGCACTGTCCCCCAAAATTTCAGTGAGATCGTCTCCAGGGAAATCACCAGCGGCAGTATTGCCAGATAAAAAGCAATCGTTTTGGGGTTACCCAGCGTAATACTCAGACCGGATAGCCAGGCTGAAGCCAGTTGCTGACGCGTCACTTTCTGGTCGATGTTGATTGCATGGGGTTGATAAGACCAAAACTGCCAGGCCAGAAAACCCAAATAAAGTGCAGCCGCCCAGTTACTCAGGGTAAAGAGAGCGGTATAGGTATGCGCCACCACGCCAAGGCCAAAAACGGCAAGGGTGAGATAAAACAGATCGCCCATTATCACGCCCGCCAGGGCGGCTAAGCCGGCCAGTGAACCGCCATTTAAGCTGCGCGCGACAATCGCCGTCATGCCCGGGCCAGGAATCGCGGCGGCCAGGCCAAGCGCCAAAACATAAGGCAGTAATTCTGCATTGGCAGGCATAGCATTTCCTTTCTTTAGATGACATGTATGCGTCTGTTCACGAGTCCTGTAGCCCTGACAGCACGCTCGCTCAGAGGCGAAGTAAAATGCCCTTATCCGCCTTACTTCGTTGCGTTTCATCCTGTCTGTAATGCATTCACCTCTCGCACCGCACACAACACAGGGTGAATACAGTATGCCGGAGCTGACCAGAAATGGGTTGTCTGAATCACGTCGATATGCCTTACTCTTTGCAAGAATTTACCTGTTTTATGCCTTATACAGAAAGGAACTGACCTCCATGGCGCTCGACAAGACAGAAATAAAAATTTTAAGTGTATTGCAGGGCGATGCTCGCATCACCAATCAGGAACTGGCCGATAAAATTGGCCTGTCCGCCTCACCGTGCTGGCGCAAAGTTCGCAAACTGGAAGAACAGGGCGTGATACAGGGCTACCGGGCCGTACTGGATCGAAAAAAAACCGGCTCTGGGGTAATGGTGTTTATTCGGGTGGTCATTGACTGTCACAGCGAAGCTGAAGCGGAAAAGTTTGAGCAGCAGGTGACCGCACTGGAGGACGTTGTGGCCTGCTACAGCATAGGCGGCGACGCCGACTTTCTGTTGCAGGTGGTGGCAACCGACCTCGACTCATACGCTGATTTCGCCATGTCGGTCGTGCGCAGGCTGCCGCGTATCAAAGAGATGCAAAGCATGTTTGTCTTAAAGGAAATTAAACCTTTAACGACCTACCCGATTAAAAGCACATAATGAAACCATTGCTCTGGTAAATCCAGGTTCTGTTATCGCCTGGCCATCATACTCCGTATGGTGGCTCTATCCTGATGTCACGCCGATACGTTCCCGGCTTGCTCAACGGCCAAAAGCTAATGCAGTTTTAAAGCGGCCGGCCAATTTTTTTTGTGCCTTTGATGTAGTTAAGGTTGTGATATTGGCCATTTGAATAAATCACAATGAACTTCCTCTGACCGACATAGGCTCCGTAACTGTTTTTAGCGTTAACCATGCCGGGAATGATCCAACCGAACATCAATTCTTCTTTATCTTCGGGAACATTCATGATCCATGAATATCCTCTATAGGGCTGGAAAAAACGATAGTGGGCGCTATAGGGATCTTTTAGATGATAATAAAACGTATCTTTGACTAGCGTTTTATAGTTATTAGGCAGCGTGCCATAATTAGCGAACTGCACCTGTAACGGATCGGGTTCATGAGACCGTGCTACACATCCAGTTAGCAATACTGTTAAGGCAAAATAAAGAAAGCGCGTACTCATCAACTGCCTCTCAGTGGGGGGCATATTATAAATTTTTTATCAGCCAGAACACTAGCATCCCGATTGATTACCGGTCTATAAACCATTGATAAACGAATTGTTTATTGATCAGTGCCCGTCTGGAAAGGGAAATGTATGGACGTTGCCCGTCGCGTGAAGGCAATCATGATCGATGTGTAAACAGCGAGGCCATCTGAAAGTGTTGCCTGCCAACATCAATCGGGCTTCAAGGTGCGTTAGCGATACCCAGCAAAAAGCCCGCTCAGCTTTCCCTGAGCGGGCTTCTCAAAATCTTGCTCCTCTCACCAGGATCGCCTTTGCCATTAACTGGCTGAATGACAAGCGAAACCGAAAAATGGCGGTTGTCAGGACCACCAGCACCCGTCACATTCGCCTTATTTTCTCTCAACTGTTTAACACGGTACATTATTTTCATGAAAGTATTTGCATGTGGTTTATATTTATTAATGCTTTTTTTTCACGAAAACAGTTTATTCAGATGTCTGAAAGGGCAACGTTAAAAATATTTTGTATATCATTCGTAGTAAGTCACTATCCGTTGCCCACTCAGTTCATGGACACTAACCTTCATATCATAAAGTTGGCCGAGACGTTCAGCTCTAATAACCTGGTCAGGAGAACCCTCACAATATATTTTGCCTGCGGACATCGCAATAATGTGATCTGAATAGTACGAAGCAAAGTTGATATCATGAAGCACTAATACGACGGTTTTACCCAGATCGTCTGCTGCTCTTCGAAGAATCTTCATTGTAGCAGTAGCATGCTTGAGGTCTAAACTGTTCAGGGGTTCATCGAGTAACAGGTAATCGGTGTCCTGACACAGGACCATTGCAATAAAGGCGCGCTGGCGCTGTCCACCTGAAAGCTCGTCAAGGAAACAATCGCGCAACGATGTTATGTCCAGATACTCAAGTGCATGCTCAATATGCTCTCGATCATCTTGGGTGAAACGTCCTTTCGAGTGCGGGTAGCGGCCAAAAGCTACCAGGTCACTGACGGTCAGGCGCACGCTGGTATGGTTATCCTGGCGTAGAATTGCCAGACGTTGTGCAAGTATGTTCGTGGGCGTGTTAACGACATTCATCTCGTCAACCGTCACTGTTCCACTGGTTGCTGGCAATAACCTGCTAATGAGCATCATAAGTGTGGATTTACCTGCACCATTAGGACCGATGATGGATGTCAGTCCGCCTTTAGGTATACTCACTGAGACGTTGTCCACAGTCGTAATTGTGCCGTACCGTTTAGTGAGTGCGTGCGTTTTTATCATCGCGCCTTCTGCATGATTAATATAATGAAAGTAATACCGCCGAAGAACTCAATTATAATGCTCAGGCCGGTATTAAAGCCAAATAGCCTCTCCAGAACAAACTGCCCGCAGACCAGACACGTCATCGCGATCAGCACAGAGGCCGGTAGCATCAGAGCATGCCGCGCATTCCCGACAAAACGATAAGTTAGATTGGCTACCAGCAGGCCGAAGAAAGTAACCGGCCCAACCAATGCCGTAGAGACCGATACGAGGATGGCAATCATCATCAGGATGGCTCTAACCGTTCGTTTGTAATCAATGCCTAAATTGATCGCGGTGTCTCGCCCTAGCACCAACACATCAAAGCTGTGCCGCATTCTCCAGCCTATCAGCGAGACGATAAGGACAAGCATTGCTGCTATGGATAGCAGACTGGCGTCGATAAGATTGAAGCTTGCAAAGAGGCGGTCCTGCAGGACGGCGAATTCCCCCGGATTGATAACACGCTGCAGGAAATTTGACAGACTTCGCAGTAGCCCACCGAAAACGAGACCGGCCATCGCCAGAAACATCAGGTCTCTGCGTCCCCCGGCGAAGAGTCTGCTATAGAGCAGGGTTGCTGAACCGATCATGACGAATGTCTCGACTGCAAAACGTAGAAATGGGTTGATGGTGGCGTCGTGGACATAGCCTATGGTGAATGCCACTAAGGTCTGAATAAATACGTACAGTGCATCGAAACCCATGACGGATGGCGTCAGAATACGATTCTGGGTTATGGTCTGGAATAGCACAGTAGAGACGGCTATCGAATAACCAACTAACAAAAGCCCTGCGAGCTTTTGTGCACGAAGAGATAGCACAAAAGACCAATGTCCTCCTGCACCGACTGTCATGAAAGCTACTGATAAGAGTAATGTCAGTGTAGCGAGCAGAATGATTACTATAACGGGTCTTATCTCTTGAGATTCAATCAAATCGTGCAGCTCCCCTTTTGAGGATGAAAAGGAAAATTACACTGCCAGCAATCCCTATGATGGGGCCCACTGGGATCTCGAAGGGTTGGTTTACGGAGCGACCTAAAATGTCGCAACTCAGTACGAAACCGGCGCCGAGAGTGGCGGTCCAGGGTACTGATCTGCGCAAATTATCGCCTATCATCATGCTGATGATATTTGGCACGACAAGACCGACAAAGGGAATTGCACCTACCGTCGCGACCACTGCAGCCGTTACGATTGAAACGATGACCAGCCCGGTAATGAGTGTCAGCCGATAGTTCAGGCCCAGGTTATTTGCGAAATTCTGCCCAAGTCCTGCCACAGTGAACCTGTCGGCTGCAATGTAAGCGAGGACGGCTGCGCCAAATGAGATCCACAGTAGTTCATAGCGGCCGCGCAGAACCGATGAAAAGTCCCCAGTAGACCAGGCTACGAGGGACTGAATAAGGTCGAAGCGGTAGGCAAGAAATGTCGCCATTGCATTGATTACGCCGCCGAGCATCAGGCCGACGAGCGGAACCATTAATGGCGAGCGCATGGGCGACAGCCGCAGGATGACAAGGAACAGCAGTGTTCCCAGAAGGGCGGTACAACATGCCACAAGCATGCGCGCGAGCACAGGCAGCCCGGGGGCCAGTAGCGCAGCCAGCAATAACCCAAGAGTGGCGGACTCAATCGTACCTGCTGTGCCAGGCTCCACGAATCGGTTTCGCGAAAGCATTTGCATGATCAGGCCAGCAACCGCCATGGAACTTCCAGCGAGGAGCAATGCAAGGGTCCTCGGAATGCGGCTAGCCAGCAGAATGCTTATAGTCGATGTCGTATTGCCTGCAAAAAGCGATACAGGCGAAGTTGTCGTCGCACCGATAAAGAGGCTAATAAGGGAAAGCAATCCGATAACGCTCAGTGCGATCAAAAGTCCTTTCACTGACAATTTGTCAACGTGCGCTGGAGACGTCATTTTGTCTTCGTTATTGCCAGGGAAACTTCATCGGCCATTGACTGAAGCGCAGTGAGTCCGTCGCCAACAATATACCATGCGACAGGATCAAGGTAGACAACGTGGCCAGCCTTCCAGGCTTTGGTTTGACGCACCAGTTCATTATCCAGCAGCTGTTGGGCTGATGCTCCTTTTTCCCCTATGGCCGCGTCACGATCAATCACATAAAGCCAGTCAGGATTCGTTTCGAGAATGAACTCAGAGGATATCACCTGGCCGTGAGGGCCATCATCCAATTTGCGCGTCACGGGTTGCACGCCAAAGTCGTTATAAAGTGTACCAAACCAAGAGTTTGGGCCGAGCGCCGCGATGCGTCCACCGCTGGTCATCACCAGCAGTCCTGTCCCTATTTTCGACGTTTGTGCTCGAAGTGCCTCTACTGTTGCACGTAGCTTGCTGGTACGACGATTAACCTCGGCTTGTTTCCCAAATATTTCTCCAAGAAGCTGCGCATGCGATATAGCGCTGTCAACCCGGTGTTGAAAGTCAGGACTAAGGTCGATGGTAGGGGCGAGCTTTGCTAATTGAGTGTACTTGGGTGATGAACGTCCCCCCACGATGATCAGGTCAGGGGACAGCGCATTAAGTGCTTCGTAATCGGGCTCGAAAAGTGAACCAACCTTCCAGTAACGGCTTTCCCCAAATTTAGCGAGATAAGGGGGATAGTTGAGTGTGGGAACGCCCGCAACATCAACCCCTATCGTGGAAAGGGTATCTAGTGCAGCGATATCAAGTACAGCCACAACCCTGGGCTTGACCGGTACGCTGGTTATCCCCTGAGTATGATGAACGGTTATCTCTTCAGCTTGCAGCATGCTCGAAAAAAGAACAAAGAATGTCAGTGAGATTATCGCCAGCGCATACTTCATGCCCACTACCACACTCGATGGGCGCGGATAATAACCGTTTGATATGAGTACAAGGACAGTGTGCCTGTTGAACATGCTGAATTTCCGTAATTGTCGGCGTCAACGCGCTGCACATCATGTCCATTGCATTGAACATCATAATAATGGGTTCGATATCGCCACAAGTTGTTAATTAGGGATATGACGGTTTGCGCATACGATCAAAATAGAAATGCTTGCTAAAAATGATATGGATTTAAAAGTAAAGTGTCATTGCGCAATATAGCCAATCTGTTAACCAATCCAGCCAAAATTAATCGGATAATTTTTCTCACCAGGCGTGTTTTTTATCTATTTTAATAGCGGTCTCATGTGGGTGCTAAGTTATTAATAACGGGTGGCGGACTTTAATGCTAATTAATATTACGCTGGTTTTGTGATCTAATTCCCAATATTTTAATTTTTCAAAACTAAGATAATTTTGTGAGTGTTTTTTTCAATGTTATTTAAACTGGAGCGATTTTATAAAAAAAGAGAAGGGTGATTAACATGCAAAGAAAAATGAAGGACCAAATCATGGAAATAAATACCATAAAGTGTCCGTTTTGCCTGAAAGAAAGTCAGAGAGATGTTCACGTTTGCGCTGGCTGTATGGCGACTGTTTTATATGGAGCCTCCCCGGCTGGTATGCTTTCGTGGTTATATTATTGACCTTCGGCCAGTCTATCCTGATCGGAATGTCTACATGCATGGCGGGGGCCACCATCAGTCTGCCAATAATTTTTACTGTAGCTTTTATATCTGGTAAGGCGATCTTCTCTGATAATATTGTCTTCAGAAGACGAATATAGCTATAAATAAAGACCACGCGTAGATGCTCTATTATATGTGGTCTTTATTTAATTCAAAATACTTTTATATTATCAATACAATTAATTGCTGTGTGATTGATATCCTACTGTTTTTAAATTTTCATTATTAATGTCGTGGTCTCTTTCATACTCTAAAATGGAGTAATCACCATCTGCCTGTTTCAGGAAAGGTACTTTGTTAACTAGAAGTGTTGAATATAATATGGCTATGGTTATGCCGATAAACATTACAGGTAATAAATAAAATATATTAATGTTGAAATATAAGCTGCATGCCAAGCATCCTATGATAACAACCATTGTTTCAAGTGATAGCAATAATCCAATAATGACTTTTGCCAAAACTCGCGTGATGCTTTTTCTCTTATAGGCGAAGTTAACGGGATTAACGTTAAAGTAATAAAAAACATCTTCAGAGAAGCTTAATTTTGGTAAAGGTTTGGTTGCCATGTTATATAATAGAGCGGACATTAGATGAAAGTTATATTTGTATTTTTTTATTTCATTAACAGGTATAAGTATTCTTTCTTCTGTTCCAATATCCTTGGATATATAAAATGATAAATATTTTGTTTTGTGTTTTTCACCAATAAAATAAAAAGTTACGTCGCAGTCATCGGCTGAGTCATATGATTTAATCACATCTTGCCAAAATATTTTGTGATGATTTAATTTCCCACTGATATCATTGATTGTTGTGTATTCGAACCCATCATCGGAAATTTTAAAATATATATCACCGGGATTGATTTTAAAGCTTTCATTGCATTGCTTGATAAGCCAATAGCCTAAAAACAGCATCATGCATAAAAAAACAAGGCCAAATCCCATACCATCGATCTTACCTGAGTTGAAGAAAAGAAAAACTAATATCCAGCCGCACATGTAAAAAGAGAACAAGAATGAGTACTTAATTTTAAGGTTTAGCTTTATCTTTGAAATATCCGTTTCAAAGCAATTGGGAACTAGCTTTGGGATAGGTAGGTTTTTTTTATCATGTTCCATTCTTGATAAATCCTCATGCTCTGATATTCATCATTGTCCTGTGGTTATATAATTGGGTTGAAAATTAAGGGAGGTTAAAATTGACCAACAGGTTTTAGCAATATACACGATACTATTTAAGTATGAAAGAGAATTTGTAAGGTAGACATGTTTTTCTGTCTTTCAAAATTACTCGTGTGATATTACTCCATCTTTAAATACAACACTATTCTATACTACGACGATATGATGGCCTGAAAGATCTCACTTTAGAACAAATTTATGCTGAGTTTGAAAGACGGATGCTTGTTTACAAAGCGAGGCAGCAATGGGATACAGCAGGCAAAAGTAATCAAATGCAGGCTATATACCATGAGGCAAAAATCCAGTGTGGCGAGGCGATGCTTGAATCAGAATGGATTTCAGACAATCAGAGGATAAATATCTTTTAAAAAAAATGAAAACAAATAGTAATCCTATTGTGCAGGGTGAGTTAAATTTTATTTTTTAATGGGGCGTGGTGTTTAAATATATAACAAACACAATAAAGAGAGGTAAACAATGAAAAACATAAAAATAATAAGTGTCTTTAAAATAAACGAAAAAGTACCCTTTATTACATGTATCGCAACCGATATGGAACAAAATAAAGAAGGAATAAAGCTCACGCTGTAGAGTGGTGAAAGCATCTGCATTAAAAATTACGGTTATTACTTCCTGTCAGAAGCTGACGGCGATTTGGACAGAGAATAAATGATAAACAGCTACAGAAGGTTATTCTCTGAACTTAGCGGGATAAGTAAAGTGACATTAAATTCTTTAATGCCCTGATTTGTTGTTTCGTCTTTAATTTTCTAACATCATGACAAGCATCACTTTTAAGTCAAATCATAAATCGGTTAGTATTGCATCAACTAAACCTTATAAATGATAAGGAAATGGAAATGGAAATGGATCGTCAATACAACAATGAACTGACCCCGGAACTGCTGGCAAAAATGGATCAAGGCCCGTTTACAGCGGAAGAGCTGGCAGAGATGGATGATGAAGTGCGTGCGCTGGTTGCAAAACAGGAAGCATCCCGTCGCCAGCATCCGATTATTGCCATTTACCGACCGGCTGTAGCAGGATGTCTGACCCGAAACGGTGGCACGGGTGATGAATTTAGTCCTGACTCGGCTGAAGGACGCAAAATCCGTCTGAAAAATGGAATATGGGCGAGTGTCCTGACGGAAGGCGGCACGGTTTCTTATCTGACGCTAGCCGCGCCCGTATTGTCAGCAGCGCGGGAAGCCGTAACAGACTTCATGGGCGAGATGTGGCTCTGGTTGGCAGCATACTTGATAATGGTGGTGAAATTATCAACACCCCACAGGGAAGCAGTATAATGATCGTCCTGGAAGGTGCGACGCTGCCGGACGATTTTCTGGTTATCCCCGGAGTGTAACTAATGGGATATCGCACAGAGAATTATGGACGCGGGCAGGCTTTTGAAAATGATAAAACGACGACCGGGGCAAGATGTTTTGCCTCCATTGATGACAGCGAGTTTGATCGTCGGATAGTCCGGGTGGGAGATATGACCACGCCTTGTCCGAAATGCGGGGAACCGGGACGGATTATTAATGGCGAATCGCGGGTTGAATTCTTCGGAAAAGCTGTGGCAATGGACGGCTCTGAAGTCAGTTGTGGCTGTCCTCGCGGCACAAATTGTGTAATAGCTCCGGCGGGCCAATGGATGGGAAGAGGCAGAGATCCCGTAGAGGTTGCAAGGGAAGAGCACGCTGCCAGAGTCGTTACAGAGCGTGAAGCAGAGGAAAAACGATGGGCTGAAGAGCGAGAACAAAACCGGGTCTTTGCCAAATCCTGCCTGCGTGGTGAAGGTTGTAATGATGCCGGGGAAGAGCAGGAACCTCATACTAATTTTGCGGCAATGGCATTTTATCAGGCAGTTCCACCTGCTGATCCAGCTTCCGATACTGATGTTCCCCAACATGCTCAGACCGCCAAGAAAAAGAAACCTGTAGACGATATACCGAAACCGAAAAAGCGAAGTGCGCTGTATAAATGGCTGAATGGTAATCATGAAGAAATTGAATACCAGCGGGCAACAGCAGCAGCTACAAGTGCTGCTAATGCTCAGATGGCTGTAGAAGGTGCCAGCGTCCTTGGTTTGGTTGGCGGAAGCGCCATCACGTCAGGAACGTGGGCAGTAACACTTGCTGAGATGGCTACAGGACTTGGAAGGATTGCTGCCAGCGGCCCCGGTGCTCCCATCGCCGCAGTCGTGATGGGAATGATGCCCGGAAGACTCAATGACGGTGAACAGGACTTTATTGACCGGATGCATCTGGAACAGATGCGTGAAGCGCCAAGCCGTGTGCGCTTTACATGGGAACAGGATGATAAAGGTAATCCGGTTCCTCATGGCTGGCATACACCACCCGGTAAAGATATGGTGCGTGTGCGTAAAATGAATTGGGACAGCACCCGAAAGGCATATACGTTCACCACAGAGGAAGACCCGCGTATAACGATCATCTGGACGCCAGACAGTTCAGGTGTCAATGTTCCTTCAAATACAGGCAACCAGAACCCGGTACGGATACCTAATCCGGTGGTTGTTGATCCGTTGCCGGAAGATACCAGTATTGAGGCTACAACCACTCCGGCACCGGAAGAAAAAAATTTTGCGGATTATATTCTTGTTCTGCCAATATCGGATATTCCACCGATATATATATACCTGAGCAAGCCGCCTGTTGAGTTTTTGGAGGTGGAACCTTACGATGATTTCAATAACCGTTCACGACAAGGGGAATATCATGCGGATCATATTCCATCAAGAGCGGCTGTAGAACTATATCTTGAGAGAGAATATCCCGAATTCGATTCTGATCAAATTAAAGCGTTATCAGGTAAAGTTGCTGCTGTCATAGTTCCTGTGGAAGTTCATCGGAAAATTAGTGCTACTTATGGGGGGCGTAATCAAACACAAAAGGAACATGATTCCTATGACCTTCGAACAGCGGCAGATAAAGATTTTGATATTGAAACACTAGCATTAAAAGAGCATGGTGCGACAGATATACAGCTAAAAGAAGCGAGAGCTAAAATACATAAGATTAATAATGAACTGGGGTTATACAAATGACAGTAAATGTAGAGAATTTAATTCGTAGCTTGGGGCAAACTTATGAATACATGCTTGAGGCAGGGATTCTTCCATACAGAACAAAACCAACAGGTGCTCCGGGATCTCCTAATTTAGGTTTGGAAATGGCAAGGGAAGGTATTTTTTTGTCATTCAAACGCACAGGTAGAATTCTCAAAAGCATTACGCTAAGACTCCAGCATGAACCGATTAAAAATTGGGTTTTTCCGAATGAACTTCCATCGCCTTTGCAAAAACATATGAGTCGCCAATGGGTGCATGATACTTTTGGTGAACCAGATAAGTCAGTCCCCCCGAAAACCGTAATGAAAATGGCTATGGGATGGGTTGATAGGTTTGCTGTTGAGGATTTTCATATCCCAATAACAATGCAAATTCGTTATGACATGCAAGATAAAGTCGAAGCCGTTACTTTCCTCCCAACTTCAGAACTTCGTTGGTAGCTTTCACTCTTCTTCTAAAAGCAGCACGGCAAATCTTGGATGCTGCTTCATTTTTTATCCCTTCGAACATCCATCCAAAGCACGTCAACTGTGGCGTTCCATCGCTCACTACCACCACCAATCAATTGATATAAAAGATCGATAATTTATTATTGATATTTTTCATCGATTAAAAACGGTTTATCGGTCAATTATTTAATTTCTTTAATCGATCGATATTAACAATTTGATAGTTTTTGACTATTGTTTGTTTTTATCGATCGATTTAAACGATATGACGAACATCAAAAATAATTCAATTCTATCAATTTGTTAAACGGACTGTTTGTGGGCCGGTTGTGATTAGAATAGCGGCGGTGGATGGTTCAATCGTGCGCTGTGCCTGTCCTTCCGGGTCTAACTGGATTATTGCGCCAGCAGGACAATGGGTTGGCAGAGGCCCGGATCCTTCTATTGCAGCCCTTGCAGCACTGGTTGCTGAACGTAAGGCCGCAGAAGAAGAAAGAACTAAACAACTGGCTGAAGAGCGTGACCGCAATCGTGTCTTTGCTAAATCCTGCCTTCGTGGTGAAGGTTGTAATGATGCCGGGGAAGAGCAGGAACCTCATACTAATTTTGCGGCAATGGCATTTTATCAGGCAGTTCCACCTGCTGCTCCAGCTTCCGATACTGATGTTCCCCAACATGCTCAGACCGCCAAGAAAAAGAAACCTGTTGAAGATATTCCAAAGCCAAAGAAGCGAAGCGCCCTGTATAAATGGCTTAATGGTAATCATGAAGAAATCGAATACCAGCGGGCAACAGCCGCAGCTACAAGTGCTGCTAACGTTCAGACGGCTGTTGAAGGTGCCAGCGTTCTTGAATTGGTTGGTGGAAGTGCCATTACGTCAGGAACGTGGGCAGTAAAACTGGGTGAGATGGCTACAGGACTTGGAAGGATTGCTGCCAGCGGCCCCGGTGCTCCCATCGCCGCAGTGGTGATGGGAATGATGCCCGGAAGACTCAATGACGGTGAACAGGACTTTATTGACCGGATGCGTCTGGAACAGATGCGTGAAGCGCCAAGCCGTGTGCGTTATACTTGGGAACAGGATGATAAAGGTAATCCTGTTCCTCATGGGTGGCACACACCACCCGGTAAAGATTTGGTGCGTGTGCGCAAAATGGAGTGGGACAGCAGCCGAAAGGCATATACATTTACCACAGAGGAAGATCCACGTATTACCATCATCTGCACACCCGACAGTTCAGGTGTCAATGTTCCTTCAAATACAGGTAACCAGAATCCGGTAAGAATACCGAACCCGGTAATTGTTGATCCGTTGCCGGAAGATACCAGTATCGAGGCAACTACCAGCCCTGCAACGGAAGAGAAGAATTTTGCGGATTATATTCTTGTTCTGCCAATATCGGATATTCCACCGATTTATATATATCTGCGAAACAATCCCGGTCAGGTAACGGGTAAAGGCCAGAAGGTTAGTGGTATTTGGTTGTCGAATGCTAACACGGGGAATGGTTCTCCGGTTCCAAGTCAGATAGCAGATAAGCTACGAGGGCGAACCTTTGGAAACTTTGACCAGTTCCGCAAGGCTTTTTGGTTAGAGGTTTCAAAAGATCCTGAGCTATCAAGTCAGTTCCGGGGGAGTAACAATATTCATATACGCAATGGAAACTCCCCTTTCACACGAGAACAGGATCGTGCTGGAGGAAGAGAGCGCTATGAAATCCATCATATTATTCCAATAAGTAAAGGTGGAGAGGCTTATAATGTCGATAATATGGGCATAACTTCACCTAAGCGGCATATCGATATTCATTCAACGAGGCAGAGTAAATAATATGGGTGATAAAAAAATATTATCTGATTATACAGAAAGCGAATTCTTAGATTTAGTTCGTAAAATTTATAATGCCGAAGGGCCAACAGAAGAGGACGATAATCGCCGAGTTAGGGCGTTTAGACGACTTGCTGAACATCCATCAGGTTCCGACCTTATCTTCTACCCAGAGGATGGGAAAGATGATAGTCCAGAAGGCGTTGTTCAGGAAGTAAAACAATGGCGTCAGGCCAATGGTAAACCGGGCTTTAAAAATTAGCCTCTGTTCGCATAAATGAGTATGTCTCCGTGTAATTAAACGCGGTTTTCAATTGCCCCAATACAAGCAGCACATACCTTGTGTGCTGCTTCGTTCCTTATCCCTTCGAACATCCAGCCAAAGCTCCCAATTGTGGCGTTCCATTGCTGACCACTACTATCAATCAATTGATATAAAATATCGATATATTGTAATTGATTAGGTTTTGTCGATTAAAAACGACTTATTGATCTTTTTTTCAATTGTCAATTCCAATCAATTTTATTTATTTGATAGTTTTAAGGTATCGTTTGTTTTTTATCGATCGATTTAAACGATATGACGAACATCAAAAATAATTCAGTTCTATCAATTGGTTAAACAGACTATTTGTGGATAGGGTGTGATTCGGCTTGGAGTAGGCTCTCTTTTGCTTTCAATCCTGTCGTGAATAGTCACTCCGTTAACGTTGATGGGATATGAATAAGCTGCTGCTGGACGGCATAGCGCAGGATAGAGGTGACGTATTGTTTAACCCTTGTTGCTACCTCAAGATAACCACGGGCTTCCACTTTTTTGATGGGAACAAGCAAATTACCGTTATCCAGCTCAGCAACGTCTTTATCGCCAATATCCGGGAAGATATAGGTATCAAGACGAGTACAGACTGTGGCCTGATAGTCCTCAGACCATTTCTTCTTGGTAGAGAACCACGCCTTGGTCACTGCTTTGAATGTTCGGGTGTTATCACGCTTTGCTTTAAGCTCTTTGGCCTCTGCTTGTTTCTTTGCATTAGGGGCAATGCCCTGAGCAAGAAGCTTTCTGGCCTCATCACGGCGTTGTCTTGCATCAGCAAGTGAAACAGCAGGGTAGACGCCTATGGAGAATATTTTTTGCTTCCCTTCGAAGCGGTAAGCCATTTGCCAGTATCTGAAACCCTTGGGGGTAACGCGAAGTAACATACCAAAGCCATCAGTCAGCTTGTATTCCTTATCGAGGGGCTTGGCGTTTTTACTTTAGTATCAGTAAGTGGCATAACGACACACCCTTTTGTTGGTAAAAGCGCAATCGAACTACCATTGCCAACATTTTTACCAGCAGACGGGTATGGCTTCGAGTGGTTTTTAGTGAACGAGGGTGAACCTGAAGAAGGGAATAACCAACTGATAGAAATGCAGAAAGCAAACGTCAGTGAACGTCTGCTTCCCTAAATCTGGCTCCTCTGACTGGACTCGAACCAGTGACATACGGATTAACAGTCCGCCGTTCTACCGACTGAACTACAGAGGAATCGTGCTACAGGGCGCATACTAATGGAGTCAGGATGCTGAGTCA
>Ga0308167_1001164_pt1 | contig 33451 bp, 32 predicted proteins | sample PhyCR1_2_FD_202138 | JGI IMG/M metagenome (GOLD analysis project Ga0308167, IMG submission 202138) | Phyllosphere microbial communities from UC Gill Tract Community Farm, Albany, California, United States - DLSLRC.R1 | ecosystem: Host-associated > Plants > Phyllosphere > Unclassified | place... | reverse complement strand
GAGCACGAGGTCGGCAGCCTCGCGTTTGAATTCTGCGGAAAAGGTACGGCGTTGTTTGGTCATCTGACACCTCGATCTGGCGAGTATTCTCGCCTAAATGGGTGTCCGGTTTCATTAGACCACTACAATCTGCTTTGGCCCAATATGCCTCCACCCATTCGCGCCTGTCAGCGACGGTTGTGCTAGTGCACCGCGCGGGTTCAAGGTAAGTGAATTCTTGGATGGGCCAAGTTTCAAAAGGGATATGAGGAAACACCGCTGCGGTCGCCATAGCGGTTGAGTGCGCTCGGGTGAAAGGCGAGGCAACTATCAGAGCCGGAGGATGGTTGAACGACAGGGCCAGCAGGTGCGCTTGCTCGAATCCTTTCGGAGTCAGAGGAATGGTCGAGTGATCTAAAGTGGCTTGGCCCGCGTTCGCAGCGCTCTCTCCATGTCGTATTAGTCTCACATGCTTCATTTACGAAATACTCGCACAGATTCGGCCATCATTTCTCTTAGATCCCCAAGGTTACTGGTACTCAACCTTCAATCAAGAAGCCTCGACAGCAATCCCTCAATCTGGGTGCCTGCATGCTTGAATTTCAGCTCTTCGAGCTTAGCTTCCCTTCGTTCGCCGGTGAGCAAGCTGAGTCCGTGAAGCGCATTAAGCAACTTCTGAGACTCACCAATTTCCGAACGCAAAGTCAGCCAGGTAGTGTTCACTCGACGAGCTAACTCGTCGGCCTCATGGCTCAAGCGTTGTGACTCAATTAGCTTGTTAGCGTTGGTGGTGGCCTTAAGATGACCTAAAGCCTGCTCAAGTTCGTCCAGTAGCTCGGTAACAGGCTCCGATTGGTCAAGTGACACGGGGCGCCCCTCCACATAAATCGTGTCCGCCTGAACGCAATAGACAGCTAGTGGCCCTTCACCCCCTCCGGTGCAATCAAGTGCAAGAACGTTCCCTAGCCGAACAGGCTCTGGAATCCAGGTGTGCCCCGTGCACACACGCCAGACCCCTTTGACACCTTCTCGATGGTGCTTTTTGATCCGCTCGCGCCCCCATAGCGCGATCTCTTCTACAGTAGGGATTGATATGTCTCGAGTGAACTCGACCCATGACATCCCGGCAGGGACATCAGCATGAACAACGCCAACCAAACCGCGAGGGGACTCAATTTCTATGACTGTGGGAAGGCTCTCGAGCTTCCCAATGATCATCTCTTTCGATTCGTCGGCTATGGTCGACCACCAGCCTGCGCCATGAGCTACGTAACGAGCGCTGGGGTTTTCCCTGTAAGCATTTATAAGCATCTGCTCATGGTTACCTTGAACGCTGAAGAACCACGGCTCACCAAGGAGCTTCAGGCCGTCGAGGACTCCAGGCCCGCGATCTATGAGATCACCCACCCCAATGACTCGGTCGATAGTTTTGTCGAAACCGAGCTTCATCAATCCTTTGTAGAGATCAATCGACTTGAAGTGAATGTCACCGATAACGAAGTCGCGACCGACCTCGTTCCGGGGAAGCCTCAGGACTTTCTGACTCATGCGCGGGTTCCTTCCTCAATGGCCATCTATCAAGTGACCAAACCCGTATTGTCCACCCCGCGACTGCACCTTCCAACAGAAATCTGGACGGACAGGATGACTGCACTCTATTGCGCAGGGCTGAGGTATACCAAATTTCTTCCGTCGATGAAAATGACCAGAGCAAGCGGAGCGCGCAGGCCAGTAAGGCCGGAGACGCGAGGATGGAAGCCCAGAGGGCCATGACTTGGCGTCAGCCATGGCATGGTTTACGACAGCCGACCCGATAGGGCGCGCCATAAACCGCGATTTGCTCAGATTGAAGGATTGCTGATGTTCTGCAGACTTATGTATTCCAATATTTTTGGACTGTGCTTCTGGCAATGCCGAGCTTTTCAGCGATTGTTTTCCTGTCGAAACCTTGCGCTTTCAGGGCTCGAATGTAAATCGCATTAACGGGCCGCTTTGGCTTGCCTTGGGAGCGCTTGATAAGCTTTCCGTCACTAAATTGCTCCTCCACCAACTGCCACCCTCCAGACATCTCGAATTCCCTGACACGCAAGGCAGTACGCTGTAAAGCCTCTGACGGGAGTTCTTCACCCTGCGCAGCAATGACGAGAGTGACCATAGTCAAAAGGTCGAGGCCTAGATAGTCAGCGATCTCGTCCAGTTTCTCCAACGTCGCGTTCGCTCGAGCCTGCTCAAGCTTCCCCACGTACGTTCTGTGCGTTGCCCCCGCCAACTCTTCGTAACTCAACCCCTGATGAGCACGAGCTCCACGCAATGCTCCTGCCAGCGCTTCTTTCAGATGCATGAGTCGGATCCTCAAAACTGAGGATAGAGCCACGGCAAGCGTGTTTCGATAAACAGATCATAGTGATATTATCGTGACATATGGTTTGCCAAGCAGTCGTTTGATCATAGCGGCGGGATGTTTGGATTGATGATGGATTGGTCATGAGAGCAGCACCTAAGACACGGCCAGGGACGTCTCGATGGGAGACGCGCTCATCAAGTCCGACGTTTATGGCCCGCGTAAGCCTGCCTGCAATCGTCACTGAGCGACGTCTTGGCAAGACCAGATCCACTTTTTTAAGCGAAGGCAGGGATAGTGAGTGATGAAGTTCGATTGCGTGAAAGTTTCAGGAAAAGTTGACTACGTTCGATCTGTTGATCGAATGAACGGCGGACATAAAGCTAAAGTCAGCATTGACGGTGCAGTTATCCCTAATTTGCAAGTGTCGAACAAGCTTTACGAAGAGTTAGAGGTCGGCGAGAGCGTAACTCTGTATGGTTTGTTTAAAAGAAACAATGACAAAGAAAAAAACACAGGCATCTTGTATGGCCTGGCGAAGCAAAACGGCGAGAAATCATTTGCAACCCAGTATAGATATCAAGTCCCGATTTTCCTGACGGTCACTGCGGCCATCGCATTTTGTCTAACTTTCGTCGCCGGCTGGATCGCTTCGATCTTTCCAGTGCTGTTTTTCTTCGGGGAAAATTCAGATTATATGTATACCACTACGGTATTTGCAGTTATTGAGTCGAGCTTGGTTGCCGCCTTTTTCCTGTGGAGGGCATGGGTAATGTTTAACGCTACGTCTGATCCTGAAGCTTGGGAAACTACCGAAGCTGCAGTGCTATCGAGTCGCTTCAGTAAGCTCCATAAGTAATAGTCCTGTACATAGGGCACGGTTAAACCTGCCCTGGCTTCGGCTCGCTGCGCCTTTCCATGCGAGTATCAGGCAAGCGGAGCGCGCAGGCGTGCAGGATGAGCGCCCAACGGGCTGAGACGCGGCGCAGCCGTGGCTCAGTTCTCGCCAGCCTTCCGCCGCAGGCGGCACGCCATAGCTACTGCCAGATATCAAATCAACAAGGATGCGGCTGAAATGACCCACGATGAACTCCGTCAGCTTGAGGGCGCTAGGCGAAGGACTCTGTGGGCCCTTGCATGCCTCCGTCCTGGCGATCCCACTGCATCCGACCTCCTTGCCATCCTCGATGATCTCGACGACCAAGAGCGAAACGACACCCCCTCTAGCGATAAGCCACTCGACCTCATTCAGGTTCGTAACTCTGTCTCGGTGATGCGCCATAACTCCGGAATCAACATCATTTTGGAGCAGACTATTCCGCAACCCTGGAGAGAGCGTTTCCACCAGGCAAGCATCGGGTCGACCAGAGTTCCTGATGGGCCCTATGCTACAGACTGGGATAAATTTCTGACTGAATGGGAGCGTGAGATGCAGCATCTGAAAAATCACCGAGCTGCACAGACTCCTACCAGCTAGAGCGGCTGGTTCGAGCGATGGCGGCGCAAGCACACAAGCAGTCGGTGGAGCCGCTGAAAATCGCAGCCTTCAAGCAGGAGTAGCAAGGTGGAACGGCCTTTGTTTTTTATTGATTTTGAAGCCTCTGGAATAGCCCATGATAGCTATCCTATCGAGGTCGCCGTCGTGTCGAGTGAGACCTCCTTCAGCTCGCTTATCAAGCCAGTCCGGTACTGGACGCATTGGTCGTTCGATGCGCAAGACATGCATGGTCTCACTCAAGATCAATTGCTTCAGGAAGGTATACCCCAGACGCTGTAGCGAGAAATATGAATCAGCTGTTTTCAGGCCAGGTGCTTTGCAGCGACTCACCTCAAGACAGTTTTTGGTTCGATGTGCTTTTCGAGGCCGCAGATCTGATGCCCACCTTCGAGTTGAAGCCTTTGGAGGTTTTTGTGGGCCGGTAGGCTGCCAGTGAAATCTACAGGCGACTGCCGACAATTAGGCCCCATCGAGCTCTGCATGACGCGACTGCTCTGATGAACGCCTGCCGTGCTTTTTTCGAAGCTTGAACTACTTTGCTGGACGGTTATCTGAAACCGCCCGGCCAAGTTATCTATTCGTAGATCCAGAGGTGACACACGTGCTCGATATTCTCGAGCGAGACATCGTGCCCTCCCGTGGACGGCTTTAGCTCATTAATCAATCGGCTGGTGAGCCTGATGCCAGATTTGCCTGCGCCCACTGCTGAGCGGTCGTGACTTGAATCGAATGCTGCGCATTGAAGGTGTTGGCTTTTGGCCAAGCCACACCTCTGCCTTGGGCGAATACAGCGCGATACTTCTTGATGTGATGCGTTGGATCTTTCTCCAACTCTTTGAGCAAGTACGGAACAGTCCACACGTTACGTTTGAATGGACGGCCCAGTACGCGTTCGAGAAGGCTCGCAACCTCTCCATACGTCACTGTGTCTCCTGAGAGATAAACGATTTCATTGTTAAAGCGCGGTTCGAAAAAAACGATTTCCGCTGTCAATGCACCGATGTCGTCTGGAGTCGTGAGTGTCACGCTGGTCTCGAGGCTACCAAGCGCGTTGACGGTATCGTTTTCGAAATCAACCACCTCGAATACAGGCTCGAACAGGAAGCTGGTGAACATACCCGTCGAGATGATCACCCATTCAGTTTTATCCTGGGCACGAAGCAATTCGCGGACATCAAGCTGAGCATCGAACAGATCCTGAGGGCTGCCCCGACCGATGACCTCGAAGTCGACACCAAACTGCCACGGGAAGTAGCGCTTCACACCGGACTTGAGCGCAGCGGTAGCCAGCTTCATCGGAGTTTCCCGGCCTGCGACCATGCCTGCACAGCCTATTACGGTATCGAAGCGTGCGAATACCTCAGCCAGTTGATCGATTGAGTCGTTCACAAGGTCTGCGGCCACCATCTGGATGCCTAGGCCCCGAAGCCCATCGATTTCGGCCTTTTTCTCAGGCACTTGAGTGTTGATGGTCGAGTCCCTGAGAAGGACGCTGATTGTGGAACCGGGCGCGCGCGCTGCCACGCTCGCGAGATTGCGCAAGACCGGGAGCCCAAGCTCACCGGCGCCTAGAACCAGAATGGATTGCGGCGAAAATTGGGTCACTTCGGTCATGATTTCTCCTGAGACCTGTTGCCTGTAAGATGAACCAATGCTTGCACGATTAGGCAACGCTCGTAAGAAGGCACACCTGTGATACCAGACAATGAAATGACCGATCAGGAGGCTCTTAGTCAGGCAGAGACAATCTGCCGAACGTTGAGAGAAGATGATGATGGTGTCAGGCGGGAAGTGCTTGCTCACGCAGGCAGCCGCTGGTCGTTGGGCATCCTGCACGCCTTGGGGGTGTACGGCACCATGCGTCATGCCGAAATAAAAAGGCAGATGACTGGTGTAACTCAGCGGATGTTGACCAAGACGCTACGCTCCATGGAGCGAGATGGCCTAGTGGTTCGCCGCGAGTTCGGTGAGGTTCCGCCACGTGTCGAGTATGAGCTGACTCCGCTCGGTATGGGGCTGTTGGTTCGTATGTCCCCTATCTGGACTTGGGTAGTCTCGAACGTCGAGGATTTCCGCAAGGCACGGCAGATTTTCGACAGCCAGGTTGATAAAAAACCTGAATGGCAAATACCCACGTCGATTCCATTGGATTGAGAACCGCCTCGATAATCATTGCTCACACGGCCCGAATGGGCCTGTAACCATTGGCAAAGTCGTTACTGTTCAAGCTTTCTCGCCACCTGCGCTCGCAGGCTCGCCAACCGTCCCTGAGATATTCACACGTATTCAGCCCATCGAGGCGCGCCGACTGGATAAGACTCATAATCACGGTCGGCTCGGCAGCTGCCACGCAGGGAGTCGGCGACAGCCAATTGGATTGTTCAAGCGCCTAGCTGAAGGTTTGTGTACGCAACCACACTTCTACTTTTTGCCATCGGCCAACCTTGGAAAGCTGTGACCTTGCTGTATCTAGAATCTCAAGCAGTCGCTGTCTTTCCGCACGAGAGGGGAACCAATTATCGATCTCGACGTTGCAGTGGATAGACTCACTCAACGCCCATCTAACGATCATGTCCGCAGCGGCTCGGTAGTGATCGGCCATGAACAGACGTCGGCCCTCCACAGACCATCCACGCTTTGCTAGCTCATCGGTCACGTCGATGATGCCAAGGTCACCAAAGTAGGCTGTGGTGTCAGGGTAATGGATACGTGTCAACGACACCTTAGCCACCCCGGAGTCCCGGTCAAAATACGAAAGGAAATGCCACCCACCCGTGGTGCTTCCAGGATAGGGGAAATTGATCGCGGCTTTGCCTGTTATGTAGTTTTCGCGGGAGACGCGTTTGAGGTCAAAGTCGAACTGAGGCTGTTTCATTCAACTGCCCTATGCGAGCCGTGGCTTTGATGTCGTCCTTGAGCAAAGCTGGGCGAACAACTGTCATCAGTGTGGTCGCGAGAATGCTGAATATCTAGGCGTGTAAAGCATTGCTGGCTCAGAGCGTGCTAATTATGGCATATAGCCGCTATAGAAGATGGCGCTGGCCTAGCTGGTGCTCAATTACTTTGCAGATACCCAAGCCTAAAGGCCTGGATGTCTAAAGCCAGGATTACCAATGTCACAGGGACTGTCAGCCAGTATCAAACTAAAATATTCCGCTTTTTTGGTTGCTGCTAAAGAAGGGATCCGCATCTTCCAATCTTTGTGCTCCGCGTCTTCGTCGCCAGGGTCTTTTGAGCCACTCACACCAGTCCTCATCGATAGTGACCACTTTGATCGCTATGAGCGCGAATTGCTTGGGGCACTGGGAAAGGATGAGGTTCTGAACATCGCACTTACCGGTGGATATGGGGCAGGTAAGAGCAGTGTCCTGAAGACCTTTTTTGAGCGGCATCCAGAATTTCAAACGGCTTATGTTTCACTCGCAACATTCAGCAAAGATGCACCTCCACCGTTGACGGTTTCGGACGCTGAACGCTCTGAGACTTCAGCCAGAAGCTCCCAGTCAGTAAAGGATTCCGGCGAGAGTAATACCTCAAGCGATTTGATCGCAAGGATCGAGGAAACGATTGTCCAGCAGCTGCTTTACGCCGTGCCAACTGCACGCGTACCCAAAACCAGGCTCAAGCGAATTGTCCAGACATCAGGGCGTAGCATCGCTAGGCGCACGATTTTTTGGGGAGTAATGCTCATTGCGTGCCTGCGGCTTTATGTCCCTACATTGAAGGAGATACCTACGTTAGATCCTGCTTGGTTGCTAACGAGCCTGTTAATGATCCCGGGTTGGCTGGCAGTCTCGGTAACGGGGCTGGGTGGTTTGTATCTTCTCTACTCGGGACTCAAATTTCTATCTATGTTCAGTATCGACGGCTTAACGTTGAAGGGTGGAAAGCTCGAGGCCGTGAATCACGGATCCGTACTCCACAAGAACGTAGATGAAATTATCTATTGCTTTGAACGAAGCGATGTCCGCGTCGTGGTGATTGAGGATCTGGATCGTTTTGGAACTCAGGAAATATTTTTTCGCTTGCGCGAGATCAACTTCACCATCCGGCACTCGCCCCAAATAACTCGACCTGTTCACTTCATTTACGCTATTCGTGACGAGCTGTTTACCGTCACCGACAAGACGAAATTTTTTGATCTGATTATCCCTGTGATCCCTGTCGTCAATTCTGAAAACTCAAGGGAGAAGCTTCAAGAGCTCATGAAGACTCGGGCTGTTGATGGCAAAAAGCTGGGTACTGATCTTGACCCAATTCTCGTGGAGACCGTCTGCTATTACATAGATGAGATGCGGCTGATAAAGAACATCGTCAATGAGTACGACATTTTTGCGAGCCTGCTGTCCCAGGGTGGCCTCAAGCTGGATCAAAACAAGTTGTTTGCCATCGTGGTGCTCAGGAACCTCTACCCGGAAGAATTTGCAGAGCTGGTTAAGCGGAGAGGGAAGGTGTACAGCTTGCTCACGGGGTTGTCTGCTTGGGCTAACCAACCATCGCAGGCACTCGCTGAGCTCGAGCGATTAATCGAAGAAAAGTCCCAGCGTGAGGAACGCGGTGAAGAGCGCGTAATCGATCTTAAGTTAAGTGTCTGGTTCGAGGTGTTGAGGGCGAGCGGAATAGACGGCGCCAATTACGTTTTAGTAAACGGGTCTGAGCGGGTAAGCCTCAACGAATTTCTACAGGACGACGTCTTCACTAGAATCTGTGAGGCTGAGCAACTCAAAGCCACCCTCTATTCACAGTGGGCGCATCACAACCCAGTTGGAAATATTGTTCGTCCAAATGACGCGCTTACACAGGCATCCTATCGTACGCGTCTCGCATGGATTAATCAGTCCATAAAGTCAATGGATGAGGCCATTGGGGCGGCAGAGAGGAAGCTCACCGAGATCAAGACGATTTCCTTCCGTGAAGCTGCCCGTGGTGATTATGGAGCAATCATTGACCAGCGGCTGGCAGGAATGGAGATCGTCGTTTACCTAATGCGCGCTGGCTACCTCGACACCGATTACACAGATTATCTTGGATTTTTCTACGAAGGCTCGCTGACTCGCGACGATCAGAATCTGATTCTCGCACTCAGGCGCCGTGCCACCCTCGACGTCGCCTCGCCAGTCCGGAATCCTGAGCGAGTGGCCGCCAAATTGGAGCACGATGCTCTCGGGGATGGCAAAGGCATTATCGCTGACCTAATTGTCCAACTCTCACTATCGGCGCCACTCACTGAGTTGTCCGACACAAGAACGCAAAAGCTGGACGTCATCCTGCAAAGCGGCCACCAGAATGCGGGCCGATTGGCTGAGGCTGTATCCATCATCCTTGCAGGGGATGCTAGGTTACCGCTCGTTCGCGCTTTGCATGCACTCGCCCCTGAGTTGTTCGCCGTGATCTTGAGCACTGAGCGATTCAATGAGGCTGACGCTCGACAGGCTTTGGTGTGCGGGATCATGGACGCGTTGTCTCAGCAACAACTTGAGGTTATGGCTCATCGGCAGCCGTTGCTTGAAGTTATCGCCAGTCTCACGGGTGTTAACCACCTGGTCACAGGTATGGCCTCGAACATCGATGGCTGGGCGTGGCTTCGCCGCGAGCCTGTTCGCTTCAATAATCTCACTGCAGAGGTCGGTGCGAGTACGCTGGGCCAATTGATTGGCTGGGGCTGCTTGCAACTGAGTCTCCCGATGATGACATTGATCCTGAAAACGTTTGCGGACGAGGGGGGAGATGTCACTTACAAGCGTCTTCGAAAGTTAAGTCTCGCAGGACTTGATTCATTGATTGAAATTGCTCCTGAAGACTTCATTTTCGAGCTGATGAAGCAGCAAGGTAAGCTTCAGGAAGACACTGAGTCCCTTAGGTACATTCTCGGCCTAGTAGAGGATGATCAAAAATTGCAGGAGGATTTGTTCCAGCACACTGAATGTTTGATTGATGACTTGGAAGGGTTCACCGATAACATTTGGGAGAAGGCTCTAGAACTAGACCGTGTTACCTCCGTTCCAAATGCTGCGTGGAGCTACTATATCGGCATGATTGTAAGGCCAACAGAGGCTCCATCTGAATCGATTGACAAGGAAGAGCAGGATCGTATCCGAGACATCTTCACAGCATTCCTTGCTAGGAACGCCCGTGAAGCTCAGCGGCTTTGGGATGATGCGAGAGATGAGGCGGATGACCTGAAAGCCTATTTGCTGGCTTCGGAGATTGACGATGACTCGCTGGATGAAATTTTCGGGAGTACCACTGTCGGCCCTGAGTCTCTCGTAGGGCTGAAAATATCGGCTGACCGATGGGCGTTTCTGGCCCAGGCTCATTTCGTGCCCTTCGATGGTGAGGTTCTGGAGGAAATTGGCAACAATGATCCAAACGCAGAGGCGGCGTATTTGATCAGGTGCTGGGCTGATGCCCGTGACTACGTCGACCTACGAAAGCTCGATCCGAAGACTGTCGGTTTGATCAGCGCCGCGCGCAGTGTGCCTATTGGTGACATTGCCGTGATGTGGGAGGATTTGGTTGAGCGAGAAGAGGCTGGTCACGCGGCTGTAGTCGGGAAACTTCCATTGGTGTGCGCCAGGGCTAATGTCGAGAACTTCATCATGCCTCGGAATTGCAGAAGCATCATTGCGTCGCGAGCGTGCGATGTCAGTCTTTCGCAACGTGAAAAGCAGGAGCTATTGCATCAGGCTCTCAAACTGCATGTCGATTGGGCTTCGACCTCGTCGATGCTGGCTTCGCTCTCCGGTGGATATGCTGAGTTGTTGGGGGATAAACGTACTGTGCGGTTGCCGAATTCGGAGCTTGATGTTCGTCTTTGTCAGGCACTCAATGATCGTGGTTTTGTAGGTAAGATCAAGCCGGAGAAAGACTATATAACGGTCTATACCAAGCGAGTTGGCAGGCTCTAGGCAGGGGATTTCAACCTGCCGAGAATGGATTGCCTAAAGCCAAAAGGTGGCGCACTCCACAGCAGGTAAATAACCCCTGCTCGGTTAGCGGTCAGCTAGCTGCGAGAGGAGGTCATAGGATTTCGATCTCCTCTGGCTGGAGCCATCCTCCTAAATCACTCACTTTTTCGTTGTCACCGAACAGGCTCAACTGATTTGTAGAACATAGCTCCGGAATGATTCGATCATGCCTGTGCTACGGCCTGAGAATTTCCCATGTGGAACGCTTCTGGGTTCCTCGCCTTGCACGCGTTGCTACGGCGTCAGTAACATCCCGGCCAAACCTACAGTAACGATTGCGTTTGCAATGGAAGCGTTCATGAACAGCAAAAACCGTGGCGGAGCCTATATTCGAGCAGCATATGCTTTCACATCTCTCCTTGCAGATCTCCTAAGACGCTTGGGTGAACATAACGTCCTAGAGGAACCAGAAGACATACTGGGCCTAGAGCCTGACATTGTCTTTGGTCGGCGAGATGCGTTGACAATGGTTGAAACCAAATTCTATCGACGTTCCTCCCCACCTCCATCGTCTACCTTTAAACGCGCCCTCGAACACACCGCTGATAGAGGCATTAGGATGGGGGCGTCCACTATTGTCCTGGCAATATCGTGCCCTATGGGGTCACGTTTTATGAACGTCGCAGAAGCGTTTCCTACTGTTAAGGTTTGGGATGAAACGAAGCTGTTTGAAATGGCGGCTCCGTTCCCTGACATCCTGGCCCAATTAGAGGAGCTTCTCGAAGCTGATACACCGAAGAGCGCTGAAACCCTGAGCCTAGGCTTGCCGACGTTTATGAGACGCAGTGCCACTGATGCAACTGCGGAGCCGAAGCGGGGAAAGGTGCTGGCCGATGCTTTAGCTGCAATCGACCGTGGCCGGGAAATGGCAACTGATTTCGAAAACGCTTGCATCAATGCGCTCAAGTATCTCTTTGAACATGACCTCCATGGATGGCATGAGCAGTCCCGTACCATAGACACCTTGCATCGTAGAGATCTGGTGTGCCGAATCTTGGCCAAAGCAGCTGAGGTGTGGCGTCTGATGCTGGAGGACTTAGGAAGCAGGTACGTGGTCTTCGAGTTCAAAAATTACAGCAAATCGATTACTCAGAACGAGATCGTCACCACAGAGCGTTACTTGTATCCATCGGCCCTTAGGAAGGTTGCGATTGTGATTTCGCACGAGGACTGTGCTGACTCTGCTAAGGCCGTGATCGCAGGGGCGATGCGAGAGCATGGGAAGCTGATTATCCCCCTGTCGGTGCCCGAGATAATCGATTTGCTGAACAGCAAGGATGAAGGCTCAGATCCGAACGCCTACCTGTTCGAACGCGTTGATCAGTTTCTTTTGGGGCTTGGAAGGTAGCACTGCGGATCTCCCCCTGAGGCTGCTCGAGCCCAGGCCTCAGGGAAGACCACAATGCTAGCCACCTGTGGTCACTTAGCTCTACCAGGTGGCCATAGGGGGCTCTTACGACGCCTCTCTCGCCAGGAGCTGCATGTTAAGCGAGCTCGTGGTCAAACCCGCCCTGTCGAAGCGGTAGCGCATGTAGGCTGAGATGTCGTCTTCATGAGAGGACACGACTAGCTGGCAATGCTTGAGTTCGCAACGGAGTAGGTCGGTCAGTGAGGCGACGTTCACTTCATCAAGGGATTGTGAGGGGTCATCAATGAGGATGAGCGGTACCCGAGCATAGACCTTGTTGAGGGAGAGGAAGAAGGCAAGGCTTAGGGCGGACACCTGTCCAGAACTCATGGACATAACTGCATCGTGTTCAGATTTCTCGGCAGTCAGGAACCTCAGCTGCGTACCCTCGCGGCTCTCGATAAACAGGCCGAGGCCACGCTGGTAGTTCTGGATCAGCCGGCCACTGTAGATGTGGAAAATGAGCTCAATAGCCGAAATTGTCTGATCGGTGTAGCTCTGCTCTGTCTTCTTCAGCGTACTGCGGAGCTTGTCGATTTTACCTTGTGCTTTTTTGGCTGCCAGGGTTTCTTTTTCGATAAGCTTAAGATCGGAAATGCAGGTTTGAAGCCTGGAGTTTTGAGCTTCGTTGGCTTTGATCGAGATGTATTGTTCTTTATCCTTTAGGTCTTCAGCCGTGATTATGTAGAAGTCCTCCATGTCTTTGAAAGCGCTGTTTGTTGTTTCTCGCCAGTCTTCCGGCAGAGCTAAGGCATCGGACTCAATCTGTTTTTTGTTTCTAAGAATTTGCTTGAGCTTTTCAAGTCGCTCATCTACTAAGGTATCGACTTCCGTAAATGAGTCAGTGACTTGAATGTTGTCGCCTTGCAGCCTCTCCTGTAGCTGGGTAATTGCCGGGAGTCGAAGCTTAATTTTGATCAGTGCTGCATGAAGATTTGCTTCAAACGTAGGTGTGAGGATTTTCAAATTGTCTTGTATATAGGTGTCGATGAGCTTCAGCTCAGCGTCCATGGTGGCTATAAGGTTTACTAAGTCTTTTCCGTCTTGGCCTAATGAATCAGAGATTTTCTTAGTTCTCTCTTCAATGGCATCCACCATTGACTTGTGATCCTCCCAGTCGGCACCACAGAGAGGGCACAGCTGATCGTCGGGATAAGCCTTTTTATGTTCCTCAATCAGTTGCCTTTTGAGGCGTTCCAATTCGGCCACAACGTTCGCATTAGCGCTGCTTTTATTACGTAAGCTGCTTCGGGCTTCAATGCTCGACTCAAACCACTCAAGGCGACCTTCCGCCCAGTTTGGTAGTGATCGCGCTTCGTCGAGCTTGATCGCGGTTGCTCCGCGTTTGATGATACTAGCTGAACGCTCTAATTCATCTATACTTTTCTTGATAGCGTCAAGCCCATCAAGCTTGCCAAGATCTTTCCCAAACTGAGCCAGGCTTCTCAGAGATTCCTCGTTGCGATTAATGTTGGCATCGATATTCTCGTTGTGAACCCTCGTTTTTATCGTGGCTTTAAGTGGCAGAAGGGTAATAATCTTTCGAACGGATTCTTGGTAAGTAGTATGGTCTACCGCTGTGTACGTTGAGAAAAGGATCTCCTTATCCCACCCTGGTTGAATATCGGCCGTCGAGAGCTTTTTGTACTCAACAATTCCGGCCTCTTCCTGCGATGTGTTTCTTAAGGTCTCTATTTCTTTCGTGAGTGATTCAGCTTGAGCTTTACGCTCAGGCTCGTTGATGTACTTTGTAAATTTACTGTATATGTTGTCGCATTTGCTTATCTCGGTTTCGATGTCGCTTATGTTGAAGAGGTTTCCAAGTTTTTCCTTGCGTTCATCTACTCGGGTGTGTAATAGACGGTTCTGCCCCTGCTCCAAATAGTTGAGGAATGAGAAGTTTTCCCTAAAATTCTTTCCGAAAACTTCATCAAGGAAATTATTGTCGCGCTGGTTGGTTTTTGTAAAGTCAGATGATTCGAAATTTGGTAGCTCGTAGAGCTTGAAGTTTTCGTACTTGTCTGCACGATTGTTGGCTGGTTTTTTGAATATTGAAGCTTCGCAATGTCTGGCCAGAACAAGCTTGTCATCATCATTAACAAATTCAATTTTAATACAGAGGTCGTTATCGCCCGAGCGGTTGTTCCAGAAGAGATTGTCTGCGTAGTCTCTTTTGTTTCTGGTCAGTAATGTAGAAAATAAATTTTGTATACGATTAATCTGGCCAGTGAGCAGCAACTCGATGGCGTCGAAGATGCTTGTTTTTCCATAGCCGTTAGGGCCGTCCAACGTTAACAAGGAGGACTGGCCGAGATCTAAATAAATATGCTTGAATGCTTTAAAGCTAGAAACTTCAATTTTGGATATTTGCCAGTTCATTGCTAATCATTTCCTTGATAAAGTCGTCGGCGGTTTTGTCTGTTACTTTTTGGATGGCCGCATACAGATCGTTCATGCCTGCTTGCGCAACTGCCTCTGCTGCTTGCAATCTTAGGGAGACAAGGTTTCCTTGATGGCTAGGCAGCTCTAAAAAGGGAAGTTTGATAAATGTCTTCGCAGCGAAGCTATACTGCGTGGCCTTCAAAGGATTTTCTTTGTAATCCAGGAATTCCTTTTTGTCGGCAATTACGGAGACAAGTTTGTCGTAGGTAAAGTCAGTGAGGGCGCTTTCTTCTGCAGTGCTGTAGTAGAGGATATATTTTTTATAAAAGTGGGGGTCTTCTTCGATTGCAAAAATTTCTTCTTCGTGATCCTTGAATTCGGCCAGAACGTCAAGGCGATGAATGCAAATCAAATCGCAGTTCTTCTTGAAGCTTGGATTTCTGAGGAACTCTTCAGGGGCCAAGTGATTGATGCAGTTATTAAGATCGGCTGGGTCAGGAAGGTCGTCTAACGTATGTACGACTGCGAATCTTATGGCAGATCCAGACTCGCGAACATAGAAGCTTGTGGTATCCAGTTCACGTTTGCTAACAAAGCCATGGGCAACAAGTGCTTCATCAATTAGTTGCTTTATCATTCAGTCGAACCTCCGCATCGTCTTTTGTTATTACGCTAATGCATAGCGACTTGGTTATGTTGCTTTCAAGTTTTTCAGTGGCCAGCTTGTTGTCAAAATCATCTGAGTTTGTGAATTTTGTATTAAAAGTGAACGAGGCGTCAGCTTTGCTTGCGATAAGATGGTTGTATTCAAAAAGTAGTCTCAGCAGATCCCCGTTGTTTTTCATTTCACGGATCATGTCAGACTCGCATTCTTCGCTTTCATCTACGTCAAGGGCGGTGGGTACGTAGAATCTATTTTCTCTGTCGAGATAGTGTGGAAGATGGTTGAATGTAGGCTCTGCCGAAATTGCCTGGATGAGTTTGGTGTATCGCCTGATGTCGTTTGTCTGAACGTCTTTAAATCGCTCAGAGGGTTTCATCATTTGGCAGAGAGTTTTCAAATCGTTGATATCTGTGCCGCGAATGTGCTCGCACAGACGCCTGGCTCTCTCGTAGGTGACGTCACTCATGGTTGGTAGGGTCTGATCCAGTCGTTCTTCTAGATGAGCTTGGAGTCTGGCCTTTAATTCAACTGCATAGTAGTCCCGATTTTGATAAGGGTTTTCTGTCAGTAGCTCATGCAAAATACTTCTCGCATTGATGCGCCCCTCATATGCGGCTTTGTTTTCTGAGACTCCGTCAACTTGAATTAACTTGTGATTATCTATTGCCTTAGTGCTGATTTTTTCTGATAGCAAGCAGTAGTTAAAATTTATTAGGTTGTCGCTGACGGTAATTGACTCTTTGTCGCATAACTTTCGTATGAGGCTTTTGGTCAGATCTTCAATTTCACCTAGGCCGCAATGGTAGTTCTCTCCATAGCGGTAGAATTTTACTGTTTCTCCGCTAGCGCCTGTGTAATCGCCAGTGTTATCTAATTCGACGGAAACGTGGAAGTAACGAGTGGTTCCTTTAATTTTGTCGTATTCGATTAAGGTGGACTGTTCCAGTGCCTTGGAATAACCGCTACGGTATTTACTGATTTTCGCTTTGACTTGATGGGCTGTATGGAGCTTGGCGTCCTTATAGATGGCGAAGTCATCGCTACTGTCTAGCTGAAGTTCAAAATCTACGTCGCCATCGTAGATAAGCTTAAGGGAATGATATAGCGCAATCTTTCCTTGATAAACAAAGCCGCTCCACGAAGACACGGCGCTGGCTGGGTAATTTTCCTCATCTTCTTGACTCACATGAACTCCTTTCATCGTTAAAGATTTTCCAGTGTGGCGGAATGATATCACTGCATTCCACGCAGTTTGCATATCAGAGGTGAGGTTTTGTTCGTTACTTTTCTGGCATTTATTTGTCGCCAAATTATTGCTATGAAAAAACGTTCCAGTCATACGAAATTCTCCTTGGGCATCAAGCTTCGGTCGCCCATTTGCTCGGCGGGGCCTGCGCGGGTTCTCGCTGTGCGGGTTATCATGCGGCGCCTCTTATTGGGGCTGACCCGGGCCGTCCTCAAGGCTAGGGCTTTTGGTGTTAGACCATGACAGAAGTAGTGGATGACTGAGCGTGTACTCGACTGGCGGGATCGAAGGAAATGGCTCATGGCTATTCCCAAGTATGCGAGCCAGGTGCTCACGTCAGATGTGCGGAAAACTTATCGAGGATCAGCGACCTAAGTGCTGGTCTGACGATCTGACCTGGCTTCCAAATCATGAGGAACTGCTGCCGGCTTTCAGCGAGAAGCTGTGGAGCTATTACACGCATGCGAAAGCCTTCCACGGGTGCAGGCCGGAGAACCTGGCCGCTCATATTGTTACTGGTGATCCATGGGGTGAGGATTACCGGATCAGGCTTCGAAATGTGCGGGTACCCACCATTCTCGAAATCGACATTCCCGTGGCTTTGATACCCAGCAGTGAGCGTTTGGCTGGAGCAAGGTTGATCCTTTCTCACTGGGGACAACGCCGTGCGCGGAAGCTTCTAGGTAGCTCGTCGTCACCTGGTTATCGGCTGCGTACCGATTTGCCACCAGAGTGCATTAAGGCGCACTACCATCCCGCTCGGATAGTCGACCGCCACACAACCTATGGCCGCTATGAGAACGGGCAGTTGATCTGCGAGCTGTGTGAGCCGGTCTAAGTACAAGGCAGGGAGCTTTTGAAGGTTATGAGGGCTTCCAAGCCGGGCTGAACGTCGAGGGCACCTCGGAAGGAAATCATAGAAGCTGAAGGCGCGGAACTCTGAGAATAGAAAGGTAAGCCATCACGGTTGGATCTGGGTGGCTTACCTTGCACTGAGAGGTTACGCCTGCAGAAGCGTAGTCAGATCCTCTTTAAGCTTGAAGCATTCGCTGTACTCTAGGGCGAAGTGGAGGAGATCAAGCTTGTCCGAGATGGACGAGAGCTCGACAGCCTCAAGGCCAGTGATTTCCTGAATGAGGGCGACATGGTTCCTGCCGTCCGCCATCAAGGCCTCTTCGATCATGTTGCCTTCGAATTCAGGGAGGAAATTGAGCGGGAATTCCATCCCAGTGGGCATTCCACGCCCCTTGAAAAAACACTGCATGTCGAGTCTTTTCGGGAAGGTCTCGGAGTGTTTCGCCTCGAGAATGCAGATGAACTCAGCGCCATGCTTGAGCCCTTTCAGAACCACGTAGTCGCAAGTCCTGGGCCGGGGATGGGTCACCTTGGTGGTTTCTTTCATTGCGAATTCGCTCAGCTCTTTGGCCAACGTGTCGTAGGCCTGATTGACCTTATCGTTGTAAGGCCCCACCTCGTTGAAAAAGCTATCGATAGCGCTCAAGTCCGATTCACCTCGGCCAGACTCGGCTAGAAGGTTGGCCAAGGCCTCCTCAGACCAATTGCAGAACGCGTAGACGTGTTTCTGTGCCTCATCAAACGACATGGCATGAAACTCTACAAGGACGCTGGCATAGACGTGCATCAGCGACCCCATCCTGTATGGGGGTAGGGGCTGCAAGATTTTCTCTTGATTAGCTGGATTCCAGTAATCGGGGCTCAGCATCCTGAGAGTGAGGTAGCTTGCCATGAAGCAGAGGCCGACCGTTTGGAGCTCTGTGGCATAGAACTCGCGCCAGGAGATACTCAGCGGGTCAGAACCCTCGACACGGAGTTTGGAACGCGAGTTTCTGACGAGCTCGGTAAACATCAACGTCCACTGGGTTGCGCCGATGTCTGCATCCAGTTCAATAGCTTGGTTTTCAAGAGCTGAAAGCTCGGGGCGCCGCATCTCCGGGTCTGGATGCCTCGTCTGATTTATCACGCCGAGGTGGCCGTTCGTAATGTGAGTGATCTCATGACCGAAGATGAAGTCCAGCCCAGCCAGAGTGAGATGTTTAGAGAACGCACTTCTAACCCGGCAAGCTGGCCTGCAGGGCGAGAAAGCAGTCAGGTCTTCTTGAGCTGGGATGAAGTGGGTGTAGCCAGCATTGGCTTCCAAGCTGGTGTCGCCTACCCCGGGCAGGATGTTCGGGTTGCTAAGCATCCGGGTGAAGATTGCGGATACCAGGGAGATGGTTCCGAAATGGATACCGATGAAGTCGATGTTCTCTTTACCTACACAGGCGAAACCGCCGATTTCTGCGGTATTTACGATCCCGAATTTCAACGTCCTGCCCGTTTCGTCGTAGTAACTCTGCATTGCCAACCTCACGAGGTGTGCAAAGTGAGCCACAGCGTTTTCGAACAGGTGCTTGTAGAACTCGTCGGTGATGGCGGCTTCGTTGTACAAGCCACCCCTAGCCTGGATCGTGGCGGCAATATCGCTGGAAACCTCGTCCAGGGTTTTGATTCGTTCAGTCATTTTGTGTCGCTTCCTTCAGCTAATGCCTTGTCGCGGTTTCGCGGGGCACGAATATCCGAGCCAGGCTGGATGCCTGCCATAGAAATAGTGGGGTAGGGTGAGCCTACCTAGTCACTGGTGCGTTTTTTCTAAGCGGAAAGGTTAGCGGAAGCGGTGGCGGTAGCTTGAAAGCTCTGGCCCATACTTGAAGAGAGGTACTCGGATACAAGCCAGGTGAGAGAAATACAAGCGGATGCGGGTTACCAGGGCATGTATGTCAATGCGGACTAGCTTGGAAAGAAGAAATTGAGCACGGCGGACTAGCTTGGAGTGCCCAATGTAGGCTTCAACATCAGCCTTGCAGCGTCGTGCGAACTCTTGAGCTTTTTCAAGAGAGGTGCGGATGTACTCTAAGAAACCAGAGAGACCCTTTCCTCCTTCGCTAAAGAAGCGCGGTGCCTGGTCATCTACTGGCCCACAGCTTTTCAGCAGGCGATCAGCGATCTCCTGGAGTTCTGCTATGGCTTGGTCGGTAGATGCATCCACGTTTATACCCGGCGCGTTGGGATCTAAATCGACATCATCACAACTCATTTTTTGAGGTCTGGTCAAGCGTGATTTTGCTGAGAATGGCCGCTTTTCGGTAATAGTGACTGGTGAGTCGCCGGCAGAATGCTGGCATTTTCCCAACCGTTTTAATGATGATGCAGGTAAAATTAAGCTTCGCTTTTGTGCTGTTGAATTCCATGTTCTAAGGCTCCCCGTCTAACCCAGCAACCATACTTGTCTGCGGGTCTGGCTCTAAAAGTAAACCGAGGTGATGTTGTGGCCCGCCGTTCCGAAGCGACAGTCCTGTGGGCAACTGCGTGCTCGCCTCTATAGTGATCGCCGACGTAAGCTGCCTCCCAATAGTCGTCGAGCGCGATCTTGGCGTGGCATAGGGGCGCACAACCTGAGAGCTCAACGCACCGATGGAGCGTTTGTTTCGTAGCCTGAAAACGGATTGGATACCGACAGTGGACTCCATGAGCTAGCAGGACATCGGTCGGTTCATGATGCAGCGGTACAACCGGCAGAGACCGCATAAATTCAACGATGAGTTACCGCCTGCGATTGCTGAGGCAAAACTTAACGCAGTGTCCGGGAACAGTTGACCACTACACTGTCTGCTGTGCTGGGCTTTCGGATGCTACGATTTTGGACTTCGCTGCCATTCAAACTTTTGAATGTCTCAGCGGCTTGCTAGGGAACTAATGAGGTGCAAAGTGGTGCAAGTTATTACAGTGAACGCTCGGCTTCGTAAAGGTATTCGCTCTTTTCAAAAGGCTCTGATCGACCAGGCAGAGCCACGTGGGACTAAAGAGTGGGCATTTCCGAGTGGAGATAAAGCACCTTGCCGCACATATGCCTTGGAGACCGATCTAGGCGAAATGCTGTTTGCCGTCCCTCCGCCTTGGGATGGTCGTCAGGCGCACCTGTTCAAGCTGGGCTACGAGAGGGGCACTCTCTCGCCAGATGCTGAGATCAACATCCCTGATGGGCTGAATCGCAGTGTCTCGGGTTTGTTGGTAGCTGCTTCTCAGGGTGAAACCCTTGTCTGTCATCGTGGCACTTTCACAGCGTTCCGTGGCCGGGTACCTCGCCGATACGCTTTTGAGCACTTTCATGACTGGCTTATGGAGGTAGATGACGAAGGCAAGACGGCAGATGTGATCGCTGTGTCTTCAACGAACTCTCCTAGCATTGCGAATGACATCGCCGAGTTCCTGTTCAAGGTAAAACGACTCAAGGAACAGAGAAAAGCGGAGCTGGAGGATGATGCCGAGGGTTCAGGTGAAGCCCTCGACGATGAAGATGAATCGGATGCGAAGTGGCGAGGGCAGGAAGAATTTGAAGGAACTAAATCCTATACCCGAAGCCAGGACACCTGCGAGTACCAGTATCTTCACGGCCCACTTTGCAACGCCCTCCACCGCAAGCTGGATGAGTTTGTTGAGGGATATTCGGAACTCAAGGTTGGTAAGCATCAGGTCGATTTGGCGCTAGTGGACAAAGCTACTGACAAGGCCAAGGTGATCTTTGAGGTCAAGACCAGCGACTCGATGTCGGCACAGCTTTACACTGCATTTGGTCAGCTTGCGTATTACCGGCATCGCTTCGGTAGTGCCGAAACCAAGCTATTCTTGGTGCTGCCGGCGAGCACTGCATCCGACTTCGCGGAAGCCGAATTCTTCGCCCAAGCCAACATCAAGGTGCTGTTCGGTGAGGCCGGCATTTTTGAGAACAGTAAGGGCGAGAGCCTGGAAGAGGTGCTGGGTACCATCTTGTAGAAGCTGGCGAAGCCGCTGCTCAGTATTTGAATGCCAACTCGGTTTGCAACGAGGTTAGCATCACCGCTCCGGGCGCGCCTCGCCTCTTTCTTCAGGCATTGAGATGCTCGCTCTCCAATGGGTGTCTTCAGCCGGCTTAGTCATCGTGTAACCGCCACAGTTGGGGGCATGGCTCAGGATTTCGAACTCACGACAATCAGCCATAGCTCGGTCATCTATCTGCTGCGGTTTGCGCTCAATCAGCCAAGCCACTGCATTGATGACCTGCCCATGTGAAAATACAGTGATGTTTTGTGCAGGATGATTCGAAAGCCCACTCAGGAAGGCCTGAGCCCTGGCTATGAAATCTAGGAAAGACTCCGCACCGGCACCGTCCACGAACGCAGGATCCGATCTAGACCAATACGCTTCGACCCACCTTCGCCTCTCGGCAACGGTCGTGTTTACACACCGTGTTGGCTCAAGGTATGTGAATTCATGAATGGGCCAGATCTCGTACGGGACGTCCGGGAACTTCGCTACGGTAGCCATAGCTGTTGCCCGAGCCCGAGAGAAGGGTGAGGCAACGATCAGATCGGGAGCACCGGTGACGGAGTTGGCCACCGAGTACGCCTGTTCAACCCCTTTCGGCGTAAGAGGAATTGTCGCGTGACCCGGGCTGGCTTCGCCGGCGTTGGCAGCGCTTTCTCCATGGCGGATCAGCCTCACCTGTCTCATAACCAAATATCCTCCAGTTCAATCTCGCCCGTAGGTGAGTACGTGCGGCTTCTGCTACCACAGCCCCGGCATTACTGCAGTTCCGTTATGATGGCTTTCTGTCCTACCTCTAGATTTTGCTGCAAGGATCGAATGCCCATGACGCCCCCAAAATACGACCTTCATCTCTTAGGTTGGCATAGTTTTCAGCAACTGTGCATGGCGGTAGCCTCAACCGTTTTGGGCCAGACAGTCGAGACGTTCCTTGAAGGAAATGACGGAGGCCGCGATGGTGGGTTCAAGGGAACGTGGTCTCCTCAGCCAAACGAAGTGTATGCAGGCGAATTCGTCATCCAGTGCAAGTTCACATCGCGCCGTGATCACAATCTCACTTTATCTGATGTGAATGGTGAGCTTGAAAAGGTGCGCAGACTCGTCGCGAAAGGAAAGTGTGATGTCTATGTCCTGATGACAAACGCAGGCTGGACAGGGGATAGCAATCTCAAAATACGGTTGGCGTTTGAGGATGCTGGGGCCAAGCACGTGCTTTTGCTGGGCTCGACCTGGATCTGCGAGAAGATCCAGCTGAACAGTGATCTGCGCATGAATGTGCCCCGACTCTACGGCCTTGGCGACCTTAGCCAGATCTTGGATGAGAGACGGTACAAGCAGACGAAGGCGTTGCTGACGGAGCTTCCCGACCTTTCAAAGCTCGTGGTGACGGGCACCTATCGCAAAGCGCTTCAAGCCCTTCAGCAGCATGGTTTTGTTCTGTTGGTTGGAGAGCCCGCAGCAGGTAAGACAACGATTGCCTCACTCATGGCCATGTGTGCGATGGATAAATGGGGAAGCCTAGTATTGAAGCTGGAGAGGCCTGAGCAGATTAGAGATCACTGGAATACTGAAGAAGCATCGCAGTTCGTATGGGTTGATGACGCCTTCGGGGCGATGCAGTACGAAGCAGACTTGGTGATGGAGTGGAACCGGATTCTTCCCGCTCTCACGACCATGATCCGAGGCGGGCATCGGATAGTTCTGACCAGCCGTGACTACATTTACAACAGCGCCCGACGTGACCTCAAGAAAACAGCATTTCCTTTGATGGAAGAGAGCCAGGTTGTCATCGACGTGAAAGAGCTGACCTCCCAGGAAAGGTCAGAAATCCTCTACAACCATGTAAAGCTTGGAAACCAACCACAGCGAGTTCGGACGGTCTTGAAGGAATTTCTTCCTGCAGTGGCAGCTCACAGTCGGTTCGCTCCGGAGACTGCTCGGCGCTTGGGGAGCGTTGAATTCACCAAAGCGCTAAAGATTGACCAGAAAAATATCGACGAATTTGTCGCGAAGCAGGAGCGATGGCTCGTCGAGACGATGCAGGGAATGGATGACGAGAGCCAAGCCGCACTTGCTCTTCTCTACATGAAGCATGGAGCAATCGAAAGCCCGGTGAGTCTGTCTAGCGGCGAGATGCAGACAATTGAGAGGTTGGGCGGTAGCCAGGCCGGGTGTATCCGAGCTCTTGATAGCCTCCGGGGAAGTTTTCTTCAGATGGCGGATACAGCTGATGGACGTTTCTGGCGATACAAGCATCCTACGATTGGGGATGCGTTTGCGTTGATACTCGCCCAGAGTCCTGAACATCTGCAGATCTTTGTGGATGGAACACCGATTGAGCGGTTGATGGAACTGGTGACATGCGGCAACGCAGGGGTTCAAAACGCTACGATTTTGCCTTCAAGTATGTTCGCAGAAGTCGCGAACCGGTGCTGTGAATACGTTGCATGCGAGGGCGACGTGGAGCGCACCAGGCGGGGAAGGCTGTATTCTTTTCTGCAGCGCAGGACAAATGACGTGTTCTTGGACATCTACTCGAAAACTGATGGAAAGCTGCACTCCAGCTTGGTTCGTGACTTCGCGATAAACCTGTTTACGAGGTCGTCTGATCTAGCGCTCCGCCTACTACGGCAAGGGCTTTTACCTGAGTCAGCACGAGAAGCGATTTCCACCAAGATTCGGGACTTTGTCTTTGATCATGATGAACTCGGGCACATCTACGATAACGAGATGCATGAATTCTTCACTAGCCACGAGCGGGAAGAATTCTACAGCGATGTACAGAAATATGTGCTGCCTGACCTGGACAGGGTTCGCAAATCCCTGCAGGAATCGTATTGCTACGAAAACGATCCTGATAACCACTTTTGTGATTTTATTGATGAGCTAGAGGGTATTTACGCGGCCTTTCCGGAATGGCCCGGTATCGAGGATGTGCTCGATACCCAACGGCGTCGAGTCGACGATTGGGTGAGTGAGGTCTCGCAAGAGCGGTATGAGGAGCCAGCAGTCGGACGGAGCGATTTGATTCGGCCCTCCGCAATGGGTGGAGGACGTGACATCTTTGACGATGTAGATCTCTAAACTAGGTAAAAAGGTAAGGGCTACGGAGGAGAGGATGAAGCTATTCCTGGACTGTGAGTTCACTCAGCTCAACCGAGACACGAAGTTGATTTCGCTGGCACTCGTGTCCGAGGCCGGCCACGAATACTACGTTGAACTCACAGACACCTACGTAGTGGGAGACTGCAGCGACTTCGTGATCCAGAACGTCCTGCCTCAGCTCAACCTACCTGTGCATGGGCAACCCTTGGTCGAAGCTCAAACCTCAATGCTCGCTTTCCTGAGCAACCTTGAAGGCCCGCTCGACATTTGCTCCGACGCCCCGGATTGGGACTGGGATTTCTTTTGCCAACTGGCCTACGTAGATCACCGTTGGCCAACTCACGTTACCAACCGCCCAGCAAATCTCATCCAGCTATTTAGACATCTCGAAGCGGATGATATTGTCAACGTGACGCTCCCAGAACTTCCACATCACGCGCTGCTGGATGCTCGCCTTTTAGCCGACCTTTACCGTCGACTTACTGCCGGCTCAAATCAAGGCACTGAAAATGGCTGATGGTGCGATCCCCTGAGCCGAATTACAGCACTTGAAAGCTATCCGCTTGGCCAGCTCAATATAATTCCAGGAAACACCTCAAGTTTTTCGAGACGCATCCGTTTGTAGTTATAAGAGCAAAAATTCTAGGATGTTTCGATGAGCATTTACCTGACTTCAAAAGATTTCTCTGATTTTCGTGTTTCTAAAGAATTCGATTCGTGGCGTGGACTGGATTCTGATGAAACGTATACATGCGCTATCGAACTGCTTCCGACTGTGCGAATCATGATTGAGCTAGACATCGTAAAGTTCAGCGTCACTCCTGAAGTCGCACTAGAGATTTCATCATGCCTCAGAGAAGCAGTGGCAATTGATAGTGACGAGGAAAGTGATCGATCCGATGGAGAAAATCGACCGACTGGATTGTTCAAGGTTCGCAGGACGACTGGAATACGCGGACTTCAGTATTCGGCTTCTGGCGAGATTACGATTGAAGACGCGACCGAAGACGTCTGTGAAGGTTCACCTTCAGGCACCACTTCAATCGTAGCCTGCACAATTGAGGGCGGAGGTTTTGAGTTGGTCTTTCCCTTTATGGGTTACTCGTTCACTGAAGATGATGCTGTCTGGCTGAGCGAGCAGTTATTCAGAGCCTGCCATGAAATATCGAAACATTAAATTGAGGGGCGGGCCGCACCTGTATCGCTGCCACGTCATGTGGTCGATCAGACCGCTTAGGAATGACTCCTACCCATGCTGACTGGATGCAATCCATGAGGGGTATGCGTCTAGCGCATTAATGAGGAAGCTGCTCCGTAGCTGTACTGCAGCCTGCTTTTTACATTGCTTGGTGTGGGCTACAAGGAGGCGCTCTAACACCTTTAATCTAAGGCAAGCGGAGCGGCGCCGCCAAATTAGCGGCCCTCGAAAAAGTAGGGGTTAGAAGGGGGGGACAAAGAGGTCATACTACGCCGGTTGAGGCTCCGATTTGGTTGGCCTTTCGGTATCGCTATTTTTTAACCAGGTCTTTGTATAACTCACGGGTCGCAAGGATCTGATCCCTGAGCTCCTCGGGGTCAATGCGCATGCCACCGCGAGGCGTGACCTGAAGCGTCTTTAAGCGGTTCGCAGCCTTGATGAATTCCCGTTCCTCCGCCTGAACCCACTCAGGGCGCGTGTCTTTCCAAAAAAGCCAACCCATGTGCCCGGCCTCATCTTTGATCGGATGCTCAACAGTATGTGGGAGCGGTAGCCAATGTCCAAGCAAGAAGGTGAGTCGGATCGCTCTGCAAGCGGAGCGCGCAGACCAGGAGGGTCGAAGAGCATGAGGATGGAAGCCCGAAGGGCCAAGACCTGTCGTAGACAGGGCTTGGTTAACGACAGCCGTCCCTGCTAGGGCATGCCACGACAACTGCAGCGTCGAAGACTACCGCAAGGCGCGCTGTTCAAATGACCGAGGCACTACGCCCAACGCGCAAAGATCGTATGTCCTGCTCAATGCCACCTCGTCACCAGACGAGACCCTGACATGGGTAAAGATCGTCGACAGAAAGCGTTTCCTTTCGCCATTGCCGAGCTCAGACCAAATCCTCGGCTGCCCTTGCGCGTCTGGGACTGCAAGGCGGTCGAGGAAATACTCTTCCAGGCTGTGCAGACGTTGTTGGCCATCAATCAAAATTTCACTGTTTTCGGCCAATGCCCTGCCAGCGATCTCTGGCTCGTACCAGTCATTCGTGAGGTAGCTCCCCAGATCCCCGCCCGACCATACTGCAGAGATGAAGCGAGACTTCTGACCGAGGTTCCACTCCAACCCACGCGCCCACGCTGGAACGGGCATGCCCATAACGAATCGCGCCGCCCACGGAAACTGCTCACGAACGGAGGAGGGGTCTAATAGATACTTTTCCCAATGGCCCACTAAGACCTCGAGGGGACAATGACTGACGGTCGTGGGGAGAAGACGCTGCGGCATATGGATGTGCAGGTCTGATGTTCCGCCGTCGGCGTAACGTTTAAAAATGGAAGTCATGGTTTTCCTGGGGCGTTCAGATAAGACGAAGTGTTCGATTCAATACGGGTGCATCGCCAGGCGTCGACCGTTTCGATGATCAACAGATCTCGTTCGATAGAAGCGTGGATCTGGCCGCTATCGACAAGCGCGTGCACATAGCCTTCGACGTAGGATGCTGCCTTATCGAATGCGGAAGGTGAGTCGGATGACTCAATGTAACTTATCAGTCGTTCCCAGGTTCTCCGCTGACGGTTGCCCAGGATCGTCTCGGGAAACGATATCGCTCCCCGCAGAGTCTGAATGGATGAAGACATTGATTGGGTCAAGGCTGATTTCTCACCGTGTATATACAATTGAAAACGGTGTGTTTTGGTGAAACTTGAGCTGGAGCGAGGATTTTTTGTTCAGATGCTGCAGGGACGCGAATGCCCCCTTCAGCAATAGAAGGCATTCGTGTTGTGTGTAAAGCGGATAACGAAAAGACCATGCGTTCGATCATATATCACCGACCCTGACGCCTGAATCTGAGGTCTAGTGAACCACTGCGACGTTTGCTTTCAAAAAGCGCTTATCGTGATCTGCCGCTGGAAGGTGGGTGGAGTCGTACTGACCAAACAACCGATAGCGATTTACCGCGATTTTGTCGTACATCCAATCTCGCATGGCTGCTGGTACAACACGTGCAGCAGTGAGCCAGCGCCACGGGGCATTTAGGCGACCTAAAATTTCGAACATCGCCTCAGAACGTATGGACACCTTGTTGTTTGAGATGAGAACAATGGTGTTGAATTTGTCCTGCGGCAGTCCGGCCCACCTCAAAAGCTCTTGGCCCTCAGGCGACTGAACCGCAGCGAGCTGAATTCGGTGAGCCTTGTCATAGTGGATGATGAACCTAGCCCACCCGTTGCAGAGCTTGCATGTGCCGTCGAAGAGAACTGCCGTGTCGCCGGATTGTAAGAACGGGGCAGTGGATTCGTTTGTCGTGGTCATTCAGTCTGCTGTTTCATTTACAGTTCCCTGCCTTTCGGTAGCCCGCAGATTTAGCAGCGGATTCTGAGTCGAAGGTTACCTGGTTCTTCGAGGACACCTTGTCGTAGCTTGGGCAACCTTCAGGTAGATGGTAAACGTGGCTTTTACTATTGCCAATGATGTACCCGGCTGACTCAGAGCGTGATGCGGTTGTTGTTTTTGGTGATTGCGCCGACTTTGCCGTAATGCCGATGAACACTCCGTCACCCACCGGCTTATAGCCTTGAGTCCAACTCCGTTCTTTAGTCACGAAAGGATTGGGATGCCCCGTGATCGCGGTGACACGTTTATTTCGCTCCTGATCCCAGGGCGTAACGGGAAACTGCTTGTTCCATGCCATCAGTAGCTGTTGCTGTTGGCGAGACATATTAAGGTTTTACCGCTCGAACATTTAGAACGTCGTACTTGCTACCGATCCTTCACCTTGTCTCGCGGTTCAGTCGCACGCCTTGGCCGACTGGCGCCACGAATCCAAGTCATCGTCGAACAGGTCTGGCTCATGTCTCTGCTGCTCTGAGGAGGCGTCCGCTTCCACGGCAGGAGACGGCCCGTAGATATTTTCAGGCGACCAGTCATCTTTGAAAAGGAACATATCACGCGTAAATTCAGCGATTCCGACTTTGCTGTTGTCTAGGATGTCACGAGCAAAATGTCTGAAAATCCTGCCTCCATCAACGCCACGTCCGACATCCTTATCTTTGACTAGAAGGACAGTCCAATTCTCATACAACGCGCCGGCAGCAATTTTCGCCCAGGCGAGGTGAAACAACTTATAAGTCACACCGACAAACATGGAGTCATACACCACGACAAGCGTCCCTTTGGACGCATGCAAAAGCTTCACGGGGGAGAGAACTGCCAAGGTAATAGACTGCTCGATCAAATCGATCACCCTTGTGTCAGGTTGTCCTTCCCAGAGCACTACGAATCTCTGAATGCACACGACCTCGAGTGGCATGCAGTCAACAGCCGAATAACTGCTTTGTAGAAAAATCGTGTACGCGCCCTCACCATCATCGTTGTGAGGCTGCTCATGTTCGGTATAAAGCCAGCGGGAATAAATCATGTCGGATACCGTTTTGGCGAAGGATTTTCAATTTATATGTGGGGCGTCACTGTGGCGCGCCGAGACATCGATTGGTAATGGCTGGAAGTTAGCGGCAGAATTTGCTGTGGTATTTTGATGCTTTATCATTGGTATAGCGTCTAAAGAAACGAGGGAATGGTTTTCCCAGAAGCTACCGATAGTTCGAGGTGCTTGAGTCAAGAAGAGTGCGGCTAGGAACGTCTGCCGTGTCGACGATCCGCAAGATTTCGTTTTATGAAAATATCGATCTAGCCTTCTACAATTCTCAGTCCAAAGCTTTTTCAAATTTAAGGCTTTGAAGTCTCATTGGTAGAACTTCAGTAGGGCACCAATCAAGCGCAGCAGAGATGCATAAATGCCAGATCACCATTTGGATGCGGAGAACATCTTCCGTGGGGTGCCGCCACATCAGCTTGCGTGGTTTCAGAATTGATTTGAGAGTATTGACAACCCCTCTGGGGTAGCGCCCGCGACCGTCTCTGTCCGCAACTACAGCGAATGCGAAACAACCGCAATCTTGGTAGCTGTCCGAAATCTTTCTTAAACGATTTCTAAGCTCTTTCTTGCTAATTCTAGAGGCAACAATCCACCAGATTAACTCAACGTCTTCAAGATCGATCCATTCGGGCGGTATATCACAGTTGTTTTCATATTGCTCAAATGGAAGCAGGTTGGTTGGATTCAGTCTCCCTCGTGACGGCTGTCCGAAAGTTAAATCAGCTTGTTGGTTGTTCATTCATTTCTTCTTAGTTAAGGCGTAGGCGTAACAGGGCTATGAGGTGCGAAAGACGCCATTTTTTGGGGTGTGGGCAATTGACTAACTTGTCAGGTGTCTTTCGGCAAGAATTTCGGGTAGGTAAGCCCCACTAAAGACTATTCCTTAAGCTTAAAAGCTTGACCCGGTCTAGCCCTTTCACTGTTCGTATTAGTTTTGCGGCGGGCGCTTGTTGATAGCGTAGTGATGGGTCATGTTCCGGCTGATTGTGCCCATGGCAGGATTGAAACGCTTGAATACCTGCATCGCCGCTTCTGCCTTAGCTATAATTACCGAACGACGTACGACGTGTGGCGAGCGTCCACCATGGCTTACGTTCGCAGCCTTCAGCCAGCTCACAAGCTTCTTACGAAGTTCTTCAGGCTTCATCGGAGAGTTTGAAACTGAGCCGCTGGGAAAAATGTAGTCGTTCTTTGAGCTGTTCCTCAGGTTCAGTATCTCTACTGCAAGATCTATGTCTTGCTTTGGCAGTGAAACTGCTCTGAAGTTTACTGTTTTCTCGACTCCAAGCACTAAGTCTCGCGATTTGATCGGCAAATATTCGCTGGGCCTCATGCCTGTGAGCATTAGGGAGAAAAGTAACCGGTCTGTAAGCGAGCCTTTCTGTTCGAGAGTTTCTTTTATTTGCATCAGCTCACCTCGACTAAAAGGCCTGGTCGCTTTGCTTTGCATATCTTCTTTTGTTTGACTCATCATCAATAACCGTCATGAGAGGGCTGCCATTTAAGAGGAGTGGCTGCGCTGACGTCAAGGTATTTTTGCACTTTTCTCGGCGTATGGTAATCTTTTAACAGTATATTAAAAGTAGACTCTTAATTTGATTTTGTAGTTTTTAGAAAGTTTCTGGCACGGCTTTTTTTATTGGCTTTTCGGTATAGTTCTAGTGGCGGGGACTTTATTTTTTGCTTAAGTTTTAAGTGTTGTTGCTGCTCAGCGATTACCTCGAATGCAATTGATTAAAAGTTTGTTGATGGCTTTTGCTTTTGAATTGAGTGGCGGTCAACAATTTATATTTATAGCGGAGGCCGGTTATCCATTGTGCGAGTTTCCGTAAAAGACCGACGCCGAAATTACAAAATGTGGAGTTAGCGATTGCAGAGCATGAGTGGTGACTTGAGTAGTGTTTCGGTAGATCAAGTCCTTGGTGAGGTTACGATGCGGTGGGCAGCCGGTGAGCATAGAGTTTCACAATGCTGATCCTCCAACTCTGGGAGCCGCCTCCTCATGCGAGCACGCTCTGAGACTGCAAAGTACCGCAAGTGATCGTCAGACCGAACCGGGTGGCGGGCTTGGCTCAGGTATTTTGTCCTGAGTTTCTCCCCTCGTTAAGGTGCAACGCTTAACATGCAACGAGTTGCACCTTTGCAAACTTTGGGGCGACGACGGGCTACGGTAATATTTCATTGGCAGAGAGCCCGGATTCATTGATGTTGACTAAGGTGCAGCTTAAAGCTATCGTAATGGCTCTTGAGGAGGTATTGGGTTGAACCTTATATAAGAGTTCGAATCCCTGGTTTCCCGCCAAGATTTACACGAAAGCCTCGCGAAAGCGGGGCTTTTGCGTTTCTGGGGTTTGAGTGTGCTGATAATTAAACAAATGCTGTTTGTCGCATTCATACCGTTCAAAGACGAACCACCATTCGTCTAACATCCGGCACTCTCCATCCGTTGCTACCTCTCAATCTTAAGCGCGGATATTCCGAGCGATACACGGAGAGCCAGTATGGAAATCAACGAGAAAGCCCCAGGCAACATTTCCCAGCAAGCGGTTACTCGTAACACTGATAACGAGACGGGGCATGACCCGAGGCGCGATGAGGACGATATCCCGCTACCCCCGGATGACGAGGCCCCGATCGAGGAGGACATGTCGGATGTAGACGCGGCGGATTCCGTAGCAAGTGAGCACCCCGCTACCTGAAGACCTCCCGATCAATGAACCCGGCCCAGCGCCGGGTTTTTATTGCGGTTTTCGGCGCATTTAATTAACCGTAATCCTTAAGTAGTGGCATCGCATAATTGTGAATGGCTTCACGATGCCTCTATGATCAGCACGCACTGTATTGGATCGCTGAGCCTCAACCCTTTGAAGGACATGAGCATGGACAAGCACTTCGGTAATTCAGGCCTTTTCAAAACCACTTCGTATCAAGGCAACGACGCTCACGACGGCTGCAGCACTGCCGACTGGGAGCTGAAAAACAGTGCGCTGAATACGAAGGAGTTTTTGATATGTCCAAAGAATTACTCGGAGTTTTTGCTCTAGGGTTGATGGTGGTCGGTGAGTTTTGTGCAATCTACAGTGAGGTGGTGACCGCCAAGTTGGCCCAGGCCGGCAGTGGTTCCTGGGAGGCCTTTGTACTTCCCGTGGTCTTGATGTGTTTTGCCGGGCTTTGTCTGTTGGGTGCCTATTGGCTGGGGTATGTGGTTGTCGGTGATATCTGGATTGTCACGGTAGTCTCGGTCACTTCGTTATTGCTGCTGGAGCCTGTGGTGGTCTGGGCGCTGTTTCATGAAGCTCCAGGGCGCGGCGCGTTGATCGGGTTCTGCCTGGGTGCCTTGGGGATGCTTGCGACGGTAGTGCTCTAGCACGCCGGGGAATCAAGTGTCGGGTCAGATCAGCGTCTGTAGTCCGATGCTTATCTGGCCTGCACCGCTGCACTTTTTTCCATTTTGCTGATCTACCCCTGTCCCGGCCACCCGACTCCCGTAGGTGGCCAACAGAATCAGACCCGGTGCCGATGGATCGAACGTCAACTGTTTTTACCTCCCGATGGCCGCTGCTGCTTGCTGCGGTTTTCGCGCTCTGCGCAACAGGTTGCAGCCAACAACAGGGCCGCGATATCGCCAGGCAGTTCAGCGATGGCAAGCCTGATGAGTTCTTCCAGACCAGCGTCGACCGCATGGCCACACTCGGCATGCGCGACAACCTGCAAAGCCTCTACTTGCTGATGAGCAAGCTCTACCTGCGCAACCCCAACCAGTGGCGTCAATCGGGCTACCCGGATGCGGTGACCGCCGCCCGGCAAATCCGCCAGGCCATCGAAAATCGCCAACCCTTGCCCGCACTGGGTGACCGGCGTGACCTGGCTGCCCTGAGTTATTCCTTGAGCCCTGACTTTCGCGGCGACCGCGTCGGCGCGTTTATCTACGCGATTGGCAGTATGCTCGTGACCGCCCACGGTGGGCGCACGCAGTTTTATGTGACTGACTCGATCAACCCGCAGTTTGTCAGCAACGCCGCGCGCAATATCGAAAAGGCCACTTGGTTGCTCAGCCAGCGTCAGGATGCCAATGGTGTGTTGCTGTTGTTTTCCAATGAAATATCGGAGGAGGGCAGTAACCTCAGTTTTGCCGTTGAGTTCGGCAAGATCGTCGCGCGTTTGGACCTGCTTACCCAAATCCTCGATGAGCGCTACCGGCGCATTGGCCTCAATTACGCACAAAGCCTGTTGCTGATGAATTTCCTGCCGGTGCAATAAGGCCCATCGCATCGACCAATCGGTGCGGTGTTTCCCTTTCCGCTGTAGGAAGCGGCCTATCTTGCCTCTCGCGGCTTGAAACGCTTGCCTGCGGGCAATAGCCTCGGATTTTTCTTA
>Ga0308167_1001161_pt1 | contig 33525 bp, 32 predicted proteins | sample PhyCR1_2_FD_202138 | JGI IMG/M metagenome (GOLD analysis project Ga0308167, IMG submission 202138) | Phyllosphere microbial communities from UC Gill Tract Community Farm, Albany, California, United States - DLSLRC.R1 | ecosystem: Host-associated > Plants > Phyllosphere > Unclassified | place... | reverse complement strand
GCGCCGCAAGCGCATGGCGAAGAAGAAGCACCGCAAGCTGCTTCGTAAGACTCGCCACCAGCGTCGCAACAAGAAGTAAGCGACCAGACACGAGCGCCTGTCTCCGGACGGGCGCTTTGTGTCTCTACCCCCCCCGGTTTCCCACTCGTCGCAGGAGCATGCCATGAAGTCGATCACCGTCACCGAACTCGCCGAGCGTTCGAACACTCCGCTCATCGATGTCCGCGAGGTCGATGAGTACGCCGCCGGACACGTCCCCGGGGCGGTCAACATCCCGATGTCCGAGATCGGCAACCGACTCGAAGAGCTCCCGGCGGAGTCGTTCGACGTCATCTGCCAGGCGGGCGGACGGTCGGCGCGCGTCGTCGAGGCGCTCGAATCCCGCGGGTACGACGCGACCAACGTCGAGGGTGGAACGGGCGAGTGGATCGCTCAGGGCCGCGAGGTCGAGGTGCCGTCGGCGTGACCACGCTGACCCTCATCGGCAAGCCCGACTGCCACCTGTGCGACGTCGCGTCCGAGATCATCGACTCCGTCGTCGCCGAACTCCCTGACGCGGCTGCCGAGCGGATCGAGATCGTCGAGGCGTCGATCAAGGACGACCCCGCGCTCTACGAGCTGTGGTGGGAGAAGATCCCGGTCGTCCTCATCGACGGAGAGCTGCACGCGCACTGGCGCCTGTCGGCAGACCGACTGCGCGATGCTCTCGAAGCCGCTGTGCAGCATGACGCACTGAAGAAGGAAGCGCGATGATCCGTCACGTCGTCACCTGGAAGCTCGCCGCAGAGGACCCCGCGACGCGCTCCGAACAGGCCTCCGAGGTCGCCCGCAGGCTGAACGCACTCGACGGTGTCGTGCCGCAGCTTCGCTCGATCTCCGCGGGCGCGAACATCGCATATCCGGACGCGAACTGGGACGTCACGCTCGTCGCGGACGTCGATTCCATCGAGGCCCTGGAGGAGTACCAGGTGCACCCCGCTCATGAAGAGGTCGTGGCATACGTGCGCTCGGTGGTCGCGTCGCGCGTGGCTGTCGACTTCGAGGTCTGAGCCGCCGGACCGCAGCTGCCGATCCGACGGGAGCAGGCGGAGTCATGGGCGAGATCATCTGGCACGACGTGATCGTCGTGTGGGCGCGGCCCTCGGACCTGCGGGGGTTCACCGAGATCGATGCCGCCGCGATGGGGCAGGGGCAGGTCGACCGCCTCCGCCAGCTGAGTGGCAGCCGCGCTCAGGGCTTCCTGGCGGGGAGGGCGCTGATCCGCGCGCTCGTGCGCAGGATCCGAGGCTCCGACGAGGTCCTGCTCTCCAGTCGCTGCGACAGATGCGGAGCCGACCACGGCCGACCGCGCTCGGCCGGCGTGTCGCTCAGCGTGAGCCACGCGGAGGATCTTGTCGTGGTCGCGGCGACAGCGGGGTCCATCCTGCTGGGCGTGGATGTCGAGGATGAGGCGGCGGCCGGACGCCTCCACGGAATGGGGTCGATGTTCCCCGACGGCGCCGCCGCCGATCTCGCGGCGTGGACGCGCATCGAAGCAGCCGTGAAGGCGGATGGTCGAGGCTTTGAGATCGACCCGTCGGAGGTGCTCCTGCATCCGAGCGCCGATGACGCGGACCCGTGCGCGTGGTCAGCAGTGCTTCCCGGGCGTGCGAGTCCTTTGGAGATCGCGACGCTCGTCGGGCCCCCCGGATTCGTGCTGAGCGTCGCCGTCGGCTGATCCTCCACCGTCAGCTCGGCGTCACCGTCAGCGCGGCGTCAGCGTCAGCGCCGGGGCCGCGCAGCAGGAAGGGCGGGCAGCGGGAGCTCGTCGATCCAGGTCCGCACAAGCGCGCGCGCCTGGCCGTCGGCGATCTCGTCGACCAGCCCGAGGAAGTCGTCACTCGTCACCGCGAGCCCGGCGAAGCGCGACGTCCACTCCCGCGTCAGAGTGAAGAACCGCTCATCGCCGATCGTCAGACGCAGAGCATGCAGGGTGAGTGCGCCGCGCTTGTACACGCGGTCGTCGAACATGTCGGTGGGGCCGGGATCCGAGAGCACGAGATCCTGGGGGAGGATGCGGAGGCTGGCGTGATGCGACCGGGCCTTCGCATGGGCGGTGGGGCCTCCCGCGGCCTCCGACCACAGCCACTCCGAGTAGCACGCGTATCCCTCATTCAGCCAGATGTCCTGCCAGCGGGCGACGCCGACGCTGTTGCCGAACCACTGGTGTGCGAGCTCGTGCGCGATCAGCCGCTCGCTGCCACCCGACCCGTCGACGTGGTTCGCGCCGAAGATCGCCATGCCCTGCGCCTCGAGCGGGATCTCGAGGACGTCCGGGGTGACGACGATCTTGTAGGACTCGTAGGGGTACGGGCCGAAGGCCTCGACGAACGTCTCCATCATCTGCGGCAGCGCGGCGAAGTCGGAGCGCACCCGGGGCGCGAGCGCCCGGGGGTGGAACAGGCGCCCCGGCGTCGCGCCGAGCTCGACCCTGTCGTCGTCGTACTGACCGAGCTGCACGGTCATCAGATACGTCGCCGTCGGCACCGGCTGGTCGAAGGTCCAGCGCGTGCGACCCCGCTGCGTCGACCGGGTGGCTGCGCCGCCGCTCACGACGGTGTACTCGGGGTCGGCCGTGAACTCCAGACGATAGGTCGCCTTGTCCGACGGGATGTCGTTGCAGGGGAACCAGGTCGGGGCGCCCGTGGGCTGCGACGCGACCAGCACGCCGTCTTCCAGCTCTTCCCAGCCGAGGAGTCCCCACCGGGTGCGTCGGGGCGAGGGGGCCCCCGAGTACTCGATCGTGACGGTGAGTTCCTGCCCGCTTTCGCGCTCGCCGCCGAAGGCCACCTTGAGTCGCCGGTCGTCCTGACGGAACGAGGCGGCTCGGTCGCCGCTCACCCGCACCTTCGTGGCCTTGAGCCCGACGAGATCGAAGGACACGTGCTTGGCCGTCTCCTGCATCCGCAGCCGGATCGTGGCGATGCCCGCGAGCCGATTCGTGGTCACCCGATAGTCGATGGCGAGGTCGTAGTGCAGCACCCCGTAGCGTCGATCGCCGCTGTGCGGGGTGTAGGGGTCGACGTTCATGCGTCCGACGCCTGGTAGGAGCGCACCTTGACCGCGCGCCAGGGGCCGATGGGATTTCCGCTCCATCGGCTGCCCACGGGCACGAACTCCCCGCGCATCACGAGCGACGCAGGGCCGACCGTCGCATCCGCCCCGATCGTCGCCGCGGGGAGGATCACGCTGTGCGGCCCGAGGGTCGCACCGTTCTCCAGGGTCACTGCGTCGATGCTCATCACTCGATCATGGAACAGATGCGTCTGAACCACACATCCGCGGTTCACCGTGGCGCCGTCGCCGAGCGTCACGAGATCCGGTTCGGGCAGCCAGTAGCTGTCGGTCCACACCCCTCGACCGATCTTGGCTCCGAGCGTGCGCAGCCAGATGGCGAGGGCGGGGGTGCCGGATGCCGCGTTCGCGAACCAGGGGGCGGCGACCATCTCGGTGAAGGTGTCAGACACCTCGGTGCGCCAGACGAAGCTCGACCAGAGCGGATGCTCTCCCGCGCGAATCGGCCCGACAATGATCCATTTCGCCGCTGTCGTGACGAGGGCGGCGATCGCGCCGGCGGCGAGCATGACGGCGCTCGAGAGCACGACTGCCCATCCGAGCCCCCACGCCTCGACCACGGCGGCGAGCGTGAGCATCACGGCCAGTCCGATCGTGCACGTCACCAACACCGGGATGATGCGGCCCAGCTCCCAGAGCGCTCGCCCCACCCGCAGACCGGTGCGGGGGCGGTAGGTGCGCTCGAGGTCGGAGTCGTTGACGACACGACGCAGTCGAGCGGCGGGCGAGCCCAACCACGACGATCCGGCCTTCGCCTTGGGCGGCGCGACGGACAGCACGGCCACCAGGCCGTCTCGGGGCACATTGTGCCCACCGGCCGCCATGCCGGAGTTGCCGAGGAAGGCGCGCTTGCCGATCCGCGCCGTGCCCAGGCGCATCCACCCGCCCTGCAGCTCGTAGGTCGCGACCATGGTGTCGTCGGCGAGGAACGCGCCGTCGGCGATCGTCGTGAGCTTCGGGATGAGCAGCACGGTCGACGCCTCGACATCGCGACCGACGTCGGCGCCGAGGGCACGCAGCCAGAACGGGGTGAAGCTGCTGGAGTACAGCGGGAAGAGGAAGGTGCGAGCAGAATCGAGAAGGCGTTCGGTCGTCCACGCCTGCCACGCGACGCGAGAGCGCACCGGGTACACGCCTTCGCCGAGACCCACCCCGAGCACGCGCACGAGAACCAGCACGAGGGCGGCGAAGACCACGCCCGAGAGAAGCACAGCAGGAACGAGCAGCGCCAGGATGCCGGGAACGGTGGCAGTGAGGGAGTCTGCTCCTCGGATGCCGAGCGCCACCACCCACGCCCCGGTCGCCAGAGAGATGACCGGCAGGATGCCGAGGAACGCCGAGGACGCGGCGTAGGCCCACAGCCAACGGGTGCGGCTCGGCGGGCGACCGGCTGCGAACGGCTTCGAGACGCCGCCGACGCGGGCCGCCGGGGATCCGGCCCAGCGCTGCCCCGACCGCACGCGGCCGAACACGGCTGAACCGGGTGCGATCTCGGCGCCGCGGCCGATCTTCGTGCCGGGGGCGAGGGTGCTTCGTGCGCCGATCGTCGAGTCGGCGCCGATGCGGATGCCGCCGATGCGCACGGTGTCGCCGTCGATCCAGTACCCGGTGAGGTCGACCTCGGGCTCGATCGAGGCGCCGGACCCGATGTCGAGCATGCCCGTGATCGGGGGCACCGTGTGCAGATCGACGTCCTTGTGGATGCGCGCGCCGAGCGCCCTGGCGTAGTACACGACCCAGGGCGCGCCTGCGAGTCCCACCGGGTCGACCTGCTGCGCGATCTGCTCGGCGAGCCACAGGCGCAGGTGCACGCCGCCGCCCCGCGGGTAGTCGCCGGGCCGGAGTCCCGCGAGCAGCAGGCGGGCGGCGACCGCGGCGATCGTCATCTTGCCCAGCGGGGTCACGAAGACCACCAGGCCGACGATGATCGTCCACACCGGGACGGCGGGAAGGAACTCGAATCCGGGTGACAGGCGCAGGATCCAGCTCGCGGTGAGCAGGAAGAGCAGCCAGCGGATGCCGGTGAACACGAACAGCGGCAACCCGGCGATGGTCTGCACCCACTGCATCCGCCGCGGTGTGGGTGTCTGCTGGCTGAAGACCCGTTCCGCGGTGTCCTCATCGTCGGCCTCTTCGTCGACGGCATCGGCCATCTGACGCAGTCTCGGCAGGTCGTAGACGTCGGTCATCGTGAACTCGGGTGCGCGGGTGCGCAGGCGCGAGACCAGCTGGGCGGCGGCGAGCGAGCCTCCGCCCAGCTGGAAGAAGTCGGCGTCCTCATCGCTCGGGCGGATGCCGAGCACGGCGAACCACTGCTCGGCGAGCCACGCGGCGGTTCCGGAGAGCGAGGATTCGCCCGCGTCGCCGGAATCGAGGGGCCACGGAAGAGCCGCCTTGTCGACCTTGCCCGACGTGCGTACGGGCAGATCATCGACGATCGCGAGCAGCGGGATCAGGGGAGCCGGCAGCATCTCGGCGAGCTCGCCGCGCGCCACCTGCCGGTCGAATCCGTCGTCGGGAACCACATAGCCGACGAGGATCGGCATGCCGGCATCGCTCTTCTGCACGACCACGGTCGCCGCCGAGACCGAGCTCAGCCCCTGCAGCGCCGCCTCGACCTCGCCGAGCTCGATGCGGCGACCGCCGATCTTGACCTGGTCGTCGGCACGGCCCTGGAAGATCAGGCCCTCGGGCTCGACGCGCACGACGTCGCCGGAGCGATAGGCGCGGTCCCAGCCGAGCGTCGGCATCGGGGCGTACTTCTCGGCGTCCTTGACCGGGTCGAGGTAGCGGGCGAGGCCGACGCCGCCGATGATCAGCTCGCCCGCTTCGCCGTCGGCGACGCGCTGACCTTCTGCGTCGACCACGGCCAGCGACCAGCCGTCCAGAGGCAGGCCGATGCGCACGGGGCCGGTGCCGTCCATGAGAGAAGCGCAGGCGACGACGGTGGCCTCGGTCGGGCCGTACGTGTTCCAGATCTCGCGTCCATCGGATGCCAGTCGGGCGACCAGTTCTGGTGGGCAGGCCTCGCCTCCGAAGATCAGCAGGCGCACGTTCTCGATCGCATCCTGGGGCCACAGGGCTGCGAGCGTGGGAACCGTCGAGACGACGGTGATCCCGTGCCCGAGCAGCCAGGGGCCCAGATCCTCGCCCGACCTGACCAGCGCCCTCGGCGCCGGAACGAGGCATGCGCCGTGGCCCCAGGCGAGCCACATCTCTTCGCAGGATGCGTCGAACGCGACCGAGAGGCCCGCGAGCACGCGGTCGCCGGGGCCCAGTGGGGCATCCTGCAGGAACAGGCGTGCCTCGGCGTCGACGAAGGCCGCTGCGGAACGGTGTGAGACGGCGACGCCCTTGGGAACCCCCGTCGAGCCGGAGGTGAAGATGATCCAGGCATCGTCGTCGACGGTGGGCGGGGTGACGACGGGCACCGCCGACGTGCTCGGGTGGGGTGCCGCGCTGGAGAACAGCTGCCTCGCATCAGAGGTGTCCGCGGGGAGGTATCCCGCATCGGTGATCATGCCGACGATGCGCGCCTCACGGAAGACGAGATCGGCCCGCTCCTGGGGGTCGTCCGCGTCGACCGGGACGTATGCCGCGCCGGCAGCCATCGCGCCGAGGATCGCGATGTAGAGGTCACGGCGACCCGACGTCATCCTGATGCCGACGCGATCGCCCTGACTCACGCCCTGCTCTCGCAGCACGGCAGCCGTGCGCCACACCTGCGCCAGCAGTTCCGCGTAGCTCACCGCGCCGTCGGCGTCCTCGACCGCTGACGCGTCGGGATACTGCTCGGTGGTGTCGCGGAGGATGTCGATCAGTGTGCGGGGGAGTGGCGCCTCGGCAGCGCGGTCGAGCGCCTCCTGCACGTCAGTTCGCAAGGAGGTCGAGCAGCGCGGCCTTCGACAGTCGCGAGTATCCGGTGCGGCCCTCGGCACGGGCACGGGCTCGGAGCTCGACGACAGTGAGATCGCTCAGCTCGGACTCCGGGGATGACGACGGTGCGGCGGACTTCGGCGTCGCGGTCCTCGCGGTGGCCGTCCTCTTCGCCGGACGAGCGGCAGCCGTCGCCGTGGTCGTGGAGGGGACCGCGGGAGCAGGGGCGACCTTCGTCGTCGCCGGCGTCACTGCGGTCGCCGGCTTCGCTGCCTTCGGTGCGACCGGGGCTGTCTTCGCCTCGGTGGTCGTCACTGCGGGCGACGAGAGAGCGTCGGACGTCGTGGCGTCGGCCTTCTTCGAGGGCGAGGTGTTCTTCGTCTCGGACTTCTTCGCGTCGCCCTTCTTCGCGCCGGGCTTCTTCGCCTCGGGCTTCTTCGTCTCGGCTTTCTCAGCGACCAACTTCTTCGCCTCGGACTTCTTCTCGTCCTTCTTGTCGGACTTCTTCTTGTCGCCCTTCTTCGTGTCGGCCTTCTTCGGCGCCTGGAGGCGCGCGGCGGCCTCCTGAAGTCGCTCGGTGGCGGCGGTGGCCGACTTCGCGACCTTCTTGGGCCGGTCGGCGATCTTCTTCTTCGAGGCGCTCGCCGCGTCCTTCGCGTCCTCGACGAGAGGCTTGAGCTTCTTGGCCGCCTTCTTCGGAAGGGTCTTGATCAGCTTCTTCGCATCCTTCGCGGCATCCTTGGCGGCATCGAGTGCTGCCTCGGCATTCCGGTGGGCTGGGCTCTTCTTGGCCATGGTCGATCCTCCTGTGCGACCCGAGCGCGTCCGCCCGGGAGTTGGCACAGAGGATACTCAGGCAAGGTGAACAATCGGTGCCGCGCCGGTCCCGGGCCATGTCATATCCCGTCACACTTGCAACACAAATGTGATCCGCGGAAGGCGGCTGGCGACCGGTCGGGCCCGGTGGTGCATGTTTAGATGTTCTCCTACCCGTCCGTGGGCACTCACACCCTCGTCGTTCAGGAGCTGACATGCGCCGTCGCAACATCATCGCCGGGATCGCGCTCGCCGCGACCGCCACTCTCGCCCTCGCCGGCTGTGCGACGGGCAGCGGAGATGCAGGCTCGGGAGAGCCGGCGGCCGGCGACGAGTACGGCCTCATCGAGGCGGGCACGCTGACGGTCTGCTCCGACATCCCCTACGCTCCGTTCGAGTTCGAGGGCGGCGACAACGGCACCGGCTACACCGGCTTCGACATCGACCTGCTCGATGCGATCGCCAAGGAGCTCGACCTCGAGCTCGCGGTGCAGGACGTCGGATTCGACGCTCTGCAGTCGGGCACGACCCTCGCCGCAGGCCAGTGCGACGTCGGCGCCTCGGCGATGACCATCACCGACGAGCGCAAGGCGAACATCGACTTCTCCGAGCCGTACTACGAGTCGCTGCAGTCGCTGCTGGTGCGCACCGACTCGGGCATCGAGTCGATCGACGACCTCTCGGGCAAGAACGTCGGTGTGCAGCAGGGCACGACCGGTGAGGCGTACGCGACCGAGAACGCCGAGGGCGCGCAGCTCGTGCAGTACCCGTCCGACGGCGAGCTGTGGCCCGCCATGCAGGCCGGGCAGATCGACGCGATCCTGCAGGACCAGCCGGTGAACCTCGAGCACGAGAAGGCCGACAGCGCCTACAAGATCGTCGAGGAGTACGAGACCGGCGAGTCCTACGGCTTCGCATACGCCAAGGGCGAGAAGGACGCGCTGCGCGAGGCGATCGACGGTGCGCTGCAGGATCTGCGCGACAGCGGCGACTACCAGACGATCTACGACACCTACTTCACCGCGAAGTAATCGGCGAGCGACGTAGGACAGGGAGACCTTGACAATGGCGTTGAGGCGCACCACGAAGAGCAAGCTCTACCGGTACACCGTCTATGCGGTGCTGATCGCGGTCGCCGTCTGGCTGATCGTCAGCACCGACTGGGCGCGGATCGCGCAGCTCTACTTCAATCCGGAGATCGCGGCGAAGATGCTCCCGGGCATCATCACGACGGCGCTCGTGAACACGCTGTGGTTCACGGCCGTAGCGTTCGCCGGTGGCCTGCTGCTCGGCGTCGTGCTGGCGCTGCTGAAGCTGTCGAGCATCGGGCCCTTCCGATGGATCGCGACGGCGTGGATCGAGCTGTTCCGCGGGCTTCCCGCGATCCTCACGATCTTCGCCATCGCCTTCATCCTGCCGATCGGACTCGGCGTGCCGGGAACGAAGCTGGGTGGACCGGTGGTGCTCGGGTTGATCGGTCTGATCCTCGTGGCGTCCGCCTACATGGCCGAGACCATCCGGGCGGGTATCCAGGCGGTGCCGAAGGGGCAGACCGAGGCCGCCCGCTCGCTCGGCATGTCGCCCATGAAGACGACGTTCTGGATCGTGGTGCCACAGGGGTTCCGCATCATCATCCCGCCGCTGACCAACGAGTTCGTGCTGCTGCTGAAGGACACCTCGCTGCTCTTCGTCGCCGGCTCCTTCATCTGGTCGAAGGAACTCACGAACTTCGCGCGTGACGCGAGCACGCAGAACGCCAACGGAACGCCGTTGATCATGGCGGCGGCGCTCTACCTGATCGTGACGATCCCCCTCACGCGCTTCAGCGCGTACCTGGAACGAAGGATGTCGAGGCAGCGATGATCACCGATCTGATTGACGTCCACGCGCCGGCGATCGACCTGCAGGGGCTCGTGAAGAGCTTCGGCGACAACGAGGTGCTCAAGGGCATCGACCTCACCGTCACCGCTGGCGAGGTCGTCTGCATCATCGGCCCGTCGGGTTCCGGAAAGTCGACGCTGCTGCGCTCGGTGAACCTGCTCGAGGAGCCGACCGGGGGCAAGGTGCTCATCGAGGGCATCGACATCACCGACCCCGACGTCGACATCGACCGCGTGCGCACGCGCATCGGCATGGTGTTCCAGAGCTTCAACCTCTTCCCCCACCTCGACGTGATGGGCAACCTCATGATCGCGCAGCAGCGCGTGAAGAAGCGGTCGAAGGCCGAGGCTGAGCGGGTCGCGAAGGAGATGCTCGGACGCGTCGGCCTCTCCGAGAAGGCTGACGCCTTTCCCGGACACCTCTCGGGCGGTCAGCAGCAGCGCGTCGCCATCGCGCGCGCGCTGTGCATGAACCCCGACATGATGCTGTTCGACGAGCCGACGTCGGCGCTCGACCCGGAGCTCGTCGGCGAGGTGCTGCAGGTGATGCGCTCACTCGCGGATGAGGGAATGACGATGCTCGTCGTCACGCACGAGATGGGCTTCGCCCGCGAGGTCGGGTCGCGACTGATCTTCATGGACGGCGGACACATCGTCGAAGAGGGCGACCCGCGCGAGGTGCTCGCCAACCCGCAGCATCCGCGCACGCAGGACTTCCTGGCCCGCGTGCTCTGATCGTCTGACGCTTCACACACAGAGACCCCCTCCTGAGGAAACAGCAGGAGGGGGTCTCTGTGTGTGACGCGTGAACTCGGAAGTCAGTCGACGTCGACGACTTCTGCGCCCGGGGCGTTGGTCTTCACCGACTCGATCCCGTTCTTGGCGGCGGCCTTCGTGGTGTAGCTTTCGCTGGTCGCGATGACTTCACCGTTTCCGGCTTTGAGGCGGAACCTGTACCCACCTGAGCGGTCGGCGTACAGCTCGAACTTGCCTGCCATGAGGCGTCCTTTCTCTGTCGTGTCGAAGGGGCGGCGCCCCTCGGGATCACGGTATCCCGGAGTACTGGCCCACGGATAGAGCGCGATTCAGCCGCGCGGATGCACGGCCACGGGCTCGGGCGCGACGGCGATCCGCACACGATCTCCGAACGCCGGATGAATGCCGGGGGCGTGCTGCAGACGCACCAGCTCGCCCGATTCGGTGCGGACGAGCGTGCGGCGCATGCTGCCCAGGAACGTGCTCTCCTGCACGAGCGCATCGGTCGCGGCATCCGCCTCGGACGCGAAGTGCACGTTCTCCGGGCGCAGGTAGACGTCGACCGGTCCGTCGGCCTGAGCCTGCAGCGGCAGCTTCTGTCCCCACACCACGACGTGGTCGCCCTCGGCGACGCCCGAGACGACACTCGAGAGACCGACGAAGGCGGCGACACCTGCGGTCGACGGCGTCGTGTACAGCTGCTCGGGGGTGCCGATCTGCTCGATGGTCCCTGCGTTCATCACGGCGATCCGGTCGGAGACCGCCAGCGCCTCCTCCTGGTCGTGCGTCACGAAGACGGTGGTGATGCCGAGCCGCAGCTGGATGCGGCGGATCTCGTCACGCAGCTGCACGCGCACCTTCGCGTCGAGGGCCGACAGCGGCTCGTCGAGCAGCAGCACCTTCGGCTCGGTCACGAGTGCACGGGCCAGCGCCACGCGCTGCTGCTGGCCACCGGAGAGCTGATGCGGAAAGCGGTCGGCGAAGTCGGCGAGCCCCACCAGGGCCAGGGCGTCGAGAGCACGCTTCGAGGCCTCTGCCTTGCCGAGTCCACGGCGGCGCAATCCGAACGCCGTGTTCTCCGCGACGCGCAGATGCGGGAACAGCGAATAGGACTGGAAGACCATGCCGATGTCGCGCTTGTTCGTCGGGACGCGGGACACATCGCTTCCGCCGAGAAGCACCGCGCCGCTGTCGAGACCTTCGAGCCCCGCGAGCACCCGCAGCAGCGTGGTCTTGCCGCAGCCCGACGGACCGAGCAGCGAGACGAACTCGCCCGGAGCGATGTCGAGGTCGACTCCGTGCAGCACCGTGTTGCCCGAGTAGCTCTTCACGATGCTCTGCAGCTGCACACGCGTGCCCTCGCCGGCCTCGGCGAGGAGCATGTTGTCGGCGGTCTGGGGGAGGGTCATGAGCGGGCCTTTCCGTTGCCGCGCGCGACGCGGCCGATGAGGAGGAGCAGGAGGAAGACGAACAGCAGCGCCAGCAGGGTGAAGATGGCCGGTGCGTACGGGTCCTGCTTCTGGACGACGACCATCGCCGTCTGGAACACCTGGCGGTTGAGGAGCGACGCGATCGTGAACTCGCCGAGCACGACGGCGATCGAGATGAGCGACGCCGCGAGCAGCCCCTGGCGCAGGTTCGGCGCGAGCACGGTGAGAACGACGGTCGGCCAGCTCGCACCGAGTGATCGGGCGGCCTCGGCGAGGGTGCGCAGGTCGGCGGCGTCGATGGAGGCCTGGATCGAGCGATACGCGAACGGCAGCACGGTGATGCCGTAGGCGAAGGCCAGCGTCCAGGTGCCCGTGCCGAGAGCGCGTCCGATCTGCAGGTAGATCGGCGCGAGCCCGACGACCAGCACGATCGCGGGAATCGAGATCGGCAGCAGCACCGCGAACTCGAACACCGGCTTGAGCTTCGCGAAGCGCAGGTTGACCAGGATCATCGTCGGCGCGAGCAGGAGGAGCACGATCGCGACCGTCACCACGGCCAGGATCAGCGAGTTGCCGAGCCCCATCCAGATCGGCTTGATGGCCGCAGACTTCGCAGGGTCGAACAGCGCGAACCAGCGCTCGAGGCCGAGGGTGCCGTCGGTCTGACGCAGCGTGTAGAGGAACGTGGAGATCAGCGGGATGGCGAAGAAGGCGCCGACGGCGATGCCGATGATCCAGCGGGTCGCAAGAGAGGGGCCGAGACGGTTCATGACTGCCACCTCGCGGCTCGTCGCTGGATGATCGAGTACAGGCCCATGACGACTCCGACGATCACGATCATGCCGAGCGCGAGTGCGCCGGCCAGGTTCTCGCGGCCGAGCACGGTCTCGCTGGTGAGCGCGGCCCGGATCTGAAGCGGGACGATCTGCGCGCCCTGGCTGGCGAGTGCTGCGGCCGTGGCGTAGGAAGAGAAGGCGTTCGCGAACAGCAGCAGAAGGCTCGCGAGAAACGAGGGCGCCAGCACCGGGATGCCGATGCGCAGCCAGAAGCTCGAGCGTGTGCCGCCGAGCGTGAGGTTCGCCTCGGCCCACTGCGGCTTGAGCGCGGCGAGGGCGGGCATGAACGTGATCACCATGAGGGGGATCTGGAAGTAGATGTACGGCAGGATCAGGCCGGGGAGCTCGTAGAGCCAGGTGCCGTTCGCGAAGATGTCGACGCCGAGGTCGTCCTTGAGGAAGAGCGTGACGACGCCCTGGATGCCGATCGTCGCGATGAAGGCGAACGCGAGCATCACACCACCGAACTGGGCCAGCACGCCGGCCGCGGCATCCACGGTCGAGCGCACGGCGCCGTCGGGGTTCATGCCGAGCAGGGCGTAGCAGACGAGGGCTCCGAGGATCGCGCCGACCAGGGCTGTCAGCAGCGAGAGCCCGCCCGAGTTCGCGAACGTCGTGAGAACCACGGGATCGCCGAGGGCCGAGACGTTCGACCAGGTGAACGAGCCGTCCTCCGTGAAGAAGCCCGAGCCGATCGCGAGGATCGTCGGAACGGCGAGGAAGAGCAGCACATAGGCGGTGAAGGGCACGAGACCGAGCCAGGCCGCGGACGGCGCCGAGCGCCGGGCCCCCGAGACGACGGGCCCGGCGCCGGCCGGAGCGAGGGGGACGGGGGCGGATGCCGTGGCATCCGCCCCCGTCGTGGTGGCAGTGGTCACTGGACCGCCGCTGCCCACTTCTCGCCGAGCAGCGTGCCGGCGTTCGTCGACTGCTCCTCGGTCGGGACGACCGTCTCGCTCGGGACCTCAGGAAGAGCCGCGGCCAGGTCGGCGTCGATCGTGCCGGCCTCGGTCATGGCCTCCATACGAGCCGGACGTGCACCGCCCTTGAGCCACAGGTTCTGCACCTCGTCGCTGTAGAGGAACTCCTGCCAGAGGCGTGCGGCTGCCGGGTTCGGGGCATCCTTGTTGATCGCCTGGTTGTAGTAGCCGGCGTAACCGGTGCCGTCGAGCACGACGACCTTCCAGTCCTCGTTGTCGGCGGTGTGCGAGGCGTTCAGGTAGTCCCAGTCGAAGACGACGGGAGTCTCGCCGCTCGCGACGGTCGCCGTGGTGACGTCGACCTTGAGCAGGTTTCCGGCCTTCTGGAGCTCTGAGAAGAAGTCGATACCCGGCTGGAAGTCGTCGAGCGTGCCGTCGGACTGCACCGTGGCGAGGCCCACAGCGGCGAACGCCGCACCGGCCTGCGTCGGGTCGCCGTTGATGGCGACGGCACCCTTGTAGGCGGCGTCCTTCAGGTCGTCGAGCGACTCGGGGGCGTCGAACTTCGACGAGTCGTAGCCGATCGACATGTATCCGCCGTAGTCGCCGACGAAGAGCCCGGTCGGCTCCTTGAGCGCGTCGGGGATCTCGTCCCACGTCTGCACCTGGTACGGCGCGAACGTGTCGGTGTTCTGCAGCGCGACCGTGAGGCCGAGGTCGAACACGTCGGGTGCGGTGTCGAGCCCCTCGTTGGTCTTCGCTGCCTGGATCTCTTCGGCGCTCGACACGTCGGGCGATGCCTCGTTGATCGTGATCTCGGGGTACTTCTCGGCGAAGAGGTCGAGGATCTCGCCGTAGTTGGCCCAGTCGCGCGGAAGGGCGATGACGTTGAGCTGGCCTTCGGCCTTCGCCGCCTCTTCGAGATCCGCGAACGATCCGAAGTCCTCGACAGAGGTCGCGGCTGCGGCGTCGACGTCGTCGCTGCCGGCAGCGGGGGTCTCAGCACCGGTGGCGCAGGCGGTCAGGCCGAGCGCGGCGGTGGTGAACAGGGCGATGCCGGCGCCGATGCGCGCGCGGCGGTGGAAGTTGGTCATCAGGGTCCTCTCGGTGTCCGGCGTTGTGAGCCGGATTCGGGTTGCGAGAGGACACTATGAGCCGAGGGTTGCCGATCATCGCGGTCCCGGTGAACGTGAGGTGTCCGCAGTGTGGCGGGTCGGGCCGCGATGGTGCTCGGGGCGTCACGCCGTCTGACATCCTGGACGGATGGACATCGGCAGTGTGCTCGGGCTCGAGCAGCTCACCTGGGGCACGCTGATCCTCATCGTCATCGCGGCCTTCGCCGCCGGCTGGATCGACGCCGTCGTAGGCGGTGGAGGGCTGCTGCAGCTTCCCGCCCTGCTGTTGATCCCCGGCATCTCACCGATCCAGGCACTCGCCACCAACAAGCTCGCCTCGGTCTTCGGCACGGCCACGAGCAGCGTCACCTACTACCGCCGAGCGAAACCCGACATCCGCACGGCGCTGCCGATGGCGGTGATCGCGCTCGTCGGCTCATTCGGCGGAGCCGCCGTCGCCACGGTGCTGCCGGCCGCGGCATTCAAGCCGATCATCGTGATCGCACTGCTCGTCGTGGCCCTCTTCACGGCGTTCCGCCCGCAGATGGGCGCCGCGACGCGGCTGCGCTTCAGGGGCCACAAGCACCACATCATGGCGGGGCTCGCCGGTCTCGTGATCGGGTTCTATGACGGGCTCATCGGGCCGGGCACCGGGACGTTCCTTGTGATCTCGCTCGTCGCACTGCTGGGGTATGACTTCCTGCAGGCGAGTGCGAAGGCGAAGATCGTGAACCTCGCCACGAACACCGGCGCGCTGCTGCTCTTCATCCCACACGGTGCCGTGCTGTGGCTGCTGGGCGGAATCCTCGCGGTGGCGAATGTCGCCGGCAGTTATCTCGGCTCGCGCATGGCGATCTCACGCGGCACGACCTTCATCCGCGTCGTGTTCCTCGTCGTGGTGGTCGCCCTGATCGCCAAGCTCGGCGTCGACGTGTGGAACGAGAACATCGCTCCCGCGCTCGCGCCGATCGGTCGTTGAGCGAGGCCGGGTCGCGACGCTTCGTCTCAGTCGACTTCGTCGTCTTCGCTCAGCGAACGGGAGATGAGCGGGGCGGCCGCTCGCGCAGATCGGTCGTTGAGCGAGGCCGGCGGAGCCGCCCGAGACGAAACGTGGTGAGGTCGAGTCGCGTCGCATCGTTCCGGCCGAACGACCGGGGTACGCGAAGAGGCCCCCTCCTGCCTGAGCGGGAGAGGGCCTCTGCGTGAGAGGGTCAGGCCTCGTCGTCCTCGGGCTCGAAGTCGACGCCGGCCTCGGCGCGCTGCTCGGCCGTGATGGGCGCCGGAGCCGCCGTCAGCGGGTCGAAGCCGTTGCCCGACTTCGGGAAGGCGATGACGTCGCGGATCGACTCGGTCTTCGCCAGGTGCTGCAGCACGCGGTCCATGCCGAGCGCGATTCCACCGTGCGGCGGTGCGCCGAACTTGAACGCGTCGAGCAGGAATCCGAACTGCTCCTGCGCGACCTCGTCGCTGATGCCCATGACCTCGAACACGCGCTTCTGCACGTCTTCGCGGTGGATGCGGATCGATCCGCCGCCGAGCTCCGAGCCGTTGCACACGATGTCGTAGGCGTAGGCGAGAGCCGAACCGGGGTCGGTGTCGAACGTGTCCTGGAACTCGGGCTTGGGCCCCGTGAACGCGTGGTGCACGGCGGTCCACGCTCCGGCGCCGACGGCGACGTCACCGGATGCCACGGCATCCGCGGCCGGCTCGAACATCGGGGCGTCGACGACCCACGTGAACGCGAACTCGTCGGGGTTCAGATAGCCGAGGCGGCGGCCGATCTCGACGCGGGCGGCGCCGAGAAGAGCGCGACTCTCCTTGGTCGATCCGGCGGCGAAGAACACGCAGTCACCGGCAGAGGCGCCGACGAACTCGGCGAGGCCGGCCTGCTCGGCCTCGGACAGGTTCTTGGCTGCGGGGCCGCCCAGCGAGCCGTCCTCGTTGAAGAGGACGTAGGCGAGACCGCGGGCGCCGCGCTGCTTGGCCCAGTCCTGCCAGGCGTCGAGCTGCTTGCGCGGCTGGCTCGCGCCGCCGGGCATGCGCACCGCGCCGACGTACTCCGCCTGGAAGACGCGGAACGGCGTCTCGGCGAAGTACTCGGTCGCCTCGACGAGCTCGAGCCCGAAACGCAGGTCGGGCTTGTCGGAGCCGTACTTCGCCATCGCCTCGGCATAGGTGATGCGGGGCAGAGGCGTCTGCACCTCGACGCCGATGGTCTTCCACATCGCGACGACCAGCGACTCCATCAGGGCGATGACGTCCTCCTGGTCGACGAAGCTCATCTCGATGTCGAGCTGCGTGAACTCGGGCTGGCGGTCGGCGCGGAAGTCCTCGTCGCGGTAGCAGCGCGCGATCTGGTAGTACTTCTCGACACCGCCCACCATGAGCAGCTGCTTGAAGAGCTGCGGCGACTGCGGCAGGGCGTACCAGCTGCCCGGGTGCAGCCGGGCGGGCACGACGAAGTCACGGGCGCCCTCGGGGGTCGACCGCGTGAGGGTCGGGGTCTCGACCTCGGTGAAGTCCTCGCCGTGCAGCACGTCGCGAACCGCCTTGTAGACGTCGGAACGCAGACGCAGCGCGGAGGCCGCCGCCGGACGACGCAGGTCGAGGTAGCGGTACTTGAGACGAGCCTCCTCGCCGACCGTCTCGGTGTCGGCGACGGCCGTGGACACCTGGAACGGCAGGGGAGCGGACTCGTTGAGCACCTCGACGTCGGTCGCGATGAGCTCGATCTCGCCGGTGGGGAGGTTCGGGTTCGCGTTGCCCTCGGGGCGGCGGGAGACTTCGCCGGTGACCTTGAGGACGAACTCGTTGCGCAGCGGGTGCGCGACCTCTTCATCGCGGATGACGACCTGCGCGATGCCGGACGCATCCCGAAGATCGATGAACGCGACTCCTCCGTGATCACGACGGCGATCGACCCAACCCGAGAGGGTGACGGTCTGACCGATATGCTCGGCTCGCAGTGAGCCTGCCGAGTGGGTGCGAAGCACGGAGGATTCCTCCTGATCTGGGAGATGATGAACCCGCCCATTCTACGTGGGCGGGTGCTGCCTCCCCGCCCGCGGCATATCGGTCAGTAGGATCGCCACGACAGCCGCTCGACCAGCGAAAGGGTCATCATGGACTCCAACGGCATCTCGGATCTCTACGCATCGATCTTCTCCGGCACGACGGGCCTGATCGCCCTCGTCTTCTACGTCCTCGTCGTCATCGGCCTGTGGAAGGTGTTCACGAAGGCCGGCTACCCCGGCATCCTCGCGATCATCCCCATCGTGAACGTCGTCTTCCTCGTCAAGATCGCCGGGATGTCCGGCTGGCTCGCGCTGCTCTACCTCATCCCGATCGTCGGTTTCATCTTCGGGATCATCGTCGCGATCAAGCTGGGTGAGCGCTTCGGCAAGGGCGGGCTCTTCTCGTTCTTCCTGCTCTTCGTCTTCCCCTACATCGGGTATCTGATCATCGGCTTCGGCGAGTCCCGCTACCGCGCGGTCTGACGTGGTGGCGTCGCGACTGCACCTCGTCCGTCACGGCGAGGTGCACAATCCCCAGCGCGTGCTCTACGGGCGGCTGCCCGACTATCACCTCAGCAAGGCGGGGAGGGAGATGGCGCGAGCCGCGTCCGATCACATCGCCGGTCTCGATCGCCCGGTCGCAGCTCTCTACTCCTCGCCGCTCGAGCGGGCACAGGAGTCGGCGGAGCCGTTCTCCGAGCGCTTCGGACTCACACCCGAGATCGACATCCGCCTGATCGAGCCGACCAATGTGTTCGAGGGCACGCAGATGCGCCGCTCGCTGATGAACCCGCTCAAGTGGTGGCACCTGCGTCAGCCGTCGCTGCCGAGCTGGGGCGAGCCGTACGCATCGATCGCCGAGAGGATGCTGGGCATGATGGCCGAGGCATGGCGATCCGTCGACGACGGCGACCTCGTGATGGTCTCGCACCAGGCGCCGATCTGGATCACCCACCTCCGCGTCGCGGGCCTGCCGCTGCAGCACGACCCGCGCACTCGGCGCTGCGCGCTGTCGAGCGTCACGTCTTTCGAGCTCGTCGGCGATGTGTGGCGCGAGGTCGCGTACGCCGAACCCGCGGCGACGGGTGGGGCAGTCGATGTCGGGGCGGTCTGAAGTCTGAGCTAGCGGCTCTGGTCGCAGTGATGGTCGCTCCCCGAGTCGGGAAGCGACCATCACTGCGCTGCGGCGAAGATGCTCGCGATCACGGAGCCATCAGCGACTGGATGACCCCGACCGCCGCGAGCTGACCGGCCGCGGCGGCCAGCAGCACCGAGGCCATCGGCCCCGGAAGCGACGCACGGTGTGCGAGGTCGCCCGCGGCGAAGACGCCGGCGAGTGAGGTGCGACCGAAGTCGTCGATCTCGATCGACCCGGACGGCAGCATGTGCAGCCCGAGCTGGTCGGCGAACGGCGCACGGTGGCGGAGCGAGCCCGATGCCACGAAGACGCCGGCCACAGTCCGATCGCCGGAATCGGTGGTGACCCGCACATCGTCGCCGTCCGGCGCTACCGCCGTCACGAGGTCCACGCTCACCCGCGCTCCCAGCCCTTCGAGAGTCTGCACGTCTTCTGCGGAGAACGCCTGATCGACGGGGAAGACCGTGATGTCTCCTGCGATGCGACCCAGAAGCCCGATCAGGTGCTCGGCCCGAGGCGCGGGGCCGAGAATGGCGATGGAGCGCCCCGCATGCTCGTGGCCGTCGCAGAACGGGCAGCTGAAGGCCTTCACTCCCCACAGCTCCCGCAGGCCGGGCACGGATGGCAGATCGTCGGCGACGCCGGTCGCGAGGATAACGCTCTTCGCCTCGGCGGAGACTCCGTCCGCGAGCATCACGGAGAACGCGCCCTCCGCGCCCGAGACCGACTGCGCTCCGACGTCACGGATCTCGACGTCGGCATACTCGGCGAGCTGAGTGCGCGCGGTCGCGCGGAACTCCGCCGGGGGAGTTCCGTCGTTCGCGACGACGTTGTGCATGTGCAGCACCGTGCCGTTGCGGTACTCACCGGAATCCAGCAGCAGCGTCGAGCGGTGCATCCGTCCCAGGGTCAGTGCCGCCTGCAGGCCGGCGGGGCCTGCTCCGATCACGATCGCGTCGTACATGTGGTGTCCTTCCGAGGGGCGGCGGTTGCTTTCGTCCTCAGTCTGTGACTTCATGTCAACATGAAGTCAAGTGTCGAGAGTCCCTGGTCCGTCGGCGAGGTGGCTGCCCGTTTCGCGCTGCCCACGAACGTGCTGAGGCACTGGGAGACGGTCGGGCTGCTGCGACCCGCACGCGACTCCGCCGGGAGGCGCCGATACGGGCAGGACGACGTGGTGCGCATAGCGGTGATCCAGCGCAGCAAGGCGGCCGGAATGACCCTCGACCAGATCGCCGTGCTCCTCGACGACGGAAGCGCCGGTCGGCACGAGGTGCTGCAGCAGCACCTCGACGATCTCGATCGGCGGATGGAGGACATGCGCCGATCACGCGAGATGACCGAGCATGCGATGGGATGCCGTTCGCACGACATCGCCACGTGTCCTCGCTTCCGCGCGAGTGTGGCCGACGTGCTCGCCCGGCTCTGACAGCGGGCTTCCACGGCCGGGGCGTCCGGCCCATGCATAGGAACCCCCGCGTAAACTGGGAATCGTGCCACTCGCCTCGACGGTTCTTCCGATCCGCAGCGGCCGCCCCTCCCGCATTCGGCCTTCTCGCCGTGCGGTCGGTGCCGCGCTCGCCGCGGTACTAGCCATCGGTCTGAGCGCCTGCGCTCCCGATCCCGTGAACGACTCGTTCCTGAGCGGAGACAATCCCGGCTACGTCGCGGCCGACGGGGCGATCGTCGAGATCCCGGTCGCCGAGCGCGGCGAACCCGTCGTCGAATTCGGCGGCGTGACCGAGAACGGCGACGACTTCAGCAGCTCCGAGCTCGCGGGCAAGGTGACGGTCGTGAACTTCTGGTACGCGGGCTGCGCACCGTGTCGGGTCGAGGCAGAAGACCTCGAGAGCGTGTGGCAGGAGCACGGCGGAGACGACGTGGCCTTCCTGGGCATCAACACCCGCGATCAGGCCGACACCGCCAAGGCGTTCTCGGCGGAGTTCGGCGTGACCTACCCGAGCCTCATCGATGTCGACACCGCCGAGGCGAAGCTCGCCTTCGCGTCGTCGGTGCCGATCCAGGCGACGCCGACCACTCTGGTGCTCGACAAGCAGGGCCGGGTCGCCGCCCGCATCATCGGGCCGATCGACGGCACCTCGATCCTCTCGACGCTCGTCAAGGACGCGCTCGCGGAGGACTCATGAGTCTTGCGGAAGCGGCATGAACCCCGGGACGATCATCGACTCAGGAGCGCTGTGGCTCGCGATCCCGGTAGCGATGCTCGCTGGGCTCATCTCCTTCCTCTCACCGTGCGTGCTTCCGCTGGTGCCGGGCTACCTCGGGTTTCTCGGGGGAGCGGTCACCCCTCGACGAGAGCGGTCGGAGAACGGCAGCGGCGTCGCGACGGTCGAAGCTCCCGCTCGCGGACGACTCGTGTTCGGTGTGCTGCTGTTCATCCTGGGCTTCAGTCTCGTGTTCGTCTCGCTGACAGCGCTCGGCGGGCTCGCCAACGTCTTCCTGCTGCAGTGGGGTGAGCTGATCACCCGCATCCTCGGCGGCGTGATCATCCTGATGGGACTCGTGTTCCTCGGTCTCTTCGGCTTCGCCCAGCGCGAGCTGCGCTTCCAGGTCGACTCCAAGGCCGGCCTGATCGGCGCACCGCTGCTGGGAATCGCGCTCGGAATCGGCTGGGCTCCGTGCATGGGGCCGACGCTCGCCGCGATCTTCGCCCTCTCGTTCAACCAGGGCGACCCGGTGCGTGCCGGCATGCTCGGCCTGGCGTACTCGCTCGGCCTGGGCCTGCCGTTCCTGCTGGTCGCTCTCGGGTTCGGGTGGGCCACCAAGACGATCGGGTTCCTCCGTCGCCACATCCGCGTCGTGAACGTCATCGGCGGCGTGCTGCTGATCGTGCTCGGCCTGCTGATGCTGACCGGCCTCTGGACCGACATCATGTCTCGACTGACGGTGGTGATCGGCAGTGTCCCCCTCCCGTTCTGATGAGAACACGACGCATCGGAAGGATGACGTGAGCAGCACAACCGAGAGATCCAGCGATCCGCTGCGCCCGTCAGACCACGTCGACGGCGAGGAGTCGATCACCCAGCCACGCCTCGGGTTCGTGGGCTGGCTGCGCTGGGGCTGGCGTCAGCTGACCTCGATGCGCACCGCGCTGATCCTGCTGCTCGTCCTCGCGATCGCGGCGATCCCCGGCTCGATCTTCCCCCAGCGGATGGCCGACCCCAATGGCGTCACCCAGTGGGAGCGCGACAATCCCGATCTCTTCCCCGTGCTCGACGGGCTGAAGATGTTCGACGTCTACCTGTCGCCGTGGTTCTCGGCCATCTACCTGCTGCTGTTCGCCTCCCTCGTCGGCTGCGTCATCCCGCGCATCCGTCACCACGCCAAGGCGCTGCAGGCGCGGCCCCCTCGCACGCCCGCACGTCTGAAGCGACTCGCCGACTTCCGTGCCGTCGAGCGCACGTCGCCAGACGCGCCAGCCGACGCTGCGGCGACGATCGACATCGCGACGAAGCAGCTCAAAGCGCTCGGATACCGCGTCGAGCGCTACGACTCGGGCCGCACCGCGTCGGTCTCGGCCGAGCGCGGCTACTGGCGCGAGTCGGGCAACCTGCTCTTCCACCTCGCCCTCGTCGGCGTGCTGATCACCGTGGGGGTCGGGGGAGGGTTCGCCTACACCGGCCAGCGCGTGCTGGTCGAGGGCGAGACGTTCGCGAACACGCTGCTCGACTACGACTCGATGAACCGCGGCCGCTTCGTCGGCGACGGGGCGCTCGCGCCGTACTCGATGCGCCTCGACAGCTTCGACGTCACCTACCAGCCCTTCGGCGAGCCCGGCTCGGGTCAGGCCGGCGACTTCTCGGCCAACGTCACGGTGCAGGAGAACGGCGAGGAGCGCACCGGCTCGGTCAAGGTCAACGAGCCTCTCGGCGTCGCCGACGACAACGTCTTCCTGCTCGGCAACGGCTACGCGCCGACGATCACCGTGCGCGACCCCGACGGGGAGGTCGTGTTCACGAACAGCACGCCCTTCCTGCCCCAGGACAACAACATGACGTCGCTCGGCGTCATCAAGATCCCCGACGGTCTCAGCGAGCAGGTCGGCCTCGTCGGCTTCTTCTACCCGACCACGGGTGTGCTCGACACGGGCGCGTTCTTCTCCGGCTTCGGGGACCTCACCAACCCGACGCTCACCCTCGACGTCTACACCGGCGACCTGGGCATCAACGAGGGCATCCCCCGCTCGGTCTACGTGCTCGACACCACCGGCATGACCAAGGTCACCGGACGGACGACAGACCTCGAATCGATCGAGCTCACGCCCGGACAGACGGCCGACCTGCCGAACGGCATGGGGACCGTGACCTTCGAGGACGAATCGCCGGCGGGGGCCACCGACGCCTCGCAGTCGGTCAAGCGCTTCGCCTCGCTGCAGATCCACCGCGACGCGTCGGGTCCGTGGGTGCTCGGCTTCGCACTTCTCGCGCTGGGCGGACTCATGCTCGCCCTGTTCATCCCTCGGCGCCGAGTGTGGGTCAAGGCGACGGGGCAGGACGGCATCGTCTCTCTCGAGTACGCCGGTCTCGCGCGCGGCGAGGATCCGACTCTCGCCACGGCTGTCGACGACCTCGTGGCCGGTCACGCGCGTCTGATGGACGCCGCGGGAGTGACGACTGCGGTCGAGGCGCCGGTCGCGACCGGCGACGAGTCCGACAACGCCGCGACGGCGTCCGAGGCCGTCCGCGACGGTGACCCCGAGCACCCTGCATCCGACACCCCGAAAGTAGACTGACACCATGTTCGATCTCGAAGTGATCTCGCCGATCCTGCTCTGGACGGCGATCGCGGTCTATGCGGCGGCCTTCGTGGCCTTCGCCTTCGACCTCGCCCGCCGGTCGCAGCTGTCGGCCGATGCGGCGAGCGTGCGGGAGTTCGAACTGGTCGGTGCCGGCGCGGGTTCGCGCGGCGCCAAGAGTGCTTCGGCATCCGGCTCGGATGCCGCCCCTCAGCGCTTCGTGATGGCGCGCATCGGCACCTCGCTCACCGTGCTCGCGTTCATCTTCCACCTCGGAGCCACGGTGACGCGTGGTCTCGCGGCCGGGCGAGTGCCGTGGGCCAACCTCTACGAGTTCGCGATGATGGGCACGCTGCTGATCGTCGCGGTGTTCCTCGTGGTGCTGACGCGCATCGATCTGCGCTTCCTCGGCACGTTCATCACCGGTCTCGTCGTCGTGCTGCTGGGTCTCTCGGCCACGAACTTCTACGTCGATGTCTCGCCTCTGATGGACCCGCTCAAGAGCGTGTGGCTGGTGATCCACGTCTTCGTGGCCTCCCTCGGCACCGCGTTCTTCGCCCTGGCCTTCGCTCTGTCGGTGATCCAGCTGATGCAGTCCCGCCGGGAGCGTCTCATCTCCGAGGGCGCCGAGAAGACCGGCCCCGGGTTCCTGCGCACCTTCCCCGGGTCGGAGCGCCTCGAGAGCATGGCCTACCGCTTCACGATCATCGGCTTCATCCTCTGGACGTTCACGCTCATCGCCGGTTCGATCTGGGCCTACTACGCCTGGAGCCGCTTCTGGGGCTTCGACGTCAAGGAGACGTGGACCTTCGTGATCTGGGTGCTCTATGCGGGGTACATCCACGCGCGCGCGACGCGCGGCTGGCGTGGCAACCCCTCGGCCTGGCTGGCGATCGTCGGCTTCTCGGCCGTGCTCTTCAACTTCACGATCGTCAACGTGTTCTTCAAGGGTCTGCACGCCTACTCGGGCCTCAGCTGAGCGCCCGAGCGGTTCTCATCTGAACGAACGCAGTCCGAACGGGATGACTTCGGAGTGTTCGGCGCCGTCTTCGTACCAGACGAGCTCGGCCTCGCTGATGGTCTCGGCGGGGCGTGAGCTGAGCGAGCGACGGGACTTGTGCGACAGCTCCGTCCATGCCGCGGGGGCGAGCGTCTTCGCGTAGATCACCGACAGGTGGAACGTCCAGTCCTCCGTGCTGCGCTCGTCGAGTCGACGCAAGTCGGTGCCCTCGAGAGCTTCGCTGAGGTTCGCGTAGGCCGACACGAGCGAGGGGGTTCGTCTCAGGCGAAGGATGACGACCTGCCACGGAGCCGGGAACACGTCGACGGCCTCGGCGACGACCTCGATCGGGCGCTGCGCCACTGCCCATTCGCGGATCAGGGCGAGCAGCTCCTCCCGGCGCTCGGGCTCGTGGAATGCGCGAAGCGTGACGTGCTCGGTGTGCGGGTGCGGAGCATCCATTCGGCCGAGTGCCGACCTCTGCTCGGCCCGGTAGACGTCCGACACCGCTCTCGTCGGGCGCAGCACGAGATACTGCTGCCCCTCGAGTGACTCGAGCTGGGCGGGAGAGGTCATGAACGGGCGACGCATCTTCTGATCGTACGTGCGTCGGGGAGTATGCGAATACCGCCTCTGCCCGGGCGAGCGCGGCTTCGGAGCTGTATGACGATGCGCCGTGCATCGAGTGCCATGCACGGCGCATCGTCGGATGTGATCCGAAGGTGTGCCAGGGCTGCGTGCCCGGAGAGGACGCTCAGGCGGTCGCCATGGCCGCCTTCACTGACGTCGTGCGACGCAGGGCGACCGCGATGGTGGTCACGACGAGCGACAGCACACCCCACACGATGAGGCCGGCGGCTGCGCCTCCGTTCGCGGTGATCAGCCCGGCGAACGCGGGGGAGGTCGGCAGAGACGCACCGAGATCCGCCAGCCAGCCGGGCACCGTCGAGATCAGTCCCGTCGCGATCGCGAGCACCCCGACGAGAGCGCTGATCCAGCGACCGATGCCGCCGAAGACTGCGACGAGCGCCTGGTTGACCGCGGCGAAGACGATTCCCGCCAGCACCGCGATTCCGGCGAACGCCCACCAGGTGGCGGCGTCGTAGCTCGCGACGATCTGCACGATCAGTGAGACCAGCAGGCCCTGCGCGGCGCCGATGGCGGCCGCCGGGGCGAAAGCGCGCAGCGCGAGCCCGGCAGAGGAGCGCCGCGACGTGAGCGTGCGTGCGGTGTGGGCCCGCATCACGAGGAACGAGGCGAGAGCGCCGAACCACAGCACCACGGCCGCGAGCAGCGGGATCGCCGTCGGCCCGAAGATCGTTGCACCGTCGGCTCCCTTCGACGCCACAGGGTCGGCGATCACCGAGGCCAGGGAGGTCGACTCCGAGTCGCTGAACGACGGGAGGGAGTCGGATGCGGTGCGCAGGCCTCCGGCGAGATCGTCCGTTCCGGTGGCGAGGGTGTCGAGGCCGGTCGCGAGGTCGGCGGCTCCGGTCGCGAGCTCGGTCGTCCCGTCGGACAGCTGAACGGCTCCCGTGGACAGTGCACGTGCGCCGGCGGCGGACTCGTCGAGGCCCTGGGACGCCAGCTGGTTCAAGCCGTCCGCGAGAGTCGTCGCGCCGGCGCCGGCCTCACCGAGCTGGGTCGCGAGGGTGGTGAACGCGCCGGGCAGGGTCGCGATCTGCGGTTCGACCGCCGTGAGATATCCCGACGCGGTTCCCGCGGACTTCGCCGCTGCTCCCGCGTTCGCCGCTTCGGTCGCGAGCTGCGCGCACAGCTCTCCCGAGACATCGGGGTCGCATCTCGCAGCCATCGTGCCGAGTGTCTGCGCGAGGGCCGCTGTCTTCGTCGCCGCGTCCTTCGCCGCATCGGTTCCGGTCGTGATCGCCCCCACGAGCGCGGGCATCTGCCCTGCCTGGTTCTGAAGCTCTGCGGCCCCTGCGGTCAGCCCCGTGCCGATCTGGCTCGCTCCCCCCGCAGCCTCGCGGGTCTTCGCAGCGAGCGTGTCGAGCCCTGACGCGAGCGAGGACGCACCGCTTCCGAGCTCGGCGGCACCCGAGGCGAGCTGCGTCGCGCCGTCGGGGATCGCGGCCGCGCCCGTCGCCGCATCCCGTGCGCCGGTGGCGAGCTCGGCCGCGCCGTCGGCGGCTTCTCCGATCTGATCGCCGATCGTGGTGAAGCCGACGAGGATGTTCTCGGTCGTCGCCTCCGACAGCAGCGTGCCCATGCTCGAGGCGGCCGCATCCGCGATCTGACCGGTGATGAGATCGTCGGCCACGAGCCCGTCGTCCGGTGTGGTGACCCGGATGGTGGCCTGCTCGGCATCGCCTCCGCCGTCCGAGATCGCCTGCCCTGCAGAGGTGGCGGCGGCTGAGAACTCCTCGGGGATCGTGATCACGGCCTGATACGACCCGTCGGCGAGCCCGTCGGCCGCGTCATCCTCGTTCGAGATCACCCAGGTGAGGTTGGAGTCGAGCTCGTCCGATCCTTCGACGAGCCCTGATGCGAGCTGCCGACCCAGCGGCGTCAGCTGTCCGTCGATCTCCACAGGCTCGTCGAGGTTGACGATCGCGGCGGTCATCGAGTCGAGGCGCTCGGTCGGGTTCTGGAGTGCCGCGACCAGGATGCCGCCGACGGCTGCGGGCAGCAGCAGGATGCCGAGGATCGTCAGCCACGTGATGGGCTTGCGCGAGCGGGCGCGTTCGATGGGGAGGGTCATGCGTTCACCTCGGTCGATTCGGTGGTGCCGTCGGCGGTGCGGGGCACCGAGGACTCGGGTCGTGTCTGTGCTGAGGGCGCGTCGACGTCGATCACGTCGGCGGGAGAGCGGCCGGCGTCTGCGAGGATCTCGAGGCCGATCTTCGGGTCGAGCGCGGTGAGCAGGATCGCTGTCGTACTGCGAGAGTCGCGCAGTCGCGCCGCCAGCTGATCGCGTTCGGGGCGCGAGAGTCGGTCTGCTCCGTCGATCACCACGAGTGCAGGGCGTCCGCGCAGCGCCTCGGAGAGGTCGGCCGACAGGCGGGCGGCATCGGCGGTCATGACCGCTCCGACATGTGCGCGCACCCACGCCGCTCGACCCGGCAGCAGATGGCCGGCGACCCGGAGGCGTCCGTCATCGGGCGTCGCGCGGCCGGCGATCGTCAGAGCCAGCGCGCGCAGTGCACCGGCGGAGGAGCCCGTGAGCACCGCTGATCCGCCGGGAGCGAGGCGCAGGTGGAGGCGGTCGATGCCGGCATCCGTCACCGAGAGATCGTCGGCGGCCACGACCGAGTCGTCTCCCGGCCAACCGGCCAGGTGGCGCTCGCGTTCGACCGCTTCCCCCTCGATGTCGACGCGGGGGAGGACCTTCTCCAGCCACGCCGGGATCTCCCACGCCCGCTCGCCGAGGATGGCCATGAGAGCGGGGATCAGCGTCATCCGCACCAGGAACGCGTCGATCGCGATGCCGGCTGCGAGGCCCAGCGCGATGGGCTTGAGCGACGAGTCACCCTCGGGGACGAACGCGACGAACACCGCGAACATGATGAGTCCTGCCGCGGTGACGACCTTCGCAGACCCCGTGAAGCCGCTGCGCACGGCGCGCAGCGCGGCGGCGCGACGGACGGCTCGGTCAGGACTCTTCGCGTCGGGGTCGTGCACGAAGTCCTCGCGCATGCGCGACACCAGGAAGACCTGATAGTCCATGGCGAGTCCGAACAGCACGCCCATCAGGATGATCGGCATGAAGCTGATGATCGGGCCCACCTTCGCGACGTGCAGGGCGTCGGCGAACCAGCCCCATTCGAACACCGCGCCGACGATGCCGAACGCGGCCACGATCGACAGCAGGTATCCGGCTGCGGCGGTGATCGGCACCCAGAGCGAGCGGAACACGATCGTGAGCAGGATCAGCGAGAGGCCGATCACGAAGATGCCGAAGGGCAGCAGCGCGTTGCCGAGCTGGTCGGAGATGTCGATGCCGACCGCGGTGAATCCGGTCACCTTGAGGTCGATGCCGAACTCGTCGAGCCACTCGTCGTGGTGCGACCGCAGCTCGCGCACGAGGTCGGCCGTGGCAGGGTCGTCGGGCGCCGTCTCGGGGATGATCTGCACGATGCCGGTGTCGGCCGTCTCGTTCGGCGTCGAGAGGGCGACCTCCTTGACGCCGTCGATCTTCGCGACCTCGTCGCCGAGGTCCTCCATCAGCGTGAGCGGATCCGTCGATGTGACGATCGTGCCCGTGAGGATCATCGGCCCGTTGAAGCCGGGGCCGAACTCCTCGGCCACGAGGTCGTAGCTCTGACGCGCCTCGGAGTCCTTCGGCAGCACGCCGGCGTTGGGCAGTGCGAGGTTCAGGCTCAGGGCCGGCACCGCGATGATGCCGAGGCCGATCACGACCGCGAGTGAGACGAGTATCGGGCGGGTGGTGACGCCGGTCACCCAGCGCTCGCTGAATCGCACATGCGTAACCGGAGCGGGCTTGCCCTTCTTCGCCTTCGGAGCCTTGCGCGGCCGACCCGCCACCCTGCCCTTCATGAAGCCCAGCAGCGCAGGGGTGAGCGTCACCGCGATCGCGACGGCGACCGCGACGGCGGCGGACGCCGCGATGCCCATGGTCGTCAGGAACGGGATGCCGGCGAAGCCGAGTCCGATCAGGGCGATCAGCACGGTCACGCCCGCGAACACCACGGCGGAGCCGGCCGTGCCGACGGCGCGGGCGGTGGATTCCTCGGGGTCGACCCCCTCGCGCACCTGATCCTGGTGCCTGGCCATGATGAACAGCGCGTAGTCGATGCCGACCGCGAGCCCGAGCATGAGGGCGAGGAGAGGAGTGGTCGACGAGACCGTGGCGAAGGCGGTCGCCGCGAAGATGCCGGCCATCGAGATGCCCACGCCGAGCACAGCCGTGAGCAGCGGGAGCCCTGCGACGACGAACGAACGGAAGGTCACGATCAGCACGAGCAACGCGATGAGCAGTCCCACGGCCTCGGTCAGTGTGACACCGGGGATGGAGGTGGCGAACAGTTCGCCACCGAGAGAGGTCTGCGATCCGTCCGGAAGCTCGTCGGCGAGCTCGGCCACGACGGCTCGCAGGTCGTCCTGTGTCTCGTCCGAGACATCGCTCGCCTGGCCGTCGAACTGCAGGCGGATGATGCCGGCGGTCTCGTCGTCGTTGACCATGCCGCTGACCATCTCGTCGAACGGGGAGGTGGCCGAGAGCACGGAATCGTCGAGATCGGCGAGCTGGTCGACGGCATCGTCGATGTCGTTCCGATACGTGTCATCCGTGATCGAGTCGCCGTCCGCGGCGACCACGATGATCTGCGCGCTGGTTCCGCTGACTGCGGGGAAAGAGCGGTTGAGCTGCTCGAGACCCGCCTGCGACTCGGTTCCGGGAATCGAGAAGGAGTTGTCCGTGCCGGCCCCGAGAACGAGGGCGCCGGCGCCGGCGATGCCGAGTGCGAGGAGCCAGGAGACGAGGACGCGCCACGGGTGCCGGTAAGACCAGCGGCCGAGCGAGGACAGGAGTGTGGACACGAGGCTCCTCAGGGAATGCGGGCCGGATACACAGGTGTATCCAATACATAGATGTATCGTAAGGTGATCCGAGCCCCGGAGTCTGTGTGCGGGGTGTGAGAATGAGAGGCAGGAGGATTCGATGACGACACCCGCCACGCGAAGCCGAGAGAACACGCGCGCCAGGCTTCTGGATGCCGCCGCGCAGGTCTTCGCCGAGGTCGGACTCGACGGCGCCTCCGTCGAAGCGGTCTGCGATCGCGCCGGTTTCACGCGTGGAGCGTTCTACTCGAACTTCGAGTCGAAGGACGAGCTGTTCCTGATGCTCGCCGGCAGCGTCGGCGAGCAGCGCGTCAACGGGGTGCGTGCCCGCGTCGAGGAGATCGCCGCTGAGGGCGGCCTCTCAGAGGGGTGCGACCCGGTCGAGCTCGTCCAGCGCATCATGGATGCGGGAGGCGACGACCGGCTCGGTGTGATGCTGATGAGTGAGATCCGCATCCGCGCGCTGCGCGATCATCAGTTCGGCTCGGCCTACCTCGTGCAGGAGCGCGAGATGGTCTCGAGCATCGCGGTGATCATCACGGACATCGTCTCGGTGAGCTCACTCGAGCTGAAGGTTCCGGCCGAGGAGGCCGCGCGCATGCTGATGATCCTCTGGGAGGGCATGACCGTTCGCGGTGCGATGGCGGGCCAGGACTCCGATCAGCTGCGGCACTCTGGCAGCGAGGAGCTGGGCAGGCTCGTGCAGCTGCTGCTCGCGGAGTGACGTCGCCGCTCAGCGCGCGGCGAGCACCTCGTAGCAGCGGCTGAGGCGATCGAGCCACCAGTCGCGACGATCGTCGTCTGCGGCGAGTCGAGCAACTGCCGCGGCGTCCGGCGTAACGCGTCCAGCGGGGATCGAGCCGTCGACCGGGCGCAGGTCGGCGACGTCGTCGAGGAACAGGGATGCGGTGCCGAGCCCGCAGTCGTAGTCGAGCGTCGGCAGCGCGGCGGCGAGCGCCGCACCCTGCGAGAGTCCGATCGCGGTGTCGAGTGCACTCGAGACGACCACGGGGAGGCCGGCGGCGGTGACGATCTGCAGCGCGTGAGTGATGCCTCCGAGGGGTTGCGCCTTGATCACGAGCAGGTCGGCGGCCTTCTCCCGAGCGACCGCGAGCGGGTCGGACGACTTGCGGATGCTCTCGTCTGCCGCGACCGGGATGCCCATGTACTTCACGCGCGTGCGCAGCTCGGCGAGTTCGGGCACCGTGGCGCAGGGCTGCTCGACGTACTCGAGGTCGAACTCGTTGAGCGCGTGCACCGCATGCTCGGCCTCGTCGACGTTCCAGGCTCCGTTGGCATCCACACGGATGCGTCCCTCCGGCCCCATCGCCTCGCGCACGGCTCGCACGCGAGCGACGTCGTCCGCCAGTGTCTGGCCGGGCTCTGCGACCTTGACCTTCGCCGTGCGGCACCCGGCGAACCTGGCCAGCACGTCGGCGACCCGTGACGCCTCGATGGCGGGGATCGTGGCGTTCACGCCGATGCGCTCGCGCAGGGGTGCCGGTTGCGGCCGCCACGCGAAGTCGATCGCGGCCGCGAGCCAGGTCGCCGCTTCGGCATCGTCGTATTCGAGGAACGGAGAGAACTCGGCCCATCCCTCCGGGCCCTCGAACAGCAGCGCCTCGCGAGTGTCGACCCCGCGGAAGCGGGTGTGCATCGGAAGAGAGACGACCCTGGCCGAGCCGAGCAGATCTGCGAGCGGTGGGAGCATGTGCTCATTCTGCTCTGTCGGAGCTGCCTCCGGGATCCGCCGTGCCGACGGATGCTTCTCAGATCAGGCGCTTCTGCAGTTCGCCCAGTCGTTCGCTCGGGCGGAAGCCGAGCAGCGTGTTCACGGCGAGCATGTGCGCGTTCGATTCCGCGTTGTAGGTGTAGACGGCGCGTGCCTGAGGGGCCTCGCGGTGCAGCATCCGCAGGTTGGCGACCTTGACCGCGATGCCGAGCCGGTGGCCTCGGTCGGCGGCGCGCACGAGGGTTCCCCACTGATACGCGTTGCCGTCGTCGGTCGACACGACGAGCTGCGAATAGGCGGCGGCGTCGCCGTCCGGGGAGAGGGCGATCGTGCCGAACGAGATGCGGCCCTGAAGATCGAGCAGCTCCTCGCTCTCGCGGATGCTGTCGACGTCGGGCTTCTGCGGTTCGATGTCGAGCTCGCCGGTCGGCGCCTCGGTCTCGAGCGTGGCGTCGAGGATTGTCCAGCGCTCCACGACGTCGTCGGGGATGCGGCCGACCCAGCTGCGGATCTCGTACTGCGAGATGGCCGAGGCGATGTCGTTCTCGATCCGGTCGAGCAGCGAGGGGTCGACCGGAAGGGGCAGTCTGCTCTGCACGTCGCCGAGAGCGAGGGTGTAGCCGTGGCGCCTCGCGAACTCGCGGCCGGGGGAGCCGGCCCCCTCCGATCCGAGCTCGTAAGGCCACGACGCCGAACCCTGCGCGGTCGTGCGTTCGGATGTCACGGCTTCGCGCTCGAGGTGGGCCAGCGCCTCCGCGCCGATGCCGCGTCGTCGGTGGCGGGTTGGCACGCTGATCGCGAGGTGCGCGACGTGCGTGTTGTCTTTGAGCGGCAGCCCGAGGCTCGCGGATCCGACGATGTCTGCGCCGTCGTGGAGCAGATACGCGCGCCGATCGACGACCGCCGATTGCTGCTGCAGCTCGCTGCGGCACTCTGCCCGAGACCAGACGACGGCGTCCGCGCCACGGTCGGCTCGTTCGGCTGCGGCGTAGCAACCCCACCATGCATCCACCGCGCCGTCGTCGAAGGGATCGACGCGGGAGATCTCGATCGTCATGCACCCACGGTAGTTGCTCGATCGGGAAGGCTGACGGCTCGGATGGAAGCTCGTGGCGCGTCACACCTATGTGTGATTGACAATGGTGTGTGACGCACAGTAATGTGACGGACATGAACGAGACCCTCGACACGCATCTGCAGGAACTGCGCCGCGGCACCGTGGTGCTGGCCTGCCTGCAGCTGCTGCGCACTGCGGGGTACGGCTACGGACTGCTCGAAGACCTGGAGCGCCGCGGCTTCGCCACCGATGCGAACACGCTGTACCCGCTGCTTCGCAGGCTCGAGAAGCAGGAGTACCTCACGAGCGAGTGGAACACCGACGAGGCGCGACCTCGCAAGTTCTACCGCACATCGGACGCCGGCATCCGGCTCGCCGACACCCTGACCGAAGAATGGCGATCGCTCACCGCGGCGATCGCGACCCTCACAGTCGAGGAGCACTGACATGACCACGACAGCCACGCTCACCGAGCGCTACATCAGCGCCACGATCCGCAGCCTCACGCCCGAGGTGCAGGACGACGTCCGGGCAGAGCTCGAAGCGT
>Ga0308167_1001158_pt1 | contig 33615 bp, 26 predicted proteins | sample PhyCR1_2_FD_202138 | JGI IMG/M metagenome (GOLD analysis project Ga0308167, IMG submission 202138) | Phyllosphere microbial communities from UC Gill Tract Community Farm, Albany, California, United States - DLSLRC.R1 | ecosystem: Host-associated > Plants > Phyllosphere > Unclassified | place... | reverse complement strand
GCCCGCACTCCGCGCTGAATTATCAGACGCCGTCTGAATTTGCGGCGGCCTGGAGAAAGGGTAATTCTGATAGTGAAGGATCCGACATTACTAAGTGAGCGTTGTATCTAATCCTGGGGGCAGGTCAACCCATATAGGCCTGTAATCATTAATCTGGCTTGAGATATTCTGAATGATTGAAAGCGTGCCTTCCCATTCCTTATGAAAACTCTCTTTTCTTTTATCTTTAATTTTTTTGTTATCAATAAAGTTTATACCGCCCCATTCAGGTATTTTTCGCTTTTTGATAAGTTCTTGCTCTTTTTTCTCTAACTCGAGTTTTGATTTTAATAATTGTCTTTGTTCACTAATAATATCGTCACTAAGATCAACGCAACAGTCAAGAGACGCTAAGTTATCGAAGAATTCCTCAAGTTGCTCAATTAGATTAGAACTGTATAAATCACTCTCAGTGAAGAAGATACCAGCCTCTATGTTTGTATGCCATGCACGATCGGTTAAGTTAGCCGATCCAATATATGCGCCATAACCCTTCCACCAGATGACTTTACTGTGAAGACGATCCGGAACAAGTTTGCAGAAGATATTATTTTTTGTATTAGTAAGAAATTTTGCCAGGAGTGAGGGAGATACAGGAACAGTGTGATCGTATCGCATCCAGATATCAAGGCGATGATGATTTTTTAGACAATGGTCAAGTAGAGTAGTTTTATCATCACCATAAGCTATTGCTGCAACGACACCGTCAATTTCGCAATCAGGAGGGGGTAAAAAAGAACTAAAAAACTGTTTGTTCAATCCATTTGCAATTAGTTTCATTATTATCTAACCGTACAATATTCCAGATGAAAAGAGAGATTGATGAATATAGTTCAAAAAAATAAACAAGGATAGACTGATAAATTATTTAACCGAGGAGCATGACTCACTCCTCGATATATTCAATTTACTCCCAATGCTTTATACACTGCATCCACCGGATCAGCGTAAAAACTCACCTGGAACTTGGTAAACAATTCAGTTGGCACTGTTGGGATATCCATTGCTGAAGACATAGGCAACAGTACACGTTTGGCTCCGCTATCAAATGCTACTTGCAGGCATGCAGCCAGATCCTGTACAGGATTTGTCACGCCACCAAGTGTCATACTCCCCAATACCACCATCTGTTCCTGCACTGGTTTTGCTAATAAAACTGAGCAGAAAGCAATTAATGAAGCCAGACTGGTCGTCGTACTGGGACCCGTGCTGTGCAGTTCCACGACATGAAGATGGTATTCATGTTCAGAGAATTTTGCCGAGGCGCTGATACGGCTGAGGTTACCTTTGAAGTAATCGAAACCAACACGAATAGATTCTTTCGCTGCTGTGTTTGAGCCTAGCCCTGATACCGCATGTTTTCCGTTTCCGGCAGTCATCTGGGTTTCGAACCGATAAAGTCCAGTCATGCCAGAATCGGCTTGCGTAACCAGATGCACGACGCCAGGCTTTGGCATTCCTGCCGGGATCAGTTCGCTACCGCCTTGTTCTGGCACACTGACGAAAAATTCTTCCAGGCTGTCGTTATCGATATAGCTGAAGTTCACATCAAAAAATTCGAGACCGCCGAGCTTCTTGAGCTGTTCTTTCACACGACGACGAACCTCTAATGCATAGGTCAGGCACACGCGAACATCTTCTTTATCGTAGGCCCCATCGGGATGCATTAGCTTTAACAGGCCAGATACAGTGCGGCGTACAGCAATCACATCACGCTGGTTGAGGTTGTTTCCCAGTTTGAAGAATTTATCAATCGCGTCTGAGAAGCTACGTTTACGCATTTCACGCATGTACTCGGCGAGATAATCCGTGATCAAACCGTAGCGGTTGGTGAAAAATTCCGGACGCATTTTGGGAATTTCCCAGCCAGGAATATAGGCGTGAAAGCGATCAAAAAATGCTGTATCGATCATTGCATCCGGGAATGGCGCGAGCAAATGGCTAGTTTTCACAAGCGTATCCACGCTCTGATTAATGTTGCCGACAAACACCATGGAGGCTTTTCCTTCAATGGAGTCACGTCCGCGAGAGAACGAGCCGGACGCCATGTAATCCTTCATGATCTGTACGCCGTCTTTGTCTTTGAAAGTAATTCCCGCCACTTCATCAAACGCTACCACGTCCCACATGCCGACCAAACCAATCTGGCGGCTGGCCATGTTGTAGAACAGGTTAGCCACGGTGGTCTGCCCACCTGAAACCAGCAATGAATTTGGTGAGCATTCCTTATAGACGTGGCTTTTACCGGTACCGCGCGGCCCGAGTTCGCAGACGTTATAATTATTCTCAACAAACGGGATCATGCGGACAATCAGATGCCATTTGGTGCGCGGCTCAATATTAGCAGGCTCCATCCCTACAGAGCGCAGCAGAACGTCAATCCACTGGTCGCGATCAAATTGTTTGCGCGCCTCAAAGACTTCATCCATGTCCATGTTCGGCATCTGAATAGGCTTCAGTGTGAACAGTGAAAAAGGTGATGTTTTTTGCCCTTCCTCGTAAAAGTAGTTCACCGTAATCATGCACCAGATGCCGCCGGTCAGCAGTTTCTCGTTATCTTTCACCATTTGAGATGGAACCAGGGCATCTTTAATGCCGAGGTTAGATAACTGAGCTTCGTAAACGTCTTTCTTTTGGTTTAGCTTCACCGTGACTTTATCGATGATTTTGTAGGAGCCGCGTTCACGAATCAGTGATTTTATTTTTTCTGCTTCATCTGGGCGGACGTAGTTATCAGAAAGAATACGTTTAACAGACTGAAGCCCCTGATCAACAACTTCATCGTCATCGGATGCACAGTACATACCGAGCAAATATTCCAGTACATAGACCGGAACATTCGCTCCTTCTTTAAGCTGTTTAGTCAGGTCTTTACGCACCACGCGGCCACGGAAGTGCTGATTCAACAATGAATCCAGGTCCTGAGCAGAGGCCATTTCCATGTTGGTCGCCGAGTTATCCTGCTGTTGCATAACGCCTCACTTAAAAGAAGTCATCCTGGAAGGCCAGGTCGATTGTAATCGGATAGCGGCCATACTCTGTGGCGCTGTCCGCGTTCTCCAGGATCAGCACATATTTATTTTTGCGATTGAATGCTGTGCCCATGAGTTTCATGGTCACATCGCGGGTACGTTTACCCATATCGTCATTGTCGCTATCGAAACAAACTGTTTCGGTGCCGGAGACAACCTGATTATTTTCATCAACGATAAAGATATTCAGCGTGCGCGGTTCATGGAGATCGTCCACCGCTGTAGTCTGGATAAAGCCGATTTTATCAATACTGTTAACCAGTTTTATTACGTGATCCCGAGCAACAACTGACACTGGTTGGCGCTGTGGTTGTTTCTCGGCTGCTTTTTTCTCAAGCGCACGAATCTTCAAAACGGGAACACACACTTCCTGCAACATAGCCCCACCATGAACGAAACGTGCACCACCGACAAAGTGGAAACGCTGTACTCCTTTGGGTAACAGGAATTCACTTTCATCGCTTGCGCCTGCGGTATCTGCCAATTTGCCGTGCCAGCAAAATTCACTTTCAGGCAGTTGATGCCCAATAATGAATCGCTTATTCGCTTCAATCGTATTTACTGCTTTACTCTCCAGCTTCGTTTTATCTTGCTCCACCAGCGCCTGTTGTTGGAACAGAAACCCATGATCGGCAGTGACAAAAATTCGGCTGGCATTAAATCGGTTACGTAAACGTGAGACCAGATCTTTTAGCTCAGTGATGGCACTTCGGCAGGCCTCAAACGTTTTATCTTCTGTTGCAGCCTTATCACCAATGGCATCAATAGTGTCGTGCCAGATATACACCACGGAGGCGTTGCGGATTTGATCGTTCACTTCCTGGTTGTTGGCGTTCTGCAAGTCCTTCGCTTTAAGTGCAACACCATTTACCTTTGTCAGGATAGCAGCGCGTTTTTCAAACTCTGAGGTAGACATCCCATCGGCATACACTACGCCGGAATTGTCAGGCTGATAACTCAACGACTCATGAGGTAACAATGCCGCCATACCTAGCTGTGTGTAGCTTGGCAACACTCCCGTCTGAGAGCGCAGTTCGGCACTGAAGTGCTTCTCATGATTGATGTGTCGACCCAGTTCCTCTGCTACCTCGTAGCGCAACGCATCTGAGATCACGACAAAAACACGTTTGACCTGCGAAGTGTCAAATTGCCGTTTCACATTCTCTTTATAGAAATTACGCTGCAACGGCACGCCGCTAATTTGCCAGGTCTGCATGCGATTTTCCGCTTCCAGCAGTTTGTTCCATCCACGGCTCAGCTCTGCCAGATACCAATTGCTGTAAAGCTCTTCAATAAATTTATCCAGCTCATGGAGGATCATCGCCCCTTTACTGTGCACCGGCGCGGCATATTCATTGAACAGGCGGTAGGTCTGATCGAAGCGATAAATTTCGTCGCAGTAGGCTTTCCAGAACGTGCCGGTATCGGGGAAATTAAAACCGTCAGTATAATGATTACGCAGATTCAGCAGGCGCTCAGCCTGGCGTAGCGCATTCCAAATGGAGAGATACTCCGGGCGGGTCTGGCTCCAGTATTTCGCGCTGCGCTCTGACACCAGTGCTTTAAACGCGTCCCTGTCCAGAGTCGTGCTTTCTTCCTGGAGCTGAGTCACCAGGCCACGGATAATCAATTGCTCGATAGCTTCGAAAGTGTCACATTTTGCCAGAGCATACGGTGAGCTGTAGTTGTAATGCTCTTTTGGCTGCAGTGTCTGCTGGAGATCGGCTGCACAATAATCGTATTCTGCTTTATAACGACGATCGTTCCGCCACGCTCCCATAAAGGCCAGAGCAGACGCACGACCTGCGGCAGTAGTCAGCACATTTTTACTCAACCACTCGCGATGAGCATCATCACCTTGCGCCCAAAGATCGGTACAGAACAGTTTCAGAAGCAGGTTTTCCAGCGTCGGCGCCTCTGCCTGGTAGCCCAGTTCAAGACCAAGGACTTCCCAGAGGACCTTATCCAGCCCCAGCTTTTTCAGCACTGCAAAAGTATTTTCCAGTGCGCTATCATCCTGCTGACGTGCGGCAACGAACTGTTGGATCAGAGCAAACAGGATCTCTTTGGTTTCAAAGGTGCTGGCTCCGGCAACTACCGCCAGCATCTTCTTATCGAGAGATTTTTCTGTCTCGCGTTCGGTGACCCAGCCTTTAAGTAACTGGGTACGTTTGACGGTAAAGAAGGCTTTGCGAAGCTGAACATGCTCACGTAAACCCAGCTGTGGGATACCCAATGAGTTCAGTGTGATTGCGGCATAGTCAGCGTGGAATTCGGTGCTATAGAGGCGGATATCCAGTAGCCAGTCCTGCTCGCGGGCGGGGACCTCACTGGTAAAATAGAGTAAAAATTTCTGTGTTGGCTCGTCGATTTCGATTCTTTTTTTAGTAGCGATCACAGAAACGCCGCGCATATCCAGCAGCGAAACGTCGTCGAGATCAAGCTCATTGAGCGAATCGATGAAGCGTTGTTCCGGGTCGTGCCAGAAGACGATGCGGTTGTCGGTAAACCTCTGACAAAGCCCTGATTCCAGTTCTTTAAATTGCATAATTAATTTTCTTCTACAGGCAAATTCATTTCATGCCAAATAAAGTCAAGGTCAGCTGGCACCGGCATTTCCCTTAACCATACATCAACTGAGATAGCGCTCCTGAGTGCAAGCAACTGCCTAAACGCTGGCATCACAACAGTATTATAAAATTTTTTGCCGTGAATAATGGTGCGTAACTGTTCATCAACAGTCAGATCTCTGATTTCGGCCAATTTATGTTGATATCTCTCTAACAGCCCCATAGGTTCTAAGTGAGCATGCCAACGTTGGCAATGTGTCAGGAACCCTTGCTCAGTAACCACCTGTCGAGGATCAAGAAGGTCGCGGTTAAATCCAAGCGAGCGCAGCTCATCCCAAAGCGGATTGATAATGGCCCATGCGGCACCAAACTGAATCCAACTTTCAAGATTTGTGGTAATTAGCGCCGTAATAGCCTGTATAGCGGCTTCCCGCTCGGTGGGGAGATTTGCTTTTTGCTTAGGTGGCAGTCCGAGCCAAAGTTCACTCGGAACAACAAGATAGTTTTCAATGCAAAATCTGGGCAAAACTAACAGGTTACGAAGTTGCTGTTGCCTCTGGCTAATTTGAGCATTATCCCACTCATCTCTATCCACAATGCCCAGCCATGTCGGCTGCGCTGCAAGGATGTCTACAACGTTACGTTTGCCGCCAACTTCGGCAAGAACCCAGTTTGTTTCCCATTGGGGGTCGACTTTTTTTAAGAGCTGGGTAAAAACGATTTCGTCCGTTTTGCCTTCAACGATTAACGCTCTTTTTCCATCGCGGATCTTTTCATCAAGGATAGTTTTGATATGCCACTCAAACTCCTTCATTAATCATCACCTTTTTCAACCGAAAGAGGATAGCGGAGTCCTAAAGTTTCGTAGCGTTGCCAAACATCGGTAGCATGAGAAGTCAAAATAAGCTGGCCGTGCTTTTTCTGGATAATGTTTTCCAGTGTCGCAAGCAGAGGCGAAACCAGAGAAGGGTGAAGGTGCAGATCCGGCTCGTCGATTAATACGACGCCACCCGGCTGAAGCCAACGTTGAACCATAAAGAGCATGATCAAAACTTGATGCTCGCCAGAACTCAGTTCATCCAGCGTATGAGTATCACCGTTAGCCAGTCTGACTTGCTGACGCTGTCCAGGTTGGATTTCCTCTTCAATGATTTTCCCTGAGAAGAACTGATTCAGGGTTTTCATCATCTCCGGATATTGCTCAGGGAGAGTCGCTTTCATGTTAAATAGCGATGCTTCAAGCTGATCTTTCCAGTCAGTGGAGGGAGAGTAAGTAGCTAACCAATTTTTACTTAGGTCATCAGGCGCTAACGAAGAAAGATTGCTCTTTGGGGTAATCCAGCGGCGTTCTTCTGCATCCAGATAGATGATATTTGGAACTGTCAGAGCCATGCCTGAATTGAGCCTTCCGAGTACAACTTGTGCACGAGTAATCGAAAGTGTCTGCAACCACTCATCAAGTACGTAATCGGTGACAAAGCCATTCTGAGTCATCAGACTAGTTTTCTTTTTCCCCCCACTAACTTCGCCAATCCAGGTAGTGTTGGACGGTTGTTTAGCTATAAGTTTATCAACAGCATCCTCATTTCCGAAGAATAAACCAACACGAATAGGGGACTGGTTAGAACATTTCAGATCGGAGAAAACCACGGCAAAAGTGCCCCAGCGTTCGAGCCATTTTCTTGCAGAATGGCTCGCAAGCATTGGCTTTTTATGATCAAGCCAATACCCTAATGCATCCCACAGCATAGCAGTGCCGCAAAGTAGCGTCGATTTACCACAACCGTTCGGACCGGTAAGTAGTACGTTCGATTCAATCTCTCCCGACCAGTCACTCTGGAAACTAATCTCACCGTCGGCCAAAGGACCAACGGCCTGTGTATAAATCGCCGCTATTTTCATCAAATATCCTCAGGTGCGCTACCGGTAATAGCCTTCACATCTGCCAGCAGATCGCCAAATTTGCCGTAGTTAACCTTAACGCCGTCATCCAGATCAATAGTGATACGCATATCAGCATAGTGGCGCAAGCGGTCATCGAAGCTACGCAGCTCGTTGAATTTTTTGGTCAGACCATCGAGTTCTTTTTTCAGACGTGTGGTTGCCGCACCCGACTCAGCGCTTTTAAGCTGATCGCTAACCAGATCGATATTGCCCTGGTAGCGCGCGAGCAATGGAACTACATACTCGGTACGCATGCGCGACAGCGTGGCGTCATTATAACGATGCAGGTAGACCAGGCACTCAAACGCTTTCTCTTTACCGGAGCTGAACAGCCAGTAAATTGGGCGCTTCTTGTACATCTTCATATGATCTTTCCAGAACTGGGTGGAAAGATAGCGACGAATTGTATCTAGCGAAGATTCGCCTTTTTTCTGTTTGAGAGCGTACAAACAGAGGCTTTCGGCTATGAAATCGAGGTTTTCCTGCAGATGTTCTTCACCCCACACGGTGCGGACAAACTCTTTAACGCGGGCGGTAACGTCGTCGTCGAACCAGTCGGAATCCATCAGTGGCAGAATGCCGTCTTTATCGGCTGAGAAGGTTTTATAGGCGCCTTCGGCGGCTAGCTCAGCAAAACCTTTGTTGCCTTCGTGGGCGTAGACCAGGCCTTCACGATCGAGGGAGTAGCGGCCCACCATGCAACCTATTGTGTAAGATAGCAACTCGGCAAAACTATCAGAACGGAGCCTGATTTCACCTTCATTCTTACTAATACCAATGCCATATCTATGGTATATGTTTGATTTTAAAGTCACACTATCTATCTCAACTTCTGGGACCATTGCTGATGCAACTCCCAGTTCGGCTATAAAATGCCGATTATTAAATTCTTCAATTATTTTTAATTCATTTACACAATCGCAGTGTTCATTCCTTACATATGGATAAATATCTTCTAATCTTCCTATTCCGACTAAATTGTTACGTTGGAAATCCCAAGACGTCTCATAAGCATCCCAGTCATTCTTTGAAATATTTATTGCTTTAGATGCATTGCTTATCACATCTTTATTCTCAATGCCCCACACTGGGAGCGATGAAATATTGCCTGCCTGGAAGTGCAATGTAGGATTAAGCATTTTAAGCAAATTGAAAGTTGGTTTTGATGCTAGCATTGCCAAAAATGACAGGTATTTATTCTCGTTACCGTAGCAAGCAGAGCCACTATTGTCGCAAATAAATCCTTGAGGAAGAATTCTCACGCCGAAATATGATGAACTGATATCAGTCCAAGTGATTCCAGCCTTAAAAAAGAAACCTTTATTTCTGATGTTACTTTTTATTTTTCCATTTTTATCAGTATGGTTTTTTACCGCATGCCCACTGTTTTCCCAATTGATGACATAATAAAAATTCCCATACCATTTTCTAAACTCCCCACCTTTATTGTACGGAAACCATTTTAACCCAGAACGCTCAGAAAGCTCATCTGATGGCATATTAAAACCAATTTTATCGAAGCTAACCTCATGCCATCCACGCAGAAATTTCTCGTTATCGCCGGTATCAATACCTTTTCTAGGTTTAAAATTTGACTCAACGCTTTCATACTTCTTGAAAGAGGATCTCCATGATTCATCCACCCAATAAGCAATTGGTGCGCCAGGGATTTTTTTGAAGTCACTCTGCAGGATGTCACCAAAGCAATGTTGTTTCTTAAACAATGCAGCTTGTTTCTGCTCTTCACTACCGTCAATCAAGCGGAGAAATACAGGCTGATAAAATTCCGCATGACTGTTATTTATCACCCATGCAGTAGTCTGAACGACCTCTCCCGAGATCTGCCCAAACGCCCGAGCTCCTAAATGTGCCATCGTAATAAAGGTTTTATTATCCAGTAACCATCCACGAAGTGCTTCATAGCTAGACAGGAACATCCACGATTGCATATTCACTTGAGCATTGAAACCATTCTCTTTGAGTAAAGAAAATGCATGCTGCATAAACATCGCAAACAAATCCGACTTACTGTCCGGGAATTGTTTCTTAGCGAACTCTTTCAGTTCACCGTTCATCCCTTTCCCGCCCATATACGGTGGGTTTGCCACTACCGCGTCATAGCGCTGCGCCAGAATCCACGCCTGCTGGATATACGGAATCAGCTCCATCGCAGCCTCTTTTTGCTGAATATCTCCCTCAACAGCCAGACGATACAACCCATCCAGGAACGCTTTCAGCGCCGCTTCATCTTCCTGGGGTACCTGAATTAACGAACCCAACGTTTTCGCACTGGTGAACAACGCCAGCGTGCGCATCAACAACTTATATTCCGTGCTGTCGGTATTGGCCAGTGCCGTCCTTTCGGTGAACATATCTCCCATGGTGCCGCGCTGCACCTGCTGGTGGAAGTTCAACTTGGTCCATAGTTCAGAGATATCCAGCTTACTTTCCTGCAGGGAAATAATATTCAGGCGAACGCCACGGTTTGGGCTCAGAATACGGCGGTCATCCTGACGCGCGAGCATCAGCATCGCAAAACCAGAGAGTTGTGCGGCGCGGTCGTCGATATCCAGACCGAAGATATTGTTTTCCAGAATCAGCTGCGGAATATCACGGGTGCGGTAGCCACGCTCTTCGTAAATCGCTTTCAGTACGTTATAGGCTTCGGTCAGGATATGCCCGGAGCCGCAAGCTGGATCCAGCACCTTGATGCTTTCAGGCTCAATGCTGGATGGGGTGATTGCTGCAAGCTGTGCCTGAACTTCTGGCGTCTGTTCTGCGGGCTCAATGTAGTACGGCATTTTGCCTTTCAGGCTGGAGCCCGGGTAGGTTTGCAGCCACTGGCGACCCACCGAGTTTTGCACCAGATACTGCACAATCCAGTTCGGGGTAAACAGCTGGGTAGCGGCAGGAATATCTTCGCTCTTTACCACCTTGCCGATCACGTCATCTTTCTTCTCTGAGATGTAGAACTGATACAGCCAGCCGATCACTTCGACTTGCGCCCAGTCTTCTTCAGGAATGGTGTCTACCAACCCACGTAGAATGGAGTCAGTACGGGTCAGGTTATCCGGCAGCACCAGCTCGAAATCATCATTGACGGCTTCGAACAGGAAAGGCATAGTGCCCTGAAGGGCATGGCATTGTGCAAGCAGTAGTTCACGATACAGCTCTTCGTCACGATCGCCAGCAAGCTTCATTTCCACCAAGCGTGATTTGTCCAGCCCCAGAGCATCCGCCACTTCCGGCACATGATCCAGCACCTCAAAACCGCCTTCCAGTGTCGGATTTTTATGAGACAGCATACGGAAGCCGTGATCCAGATAACCATGCAACTCCATATAACGGATGGCGCAGAAGCGGTTAAACCAGGTGTAAGCGATGTGCTCTACCAGAACCTCGTAACCCTGTTTCTCTGCTCGTTTAACCAAGCGTTCACGTCGCGCCGTTAGTGATTTTTCCAGCGTGAACTGACCGTATCGCACGCTGTCGCCAAGATCGGTCGCCTGCGAAATTTGCAGATTGCCTTTTCTATCGGCCTCAATACCCAGAGTGGTCAATTTTTGTATAACCGCATCGCGGAACTGTTTACGTGCCACCGGGGCATATTTTTTTATGTTTGACGTATTCATGTGAAGTCCTGAAAAGGGCAGGCAGCGCCTGCCCTGAAATGGGGAAATTACTGAAGCTGAACGCGTTCGCCTGCGTTAATGGCATCCATCAGCGTTTTACGGAGCTGTTCCAGCGCTTTGTCGACCTGCTCGGCGTTATCCAGCGTTGTCACACCAGCCGCTCGTTCCATCGTTTTACGCGTGTTCACGTAGATGGTTTTTTTAAGCTTCTCTTTTGGAACCGGAGGGGGCACAACGCCTCCTGGCTCAGGGTCTGGTTTGATCTCTTTTTTACGCTGTTCTTCAACCCAGGCGTTCAGGCGCTCGTTTGCTTTAAGCAAAAGCGCACGTACCTCAGACTGTTCGTCCATGATTTGAGGGATTAGACCATTTTGTTCCACTTTTTTGCGCGACTGCTGCATTGGATGCAAGAGCGTATGCTGCAAATCAGCAGGAACGTGCATCTCCTGCATGCTCTGCTTCAGATCTTCGATGTGGTTGGTCATCTGCATAAGCGCACGGTTGCGGTATTCTTCCACCAGGCGCTGGTTAACAGACTCAACGGTTTCAATCAGCGGGATAATACGATGCAGTTCACCGTAAGGTCGCGGCTTTCCGTAGATAGCCTCCAGTTCCCTAAGTGTATTTTGGGCGGTATCGTCTTTTTCCAGCGCATTACGGTTAGCTTTAAAACTGCCGTTCAACGCGGCACTGAGACGTTGCCAGGTGGCATACTGGTTCTTGTAGAAGCTGACCAAATCGTCCCAGTCTTCTGCAAAATCTTCGAGGTCTTTAGCCGCAGCGGTAACTTTTTCAATAACGGCATACTCTTCTTTCTCACTGAGAATCCCGTTCAGCAGCACCAGACCTTCTTCAATCTCTTTACGACCGGGATTTTTCCCGCTCTCGGATCTGGTTTTAAATACAGTCAGTTCACTCTTCCAGCGGCCAAACAATTCGTGGATGTGGGACACTAGCGACTGCTCTTCACGCTCGTTGAAGGGTTCCCCGGCAATGTCGGCCATCAAGTGCGCGGCTTTGGTTAACTGCGCTTCGTCATGGCGACGAATTTTAAGCAGCCGTAACTCGCTGTAGCGACGTGAATTATTAAACGCATCCCACGCCTGCTTCAGAGCGATTTCGCTACCCTGTAGGTTGAAACTGTATTTGCCGCTACGCGCCAGGCGAGCCACCAGCAGTTTGACTTCATCTTCCGGCCAGCCAAACGGACGGCGGCCAAACGTGGTGAGGATATCCCGCAGGTAAACTGGCTTATGAGTATCAATACTCATGCTTATCCAGTTATCCACCTCCCGCATTGCCTCCGGGTTAGACTCTTCCATTTCTCCCAAATCAAGCTGGGTATCGTTTTCTACCGTCAGCAAAGCATGGGTTTCACGGTTCACATCCCCAGTACTGAGACGCAACATTTTCAGTTTGGAGAAACTGTTTTCGATCACATAGCTACAGGCGGCATCAACAATCGTTGACGGTGAGGAGGATTTTTTATCCAGCCGTTCGCCCAACGCCCAGACATCGGCCTGAGCCAAAAGGGCTTCAATCTGCGTTTTGAGTGTTTTTTCGCGCATGCCATTTTCACGGCCTTTTTCGGCCAACAGCGTCGCTTGCTCGGGGCGCTGCCCACTTTGTTTGCTGAGGAAAGATTTGGTCTGCGCATACATGGTCAGGTCTTGCCAGGTTCGGGCTTCATCAGGCAGGCAAATCAGAATGCAGTCTTTACTGTCCGTCATCAGCAGACTGTTGGAATGTGTACTTCTATAGCTTTCGTAGTTCGAATCCAGCGGCGTAAGGACTTTAACCACCAGATCGTTGAGATTCGCGCCATCCAGCGGGTGTCCGTTACAGAAACGACTGATATCAAAATCCTGCTTGTTCGCCGGATAACGGTACTTTTTGTTCTTCAGGATCTCGTCAAAAATGATGGTCGAGAGCTGTTTATTGATGGTGGTGAACTCAATATCGATATTGCGGATTTCGTTTTCGATCTCTTTTTCTTCATTGGTGAGGAAAACGAATTTGTCATCAATACGCGAGATCAGCATTTCTGCCTGTAGACGATTGAGGCTGGACTCAATTTGGCGGCGTAGCTCAACTTTGTCGGTATCAATACGATCAATGGAAAGCGTGACCAGATTATCCAGGGTACTTTTCAACACATCGACGTAACGGATAAGGAACAGCGTCTTTAACAGCTTGCCGTCAAATTCCGTCAGCGATGAAGACTGACAGGCCTGAATAATGGTGCGGCTAACCGCAGGTTCCAGGAAACTTTCAATCGCGGAATAGAAACGCCAGAACGGGACCAGGCTGTCCAGTCCATCTGCAGAGATTTGCACTGCTGCTGACTGGAAGGCATCCAGCAGAGAGCGTTCCCCCATTGCCAGCTGCTTACCCGCAGCCCCTTTGGTACGGATCGATTCAAAGACCTTTTGTAGGATCTGGTAGTGCCATGGCACAAACGGATAATTATCAACGAATTCTTTGCTGTTGGAGTAAGCGCGCAGCGTGGCTGTGGTTGTTGTGTCGAACGCCAGCTGGTTACGTAGAATGTCGCCTTTTTCCTGCCAGACGGCTTCCAGCGCCGGTTTTGCCGCGTCGGTTTTCACCAATAGCCGCTTCTGGATAACTTCTGAAGTATTGGAACTGGAAAGCTGCAAACGGGTAGAGAAACGCCCCTGAATTTTGGAGAAGTCCTGACCGTCGCGGCTGCTCATACCGCCAATCGCGGCATTGATATCAGCTTGGGAGGTGACAATCACCCATGCACGGCCGCCGCAGATAACACCCAGGTTTTCGGTGATAGTTTGCAGCTTCAGCATCATCTGGGCATCTTTGCCAATGAACTGACCAACCTCATCGACCATAAACAGAATGTTACGGTTGCCCTGGATGTCGAGCCACTCTTTCACCCACGTACAGAAGTTCTTAATATCCAACGGGAAGTTCTTATCCAGTTGTTCGATCCACTGGCGTGAGGACTCCTCACTCTGTTTGGTTGCGATGCTTAATGCCTGCGCCATCTGATCGTTGATCATCAGGTAGACATCGCGTTCATCTTCCCAGCGAGAACCGGTAATGTCGGCAAAGGCGGCTTTAAACGTATCAAACTGATCGCGTTTATCGAGCTCGCGTTCCAGATGTGCAATGTGCGGGAAGTCCCCGCAATAGCCTGCCAATTCGTTAAAGACTTTCAGGAAAACTTTTAGGATCGCATCAACGCCATCTTCAACGTTTGCGCGCGAATCAATATTGAACAGCACCACATCAGTCGGGTGTTGAACCGCTTTGCGAATATCGGCCAATAACAATGCATCGTCGATCTTCTCTTCAAAGAAAGAGAGCGCGTTGCGTGTTACGCCATTGTGGCTGACCTCGCGGTTCGCCAACAGATAAGAAAGGATTTTAATGAAGTGAGATTTACCGGAGCCAAAGAAGCCGGAAACCCAAACACCCATCTTATCGGCAAGTTGCAACCTACCGGGGCCTGTGGCGGGGGCATACACCTCGAAAAACTGGCGTAGGTGGCCGTCCAGTTCTCGGGTGATGACGTACTCATCCAGTTCAACCCAGGCGCTTTCGTCATCGGTCTGCTCGGCTTTAACCACGCCGTTAATATTACGTTTTAGCGGTTTTTCGAAAATCTGTTCAATATTCATTGCTGTCGTCTTTTAACGAGGGTTCAAAGTCGCCGCAGGGCCGGTTTCTGGTACCAGTCTGAAGGCTCGGTAATAGTTACGGGAGTTAATGCCAGCTAGAGGAGACAGGTCATATCCACTGTAATTACCAGGATAGAACATCAGAAGTGGCGTAAAACCCATTACATCCTGTAAAGCACTCATGAGTTCATGCCCGCGCACCAACGGCCAGGCGTTGCCGAGCCCAGTCAGAATGACAAATTGCTGCGAGGGAAGATCTACCGTACGGGCAATATATTCAGCGATTTTTTTCTGGCTGAGTGGCGCTGCCAGATGCTTTTTCAATGTTTCCAGCCCAAGTTCAGGTTCACGCTGGCAGATACGCTCGAATAGTTTACGTTCCTCCAGCATGTCGATGATGACCTGAAAAATATTCAATTGGGTGAATATGTATTTTTTTTCTAGTTTCTTAAAAAGAAACGCCAGGTACTCACGTACCTGCAGCTCCTGCTGTGCCGGATAATCAAAAATCCAGAAGCCAATCTCATTACCGGAGCCCTGGTTTTTTAAAAAACGGTCGTCGCCGATGCGTTCTTCTAACTGCTTTAAACGGTAATCAAGGATTGGGTCATTCATGCATTACCCTCCAGGATTGGTAGCAGTTCTGCTTTGTTTAATCGATGCAACGTCGCAGCGACATCAGGTAACAGGAAAACAGTTTGAAGATTGCGACGGCGTGGCGTGTCCAGATATCCGGCTTCTGCCAGGGCCTTAATCAGGTTGTTGCCCATTTTTTGAATAGAGGAATCAGAAAAAGCCCCCAGTTCGGGGTGCAAACGAAGATTCTCATCCACGAATTCATTCCAGCAACTTACGCCGAGTTTTTCTTTAAACTGCTGGCGTGCCGGGTTCACGACATCAGCCATAAAATCCGCGACAATCGGCGACTGAATCATCAGAGCCACTAGGAGCATTTGCAGACGTTCACTTTCACTACCATCAACTATCAGCTGCCAGCACTCGCGATCCAGCGTCATTAGTCGAAGTTTTACTGTTCTGGCATAGCGATTCGCGGTGCTTGTGGAGGATGCCTGAAGGATATTTTCATCGATTATTTGCTGCTGCCAGGTCGTTTCGTTTGGTTCAGAAAGCAACAGCTCAGCAATAATCCTACTCTCACGAACCATCAGCGAGCCGCCCAGCAGATCGCCAATCCAGCGTTTATCATTTTTTATCATGGTAGTTGTCATCAAAAATCCGGAATGCTGTTCGCAAAAATCAAGTAATGATTGTAATCGGCATGCATGGGAGAAGCTATGACTATGGTCAGCACAATACGCATTCTATCTATGTGCTGCTTTGTCGCATCCAACTTGGCTTGGCCAAGATAAATATCACTATGGTTCGATGTCGCCAGCTTCACTCTTTAGTATAACAAATACATTTTAACAAATTGATTTATAGATATTTTAACAACTAAATTATTACTGTGAACATCAAGTGTCCCTGTAAATGCGATATGAAATACGACAGGTTGTGTCGTATTTTCAGTAAGTGTCAAATTTATTTTTTTAAAATATATTAAATTACAATGACTTATATCATGATTTTAATCTTCGATTTTTTATCTACCTACTCACTTTGGTACGACATAACGTGTCGAACCAGTACGTCATAATCTCCCATATCAATATCAGGTTATTTTGGGAGTTCAGGACTGTTCTCACCATGAAAACACAACATGATCATTATGACCGCCTGTCCGTCAGGTTATCGGTCATTATCAGCCGGTTAATGGCTGGCCAATCCCTGGAGCTGAAAGCGCTGGCAAATGAGTTTGGTGTCTCAGAGCGCACACTACAGCGGGATTTTCAGCAGCGTCTAATCCATCTGGATCTTGAACATTCCAGTGGCAGCTATCGACTTATCCGGCGAACTGGTCGAGAGCATTTGCCCAATACCTTTGCGTTTATCCTCAACTCTGGGATTTCGGGGATAATTCCGGCTCAAAACCGCAGACTAATCCGGCTGATTACCAGCAGTTCTGGTGGCTCTCCATGCCTTATCGGGCATGGAGGGCTGCCATCGCCAATCACCCAGACCACTTGCTTTCTGGAACTGGCCGAAGCTATCCGTGATTACCGGGCCGTCACGCTATTAGTCAATGGTAAGAGCTACGAAGGAGTGGCTCCTCGCCGCCTGATCTTCCAGTCCAGAAACTGGTTTCTTGTGGCTACTCGAGCGAGAAAGCTACAGGTATTTCGGATGGAAGACGTTAACGCTGTGACTGTTCTTGATACCTCTTTTCGCAGAAAGCCTGAACTTGATGCACTCACCGCCAGTGAGGAGTTTATTTCGGCTCTTCCACACTTTCGTTTCATCAGTGACGTTATTCAGACCTTCAGAGAGTAACTGGCAACGTTCATTTCAACATAAGCAAGGAGACCTTTATGGATGACCCGGTGAAGGGCGAAAGCCGGATGATTACTGATGCCAATGGCATCACCAAAAGAGAAGGGGGGATTTCAGGAATATGGGGCAATATGTTTAATGATAGCAATGGGATAAAAACCGACAGCCCGCCGCTTATACCTGACATCAGGGATATTCTCGATGTTTTCCCTCAGTCGCTGCGGGAAAGCCTGGTTAACAAAATCAGTGAAGCTATCGACTATGAACCTGTTATTGGTGTTATGGGAAAGACCGGCGCAGGTAAATCAAGCGTGTGTAATGCGCTATTCCAGGGCGAAGTGTGTGCGGTCAGTGACGTTGAAGCCTGTACGCGTGAGGCCCAGGAACTGCGCATACGCTTCGGCAAACGTTCGCTGAAGATCATTGATATTCCTGGTGTCGGTGAGAATGCTTTACGGGATAAAGAGTACGAAGATCTTTACCGTACTTTGCTTCCCTCACTGGATCTCATCCTCTGGGTGATAAAAGGCGATGATCGAGCTTTTTCTGCAGATGAGCATTTCTACAATAATGTCCTGCTCCCTGCCGGTGGGGGGGAGCGCGTTTTGTTCGTCCTCAACCAGGTGGATAAAATCGAGCCCTTCCGGGAGTGGGATACACACCTGCATCAACCGTCCCCGGCACAGCGCATCAACATCGAAAAGAAAGAATCTTACATTACTGAACGTTTTGGCTTTACGCGATATCCGGTAATCCCTATCTCCGCCGATGAGGGCTACAACATCCTTCGTCTGGTCGAAACGATGATCCGTGCATTACCTGATCGGGCTAAAAGCAGCACAGCCTCGCAATTTAAGGAAGAGTACAAAACCGATGACGTAAAGACGGAAGCGAAAGGCGGCTTTGCCAGCGTGATCTCCGGGATACTTGACGACGTTATTGATTCTGTTCCGTTACCAAAGCCCGTCAAAGAGCTAGCCCGTAAGGGGAAAGATAAGGTTATTGAGTGGGCGGGTAACACCTGGGACCATTTTTTTGGATAAGGAAACATTTAATGAAACCACTAATTGTTCCTGCATTGTTAATATCGTTATTTGCTGCCCAGTCGGCGTATGCAGGCGGAGGTTATGACTTGCAATGCATGCTTGAAAACGGCGAGCAAATGACGCTCAGTCATGCCAGTGATACTGTTTATATCAGTTTTGAAAAACCCGGTGGTGACTCCGAAGAGGGGGGCTCTGTCGTTAAACTAGATATCTCTTCCGGTGAGGCGAAGCAAAATGTAATCCCTAAATCAGATGCGGGAACCGCTTCTTTCACGTTGCGCGGAGAAAGTGACGATATTGAAGGCGCTATCGCACTTAATTATTCGGAATATGACGGTGCAGGTGATGCTTATTACACGGTCATGAATTCAATGGGTCAGGAAACCAGCACCGTATCCTGCAAGCCGGGTACCATTAAAGTTTCCAGAAGCCTCCTCCAGAATGGTATTAATGGCGTTGGTAGCCAGCAGACTAATAAACCTACACCCTCTCAGCAACAGCAGGTGCAGCAATCTACGACACCACCGTTTAAAGTACAGTTTGGCAGCTCAGTCAGCAATGAAGGCTGGAATACTAAATATGGCGTTATTCAACTCACTATCACTGATGACAACGTGGTACTGAAATCCATTCGGGTTAACCGAGGGAACTGTAAAATGGAGAGCGTCGGTAACAGAACCCTGCCAGCCAAATATCAATTCGGTGATGTGGCCACGTTCAAATATATGAAATGTGACCGTATTATCGAAGCCAGTATTGCGACCGATTCCGGTAACTGGACCTTCAATAATTAAATTTAACTATGGTGAGTCCGGGGAGTAAGTGTCAGTCAATTATCCGACACTTCCCCCTTTTAATTATGTTTAACCCCGCTGGGATGTCATTCATTTCATCCCTACAGCGTCCCTTAACAAATAACGCGCAGCAACAGCCCTGCCAGACGTTTACTGACATAGCGCTTGTGTCGGGTTGCTGTTTACGGATAAGGCGTGTGGAAGTGGCCTCAAGGGCATTATTTGCGGGATTCTTCTATGCGCTCCATCAGCCAGCGCCTGACATCACTTTCCCGCCAGCGGGAACTGCGGCCAAACTTGATGGGTCTCGGGAACAGACCGTCCTTAATCAGCTTGTAGAACCACTTATCGGTTAGACCCGTGAAGGTGGTGATGAAGACCATATCCACCAGCTTATCGTTCATCAGGTCGGTATCGGGAGTCGGAAGATTGTTCATGACGATTGTCCTTCTGTCTTTGAGTGGGTAAAAGACAGGAGCCGCAGAACTAACCTGTTGATTTAAGGTCATGTTGCGTGCTCCGTCATTACAATCACTTCTCCGGTAATAAATTATTTTTCGCTTTGGTCTTAAACTGACTGCAGCCAAAGTTACGCTCGCCGTCCTCATTTTCTTTGGAACGTTTTTTGGCGAGATAGCAGATCCGATTCAGGTAATTTTTATAATCTGGAGTATCAGTTCCTTCTCTGCGGTTTAACTCAAACACCCCTGCCAGCCAAAAACGAACGTCCTCTTTTGTTCCTTCTCTTAGCTTCAAAGCGTGGAACCATGCTTTGACAGACATCATCAGCAAAAAACCTCTTGCCTTCCCATCAAGATCCATTTTTAACATCATACCTGTGAACACCTCACGGTTAACCAGCAGCACCAGGTGATAATGTTTATTGCCATTAATTTCACCGAACTCTCTGGCCCATGCGTAATACACCGGGCAAGGGTATATGCGTTTACCTTCCCTGCTGCGTTTTTTCAGATAAGCGGCAATCTGCGCTTTCAGTGAGGCAATAAAACGGGTTATCACCGCAGATTCGTGGCCCTTATGTTGATTATGCTGCGGCAGGTATAGATCCAGTCCGAAGGCTAATACACGGGCATGCTCATTCATCACGAAGGCTGTTAGCGCTTCCAGACGCTGCATATGGTAGGCATCCTTCTCGCGGTTACTTTCTTTGAGTATCATTTCCGGACTCTCATGTAGTTGGAGACATATCCATGAGTGCCTCAGTAACTTTTAATGCAGGTACAGGACGAGCAAAGAAAAAACTTCCTCACTCTACTATTGGCTTTAGCCTCTGATGGTAGCAAACTCCCTTTCTTGACGGTGCTATACCCGCTTTCCGATGATTCTCTGTATACCCTATATCTGTAAGGTTCTGTTCATACTGTAGATAGCAACTATAAACATATAATTGGTACCGGCAGTAAAGAATCACTGATATCGCCACCTGTCACCCCGTATACCCCTGCGGTATCGGGTTTCTGGCTGTTATTACTCCCCTTCATTCGGTCTAAAACCACTCTTAAGTTATCCCGGCACGCTGACTATGGGGATATTTCTTGCTCTGGTTTGCGGATGAACATTTTACTGTCACACATGTCACCATGCCGGGTATTGCCGAAAGCGGTTGCTTTTGCATGGAATACTCCCTTGATTTAAAGAGGTTTTTAAAAAGGTGCGGCACTGTTAAAATCTAAAAAGTGCTGCACCTTATAAGGAGTGTGTGATGGTAAGTAAAAAAAGGATAACGGTTAATTTTTCCTATCCTGAACTTCATCGGATGATAGTGAGTCTGGCGAAGAGGACGGGTAGTAGTAGTTCAGCTGTTATTCAGGACATGATTCTTGATGCCTTGAAGTACAGGATGGAAAACGATGCACTTTTACCTTCAGGCAAACTGGTGGCGAATAAAAACCTGGTGCCGGAAAAGGTTTTCAACGCAGGATTTGAAATCAATAATCTGACTATTGATGGGAAAATCAGGGGCGCAACCGATGCGTTTCATCGCCTGTTCCAAAGAGGAGAGTTTATTGAGACACTGCCTTATATGTCTTTTGCTGGTATGCAAAATCCGGTGAACGCAATCAACAGTAGAGAAATACTTGAAAGAGTAATTTCATACCTGCAGGCACGACTTCATGTTTCTGATAATACTGATTTTAAACCAGAGTTACTTTTATTTTTTATCGGAAAGGTAACGGTAAAATATATTGGATGTACCGCTGATGGCCTCGAAGTGAAAATAGTTTACTCATCTAAGGTTGTTCCCGTCTTCAGTAACAGAAAAAATGGTGACGAGGTGCTTTTATTCGATCTGAATAACATTAAGTACAGAACTTTCCATGACATGGCTAAAAAAGGATGGAACAGAAAAAAACATTCACACCAGTTGTATATTAATGGTCTGGAAGGCATGCGTGGGGGCGGTTTTTTTGTCGGGGTTTTGTATGAGCCGCAATCACCAGATGAATTGGTAACCCCATCAGAGGGAGACTTTATTAGCAGTACAGGTCTCAGATATCGATTTTTTAGTCACCCATCAGCTGTTAAAATCATAAAGAATCATTTTCCGAAATCAGTCACTATTGACCCGAATGGAACCACCTACACAGTAAAAGAAAAAACTATACAAGATTTGGACACGCTCAACCGGGCTATCAGGAAGCAGAATGCTGGCTGGTAATATTTAAATTACAGTCGTTTTTATCTCTGTACTATACGTGTGACCTCACCCGAATTTAACACAATCTTTTTTCACCGTTCACTTTCAGAAAAGACCATGCCTCACACTGAGACATGGTCTTTTTTTCATATCTCAATAAGGAACTAATAATGACACGTTTAGCCAGCCGCTTCGGTGCGGTCAATCTCGTTCGACGCGACCGCCCGCTAACCCGCGATGAACTGGCGCATTATGTGCCGAGTGTATTCAGCGAAGAAAAGCATGAATCCCGTAGCGATCGGTACACATATATTCCGACCATTACCCTGCTTGATAACCTGCAACGTGAAGGTTTTCAGCCATTCTTTGCGTGCCAGACTAGAGTCCGAGACCAGAGCAAACGCGAACATACTAAGCACATGCTACGTCTGCGTCGCGAAGGCCAGATCACTGGCAAGCAGGTGCCTGAAATCATACTGCTTAATAGCCACGACGGCTCCAGCTCATACCAGATGCTGCCGGGGTTATTCAGATCGGTTTGCCAGAATGGACTAATTTGCGGTGAGAGTTTTGGAGAGGTACGTGTGCCACATAAAGGCAACGTGGTGGAGAAAGTCATTGAAGGAGCTTACGAAGTGCTGGGGATTTTTGATCGCGTAGAAGAGAAACGCGATGCCATGCAGTCGCTGATGTTACCGCCACCTGCTCAGCAGGCGATGGCAAAAGCGGCATTAACTTATCGCTTTGGTGAAGAGCATCAACCGGTGACGGAATCGCAAATTCTATCCCCGCGCCGCTGGCAGGATGAAAGTAACGACCTGTGGACCACTTATCAGCGCATTCAGGAAAACCTGATTAAAGGCGGTCTGTCTGGACGAACCACCAAAGGTAAACGCGCCCATACACGCGCTGTTAAAGGTATCGACGGTGATGTAAAGCTCAACCGTGCTCTGTGGGTGATGGCTGAGAATATGCTGCAGCTTGCTTCATGAACCTCTTTTATTATCCCTTCCCCCAGGCCTTGCCAATAAACCGGCGAGGCTTTTTGTTTTAAGGAACAAATATGTCTGTATTTAATTTATCCCCGGTATTTCCTGCAAACGAGCAACGCGTCATTCGTCGGGCATTACGCTTGCTGGAGAAATATCAGCGTCAACCGAGTGAGCCATTTACCTCCACCAGCTTCACTAAGACCTGGCTGCAATTACAGATGGCTCATCAGGAGCGTGAAGTTTTTATCGTGATGTATCTCGACAATCAGCACTGCCTACTGGGATGCGAAACGCTATTTACCGGCACACTCAGCCATACCGAAGTTCATCCCCGCGAAGTGGTTAAATTGGCTCTGAAACACAATGCCGCTGCGGTAATTCTGGCGCATAACCATCCGTCAGGTACGACAGAAATCAGTCAGCAGGATAAACACATCACTCAGCGGATAGTGAAAGCGTTAGCACTGGTAGAAGTGCGAGTGCTGGATCATTTGGTTGTTGGGAATGAAGTGGTTTCTTTTGCTGAGCAGGGTTTGCTTTAAACGGAGGTTTTCATGTCATTAACACCATCCCATGAATGGGGGCTACAAAGCGATATCACCCCACGCTTTGGCGCAAGATTGGTTCAGGAAGGCAACCGGCTGCATTACCTGGCTGACAGGGCTGGGTTGACGGGGAGTTTTAGCCCGATACACCTGCAGAAATTAGATCTGGCTTTCCCGCTGTTTGTAGAACAACTGGAAGATATGCTGCGTGCTGGCGAACTAAATCCATATCAGCAACGTCAGGTGAACATTCAACTTGCGAGTTTAACCTGCATAGCTGACACCCGTGGTAGCTGCGGCTACGTTTACATTTCTATTTATCCAACTCCGTAACACCTTCTCCCTTCTTCTTTTCTCAGGATTCTACCCATGCACATTTCATCTGTACCGGCCACGGTGCCGGTTTCGTCACGCCTGTCGCCCGTACATGTCTGGCAGCAACTGTTAACGTATCTGCTGGAGCACCATTACGGTCTGACTCTTAACGACACGCCATTCCACGACGACGCGGCCATTGAGGAGCATATCGACGCAGGAATCACGCTCGCCGATGCTGTTAATTTTCTGGTGGAACGTTATGAACTGGTACGCATCGACCGTAAAGGATTCACCTGGCAAGAGCAGACACCATTTCTGACCGCTATCGATATTCTCAGAGCCAGGCGAGCTACCGGATTAATGAATATTTAAATTCTTCGAGCCTCATTCCTGATTTTTACCTCTGAACTTCTCACCTTTTTTATTCATCGCATAATGCGCCTGCCACTCCCGGCAGGTGTGTTTGCTTTTATGGACGATTAACGATGCAAACAGAACCAGACGTGTTGACGGAACACAATGAGCTCATTCTTTCGACCAGTATCGAACGTGTAGTCACTGGACGCGATTCCGCACTTAAACAGATCGAACAACTCATTGAGCAGCTTGATGCAATTTCTCGGTTAACTTCAGAAATCGGCGGTGGTACGGCGCAAGACTGGGCGATGAAATCCGGGCACCGCTACGATAGTTGGCTGACCGAAGAGACTGATAAAGCGATACCTGCTATCACCCGTAATATCGACCGCAGTATCTGGCGCGATTTGATGTTGAAGTCCGGCATGATGGCCTTGATGGATGCACAGGCTCGCGACCAGTGGCACAAGAACCTGGAGGAGGGAGACCTTCCTGCAATCACCGAGGCGAATATCCTCAGCACCTTTGAACAGTTACATCTCAACAAAATGGATGTCTTTGAACGTGGCATCATCAACGTCTTCAAAGGCCTGTCGTGGGATTACAAAACCAATAGTCCCTGCAGCTTTGGTAAGAAGATCATCATCAATAATCTGGTAAGTCACAGTCGCTGGGGATTTAGTCTGAACTGGGGCTGGCGGAGGGATCAACTGGCCGATTTGGAGCGAATGCTGTTTCTGCTGGATGGCAAACCCATCCCTGACAACCGGGGTGATATCTCAACCCGGTTGATGGAGCATATCCGGGATAATCCGGCTAAGGACGTTTACGAAGATGAGTTCTTCCGCATTCGTTACTATCAAAAAGGTACGGCGCACTTGACCTTCAAGTGTCTGGAGTTGATTGAGCGAATGAATGACATCATTGCTAAACACTATCCTGGACTGCTATCACATAGATAGTAAACTGTATTATATTGAAAAAATTAGTTTTCATTATGAGGCAGTTATGGACAAAGAGCTCGTATGGCCTAAGGATCTCGTCGCAAAAGGTGATGATAACCGGAGAAAAGCATTACAACGTTTCGATATTTCTCCATTGATGCACCTAGCTCTTTTACCAGGACAAGAGTTAACTAACTATCTTAATCAGACCATAACTACTCATTATTATCAGTTTCTTTTCACAGAAAAATCATCAGGTCGAAGAGGGATATTTTATTGCGGTGATTCAGCAGCTGAGGGGTCGCCACTTACAACGAAGGGCAACAAGCAAGAAGGATGGTTAAAACTTGCTGGTTTACAACGTTTGCCCTGTATTAATCCCCTTGCTATTCAATATATTAGACCTAAGAAAAATGAGGGTTTCGGAGTACCATCAGTTCCCACAACTGAACATGAGCGTATAGTGGCCGCATTACAATTAATCTGTGCAACGGCTATATCTGTGTGGAAAATGGGCAACAAAGGCAGCATTCTTGCAGCGATTTATCGCGATCTTTGTTCAAAAGATCTCCATGAAAATCAGCTCCGAAGTAAGATAAAAAGTATTAATACAATAATCGCTGGAAGGAAAGATTTAAAAGAGGGCGAAACTTTTCAGCAGTATCTTATTCGTCTTCAAGATATGCATCCTGAATGGCATTTTCGTCACTTTAATACTGAATTACTGAGAATGCGATTACTTACCCATCCTGAGATAACTCCTGAATCACGAATCATTTTCTAACTTCATAGGGTTATAAACCAAAACTAGCAGGCAAGATGCACAACGCAATGGCGAGGTTTTTGTCAGCAGTGTACCTGATGAGGTAATCCTGTTTAGCCACTGCCTGAATCTTGCTTTGACAGCCATATCGGTGTTCTACTGACATGGCTTTATACCCCACTAGTAATGTCTATTTTTTGTACGGATCTTAACTTGTGGGTACCAGTGCGGGTATAAACATTTATTCCTGCTTTTAAACTACATTGATATCAGTCTATTAGGTGTGAAATTCGAGTCCGGCCTTCGCACAGTTCAGCATAAAACTGTTTAAGACGCAGATTCTTATATTAGTAAACGATTATTCTCTAATAAATATGAAGCTTAATGCTACCCTATTCAGACTTCCATCTGGTATATGACTTTAAAGATACCTGCCTGACGGCAGATATCTTTCTTAGTTCGACTAATTTCAACCGTACTAAACACGGTGATGGTCTAAACGGGATTCACATATCGCGATTTCCTTCGTTGGCATGATGAGCATGCCGGAGGATCTCTGGATATAAATACCACGTCTACACATAGCCAACAGTTAAGAGCGAATTATCTTTGCACCCACACACCTTTAATCGGTCTTGAAAAGTAGGCAAGCACAGCTACCATACAAATTTCAATCGATACCGACCAATAGATATGCCCCAGAATCTCACTGAATAGTTCAGCGGAGTTCAGGTTCCACAGCCAGCCCACTGCGCCATCAGCGTAGACGGGATTTCTGAATCCCAGCAAAGGGATCAGGAATCCGTGCATAACGATAGTGATGATTAAGCCATAGAGCGCGCCCCAGAAAAGCCTGATTTTAGGGCAGTAAGCAGACCACGCGACATAGACAAAAGCGAAGATAAAGCTGAATAGCCAGTGATATAAGGTAACAGCACCAGGAATGCTGACTCCTTGATAGACGTAATCAAGCGAGTGGGAATTGATACCTAACCATCCCAGCCATGCATCTATATGCGCCGCTGGAGGTGAAATCTCACCCGGTACGCGTGGTGGCATGTTGACTTCAGATCCCCATTTGACCAGTGAACTGATAAAACCACCAACCAAAGTCGTCCATACTATGATCTGAAGATTGATCTTATTTTTCCACATAATTCCATCCGAATAAGTTATATAACAAAAAGATAACTTTTATGAATTAAAATTTACATCCCTACGAAATAGTCAACCAATCTTATTACTATATCATTGAATCAGACAATACTATTAGCAGATGAACAGTGTCGCAGAAGGAAATTCTATACTTTGTCCTGAAAATAAGTCTGCATACAGTGTTTAATTTCTGGCAGAGCCAGAGCAGACTTACAATGACACACTAACCAATGTGAGCGTTTAAGTCTTAGAAGTCATCTCATTGAATTTAAAGTTAAAAAACCGAAAATAAAATCCTGGAAAAATGCTCAATAGAATAATGACGGCTTTAGCCTCACGGAGAATAATGATATTCCGTTCGTTATAAAACGCCTCTACATCGGGATCGCCTCATCTCGCTGATGAAGACATTGCTGACATCGCAGTGTGTTATCAGCGTGGAGCAGGGCAAGAAGAATCAGACTTTAAAAAATATTCCCGGCGCTGGCCGGAAACGCACCTCTGGAACTGGCCCCGCAGAAACTCTCTGAAAAGTACGGGCCTGTGGCTGTTGAAGCTAGTAAAAGTCATCAGAGATGAAACCGGAAAGCTGATGCCACAAAGATCACATTCTGCCGGAAATTCGTGATGTCCATAACAGTTCAGAGGAATAGTTAGCCTGCATATGAGCTGTATTATTTTTTAGCGACAGGGTTCTAATTCGCTATAAAAAGACCTGTAACAGCAGGAGCAGCCATAGAGGTTAATGGTCGAAATACCGCTTAATTGACGCATCATCAGAACGCATTAACGCTCAAGTTTAATTTGAAGCTTGTCACGTTATGCTTTCTCGGTATATCTGCTAGATAGCTTTGTCGGTATCAGCGGTAGTGAAGTTATTTGATACTCCTGTGAAGAACAATGAATAGCCCTACAGGAGAAAGAAATGAAATTTATTCCATCACCAGGCTGGCTCCCTTTTGATCCTCACCCTTCACCGCCGAAATATGTACTTCCCACTGACGCGGTAGATGCGCATTGTCATGTATTCGGTCCCGGCGATGAATTTCCTTACGCGCCAGAGCGTAAATACACCCCCTGCGATGCCGGAAAAGAGGGGTTGTTTGCACTGCGCGATAAATTGGGCTTCACACGTAATGTGATTGTTCAGGCAAGCTGCCATGGCGCAGATAATCGTGCACTAATAGACGCCTTAAACACGTCTGCTGGCTATGCTCGTGGTGTTGCAACCGTCACAGCGGATGTCAGCGATGAAGAACTGTTGCAGATGCACCATGCTGGCGTGCGGGCAGTCAGGTTTAATTTTCTGAAGCGGCTGGTGGATTTTACTTCACGTGAGACGCTCGAAAGTATTGCTTATCGCATTGCGCCGCTGGGCTGGCATGTCGTCGTCTACTTTGAAGCGTGCGATCTGTCTGATTTAGAACCTTTTTTCACTTCCCTTCCTTTGCCGGTGGTCATTGACCATATGGGCAGACCCGATGTGAGCCAGCCTGTTGAAGGCGAGCAGTTTCAGCGAATTGTAAGTCTGATGCGAAATAATCCGCATATCTGGATCAAAGTCAGTTGCCCGGAACGGCTCAGTCAGCTGGGTTCATTGCCCGCTCCGGGCGAAAGTGTGCCTTACAGCGATGTTCTGCCTTTCTCACGCTATCTGGTTGGCCATTTTCCTGACCGCGTGTTGTGGGGAACAGACTGGCCACATCCAAACCTTCACGATCATATGCCAGATGATGGTGTTCTGGTCGATATCATCCCGTTTATCGCGCCAACCGCAGAGTTGCAGAAAAAACTCCTGGTTGATAATCCACTTCATTTGTACTGGCCGGAACTTCATCAAGACATCAATACCACAAAACCATAACGCGATGTCTGCCTGATTAAAACGACGTTTTGTTGTCCTGTGCAAATTAACGAGGCGCATATGAACCGCTCGGAAAAGCCCTTTTATAAAACTCTCTATTTTGAAGTCTTTATTGGTGTGTTGTTGGGTATTGCTCTGGGCCATTACTGGCCCTCTATTGCTGTCCAGATGGCTCCACTCGGTGAAGCTTTTATCAAGCTCATCAGAATGATGATTGGCGTGGTGGTCTTTTGCACCATCGTCAGTGGTATCGCTGGCATGCAGGATATGAAAAAAGTAGGCCGGGTGGGTGGCAAAGCGCTTCTTTATTTTGAGGTGATCTCCTCTTTCTCACTGCTGGTGGGTCTGATTGGCAGCCATCTACTGCAGCCTGGGGCTGGCTTTAATGTTGATAAGTCCAGCCTCGACGCATCATTGGTACAGGGATATATCGATAAAGCGCATCATCTCGATTTTGTCAGCTTTATGCTGCATATCATCCCGGAAAGTTTAGTTGGCGCTTTTGTTCAGGGAGATATCCTCAGTATTTTGCTGGTGGCGGTATTGTTCGGTTGGGCGCTGACGGCACTGGGTGAAAAGGGAAAATCGGTATTTTTAATGATTGATGGTTTTTCACAGGTGTTTTTTAAAATAGTGAATATGATCACCCGCTTTTCATCTGTTGGCGCGTTTGGGGCGATTGCCTTTACCGTAGGGCAATATGGTACCGAATCCTTAGGCCCGTTGTTCAAACTGGTAGGCTGTTTTTATCTTGTTTGCCTGTTTTTTATTATTGTGGTGCTGGGGGCGGTTTGTTACTTATGCCGCATAAATATATTTAGCTTCATCAGTTATATAAAAGATGAACTGCTGATCGTGCTGGGTACCAGTTCCTCCGAAGTGGTTATGCCGCAGATCTTACGAAAGATGGAACAGCTTGGCTGCTCGCGTTCCGTGGTTGGCTTAGTGATACCCACCGGATATTCATTCAACCTCGACGGCACTAATCTCTATTTAACTATGGCGGTAGTTTTCATTGCGCAGGCGCTGAACATCGACCTTACGCTCAGTCAGCAACTGCTGTTATTGGGGGTGGCTATGCTTACCTCAAAAGGGGCCAGCGGCATTGCCGGTGCAGCGTTTATTATGCTTACCAGTACGCTTCTGGTGGTGCCTGTCGTACCCGTTGAAGGTATGGTACTGATTCTTGGCGTGCATCGTTTTTTAGGCACCGGATTGGCAATGACCAATCTGATCGGAAACGGTGTTGCTACGCTGGTGGTTGCGGCATGGGAGAAAGAACTTGATCGCGACTGTCTTAAACAGCATCTGAAAAATCCGCCTCTGCAGGAATTCTGAATTACGCCGGTAATTGAATTTGAGCAGCAGCAGATGTGATGGTTAGCTGATGATTGATAAGCAGATTAGGGCATCTCTCTAACGAGATAATAATTCTTTAATAAGACGGATGGTTTCTTGCTGAAGCAGGGTGCCCGGTCGGCGCGTGCTGGTCGCCAGCGATAACTGGGCAAACAAGCCCTGCTGGGCGATGCCCCTCAGACGTAGCCTGTCTGCATGGGCGAAATTGGCGATTGCATTTTTCGGCAGGATGGCCGCGCCAATGCCGCTTATCACCAGTTCAAGAATAGTGCCGACCCCATCAACATCAACTGCCATCAGCGGCTTCAGGCGGCGGGTATTTAATGCTTCTTCGACCAGAATACGAAAAGCATTGTAGCGGCCAGGCATAACCAACGGGATCTGCGCTAACGCTTCCAGCGTGACGTTTTCACCCGCTCCCGGCGCATCACAACGCTCAACAAGAAACAGAGCTTCCTTGTGAAGCGGTATCGTCTCAATGTCAGGTGTGGGTTGAGTGTGATAAAGCAGGGCGATATCGACCCGGGCTTTCACCAGAGACTCCTGAATCTGGCTGCTCAAGCCTTCCGTAATTGAGAGTGTTGCATCAGGCATTAACGTCTGAAATGACTTCACCAGAGGCAGGCTCAAAGAACGCGCAAGGGTTGGTGGTAATCCCACGACGATGCGGTCGGTGCGGATTCCTCGCAATCTTTCTAACTCTCCTCGCGTGCGTTCCATCTGGTGCAATATCCCGCGTGCATGGCCAAGCAGCAGTTTTCCCGCTTCGCTGCAAAAGGCTCCGCGCCCGTTACGCACCAATAAATTCTGACCGACTTCTACTTCAAGTTGACGAATCTGGCGGCTCAGAACGGGTTGAGCCACGTTCAGTGCAATTGAAGCGCGGGTAAAACTCCCCAGTTCAGCGACACAAACAAAGTACTCGAGTTGTCGGATATCCACTGGTATTCCTTATAAAATTAACTCACGATCAGATCATAATACAGCTGGAGTAAGCTTTAGCACGTCGTTCATCTCCAGGCCGTTACCAGCAGATGGCCGCCAGCCTGTCAGTAGCCCATGCACAATCGAAAATTCAGCAGAAGTGTGATCGCGCTCCAGATTAATACGCATAATAAATATTTATCAAAAATAATCTTATCAAAAATATTCGCTGAACGATAAATTACAGCTTAAGGCATGAAGCCACTTTATATCGAAAAGGAATCCCCTATGTCGTCCACCCCAGATCTTAACTGCACTCCGTTACGCTTTCCATTTACTGTATATCAGACTAAGAATAAAATGAATGATTATCGTGCTGATGATATGAGGTATGGTGATTTATCAGAATTTCATTTGAAGGAATATTTTGGCTTAAGGGAGATAGTTGAAGGGGTTAACCCTTATACCAGCGAAGTATCGCGCTATCCATCAGGCAACTACAGTTTTGCCCGACCGGCAATCATTACAGAAAAACGCAGCCATGAAGACATTGCGGCAATATTATTTGAGCAGTTCCGGCGCTATTCCGCGCCCGTCTCCTTTATGGGATATCGAAAATTGTTTATCCGTCTGGTTGATTATCTGCAAACAGGAAGAGGTGAACCTTTTAAGGATGAATTATTGGATAAGGCATATCATCAGCAGATAGTGGGTGATAAGTCTAAAGAAAGTTCGCTGGAAAAGATAAAATGGGTCATTAAAAACAATATTGACTTGAATACAGGTGCTTATCCAGCAAGTAATAGAGAACGATTCGGTGAGGAGTTAAGTTATACGGTTCTTCCCAGGTTTGACAGGTGGATAGATCGTGTAAATGGATTGGGGATTTCCGTTCACGGCATTTATGCAACCCATATCACAATGATATCATTGCTGGTAGAAGGGAACGCGTACACCGCAACTATCCATTATCGTGGTCAGGATCATTTTGGTCTTGATGATATCGACATTATGGATCTTAGATTTCATAACCTTCCTATTTTTCGCATCTGGTTTCTTCTGCAACGCTGGGAAAAATTTGGTTATAAACCTTTTATGACCAATATGGAGGCAACTGTTGAAATTAAGGGTTTTTTAGAATGAAACTGAAAAAATTCTCCTGGCAGATAGCGTTATTTATGCTATTAACTTTTGCGACTTATTCAGCCTACAAATCTACACTACCTGTTAAAATCATCGATGTTCATAAAGACCAAAACAGACGCTATCTGGTAGTGGATAACTTTCCTTATACAGATCATGGAAAGCTGAACTGGTGGTTATCTAATAAACAATATCTTGAGGAAAATTATGGAATTCCAGAGCTTCATAACGATGGTATATACTCTGTCGTTATCTGGGGCATTGGTGATGGCTATGAGATTGAAGAACGCGACAGAAGTACATTTTTTCCATCCAGAAGCACCGATCACTTATTTTGCTTTTATGATATGAAAGTGGAAGCCAGATGTGTAAGAAAAGAAAACTGGAAAATGGGAATCAGCGCAATACCTAATAATCGGATTAGTTTTTCTCTGGGTGATAGCCGCTACTATCAGGATCAAAGCGGTAACATTAAAAAAAGCAGATAAAATATTCAGCAAGGCATTTGATTATTCCTGTGTATTCGTAGTGCCACACTCAACTCTGTAAGCCAATCTCCAGTGCTGCTTTCCTGGCACCAGTTTTTGTTGGAGCGATGGCATCTTCTCCATCCGTGCGGAGGGTTTACACTTTGCTTGCCATCAGGACGGGAGCTGGATACGGCTCTCCTTTAGTATTACGCCAATCTGATTTATTTGGTCTTAAACTGTCAGCATTAACCAAAAATTCTCCCTCATAAATTCACTTTTAATCCCTCTGTACCCGCCCCGGGCAAAAGCACTCTTTTGCCGATGCTTAAAAAATAACAACAGACAAAATCGCGTCATTCATCTTGAAAAATAACCACTTTACCATAATAAATATCTTTATTAATGCCGCTATTTAAACAACGTTTTTCGTTATTAAAACCGTAAAATAATAGTTATTTTCAGCAAAAAAATCCAAGAATAATCTTAGTGATTGAATGAGTTATCAGGATATTCTTATTTGCCTTGCTGGCGTTGTTTATAAGATTTTTCTTTGGTTTTCTGTGCTGTTAAATTATACAACCCTATGTTTTATAATGATTAACATCATGTTCACAGGCGGTTTTCATCAGCGCTGATTCAGCCGTTAATAAGACATTTCCGGCCGCGCTCACTACCAGGAAATATCTATTGATCTCCAGGTAATTATCAGCATAATACATTCGTCTACATTATCGTTTCTTTCCGATAATTTCATATAAATGTTAATTATTCTCTTTCTCAAATTTCTTAAGCTGGCGGCAGCAATGGCGGCAGTGGGGTATTAACGAATTTAAGGAGCGATATATGCGCCGGGATTGCGCTCGTATTTTACCTCGTGTTATCCATTGGGGGCTGTTGGGCCTTTCCATCAGCTCTGCTCCGCTGTTTGCCGCTTCGGTGTCCGATACGCCGGGCCAAAGTGCCGCAACGATTGATGCCCGTGAGCAGCTGCGTCAGCAAGAGCGTGAGCGCGCGCTGC
>Ga0308167_1001156_pt1 | contig 33647 bp, 31 predicted proteins | sample PhyCR1_2_FD_202138 | JGI IMG/M metagenome (GOLD analysis project Ga0308167, IMG submission 202138) | Phyllosphere microbial communities from UC Gill Tract Community Farm, Albany, California, United States - DLSLRC.R1 | ecosystem: Host-associated > Plants > Phyllosphere > Unclassified | place... | reverse complement strand
CGGGGACGGCCGCTTCGGCCGGTGGGTCCTGGATGGTGGTCATGCGACGACCTCCTCGTCGTTCGCGCGGTCCTGGGGTGGGGTGGGGACGGACTGGAGGCGCGGGGCGGGGTCGACCCGCGCCTCCCGTCCGATGGCTGGTTCAGTCCGTCACTGCGTGCCGAGCTGGCCGGCGATGGAGGACATCGTCTCCTTGCCGGAGGTCTGCCCGTTCACCGCCTGCAGGGCGTACTGCGTGAACAGCTGGGAGAGCTGATCGCTCTGCTTGTTCCCGAGGAGCGGCGACGACTTCGCGAGTCCAGCCTTGAGTGCGGCTTCGGCACCGTCGATGCCGGCGCTCGAGTACCACGCCGACTGAGCAGCGGTACGGCCGGGGAAGGCACGTCCGGCTTCGGCGAGCGACGTCAGGACCTTCTCGCTGGTCATCGTCTGGACGGCCTTGAACGCCTGCTCCGGGTACTTGCACTGCTTCGAGACACCGAAGCCGGAGCCGGCGGCGAAGGTCGACGGACCGGACGTCCCCGCGGGGAGCGTCGTGACCCCGAGGTCGAACTTCACCTTGGCCTTCTGGCTGATGAGCGACCACGGACCGTCGGTGTACATCGCGACCTTGCCGGCCGCGAAGTCGTTGCCCGGCGTCGAGCCGTCCGACGACGCCTGCGTGGCGTAGCCCTTCTTCACGAGCGACGCGAGCCAGTCGAGGCCGTCCGCGAACTCCGTGTCCGTCGCGTCGAGCTTGCCGCTGGACGTGATCACCCGTCCGCCGTTGTAGCCGTAGACCAGCGACTCGAGGTTCAGGTCGCTGACCGTCGAGCCGAACATCGTGACGCCCTTGGCCTTGAGCGCGGCGCCGGCCGCCTCGAAGTCGTCGACCGTCCAGCCGGGCTTCGGCTCAGCCACGCCGGCCTGCTTGAAGACGTCCTTGTTGTAGAACATCATGATGGGGCCGGTGTCGTAGGGCAGCCCGTACAGCTTCCCGTCGACCTTCATGCCGTCGAGGGCGGTGCTGTCGAACGCGGACAGGTCGGTGCCGTCCTGCTTCGCGAGGTCGTCGAGCGGCAACAGCGACGACGTGTAGTTCGCGGCACGCAGGGACTGCATGCTCACGACGCACTGGGCGCTCCCGGCGCTCAACTGCGTGCTGAGCTTCGTGAAGTAGTTCTCGAACGGCGCGCCCTGGATCGTCAGGGTGATGCCGTCCTCGCTCTTCACGGTGTCAGCGACCTTCTGCCAGGCGGCCTTGTCCTCCTTCCCGGCGATCCACATGGACCAGGTCAGGGCGTCCTTCGACTGGCTCCCGCCGGCACTGCTGCCGGAGGAACAGCCGGTGAGCACGAGGGCCGCGGCAGCTGCCGCCGCGAGCCCGGCGAACATCCGTCGTCGTTGCATCGGAGTCTCCACTTCGTCGTGGTGATCGGGTGAGGGGTGTGGGTGTGTTGGTCAGGCGACGCGGACCGCGTCGGGGATCGTCTCGGTCGAACCGGCCCAGACCGGGCCGTCCGGGTACGAGTACGTGGCGAGGGAGTCGGCGAGCATCTCGGTGCCGGCGCCTGGGGCGGTCGGGGGCCAGTACTGCCCGTCGTGCACGTCGACCGGGGTCACGAAGTGCTCGTGCAGGTGGTCGACGTACTCGATGCACCGGGTGTCGAGGTCACCGGTGAGGGCGACCGCGTCGAACATCGACAGGTGCTGGACCGCCTCGCAGAGACCGACCCCGCCGGCGTGCGGGCAGACCCGGACGCCGTGCTTCGCGGCGAGGAGCAGGATCGCGAGGTTCTCGTTCACGCCGGCGACCCGGGTCGCGTCGATCTGCAGCACGGACATCGAGTGGGCCTGGATGAGCTGCTTCGCGATCACCCGGTTCGCCATGTGCTCCCCCGTCGCGACCGGGATCGGCGCGATGCGCCGCGCGATCTCGGCGTGCGCGAGGACGTCGTCGGGGCTCGTCGGCTCCTCGACCCAGGCGACGTCGAACTGCCGCAGCCGGTCGATCCACGCCACGGCTTCGTCGACGTCCCAGCGCTGGTTGGCGTCGATCGCGATCCGGATGTCCGGGCCGACGGTGGCGCGGGCGATGCCCATCCGTCGGATGTCCTCGTCGACGTCGCCGCCGACCTTGAGCTTGATCTGGGCGAAGCCCTCGTCGACGGCCTCGCGGCAGAGGCGGGCGAGCTTCTCGTCGTCGTAGCCGAGCCAGCCGGGAGTGGTCGTGTACGCCGGGTAGCCGGTCTGCTCCAACCGCCGGCGTCGTTCGGCGCGGAGGGGTTCGGCCGCCCGGAGCAGCTCGAGCGCCTCAGCCGGGGTGATCGCGTCGGAGAGGTACCGGAAGTCCACCAGGTCGACGAGCTCGTCGGGCGTGAGGTCGGCCAGCAGCGCCCACAGCGGCTGCCCGGCGCGCTTCGCCCGGAGGTCCCAGAGGGCGTTCACGACGGCGCCGATCGCCATGTGCATGACGCCCTTCTCCGGGCCGAGCCACCGCAGCTGCGAGTCGTGCACGAGGGCGCGCCACGTGCCGCCCATGTCGGCGAGGACCGCTTCGGCGTCGGCACCGACGACGTGCTCGCGGAGGGCTGCGATCGCCGCTTCCTGCACCTCGTTGCCGCGGCCGATGGTGAAGACGAACGCCGCACCGACGTGACCGTCGAGGGCGTCGGTGCTGATCTCGACGTAGGCGGCGGAGTAGTCGGGTGCCGGGTTCATCGCGTCGGACCCGTCGTGTTCCCGCGAGGTCGGGAACCGGACGTCGCGCACGCGCAGACCGGTGATGCGGCTCATCGTGTCTCCTGCCCGTCCGGTCTCCGTCGACCGAACGAGGCAATCGAAACATCCGATGTCTCTGCTGTCAAGAGCCATCTTGGTCGCGTTTTGGTCACAAGCCACCCCGAGTGACCCGATGACTGCCCGCACCTGCCCCCCCCCAACCCGCCGTGGTGCCCCTCCGCGTGTAGGAGGTCGTTTCGCTCGTGGGAAGCCGATCCGCGCATGGGAGGCAGGAAGTTCCTGCCTCCCACGCGCGATTCCGCTTTCCAGGTCGGCCGCGATGGGTCGGAACGCACCGACGGCCTGGAGGCGCGGTGCGGGTCGGACCCGCACCCTGCCTCCAGGCCGTGCTCGCGTTGGTCAGGCGGCGGCGAGCCGCCCCATCTCGGCGACCACCTCACGGAGGCGGTCGGCCAGTTCGGGGCGCGACACGACCGTGAACCGGTGCGCGGCCTCGATGACGGCGGCCATCACGAGCGTGACGGCGGTCCGTGCCGAGTCGGCGTCGGTCCGTTCGGCGGCGACCTCGACGACGGCGAGCCGCGCCTCAGCCAGCCACTGCAGCATCGTCGGCACCATCTCGGGCCGGGCCTGGACGAGCGCCTTCATGCGGCGACGGTCCTCGGGGAGGTTCACCGTCTGCGCGACGAGCTCGCAGAGGTCGGACACGAGCGGTCCGGAAGCCGCGAGGAATGCCGTGCGGGCCTCGCTGGGGATCGTCGTCGTCGGCAGGCCGAGCGCCGCGTGGCCCTTCGACGGGAAGTAGTTGAAGAACGTCCGCGGTGAGACGCCGGCGGCGGTGCAGATCTCCTCCACCGTGACGCCGGTGAGCCCGCGGTCCGTGACGAGGTCGATCGCCGCGTGGTGGATCGCGGCGCGGGTCTGCTGCTTCTTGCGCTCCCGCAGGCCGCTGTCGCCGGCAGTGCTGCGTGCTTCGCTGGTGGTCACGTGCTGCTCCTGGTGCGGCTCGGGGCCTCCCATCCGGAGGTGGGAGGCCCCGTTCGGCCTAGCGGTCCGATGTACTCCGCTGGACGGGGATCGACCCGGTGACCGGAGCCGTGGGCGAGCCCATGGTGTCCGCGGCCTTCACCGCCTGGACCTCGAGGTCGTCCGCCGTGCGGTCGTTGTCCGCCTGCTCCTGCAGTGCCGAGCTCTTGCGGAGCGGCGGCGCCTTGAAGAACCAGCTCAGGATGAAGGCCAGCAGGATGACGGCGAAGCCGACCCAGTACACCGTGACGGCCGACGTGTTGAAGCCGGTCATGAACGGCCGCGTCAGCGCGGAGTCCGCACCGTTGAGGTAGGACGTGTCGCTCGTCTCGCTGCTCGAGGAACTCTTGTCGCCCGCGCCCTTGTCGATCTGCTTCGACAGGGTCGGAGCGAGGTCCTTCACCCAGTACGTGCGCTGGGCCGAGTCGGACCAGTCGACGACGAGCTTGCCGTTCTGCACGGTGGCGTGCGCCTTGTCGGCAGCAGCGGTGAGGGCCTGCTGCTGGACCGCCTCGGGAGCACCAGCGGTGGCCTGCGTCACCTGCGCGGTCGCGGCGTCGAGGCCGGACTGCACCTGCTGCTTGATCGGCGTGACGATCGGGTTCCAGATCTGGTCCATGACGCCCTGGTTCGCCTCGGCGCTGGCGACCGTCGGGTTGAGCGCGGCATTGAGTGCGCCGGTCAGGTTCTTCTGGTCGGCCGTGGCGTGCAGGATGTTCGCCGGCATGATCGAGAACAGGACGCTCAGGAGCACCGCGGTGCCGAGCGTTCCACCGATCTGGCGGAAGAACGTCGCCGAGCTGGTCGCCACACCCATGTCACGCGGCTGCACCGAGTTCTGCGAGGCGAGGGTGATGCTCTGCATGAGCTGACCGAGGCCGAGGCCGATCAGGAACATGCCGATCATCAGGAACCAGAGCGGCTTGTCGATCGTCATGAAGGTCAGGACGACGTAGCCGACCGAGACGAGCGCGGTGCCGATCACCGGGAAGATGCGGTACTTGCCGGTGCGGGCGACGATCTGACCGGAGGCGATCGAGGCGATCATCAGACCACCGATCATCGGCAGGGTCGCGAAGCCGGACTCGGTCGGGGTCAGGCCCGTGACGATCTGCAGGTACAGCGGGATGGTCAGCATGGCGCCGAACATCGCGAAGCCCACGAGGAAGCCGAGGATCGTGGCCATCGAGAAGACACCCGAGCGGAAGAGCTTCAGCGGGATGATCGCGTCGTCCTTCATCAGCGTCTCGATGACGAGGAAGGCGACCAGGCCGAGGGCACCGATCACGTAGCAGGCGATCGCGCCGGCCGAGCCCCAGCCCCAGGTGCGGCCCTGTTCGGCCACGAGCAGGAGCGGCACGAGGGTCACGATGACCGAGGTGGCGCCCCACCAGTCGATGCGCGGCTTGGCCTTGGCGTCGCCGAACTTCGGGAGGTGCAGGAACGCGATGACCATGAGGAGCGCGGCCACGCCGATCGGCACGTTGATCAGGAAGACCCAGCGCCAGCCGGTGATGCCGAGGATGCTCGACGCGCCGGCGAACAGGCCACCGATGAGCGGGCCGATGACGGACGAGATGCCGAACACGGCGAGGAAGTAGCCCTGGTACTTGGCGCGCTCGCGCGGGGCGAGGATGTCGCCCATGATCGCGAGCGGCAGCGACATCAGCGCACCGGCGCCGATGCCCTGGAAGGCACGGAACGCGGCGAGCATGATCATCGAGGTCGACATCGTCGAGAGCAGCGAACCGAGGATGAAGACCGCGATGCCGAAGATGTAGAGCGGACGACGACCGAAGACGTCGGAGAGCTTGCCGTAGATCGGCGTCGTGATCGTGGACGCGATCAGGTAGGCCGTGGTGACCCAGGCCTGCTGGTCGAGGCCGTGCAGGTCGTCGCCGATGGTGCGGATCGCCGTGCCGACGATCGTCTGGTCGAGCGACGACAGGAACATGCCGGCCATGAGGCCGTAGATGACGAGGAGGATCTGGCGGTGCGACATGATCGGCTTCCCCGGCTGGCTTGCCGGGGAGCCCTGTCGTCCGCGCTGCACCTCGACGGGTGCGGTGGCAGTAGACATGGGGGTCCTTCAGGGGTGCGTGTGGTGGTCGTGGTCGCGAGGGACGCCGGAGCGTTGTGGCGGGCCGATGACGGCGGGTCAACCTTGCAGACGCTGCAACTTTACACCATCGGCAGGTTTGCTGCCAACGCAAACTTTCCCATCGCGCATGTTTGGTGAACGGCCTCTCAGGTACCGTGCTCCGGTATCGGGCGGACGAGCTGGGACGACGTACCGGAGACACTGCGCGCGCGGGTCGAGGCCGTCCTCGGCGGACCGATCGTCGACGCGGAGTCCCAGGCGGGCGGGTACTCCCCGGGCGGTGCCGATCGCGTGGTCGCCGCGGACGGTCGCCGGGCCTTCGTCAAGACGCTCGCACGGTCCCGGAACGGCGACGGCTTCCGTCTGCACGAGCAGGAGGCACGGGTGATGGCGCACCTGCCGGCATCCGTGCAGGCACCTCGCCTGCTCGACACGCTGCACGAGACGGTGGCCGGCGACGAGTGGATCGCGCTGGTGCTCGAGGACGTCGACGGACAGCACCCGGGTCGAACGCTCGACGGGTCTGATGTCACCGCGGTTCTCGACGCGCTCGACACCCTGCCGCCGGCGACCGGGCTCCTCGCGGGGCTGCCGCGCCTCAACGACGAGCTCGCCGACGAGCTCGGGGCGTGGGACCGTATGCTCGCCACCGGGATGCCCGAGGTCGTCCCGGCGCACGTCGCTTCGGCCGCAGCCGACTTCGCACACGCGGCTCGGCCGGCCGCCGGGCTCCTCGACGGCGAGCACCTGGCACACGTGGACTGTCGCGCGGACAACCTGCTCGTCGATGCCGAGGGGCGCGTGTGGGTGGTCGACTGGCCCTGGGCCTCCGTCGGCGCGCACTGGTTCGACCCGTTGACGTACCTGCTCGACGCGCTCGTCCGCGGCGAGGACACCGACGTCGAGCACCACCTCGCGACGCACCGGGTGTTCGCCGGGGTGCCGGGGACGACCGTCGACGCCGTGCTCGCCGGACTCGCGGGGACCTTCTTCGAGAAGGCGTCGCGGCCCGCCGTCCCGAACATGCCGACGATCCGCTCGTTCCAGCGCGCCGAGGGATTGGCGGCGGCGGAGTGGCTGCTCCGGCGATGGGACCGAGGCCGCGCGGTACCCCGGTGATCCAGGAAGCGCGGCACCGCGGAGCGTACGGTCCCGCTCATGACTGACGAGCACGAAGGCCAGCGCCCCGAAGACGATGCTGCGCGGCTCGGACTCGTCGTCGTCGGCGAGGCAGCGGCACTGCACTCCGGCGACGAGGCGGCTCTGGACGCGAGCGAACAGAACATCCGCGACACCATCGACGAGATGATCGACGAACCACTGACCGCGCGGCAGGAACAGGTGGTCGAACGGTTGGCCGCGGCCGGGGGCACCCTCACCGCCGGACTCAGCGGTGCCCTCGCAGCACAGGCGGGCCGGAGCGTCGACGACATCCTTGAGGGCGCCGCCCGCAGCGTGGTCTGGCAGCAGCGGCTGGCGGATCAGCGCGAGGATGCGGGCGGGCAGCAGCGCGACCGCGAAGACGACGACGGGCGCGACGAGGACTGAACCCCGCCGCGCCCTTCGTGGTCCCTGTTACTCGGAGACGGACTGTTCCCGAACGACGGCGCGGGCGGCAGCCTGACCGGTCGTCGTGCTCTTCACGATGTCGCTCAGGGTGAACCCGGCGGTGGTGCCGAGCAGCGCGTCGACCTCGCTGAACTGACTCACGACGCTCTTCGACAGTGCACCGGCGCCGTCGGACGAGACGACCGTGAGCTTGTCGATGTTGCCCATCGGTGCCGCCAGTTCACGGGCGATGCTCGGCAGGGTCTCGATCGCCTTGACCCGTAGGACGGCCTCGGAGTGCTGCGCGAGGGCGTCCGCCTGGGCCTTCGTCGCGTCGGCCTCGGCCTGACCCTTGGCGCGGATCGCATCGGCAGCGGCCTCACCCTCGGCACGGGAGGCGTCGGCCGCGAGCTTGCGGGCCTCGGCCTCTGCCTTGGCCTCGGCGGCGATCGCCTCGGCCGAGATGCGACGGGCTTCGGCCTGCGCACGGGCCGTCTCGACCTGGGCGGCAGCAGCGGCTTCGGCCTCGACCCGGGTCTTGCGCGCCTGCGCCTCGGCGACGGCGGACACCTCGGACTCGAGCTCGGCACGACGCAGCTCGGCACGCTTCTGCGCGGTGAGCTGCTCCTGCTCCACGACGCCCTGCGCCGCACGGGCCTGGGCGAGCGGACCGGCCGCAGCCGCTTCGGCCGACGCACGGTCGGCGTCGAGCTGCAGGGCCGCACGGCGGATCGCGAGGGTGTTCTCGGCCTCGGCGATGGCCTGGTCCGCGGTGGCACGGGCTTCGCGGGCTTCGCGGTCTGCCTGGGCCTCGGCGTTCTCGGCCTCGAGCCGGACGCGGGCGCGCTCGGCACGACCGAGGTCGCTGATGTACTCGTTGCGGTCCGAGATGCCCTTGATCTCGAAGGAGTCGACGTCGAGCCCTTGGCTGTGCAGGGCGTCCTTCGCGACGTCGAGCACGGCGACGGTCAGCTGGTCGCGGTTCCGGATGATCGTCGACACGTCGGTCGCACCGATCGAGGCGCGGAGCGAACCCGACAGGACCTCTCGCGCGAAGTCGTCGATCTTCTTCTCCTGCCCGAGGAAGCGCTGCGCCGCCGCCCGGATGGAGGCGTCGGCCTCGCCCACCTTCACGAGCGCCACGGCCTCGACGTCGATCGTCACACCGCGGGAGTCCTGCGCGTTGACGTCGATGTCGATCGCCCGCGAGCTGAGCGACAGCTTCGCGACCTTCTCGAAGAACGGCCGGACGAGCACACCGGCGCCGAGCACGACCTTGATGCCGGACTCGACGGTCTCGGTGCCGTCGGAGTTCTTCACCTTGCGGGACCGCTTGCCCGTGATGATGAGCGCTTCGTCGGCGCCGGCGTTGCGGTAGACGAGCTTGGCGTAGACCAGCGCGATGACCGCGAGGACGATGATCCCCACGATGATCAGCGGGACGGCTCCGAGTGCGAACAGGACTTCCATGTCTCCCCCTCCGGACCAGGCCGCGGCCTGGATTCCGCATCTGTTGTTCCGTTGCTCCTCATCCTACGAGCCGTGAACGCAGCCAACAACAGAGCCTCCGGATGTGTGACCTGATTTCCTGCCAGAATCGCCGTTTCATGGCAGACTTTCCTGTCAGGAGGTCATCATGGTCCAGCGCTCGTCGCCCCGTCGGCGTCAGCAACTCGCCGCCTTCGGCGAGAACATCCGACGGTGGCGTTCCGTCAACGGCATGTCCGCCGCAGAACTCGCCGACCGGGCAGCCGTGACCCGCGACACACTGCGCGCGATCGAGTCCGGCACCGGCGGCCGTGTCGACTCCCTCTTCGCCGTACTCGGAGCGCTCGGGATCGCGGACACCGCGATCGACGCGATCGACCCGTTCCGGAGCGAGACTGCGCGGGCCCGGATCGACGACATCCTCCGCAGCGGCGGGTCGCTGTGAACGAGGAAGCGGTCGAGGTCTGGAGCGGCGAAGCACCCGGCCCTCGCCGTGTCGGCACACTCCGCCCGTCGTTCCAAGGGCTCCGGACCCTCGCATCGTCGTCGTTCGAGTACGACCCGGAGTTCCTCCGCGACGGATGGCAGGTCTCCCCCGACCTCCCGCTCCGCCCTGGCCGGACGTACACGGCGGACAACCAGACCCTCCCTGGTGCCTTCAGTGATGCGGCGCCGGACGACTGGGGCCAGAAGCTGATCCGAGCAGACCACGCGCTCCGGCGGCAGCGGGACGCCTCGCTCCCCGCGCGGCTCGGCGAGTTCGACTACCTGCTCGGCGTGGCGGACCACACCCGGATCGGAGCACTCCGGTTCCGGACGGGCGACTCGTGGTCGTCCTCGGAGTCGGGGGTCGCGAACCTCCATGACCTCGATCGCATCCTCGCTGCGGCTGCACGGTACGAGGACGACGAGGCGACCGACGAGGACATCGCCTACCTCGGCGACGTCGCGACCTCGCCCGGCGGTGCCCGGCCGAAGGCGAACGTCGTCACCGCCACCGGTACCCTCGCGATCGCGAAGCTCCCGCACTCGAAGGACGGCCGGTTCGACGTCGAACGGTGGGAAGCCGTCGCACTCACGCTCGCGTCCGACGCCGGACTCCGTGTCCCACGGTGGTCGCTCGTCCCGCCGGGCGCGGGGCGAGCGGTGCTGCTCTCCGAGCGCTTCGACCGGGACGCAGACGGGAACCGCCTCGGCTACATGTCCGCTCGGACCGCCCTGGAGCTCGGCGCGCACGACGACGGCACGCGGCTGACCTACGAGGACCTCTCGGACGTCATCGACCACTGGAGCGCAGCACCCGCGGACGACCTGCGCGAGATGTTCGGCCGGATCGCGCTCTCCGTCCTCGTCAACAACGTCGACGACCACTGGCGGAACCACGCGTTCCTCCACACGCCCGCGGGCTGGCGACTCTCACCGGTGTTCGACGTCAACCCGAGTCGGCAGCGCGGCGTGATCGACTCGCGAGCGATCTCACCGGCCGACGACCCGAGGTCCCGCGACCTGCGGAACCTGCTCGACATCGCGGGCGCGTTCCGGCTTCGCCGCGCAGACGCGGAAGGCGACCTGCAGCGCGTGGCCGGCGCGGTCGCCGGCTGGGATCGGGTCGCGAGCGGACTCGGCATCCCCGCGGACGAACGCGAGGCGATGCGGGTCGCGTTCGGTTCCGCGCAGCTCGACTGGGCGCTGGGCCTGTAACCCAGGACAGGAGGCTCCCACCGGGCACGGCCGGACCGCCGCTGGCGCGTCGCTCCGGAACCGGCCGGCGGGGCCCAGGTGCGGGTCGGACCCGCACCGCGCCTCCAGAACGGTGTTGCGTGAGCGCCTAGGCGCCGGCACGCCACCAGTCGTCGAAGGGCGTCGCCGGGACCTGGCGCTTGTGCTCCGTCGCGCGGTAGCGCGACTCGATCGCCTCGGCGACCTCGAGCGGCACGTCGTGCCCCTGCAGGTAGGCGTCGATCTCGGCGTAGCTGAGGCCGAGGTTCGCCTCGTCGGTCTGGCCGGGCGTCTCGTCGAGCAGGTCCGCCGTCGGAGCCTTCTCGTAGAGGCGAGCAGGGGCGCCGAGGTGTTCGAGGAGCTGGCGTCCCTGGCTCTTCGACAGGCCGGTGAGGGGCGTGAGGTCCACACCGCCGTCGCCGTACTTCGTGAAGAACCCGGTCACGGCCTCGGCCGCGTGGTCGGTGCCGACCACGAGGAGCCCGCGCTGCCCGGCGACGGCGTACTGGGCCACCATGCGCATCCGGGCCTTGACGTTGCCCTTCACGAAGTCGCTCAGCTCGACTCCCGAGGCCGCGGTGTCCTGCACGACCCCGTCGACGCCGTGCTCGATGTTCACGGTGATGCCCGGGTCGGCCGCGATGAACTGCAGCGCGAGCTGGGCGTCGTCCTCGTCGGCCTGCACGCGGTAGGGCATGCGGACGGTGGTGAACTCGGCGGGGTGGCCCTCGGCGCGGAGGGACTCGACGGCGAGCTGCGTCAGACGGCCGGCGAGCGTGGAGTCCTGGCCGCCGCTGATCGCGAGCAGGTAGCCCTTGGCGCCGGTGGTGAGCAGGTAGTCACGGAGGAACCCGACGCGACGGGCGACCTCCTGCTCCGGGTCGATGGTCGGCTGGACGTTGAGGTCCGCTGCGATGGCGGCTTGGAGTTCACGCACCACTCCAGTATCCCGCTGCATCCGCCCGGTGCACAGGGGTCAGCGCGCGGGTTCCGCTCCGACCGGGCGGATCGTGTTGTCGTGGTCGGCGCCGATCGCGCAGGTGCAGACGACGGCGATGGTCTCCTGCGCCTTCGTGAGCACGAACCGTTCGACGTGCGGTGGTCCGACGTGGCGGTCGAGCGGGTGGGTGTCGTGGTCGTGCACGGTGGGCCTCACTTCGCGGATCGGGAACATGCGGGGACGTGCCGGCGCGGTGGTGGCCCGGACCACCACCGCACCGGCGGGTCCGCGACGACCCGAACGCGTCGCGGACCCCGGGAGACGGGCGCCGGTACCCGCCGGCGCCCGTCCGGGTCAGGCGCGGCGCAGGCGTCGCGCGACGAGGGTGCCGCCACCGGCTGCGAGGAGCAGACCGGCGAGGAGCATCAGTGGCAGGACCTCGGCGCCCGTGTAGGCGAGGGTGCCCGTGCCGGAACCGTTGCCGGCACCACCCGCACCGCCGGCACCACCTGCACCGCCGTTACCGCCGGGGGTCCCAGGCGTGCCGGGCGTTCCCGGGTCCGTCGGGTCGACCGGGGCCGCTGCGACCGCGAAGGTCACCGAGTCCGGGTCGCTGACGAGCGCGCCGATGGTCTCGACGGCGACGGCCTCGTGGTCACCGACTGCGACGTCCGGGAACGTGACCGTCCAGGTCCCGTCCTCGTCCGCGACGGTCGACTGGACACCCTCGTCGTCACTGTCGAGCGTGACGTCGACGTCGGCACCCGGTTCCGCCGTACCCGTGACCGGAACGTCGGTGGTGTCGTCGTCGGTCGGGACCGCGTAGTCCGTGCCGTCCTCGGGTGTGGTGATCGCGATGCCGGCGAAAGGGTCGGCCTGCACGGTCGCGGTCGCCAGGTCGACGGTCGCCAGGTTCGCCGCCGGCAGGAGCTGCACGCGGACGGCCCGGACCGTGGTGGCCCCGGTGGAATCGGCGGTCGGCTCGGTGAACGCCGGTGCCGTCTGCGAGTTGATCGTGATCGAGACGAGCTGGTTCACGATGTCGAGCAGCGGGTCGAGCGCCGTGACGGTGCCGGTGACGGTGGTGAGCAGGGCCTGCACGGTGTCCGCGACGAAGTCCCCGCCGAGCACGTCGCCGACGATGCCGGTGAGTGCCGGCACGATCGTCGAGCCGAGCAGGGGCTGCAGGAGCGGGTCCAGCGTGCCGAGCACCGGACCGAGGATCCCGGTGCCGGCGACGGTGAGGGTGGCGCCGTCACCGGTGCCGAGCAGGTCGCCGACGGTGGTGTCGACCGTGAGGGTCAGGCCGGCGACGTTCCCGCCGAGCAGGTCGACGCCGGTGTCGACGACGAGCTGCACGTCGGCGACGTCGAGCGCGTTCGTCAGCGTCCACGTGAGGAGCGCCGGGAGCTGTTCGGTGAGGATGTTCGAGATCGCCCCCGTGATCTGCGCGTTGATCGTGTCGCTGGCGAGCAGCGTCGTGTTGGCCGGCAGGTCGTTCAGCGTGTAGAGCTGCCCGAGGTCGATGGACACCACGCCGGAGGACAGGTCGATGGTGACCGGGCCGTCCGTCAGGGACTGCTGCGTGACCGTGGACAGTGCGCCCTGCAGGTCGACGTCGGCGGTGAGCTGCGCCGTGGTGTCGTCGAGCGAGAGCGCCCCGAGCCCGAGGCTGTTGACGGCGGTGGTGACCGGTCCGAGCAGCGAGGCCGTGAGGTCCGTGGTCAGCCCGTCCTCGCCGAGGGCCGCGTTCACGGTGTCGTCGGTCGTGCCGAGCGAGGTGTCCAGCGTCTGGACGAGTTGCTGCACGGCCGGGCTGACGAGCCGGACCTGGGCGGCGGCGACCTGGTAGTCGGTGGTGACGTCCGCGCCGTCGAAGGTGCGGTCGGCCTCGGCACGGGCGGACAGTGCACCAAGCCCGACGGAGAGCTGGCTCACCACGTCGTCGACGTCGAGGTCGCCGAGGAGCGGGGTGAGGTTCACGGTCGCGCCGGCGCCGGGCGTGCCCGGACCGACCTGGATCGCGCCGTCCGCACCGACGGCGCCCGCGGCGGCGACCGCCGAGGTGGTGTCGGTGGCGGCGACCTGGCCGGCGACGCCGACGTTCACCAGACCGTTCTGGCCGAGCAGCTGGACGCCACCCGGGACGTTGATCCCGATGCTGTTGAGCACCGAGAGGTCGAGCGGGTCGGACTGACCATCGGCGGAGCCTCCAGGAGCCGTGGCCCCGAAGGACCCGGCGAGCGCCGCGACGTCGTCGAGGTCGATGGTGCCGCTGCCGGCGAGGAGCCGACCTTCGGCCTGCGTTGCATCGGACTCGGCGGCGTGTGCGGGGAGCGCGGCTCCGCCGATGATGACGGCCGCGACGATGGCCGTGGCGCCTGCGCGGAGCGCGAAGCGTGTTGCTGTGCGTGGCATGGTGCCTCTTTCTCCGGCGGAGCGCTGCTCCGCCGCTGATCCATCCCCCGCCGGTCGAGCCGGGGATCCGACGGGCTCGCTGGTGAGACGGGCCCGGAGTCACGTGTGCGCGTCGTGCTCCGCGCGGGCGCGGCTATCCGGGGCGACCACCCCCGGCGAGGAGGGCGAGGCGACGGGCGGCGGGTACGGACGGGCGCAGCGATCGTGCGCGCATCGTTCGTCCTCGTGCCATGTCCTGATCCCCTCGGGTGGGCTCGGCGTCGTCGCCGAAGTGAGGATGGGCGGTTGGTGATACCGCGTTCCTGTGCAATCTACAAGGGGGGCTCCCCACCCTGGCGATACCCCCGTTCGGGGTCCGGGTGGAGCGAATCAGTTCGAACATTGACAGTTAGACCTCGAACGGTTAGTGTTCTGATCATGACACAGCAGGCACCCCGGTTCGACTCGCCCCTCCAGCAGATGCGCTGGATCGGGTGGGCGCAGCGCAAGGCAGCCGAGGAGTGGGTCCGCGAACGCGATCTCACCCAGGAGCAGTCCTTCGTGCTCGGGTACCTGCAGCACACCCCCGGGGCGATCCAGCGGGACATCGCCGACATCACCCGGACCAGTGCTGCCAGCGTCTCGAGCCTCCTGCAGGGGCTCGAGCGTCGCGGGCTGATCGAACGACGCGCGGACGCCGAGAACGCACGGACGAAGCGCGTGCACGCCACCGACGAGGGGATCGCGCTCATCGCCGGGTTCGAGGACGCGATGGTCGCCCTCGACGACGTCCTGCTCGCGCCGCTCGACGCGGACGAGCGGACCACCCTGCAGGCGCTCCTGCAGAAGGTGACCGCCGAACTGCCCGAGCCGACCCGCTAGCGCACCCCGCGCCTCCCGGCCGCCCGCCGGAGGCCCCACCCACGCGACGGCACACGCCGACCGCGCGCACCGCCCTGCCCGGAACCGGGCAGCGGAGCCCTGCCCAGAAGGAGGCAGCCATGACCACCACAGCCACCACCACCCCGCCCACCACGGACACCGAGCACACCGCCGCGGCGAAGAACCGCTGGTACCTGTCCGCCGCCCCGATCGCCCGCGCGCTCGTGCACCTCTGCGTGCCGATGGCCGCAGCGATGGTCGTCAGCGCCGTCTACAACGTCATCAACGCCGGGTTCATCGGCTCCCAGCACGACACGTCACTCCTCGCCGCCATCACGTTCGGCACCCCGCTCCTCGGCCTCATCATGGCCGTCGGCGGCGTGTTCGGGGTCGGCGGCAGCGCGCTCATGTCGCGCATGCTCGGCGCTTCGGAGCACGACCCGGCCAAGGCGCAGGACATCAAGCGCGTCGCCTCGTTCGCGCTGTGGGGCGCCGTCGTCACCGGTGCGGTCCTCGCGGTCATCGGCCTGGTGTTCCTGCACCCGCTCGTCGCCGTGCTCGGTGCCGACGCCGCCGCGGTGCCCGCCACGAGCGCGTACGTGTCCGTGATGCTCGCGTTCGTGCCGGTGCTCGCTGCGTCGTTCGCCCTCGAGCAGATCGTCCGGTCCGAGGGAGCGGCACGGCAGGCGATGGTCGGCCTCGTCCTGTCGACCGTCGGCAACCTGGTGTTCGACGTGCTCTTCATCCTCGTGCTGCACTGGGGCGTGGCCGGCGCCGCGCTCGCCATCGGCCTGGGCAACGTCGTCGCGATCGGCTACTGGGTCGTCTGGCTCCAGCGGAACAGCGAGAACGTCAGCTTCGCGCCGAAGTGGTTCACGCTCCGTCCGGACATCCTCAAGGGCGTGTTCGGCATCGGCTCGAGCGAGCTCCTGCAGGCCTCGTTCCTCATCGTCACGACCCTCGTGCTCAACAACCTCGCCGCCGCGTACGGGGACGACCCACTGGCCGCGATGGGTGTCGCCGTCCGCATCGCCCAGGTCCCGGAGTTCCTGGTGATGGGTGTGACCATCGGCGTGCTGCCGCTGCTCGCCTACGCGTTCGGCAAGGGCGACGCGGCCCGGCTCCGTGCCGCACTGCGCGGTGCCGCGTTCACGGTCGGCACGATCGTCCTGGTGTTCTCCGGCACGGTGTTCGTCTTCCGCGAGCAGGTCTTCACGATCTTCTCCGGCGACCACTCGGTGCTGGCGATCGGCCTGACGATCCTCACCGCGCAGCTCGTGGCGACGATCGTGAACGGGTTCACCGGACTGCTCACCTCGCTGTTCCAGGCGACCGGGATGGTGCTGCCGGCGATGGTGCTCTCGATGGCGCAGGGTGTGCTGTTCATCCCGATCGTCATCGTCGGGAACCTCTGGTTCGGGCTCGCCGGGATCATCTGGGCACTCACCGTCACCGAGGTGCTCGTGTTCGTCGCAGCCCTCGTGCTCTGGGCAGCGTCCCGGGGGCGGATCGCCCGCGGTCTCGCGGAGGGTTCGCCAGAGCGGGCGGACGCGACGCTGGAAGAAGCGGCCGCCTGACGGTCTGGACGCACGCCACGGCGGACTGGAGGCGGGGGGGCCCCGCGGCCCCCGCGCCTCCAGTCCGCCGTGTGGTCGCGACTACGACAGGACGAGCTCCAGCAGTGAGCCCGCGACGGGAGCGACCGGGGTGCGAGTGGAACTGACGAACAAGTCGACGAGCGGTGCGAACGGAACGGTGACGGCGGTCATGGCGACCAGCCCTTCGTCGAGGTGTCGCGCACCTCGGATACGACCGGGCCGTCCCGCTGCGCCAGACCCCGCGAGCGCGGGGAGCATCAAGACCACGGAACCCTGAGTCGGTCCGGTCCACTCAGGCTACGGGGTGTACTGGAGATCGACGTCGATCCTCCGGTTCCCGCACTCGCCTCGCCACCCGCGGGTGCGGGATGGCCCCGAGCCCGAGCGCGGTGGCCCCGGTACGGTGGGCGGGCACACCCGTACCCCGAGGAGCCCCATGCCCCTGTTCGGCAGCCCAGCCAGCACCACGACCACCACCACGGAACCGTCCGACCTGACGAAGAAGTGGTCCGACTCGTTCGGCGGGATCGCCACCCGCTGCCTGCAGGTGATCATCGTGCTGGTGATCGCCAGCGGCGTCGTCTACGCCGCTGCGACCCTCAGTGTCGTGACGATCCCGGTGCTGCTCGCGCTCATCATCGCGTCGGCGATGCACCCCGTCGTCTCGTGGCTCCGCCGACACAAGGTGCCCTCGGTGCTGGCGACGCTCGCGGTCCTGATCGGCGTGCTCGTCGTGCTCGGACTCGTCGGCTGGCTCATCGTCGTTGCCGTGGTCTCGCAGTGGCCGGACCTGCAGAAGTCCGCGCTGCGCGGCTTCGACCAGTTGCAGGACTTCGCGTCGACGCTGCCGATCTCGATCGACCAGTCGCAGATCGACGAGGCCGTGAAGGGCATCCAGGACTTCGTCACGAGCTCGCAGTTCGGCTCGGGAGCACTCGCCGGCGCCTCCGCCACCGCGAACTTCCTCACCGGCCTCGTGCTGATGATCGTCGTCCTGTTCTTCTTCCTCAAGGACGGCCCGCGCATCTGGGAGTTCCTGCTCCGCCCCTTCACCGGCGAGCGCTACGCACGTGCCCGTCGAGTCGGTGACCGAGTCGTCCAGACACTCGGCGGCTACGTCCGGGGCACTGCGACGGTCGCCGCGGTCGACGCGATCGGCATCGGTGTCGGCATCGCGATCGTCGGGGTCCCGCTCGCGCTCCCCCTGGCCGTGGTCGTGTTCATCACGGCGTTCATCCCGATCGTCGGTGCGACCGCGGCCGGCATCCTCGCTGCCCTCGTCGCCCTCGTCGCGCTCGGGCCCGTCCAGGCGCTGATCGTCGTCGGCATCGTCGTGCTCGTCAACCAGCTCGAGGGCAACCTGCTCCAGCCGGTCCTGATGGGCAAGACGCTCAAGCTGCACGGCCTGGTCATCCTCATCGGCCTGACCGCCGGCACCGTGCTCGCGGGTATCACCGGCGCGATCATCTCGGTGCCGCTGCTCGCCGCCGCGTGGGGCGCGATCCAGGTGTGGGACGGGCCGGACCAGCCGGCACGTGCGTGGCGGCAGAAGCGACCGGAGACCGCCGAGGCGCGCTGAGGCCGGTGCGGTCGGGGTGGGGTTGCACCGCACCGCGAAATCGCCGTCACGCGCGTCGATCGACGAGTGTCTCGTCGCAGCATGCGCATGCACCAGATGCGCAGGCATGGAGCGACACCGCACCTGTCGAACGACGCGTGCGGTGTCGCACGAAGAAGGGGCCCCGCACGTTGCGGAGGCCCCTTCGTCGTGTTCGTCGTGTCGAGGTCAGTCGGTACCGGAGTCGAACGCGGCGCCCTCGGACGCGGCGTCCGTCGCGCGGCCCAGTGCGTCGTCGGCATCCGAGGTGACGACGGCACCACCGAGGATCTCCTCGGCCTCGCCCGACTCGAGCTGGCCGACGAGGTCACCCGTCGCCCCACCGATCAGGCCGGCGGCGGCGTACTGCTCGAGGCGCGAACGCGAGTCCGCGATGTCGAGGTTCCGCATGGTGAGCTGGCCGATGCGGTCGTCCGGGCCGAACGCAGAGTCGCCGACGCGCTCCATCGACAGCTTGTCCGGGTGGTACGACAGCGCCGGACCCGTGGTGTCGAGGATCGTGTAGTCGTCACCGCGACGCAGCCGCAGGGTGACCTCACCGGTGACGGCCGAGGCGACCCAGCGCTGCAGCGACTCGCGGAGCATGAGCGACTGCGGGTCGAGCCAACGGCCCTCGTACATCAGGCGACCGAGGCGGCGACCCTCGTTGTGGTACGACGCGACGGTGTCCTCGTTGTGGATCGCGTTGAGCAGGCGCTCGTAGGCGATGTGCAGGAGCGCCATGCCCGGCGCCTCGTAGATGCCGCGGCTCTTCGCCTCGATGATGCGGTTCTCGATCTGGTCGGACGCGCCGAGGCCGTGGCGGCCACCGATGGCGTTCGCCTCGTAGACGAGGGCGACTGCGTCGGCGTACTCGACGCCGTTGATCGCGACCGGGCGGCCGGCCTCGAAGCGGACGCTGACGACCTCGGTCGCGACCTCGACGTCGTCACGCCAGGCGGCGACGCCCATGATCGGCTCGACGATGTCCAGGCCGCTCGAGAGCTCCTCGAGGCTCTTCGCCTCGTGCGTGGCTCCCCAGATGTTGGCGTCGGTCGAGTACGCCTTCTCGGTGGAGTCGCGGTACGGGAAGCCGCGGGCGACGAGCCACTCGCTCATCTCCTTTCGGCCGCCGAGCTCCTCGACGAACTCGGAGTCGAGCCACGGCTTGTAGACGCGCAGCCGCGGGTTGGCCATCAGGCCGTAGCGGTAGAACCGCTCGATGTCGTTGCCCTTGTAGGTGGAACCGTCGCCCCAGATGTCGACGCCGTCCTCCTTCATCGCGCGGACGAGCATCGTGCCCGTCACCGCACGGCCGAGGGGCGTCGTGTTGAAGTACGTCTTGCCCCCGGAGCGGATGTGGAAGGCGCCGGTCTGCAGGGCGACGAGGCCCTCTTCGACCAGTGCGCTCTTCGCGTCGACGAGTCGGGCGATCTCCGCGCCGTACTCATGGGCGCGGCTCGGGACGGCGTCGATGTCCGGCTCGTCGTACTGGCCGATGTCGGCCGTGTACGTGCAGGGCACCGCTCCCTTCTCGCGCATCCAGGCAACGGCGCAGGAGGTGTCGAGACCCCCCGAGAACGCGATGCCGACTCGTTCGCCGACGGGGAGACTGCTCAGGACCTTGGACACGGCCTCAATCGTACGGGGAGTCCAGCCGGTACATCGACCCGTGGCGGCCTTGGTACGACTTGTGCGCCGAAGCGAAGCGTTCGCAAACTTTCGAACACCGGTAAAACGCTTTTCCGAGATTTTGCGTGACGGCCAGTTGGCTGAGGTGCTGTCCGGACCCGTGCGTCATAAGCCGGAACGGAGGGAACTAGCCCAGAAACGGCGCCTCTCCTCCGCCGAGATCGACCGCCTCGCTGCGGAGTACTCGGCCGGCGGCGAGAACGTCCGGCAGCTGGCTGCCAAGCGGGGCGTCAGCGGGAACATCGTCGCGAAGCACCTGCGGAGCCGCGGGCTGGAGCTCGGGCCGCAACCGCTGACCCGCTCGGAGATCGTCCGGATTCATAGACTCGCCGGCACGGGCATGTCTTTGAACGCGATCGGACGAGAGATCGGGAGGGACCCCAAGACCGTCAAAGCGGCCGTCTCCGCGCTCAATCAGCCGGATCGGCCTTCCAGCGATTCCGAACGACCTTGACGTGATACCTCACAGCCGCCGATTCGTGGTTCTCCAACAGTTTCAGAATCAGCACGCTTCCTTCGGAGTCTCCCTGCCTGCTGATAGATCGCATCACGCCGTTGGCCTGTCGGACTCCGGGCGCCGCCAACAAGTTCTTCAAGAGTCCGAGTGCTTCGGACGCGGACGGGTCTTTTGAGACCCGGTTTGCCAGAGCGGTTGCTACAGCCCCCCGCACGTCGGCTTCCTCACTTTTGACTAGAAGCGCCAGCGACGTGAGGTCACCGGGCTCGTGCCGCCGCTCAATGATGCCGATCGCCGCTATCTGTTGCGCCGGTACGCCGCCGAGCAGCTCGAGAATGAAGCCTTCTTCCACTTCGTCCGGGAAGAGGACAGCGAGAAGCGTGCTTGCCGCTCCGCGAAGATCAGGCGCGCGGACGAACGAATCAGCGAATCGTCCGTCCGGAGCCTGAGCAGCCAGCCTCTCAAGGGCCGGTCGAAGTTGTTCCGCCACTTCACGGGGAACACGCTCGGCCTGAAGGGCCATCAGTTGCATTCCCGGTTCGAGATCATTCGGACCGGAGGCGGGCTCGCTGACGGCCTCGATGACGGGCGGCCAGTCGGCCTCGTCCGGATGCCAGGTATTGAGGAGCACAAGGCTACGCAGCGGGTCGTTGCCGCCGAAACCGTACGCTCCGCCTCTCGCGGAGACGACATCGTCGGTCACGCTTGACGCGGCGTGGCGGATCATCCCGCGGACTGCGTTCGAAGGAAGCTCCCTGACGTCCCCCCACGCTCCCAGCGCCTGCGCGTCGCCCCCCTCGATCCGTGCCACGAGCTGGGACCGGAACTCAGGGTCTCTGCTCGCGACATGCGTGTCGATCGCGTCCTTGAGCTCGAAATTGTCGTCCTTGGAGCGGCGGCGCAGCCCGTCCAGCTGGTCCGGAGTCCAGTCCTCATGGTCGATGCGCGCGAGAAGGCCGGCGTATTCGTGCGCTAGGGACTGGTCGTCCACCTGAGGCAGGCGGAGGACGGCATCACGCACCGTCGCCTGGACCCTCGGCGAGCTTGTCATGTAGAGACGCGCCAGTGCCCGGACGGTCTTCTCCGCATACCCGACATTGAGGCCCAAACTCGCGGCCCTGGTCATGGGGCCCTGCAGCTCCGCAAGCAGCCATTCGACGTTCCGATCGGCGGTTTCCGTATCGAGGATCACCCCGGCAAGGCCGATGAGTTCCAGGTTTGCGGTCAGCGTGAGCCTGCTGGACGATTCGAGATCCGTGCCACGGGCGATGGACCTGATCGCCTCCGTCGGTCCGTACTCGAGGATCCGTCCGATGACGAGCTTCAGCTCCTTCTCGGCACCGGCGTTCCTCAGCAGGTCCAGTGCGGACGCTACGTGAGAATCGTCGGGTTCCAGCATCAGAACGTGCTGCGCGAGCAGCGACGATTCATACCGCCAATTCGGAGTATCCGCCGCGTGGCCGGAGATGAGCGAGGCGGACCGCAACTTCGCCCAGGTCTGGTCGGATGCGCCGAAGGTGACCGACTGGTCGTTCGACCAGGTCTTGAACGCTTCCTCGAGATGCTTGGCCAGTCCGGACGTCATCGCCTGCGACCGCCACCAGGACCCCGCCGTGTCCCGAGACCTGACGGCGGCGGCGAGGCTTTCCGAATCCCATCCACTGAGCGAGAACAGCAGGTCCGACGCGACGCCGGACAGCATTCCCGCCGTCGGATCCCCCGTCGCGACCCTTCCGACCGTGGCAACGCTGAGGGCGAGTTTTGACGCGCGCTCTAGCTCGCCAACCTGCAAGAGATTCCTCGCCAGGTGCATGGTGAGCCAGGCGTGGTCGACAGGGTTGTAGTCGTCGTAATCGTTCAACGCCGATTCGAGGATATCGACAGCCTCCAGCGGACGGCTTTCTTCAAGCAGAGCGGCGGCGGCGCACGCGACCACGGCCGCCCGCAGCTCCGCTTTTACACCGTTACGGTCCAACCCGAGCAACCCGTCAAGCGATCCTCGCTCGACGTATTCCAGGAGCGCGGCGTACAACGCCCACCGCATATCACCGCTCGAAGCCGCAGCCGCGGGATCCAGCATCACTTGAATCTCTTGGTATCGATGATAGATCTCGGAAATCCGGACCGCGACGGTGAGCGCCAGCGCCTCTGCCGGCGATACCGTCTCAGGAGAAGCGTTACCGTGCGGAGCCACCAACCTCGGCGTCATAAGCGCGTAGCGCAGCTGCGAACCGGAGGGGATCTCACGGCCGGGCGACCAGGCGCTTCCCTCCCAGGTCTCGCCGTGCGGCGGACTCATGGCAATTTGCATCAACTCGTCGACATGCTCGGCGTCGACTGTCTGGCTTTTCGGGACGAAGATCTTGCGCCCCTTGCCGGTGCTGACGACTGCCCTTTTCTCAATGCGAGCCCAATAGGACACCTTTGAGTCCTTGTCGTAAAAAACGAGCACGTGAGGTACCCGGTGTCCGAGCCAGTATTCGAAGTGATCTTCCGTATCCGCGAACCACCAGCCGTCTTCGCCGTCGCTGACTTCGGGCTCCTCAAATTCCAGCGCCCAGTTCTTGACCTGGGCGCCGAGGAGGGCTCCGACATCGAATCTCCGTGCATCCCGAACCGCCAAGAACAGGTCCGTGCCCAGGTCATGCTCCGGATTCGGCACGGCTCCCCACCCAAGCTCTTCAAACTGCGCTTTGACGAAACTCTGACCAGAAGTTCCTTTGGCATTATTCTTCGGAGCCCTCATCGCACTCATACGCGATAACCTCGCTCGTCAGGCAAGAAGCGCGCGTCTCGTCCGCACATCGGAATGATAGCTCCAATCAACGGAATTTCCGCGTCCACACAACATATTATCCCATAGGTCGGTACCTCCGTCCATCTGGTTAACGCACTTCGTTCCCCTCTTCCTTCGCCCGGAGGAAAGCCCTTGCCAGCATCCTGTAATCCCGTTCCGGGGGGACCAAGGCGTGCACGGTTTGGCGGCGGCTTGCCTTGCCGTCCGGCTCTATGTCCAGCTCCGCGCCGATGCTTCCGATGTCACGGCGCAGCAACTCCCGGATCACGTCGAAGTTCGCCCTCCCAACACGGTCCGCGTACGACTTGTGGCGGTCGAAGATCAAGGCGTAGTGCCTCCCCGCTCGCTGCGACAGCGAAGGGTCCGCTTTGCGTGCTGCACGGATGCGTTCCAATGTTTGCTCGTCAGTAAGCTTCAGACTTGGGCCGTAGAAGAGGTGCAGGTCCCATTGGGCGGAGGAAGGCAGCATCGTAAAGAACTGCGGGATGATGTTCCAGCAGACGACGAGTAGGTCGCGGCGACCGAGCAGTTCGTCCGAACATACGCGTGCCCCCACGACCAACTAAGATTCTTCAGGTGCGACCTGAGCCCGAGCAATAAAAGTGGAGACTCGCTTGAGCATTTGAAGAGCAGGCGAGGAAACGAAATCGGAGTTAGAGAGAACATCGCGAAGCCAGGCAGCCTTGTCGGTTTGAGTCCTCTCTTGGTGAAGTCGCTCCAGTTCCCCCTGCTCCAAAATGAACACGCCAAGCGACTCAAGGTACTTCGTCACCTCATCGTACGAGGTGACCACGCCGCCCGATAGCATACTTTTACCTGCTCGCTTAAATACCTTCCATCCACTTTTTGGTGTTACGGCCTCGCGAACCAATGACGCATGGCTGGTTGAAAGCTCACGAGCTGTCGACCTACCAAACACCTCATCGATTTCAGCCTTTACTGGGACACGCTTAACCTTTTGCGTGCCAGCATTAACCGCCGTGAGGACGTTATTACGATGGCCCTCAATTTGCTTAGGATCACCGCCTGCGGCGAGAACGATTGCATCAAATTCCGAATCGTTTTGAAGCACGTCAATGTCGAATATCGCTACCGCTGGAACACGTGCAGCACGGAACGTTTTGATCGCTTTCGATATTCGGCTCTTGCCGCCAGCATGCGTAAAGTGCGCGCCTTGGACGTCTTGCAATTCATCGCCGGGCGACGACTCTACGACCGCCCTATAGTAAGTGCAATCTCCGTCAGCTTCGCAAACAACGACCGCCGTAGAGAACAGTCCATTTAGCATATCGTAGTACTTGATGAGCGGGTCGTCGAAGAGAACACGAACGTCGCCAGTCGAGACTTGGGCGACGTAATTCTTGTTTTCATGCCTTGTCAGACGAGCAATAGACACGTCGTCGGTATCAGCCACTATGGACGTGAGGCCGGAAAGTATGTCCTCACTATGCGTTGCAATAATGACCTGCGAACCCGCGGCTCGTTGTTCAGCAAGGAATTTGCCGAAAACACGAGCTTGAGGCGGATGCAGAAAGGCTTCCGGCTCGTCAATCAAAATCAGCGGCGCTTGGCCGGCGACAATCGACATCGCCATCCCCACGAGCGCGCGCATTCCGTCACCCTGCTCGTGCAGGAGCGGTAATGCGTTAATCTCCTGCTGATACTCCATTGAGACGGGCAATCCTCCGGGCGAAAGACGAGTCGATCCAGCATGCAAATGGATCATCGATCCCGAATAACGATTAACCGTCACGCCAGTCTTGAATGCCTTTTTCGAGAGCTCGTCTACACGACGTTCTAATTCTGGTTTTGCCCAAAGCTGCTGTAGCGGGTTCGACGGTTTGGCGTTGTATGAGTCATAACTGCTAGTGTCGGTCGTTAGCCCCAACCGGCCCTCTGCGTTCAAATACAATGTAAAGTATTGGCTCAACATCCCAAGTCCAGAATTACTACCCCATGAACTTGCTAGTTGTGACAAGGGCACAGCCGTGCCGTTCCCAAAGACAAATGCATTTTCCGTGAATACCCCGTGCATATACTGGCCAGGTGGCTGAATTCCAAGTTCTTCGGTCAGCTCAGCGGTGAAAGCATCAAAATCACCAGAAAAACTTGCCTCGTAGCTAGCGACAACCTTCGCACTTGTAGACTGCTCGTAGGGCTGGCGGCTAAGGTGCTGCACAAGCTCCCTTAATAAAGAACTTTTTCCTACATTGTTTGGGCCGACAATAGCGGTTATTCCGTCGGCTACATCGATTTGAGCACCAGACTTAAGCGTAATAGTCGATATTTTGATTGCTCTACTTGTCATGACGCCGTACCCCCTGTCTTATGTGTCTGATTATGTTCCCCGGCGATAGCCTCAGATATAGTCTAATTTACAACATAAACGGCACAAGCTCTAGAGGTGGGCAGAAACGCAGTGTCCAGAACTTCGACTTACCGACAGCAAGGCCCTAAGGATGCTAGAACCCTTCCAAGGGGTCGCAAAAAACCTACTTTGCAACAATGAAAAAGTCCGGCACGGGCGTACCGGTCGGACTGTGCGTACCTCTGTAATCAAGGATACGTATTCATAATATTGGTGCCCCTGGAGGGACTCGAACCCCCAACCGTTTCCTTAGGACGGAACTGCTCTTCCATTGAGCTACAGAGGCTGGCCCTCCCACTCTAGCGGCGGAACGGCTCCAGGAAGGCTCGGAGCTCGTCGACGAACAGGTCCGGCTGCTCGAACGGCGCGAAGTGCCCACCGCGGTCGAGCTCGTGGTGGTACACGAGGTTCGTGGTCCGCTCGAGCCACTCCCTCGGTGCCCGCACGAGGTCACCGGGGAAGATCGAGAACCCGGACGGCACCTCGACCCGACGAGCCATCTGGTCCGCCGGGATCGCCGCGTTCGCGTGGTACATCCGCATCGCGGAGCCGATCGTCGCGGTTGCCCAGTACTCGGTGAGCAGCGCCAGCACCTCGTCCCGCGTGTACACCGACCAGAGGTTCCCGTCGCAGTCGCTCCACGACCGGAGCTTCTCGACGATCCACGCCGCGAGGCCCGCCGGGGAGTCGTTCAGCCCGACGGCGGCGGTCTGCGGCTTCGTGCGGTGCATCATTGCGTAGGCACCCTCGGCGGTCCGCCACCGATCGGTCTCGGCGACAAACTCCTGCTCGGCGGTGGACAGCGTGGACGGGTCGAGCCCGGGCCACGCCAGGCCGCCGTCGATCCGGTGCACGGCGACGACCCGGTCGGGGTGGTCGAGCGCCAGGTACCGGGCGACGTGCGTGCCGATGTCGCCGCCGGACACCGCGAACCGCTCGTACCCGAGGTCGGTCATCAGCGTCGCCCACATGCCCGCGACCTCGCGCGCGTCGAGGACCCGGGGTGGCGCGTCCGAGAACCCGTAGCCGGGCATGTCCGGAATGACGACGTCGAACCCGGCGTCGACGAGCATCGGCAGCACCTTGCGGTACCGCCACCCGGAGTCCGGCCAGCCGTGCGCGAGCAGGACCGTCAGCGCGTCCGGGGCGTCGGCGCGAGCGTGCAGCACGTGGACCCCGATGCCGTCCACTTGCACTCGCTGCGAGGGCAGTGCGGCGAGCACGGCCCGGTGCGCGTCGAAGTCGAATCCGTCAGCCCAGTACTCGACCAGCGGCCGGAGCTCGTCGACGTCGACGCCCAGGGACCAGCCCGTGCCGGCGGGCGCGTCCGGCCAGCGTGTCGCACGGAGTCGCGCTCGGAGGTCCGCGATGGTGTCGTCGTCGATCCGCGGGGTGTCGGCCATGCGCCGACGCTACGGAGGACCGCCGACATCCGCCCGACGGGAACCGTGCGCAGCGCCCGTCCGCCTGCCATGCTCGACCGATGGGGACCAACCTTCGTGTCCGGCCTCGGGTCTGGATCGGCATCGTCGTCTGGCTCGGCTACGTGCTGCTCGTGTTCGCCGTGCAGCGCCTCGGCGGTGTGCCGTACACGGACTTCGGGAGGAGCGGGCACGACCTGTTCTTCGGCGCGGGGCTCTCGCTGATCGTCGCCACGGTCCTGCTCGCCGTCACCACGTCGCTGCTCGGCTGGTGGCGTCCCGCCCTGTTCGAAGCACATCGGAGCCGCCACCGGTGGCCGGTCGTCGTGCCGATCCTGATGGCCGTGCTCGTGGTCGTGAATCTCGCCGCCACCGACTGGGGCAGCTTCGACGGACCGTTCCTCGCCGCGTCGGTCGTGCTCCTGCTCGTCGGGTTCACCGAGGAGCTCACCACTCGCGGTCTGCTGCTCACCGCGCTCCGCAGTCGGCTGAACGAACCGCTGGTGTGGTTCCTCAGCTCGGCGTTGTTCGCAGCGATGCACTTCGTCAACTTCTTCGCCGGCCAGGACCTCGCTCCCACGCTGCAGCAGGTCGGCAGCACGTTCCTGGCGGGGACGGTCTTCTACATCCTGCGCCGGACGACCGGCACGCTGATCTGGGCGATGGTCCTGCACGCACTCTGGGACTTCTCGGTCTTCTCCGTGCAGCACGGCACGGCAACACCGCTCGCGGGTCTGGTCGGCATCCTCGACCTGCTCCTCGGCGTGGTCGCACTCGCCGTCGTGTGGACCACGTTCCGCAGCGTCGAGCGTCCCAGCGTGGCCTGAGCCGGACTGGAGGCGCGTGGCGAGCCCGCCACGCGCCTCCAGTCCGTCACTCAGCGCGTCGCGAGGGCGGCTCCACGGCGCGCGCGCCGTGTCCGGACCGTCTCCCGGAGGACGCTGATCGCGACGGCCACCGACAGGGCGATCAGGGCGAGCTCGATCATGCCGGTCGCAGGCGTGTCCGGGGCCTCGTCGGAACGCCCCGCGGTCTGGAGGAACAACGCAGCGTCGCTGAGTCCGTGCAGCAGCATCGGCACCGAGAGTCGCCCCGTCGCGCGGCGGGCAGCGTAGAACAGCGCCCCGTTCATGCTGAGGAACGCCACCTGGAACAGGATCGTCCCCAGTGGCAGGCCGGCGATCACCTCGCCCATGACGTGCGCGAGACCGAACAGCACCGACGACACGATGAGGACGACGAACTCCGAGTGGTGCGCCCGGAGCGCCGTGACGAGGATCCCACGGAAGAACAGTTCCTCACCGACCCCGACGCAGAGCGACCCGATCAGGACCACCACGATCACGCTCACGCGCACGCCTGACCACGGCACGGAGGCGAACAGGATCGTGGTGGCGATCAGCGACAGCACCGGTGCGGCCAGCCACCACCAGCGGCGTGGGCGCCCGATCGCGACGCTGGGCTCACGCCAGATGTCCTGCCACCACCCGGACCGCCGCGCGAACCACACGCCGGCGATGATCAGGATCGGGACGGGGACGAGCGTCCCGACGAGCCAGTCCGCGACCGGGTGGTGCTCCCCGTCGACGAGCGCGCTGAACAGGTTGCCGACGCCGGCGGCCATGAGCACGTAGACCACGATCGCGACGAGCGCGACCCAGAACCTCCGGGGTACCTCACGCCGCTCAGCGGTCGTCACGGAGTCGTTCGTCACGCAGCAGCTCCGGTGGAGGCGGATGGGCGCTCGACCCGACCCGTGATGAGGTGGCGGGCGAGGACCTCGCGGAGCGTCGCGAGCGGGTCGTCCGGGCCGATGCCGCGCCGTCCCCAGAATCCCCGCCAGCCAGCCGCTGCGCGGTGCTGCTCCGGTGTCGCGGCCATGACGTGTCCCCTCGTCGGTCGTGCGTGCACTGGACCCGAGCGTAGTGCGGACTGGAGGCACGTGGCGGGGCCGCCCCGCGCCTCCAGTCCGGCCCTGGTCGCGCCCACCGCGCACGGTGCGCTGCGCGCCAGCAAGGCCGCTACGCGGCCACGAGGTACTCGTCCCACTCGGACTGCGGGCGCTCGATGCCGCGCACCACCCACGAGGCGCCGTGCGGCGCCTTCGGCCGGAAGCGGAGCCGCCAGCCCATCTCCTGCGGGGTGCGGTCGCCCTTCGTGTTGTTGCACGCCAGGCAGCAGGCGACGAGGTTCTCCCACGAGTCCTCGCCCCCGCGCGATCGCGGCTGCACGTGGTCGATGGTCGTCGCGTGCCGGTCGCAGTAGGCGCACCGGTTCGCATCCCGACGGAGCACACCGCGCCGGGACACCGGGACGAGCCGCGAGTGCGGGATGCGGACGTACCGGGTGAGGATGATGACGGACGGACGGTCGTAGGTGGACGTCGAGCCCGTGACCGGGTGTTCGAGGTCTGCGGCGACGATGGCGGCCTTCTGGTTCATGACGAGCACGAGGGCCCGTCGGAACGAGATCACCGCGAGGGGCTCGTAACCGGCGTTGAGGACGAGAGTGCGCATGGTTTCCCTTCCGACGTGCCTGGACGGCTTCCAGGCGCTGCGGGTGCGTCGGACCGGGACTCCGCGCAGGTGACCGTCGCTCGCGTACACGTCCCCTGAACCACGAAGAGCACCACCCGGATGGGCAGTGCTCTCGTCATGCAGGGGCGTGCTCGTGCACGCAGGCGGTGGTCGACCATATGTCGACGTGCGCGCGCCGACCCATGGTGCGGGTCGTGCGGAACGCTGACATGGGGTCTCCCTGCTCGGGGCCGTTCGGACCGGTGCAGCGTCAGGGTACGTCAGAAACCGGCCCAGCACGAGGAGTGCTGGGCCGGTTCGCAGGGTGTTCAGCTGCGCGACGCTCGTCAGATGCCGAAGCGGACGATGTGGTAGTCGCTGGTCCAGATCGGACGGATCGACACGGAGCCACCGGGCTTCGGGGCGTCCATGATCATGCCGTTGCCCATGTAGAAGCCGTCGTGCGCCTCGTTGTTGAAGATGACGACGTCACCGGGCTGTGCCTCGGACTCGGGGATCGTGGTGCCGGCCTGGTCCTGCAGCGGCACCGAGTGCGCGAGGTTGATGCCGTACTGGGCGTACACGAACATGACGTAGCCGGAGCAGTCGAAGCCCGACGGGTCGGCGCCGCCGAAGACGTACGGGGTGCCGATGTACTGCTTGGCGGTCGCGACCACGGCCGGCAGCGAGAACGGGGTGTTCGCGGCGGAGGCGGTCGCGACGTAGTCGGATGCGCTCGGGCCGGTGTACGACGCGTACTGCGAAGCGGTCTGCGCACGCGCGGCCTGCGTCGCGGCGGCCTGCTTGGCGGCTGCGGCGGCCGCCTTCTTCGCGGCCTCGGCGTCGAGCGTGGACTGCGCGGTGGCGCCGTAGCCGTCGCGGCTGGTGCCGGCGAGGGCGACCGCGTCGGACACGGAGAAGTTCTGGGCCTCGGTCGTGCGGATCTGGCGCTGCGCGTTGGCGGCGTCCGAGCCGGTGGACTGCTGCGTCGCGGCGAACGCCGGGGCGACGGCCACGGTGCCGAACATGCCCGCGGCGACGGTCAGCACGACCGGCGCGAGGAAGCGGCGCTTGCGGGCGGAGGAGCTCGCCTTCGCCGTGGCGGCGGTGCGGGCGGCCTGCGCTGCACGACGGCCGCCGGGGAGCGGGGCGTCGCGGACCGGGGTCACACGGCGGGCGGGCTCCGCGGTGCGAGCAGCCCGGCGGGTGAGCGGGGCGTCGGTGGCGTTCACGGTGTTCGTCGGGTTCGCGGGCGTCTGGTCGTCCGCGGCGGAACCGGTCTGCGTCAAGGGATGTCTCCGGCGTCTCGTCATCACTGCCAGCGGGGGTGATCGCCGGCCGTGCAACCCCATCCGTTCGTCATCGTTTCCGATCGAGACAGGAGACGGGTTCGAGACGTCCTGTCACGGGTCCTGGGCCTCGTGGGTGGCCTGCGGACTCGACGAGTGTACGTGGGCGCCGTTACCTTGTCGAGATGAAAACGCCGGTTTGTAACGGAACGGTAAAGAATCCCTGATCAGAGCGGATAAAACCGTTCCGCCCCAGTTTCGGGGGCAGCGCGTCAGGAGCGCTCGATGTAGACGTGCTGCGCGACCTCGCTGGGCAGCTCGATGCCCGCGTCCTCGCCGTCGACACGGACGGCGACGTAGGCCCCTGCGCGCTGCACGCTCGCGAGCCGACCGGGCATCACGCCGGCCGACCGCAGCTGGTGGAGGAGCTCCGGTTCGAACTGCACGGGTTCGCCGAGGCGACGGATCACACCGGTCGCGACGGCGTCGGTGCCCTCGGTCGCGGCGACGATGTTCTGCACGCCCTCGAGGAACCCGGGAGCCGCGGGGCCGCCGATCTCGGCGAGACCGGGGATCGGGTTGCCGTAGGGCGATTCGGTCGGGTTGCCGAGCATCTCGAGCAGGCGGACCTCCACCTGCTCGCTCATCACGTGCTCCCAGCGGCATGCCTCGTCGTGGACGAACGCCCAGTCGAGCCCGATCACGTCAGACAGCAGACGTTCCGCGAGGCGGTGCTTGCGCATGACGTGGGTCGCGCGCGAGCGCCCTTCATCGGTGAGTTCGAGGTGCCGGTCGCCGGAGACGACGACGAGTCCGTCGCGCTCCATGCGGGCGATGGTCTGCGAAACCGTGGGACCCGAGTGCCCGAGACGCTCCGAGATGCGAGCGCGCAGCGGAACGATCGCCTCCTCCTCCAAGTCGAGGATGGTGCGAAGGTACATCTCCGTGGTGTCGACGAGATCGGTCACGGTCCGCCTCTCATGTCTGGGCCCAGCGCGCCCCACCCTACTTGTTCGCGGCGACATGCAATGACCAACACTTGCAAGGTGCAAGAAAGTCCCCCGTCACGTCCGTCCCGTCCAGCCGGTGCACGGTCACGGGCGTTGGGATACCGCTCGTTAGGATCGGTGCATGGCAGACATCGTCATCCCCGCCGAACTCCTCCCCACCGACGGCCGCTTCGGCTGCGGACCGTCCAAGATCCGTGGCGCGCAGCTCGAGTCCCTCGTGACCCGCGGGGCGACGATCCTCGGCACCTCCCACCGCCAGAAGCCCGTGAAGGACCTGGTCGGCAGCGTCCGCGCCGGGCTCGCCGACCTGTTCGATGTCCCCGAGGGCTACGAGGTCGTCCTCGGCAACGGCGGCTCGACCGCGTTCTGGGACGCCGCCGCCTTCGGCCTGATCGAGCGCCGGGCCGAGAACCTGTCCTTCGGCGAGTTCGGGTCCAAGTTCGCCAAGGCCGCCGGCGCCCCGTGGCTCGAGGCGCCGCACGTCGTCGAGGCACCCGGCGGCGCGCTCGCGTCGCTCGAACAGGTCGAAGGCGTGGACGTCTACGCCTATCCGCACAACGAGACCTCGACGGGCGTCATGGCACCGGTCGTCCGCGCCGCGGGAGACGCCGGCGCCCTCACCGTCGTCGACGCCACGAGCGCCGCCGGTGGTGCCGCGTTCGACGTCAGCGCCACCGACGTCTACTACTTCGCACCGCAGAAGAACTTCGCGTCGGACGGCGGCCTCTGGCTCGCACTGTTCTCCCCCGCCGCGATCGAGCGCGTCGAGCGGATCGCCGCGAGCGGCCGGTACATCCCGGAGTTCCTGTCGCTCAAGAACGCCGTCGACAACTCGCGCCTGAACCAGACGCTGAACACCCCGGCGCTCGCGACCCTGATCCTGCTCGACGACCAGGTCCGATGGATCAACGAGTCCGGCGGGATCGCGTGGGCGGACACCCGCACGAAGACCTCGTCGTCGACGCTGTACGACTGGGCCGAGTCGGTCGACTACGCGACGCCGTTCGTGACCGATGCCGCCGCCCGATCGCAGGTCGTCGCCACGATCGACCTCGACGACTCCATCGACGCGAAGGCCGTCGCCGCCACGCTCCGCCAGAACGGCATCGTCGACACCGAGCCGTACCGGAAGCTCGGGCGCAATCAGCTCCGCATCGCGACGTTCACGGCGATCGACCCGGATGACGTCGCGAAGCTCGTGCAGGCAATCGACTTCACGGTGAACGCGCTGCGCTGACCGAGCACCCACCACGCTGAACGGCCGCAGCCCCACGGGATCCGTGGGGCTGCGGCCGTCCTCGTCGTTGCGCGGGTCAGGAGCCGTGGCGCTCCGGGTCGACCTCGCCGGCGTCGAGCCGGTCCGTGTCGAGGTCCTCGTCGGGGTCGACCGGGCGGACTCGGCTCGCACGGCGGCGGGCACCACGGGACGGCGGGGGCACGTCGGCCTCGTCGTCATCGCCGTCATCGTCGGTGTCGTCGGTTTCGTCGTCGAGCTCGTCGACGTCCACGCCCTCGATGTCGTCGTCGTCCGACTCGTCGAGCTCGTCCTCGTCGGCGTCGAAGTCGTCATCGTCGTCGTCGGACTCGTCGTCGTCGGACTCGTCGTCGTCCGTGTCGTCGTAGTCGGCGTCGTCGGTGTCCTCGTCGTCGTCCTCGTCGCCGGAGTCGTCGTGCTCCTGCCCGGCGCGGTACTCGGCGAGCCGCTCGGACCACGGCACCCAGTCCGGCGCGACGAGGGACCCGTCGCCCGGCATGAGCTCGACCTCGAGCACGGTGGGCTCGTCGCCCTCGACCTGCGCGATGGAGACGGTCCACCGCCACCCGGGGTAGCCCGGCATGCGGTTCGCGAAGAGGACCGACAGGACGCCGTCCCCCTCGTCGACGGTTCCGGCGGGCGCGCCGACGGTCGATTCGGGGGTCACCTCGAGCAGGGCCTTCCGCGCGCGGGCGGTCAGGTCCTCCGAAGGGGCCGGGGCGGTGGGGGAGGTCTCGGTCATCACGCGTCCAACTGGTCAGCGACGTGCCGCAGGATCGCGGCGATACGGGTGCCGTTCTTCGGGTACCGGCCGTGCCGGAAGTC
>Ga0308167_1001151_pt1 | contig 33878 bp, 20 predicted proteins | sample PhyCR1_2_FD_202138 | JGI IMG/M metagenome (GOLD analysis project Ga0308167, IMG submission 202138) | Phyllosphere microbial communities from UC Gill Tract Community Farm, Albany, California, United States - DLSLRC.R1 | ecosystem: Host-associated > Plants > Phyllosphere > Unclassified | place... | reverse complement strand
AAAGTCCTCTCTGCTCAGCATGTTGATGTCCTTTCTGGTGTGAGAACCTCAAGGAAACAACATGTTGGGTGGAGCGGACAATACTAATGGTGAATTACCGTCTTATATCACTGGCGCTAACATGGGAGGCTTACCAAATCAGCGTTCGTCGTAGATTGCTGATGCAGAGCAGAACCGTTTATCATTGGCAGAGTCGGCGTGATGATAGAGCGATCACGCTACGCAATTCGGGAAATTGCAGAAACCCGGATCCGCTACGGCTGAGCCTGTTCACCATTTTGTGTAAACACCTTTTATTTCTGGTTTCTTCTCATTATCCTTGCGACTTGCACCATCTTTATAAAGCTTTTTATTTGCCAATTCTCTATGTTAATCTGGATCAGAAGTAATTTTCCAGGAAACACTGTACATCGCTTTTCCGTCACGGCCCACAGGTACCCAGATGCCGTTCCGGTAGGAAGATGCTTGTGGTTCAAGGCTTCCTCCAGTTTTCTCACCCAGAGCAAAGTCAAGTTTATCATTATTTACACGTATAGCTATCTCCTGAATCCATCTGTACGTACTCCAGTCCTTACCGTCTGTCTTACATGGATAGGGAAAATTCAGCTCTGTCCCGCCAACGCTTTTTACTGTAAAAACAACTGTTTTCCCGGCCAGCATTTCCCCCTGCTTTATATCCAATGCCGTCTGCTTTCCGTCGTTCAAAATCCACGGCCCCTCTAGGAACTTTATATTCCCCTCTCCACTGCGCATCATGGGGATCTGATACAGATGCTCCTGGATGATGCGGAGGTTCGTTTCCTTCAGTTCCTGCATCCTTTTGTCGTTTTCCGTCTTTTTGATATTTGCCTTTTCAATAGCTTCCGGAGTACGCTGGCGGGGCTGGTCTCCTTCTCCTCTGATTATTTTTTTCAGCTGCTGGTAGTTTTCTGTGTAATCGTTTAGATCTATTGGATAAAAAGCTTGGCTGTCAGCGTCCCACAGTACATTTCCTGAATTCAGGTCATCATGCATGATGTTTCGCTCGTAAAGTGTCAGTTCCATAGCTTCATAAAGATCCATGGCATCACTGGGTAATACATTGCCGGTGATTTTGTTTAGCACGGTACCAGGAACACGACGCATGCGTATGTAAAGTTCACCGCCTGGAGCATGATACAATTCAGCTGAACCTGTACCGTAATATCTCTCAAATGAGCGTGCTTCGTGCTTTGCTAATTTCAGGTTATGCTGGGTTCGGAGGTTGTTTCCTGTCACAGGTATCGATTTTATGACAAAGCGATTATCGGTTGCATCCACTGACACGGGACTGGACAAATCGTTCCCCATTTTCGCACCTAACTTCAGTTCTGTCACTGCAGCTAAAGGAACGATACCATCTTCTGTCAGCGAAATACGGGTAACAGAAGTAAGGGTTTTCTTCGGTGAAACGGCCACCGGGGGACGCACCTCAAAATTACCGGCCCAGCCCGGCACCTCCCCTTTTTCAACAAAATGATTTGCAAAATTAACACCACTGAATACACCATCCTCTGGCAGGTTATATTTATCCAGGAGGTTTTGCGCACTCTGCACACTTTGCCCCTGCAGGTTCGCTATGAGCCCCACGATGCTGACAGGCCTGGCGATGGAACCCTGCCCCCGACCGGACAGGCCTATACGACGGATAACATGTAACCGCTCCCCCAGACTTTCCGCTCGGAATTGATTATTATCGTACCTGAGTAGTAACCGGGTCTTACCGTCCCTGTCTACTATGCGAAAACGACCGGACTCCGGCCCCCCCAGACTTTTCAACCGGACATAGTTTGAACTTCCCACATGCAGGTACATGTTACCCAAAGAGTCCTCGAAATAGCCCCTGCCCATGCGCTGTAGTTGTCCGCCAGCAACATTATCCGCATACATTTCTGGTGTAATATTTCTCGCCAGATCCTCTGAGCAAGGTGATTTAGCACGATGTATCACGACCTCGCTGTTTTTAATAAGGGCCGGCACCTTGCCATTTTGCGCATCGCTACCACGGTAACGCCCGCTCCAGTCACCGTAAGTCTTTGCTATTTTTCGGCTCCCGGCGATCCCACCACTGAATAATGAGCCATACAACATGGTATTTAATATATTTGTCCCCAGCCCCGGTTCGCCATTTACATAACTGCTGTAAAGTGATGTTGGCAACGATGAAATGACATTTTCCATAACCTCCTTTCCCGCAACCTTAAGCAACCGGAAGGCCCCACGCCCCGCCCGGATCACCCTGAAACATGGAGAAACTCCCATTTCTATAAAACTGGAAATGACTTCCATCTTTACGGCATCCCAGTGACTATCTTTAAATTCTTTCGTTGTGATAATTCCGTCGTCAAGCGCAATGATATGGTGGCGCGCCAGAGTGCTCTTAAGCCTGGTGACTGAGTCACTGAGTCTATGCCGTGTGGCATCTATCTCAACAACTGCGCCATCCAGATAAACCTTATTGTCCGGATCAATCAGATGCACGAACTGGATGACTTTGTTTCCATATCGATCGAACCCAACCACGTTTTGATGCTGTTTCGTAGACAGATGCTGAGTAAACCACGCCTTAAATTGCTCGTCATTTATTAATGCACTCGGGGCGTGTTGCAGACGCGGTGCCTTCCATTCACTATCCTTTACTAACCAGAATGGATTTTTTGCGTCCTGAGAAGAAATAAACAACTTGTCGCCATTCGCCAGATCAAAAGCCAACACCCCGTAAAGGGGGTCCCCATCTGCGGTGATGATCTGTGCCATTGCTGAATTCCCTGAGGCATATTCAGTCAATGCGCTGCGATCCAGAGCCGAGAGCCCCGGCAGCTCTTCACTGGCCCGTATTGCCAACCCAGTCAGTTTGCTTGACTCAGATTGAGTAAATGCTCTGGAAAACGCCGGACCATCAAAAACGTCACTAACTTTTTTTTGATAATGTGAAGGAACTTCATCTCTTAGCTTCAGCAAGTTATCGCCTATACTTTTCGGTATTGGGGTGCCGTCCTTGTCATAAATAGCTTTAAGGTCGAAGACTTCAATGGGCTGAAGGGGAATTAATTTAACCAAAAGATTTCTCGGATTCCACAGCGTTCTACTTTCCTCCTGAGCTTTAAACTTCTCTTCCATTTTTCCCGTAGCCAGCTCTTTCGGGGTCATTTTTACCTCAAGCTCCCGGGACAGTATCATCCCCGGGGCTCTGAAAACGCCAATCTTTGCAGTGATAGTTGAATTACTGCTTAGCAGAGTGTTATTCAGAATGGCTGCGATCGAATCATTAATAAATTGTTCTGGTTTTAATTTGATCAATCCTTCAACCACGACCTTCTGCTCCTCCAGAAGTTCTTTCAGTGCGCTCTGCTCATGAGTGGAAAGTTCTCCCACCCCTTCAACCAAGGTGAGCGAAGGCTGTTTTGTTTGGGTAAAATATTCCGCCCCGTCCGTTATCCCGGTTGTTCTCACTTCAGAGCCTGACGACGTCAGGCTCTTTTCCTCCGGGGCTTCCCGTTTTTGAACTATGGTCTCTGCAAGCCGTGGGTTATCCGGCGCTGATTTAGCCGTGCTGGCAGTCAATATGAATTCACCATTTGCAGGAGATGGATGAGTCCGAGAACTGGCGTATTTTTTAACAACGGTCATCCTCATTGAGTCCGTGTGTGTTATCGCGACTGCGTTCGGAACAAAGGGAGATCTGATCTTCGACCGTTGGTCAGCCAGCCAGGTGAGCAACGGCTCATGAGTGGGTCTGTCTGCTGAGTCGGCGGGTATATGACCAGAGCCAGCACGGTCTCCGGCAGAGGGGGATGCAGAGCCTGCAGGCTGAATGTTATTGAGAAGCAGCAGAAGATGCATGGCTTTAGAAACGGCATTCCTGCGAGCATTATGCGGCAGTCCCTGTAATTTGTTCATTTGTTCCGGGTTGTGCATAACCCGCAGGAGATGCGCCCCGAAATGGTGTATTTCATCCGTGGTGGCAGGGGGGCCTGAGTTTATCCGCTGAGAGTGCGGATCCGTACGCCCGTTTTTTTTATAATAATTTTGCTGATGGGCACCAACTGAAGCCCGGTGCTGTACAGTTGATACTGGCATAATGCATTTCCTTTAATTAGATCCGTCTCAATTATGGCGGGTAAGTGTAGTAGGGGAGTTTGGAATGGGCAACTAACCATGCTGTGCAGAGCCAGCACACGCGGGGGCGGACCGGTAGTGACCAAAGTATCAAAACGGGCATGAAAATGGCGAATAGCGGCCAATGATCGTGATGCTGACAAACGCAGTGGTTACCGATTGTCAAAACGTAGAAATGCGCGGTTAAGATATGCTTTCTGGCTTGCCGGCCCAGTCGCCGTAAGAACGAGGGAAAACAGCTTCCGGTACAAATATGAACGTTATATTCCGGAAAATGGAGATAAGCCAGGTCGGAAAAGAAAACCATGACGGCTGTGGCAACAAAGGTCACCAGAGTGGTGCGTACAATTGTAAAGCATCTTTCTGAAGCAAAAGGAAATGAGCAGTATCAGATATAAAAATAAACCATCGCCTTCTTATTCGATGGCAGGAGCCCTGCGCGCAAAAAATAGTTGACTAAGACGGTAGCCCGTTGTCCGTTTTCAGTCGTCAGGGCTGCGGGCGACTGAGCGCGATGCTGTTCAGCATTTCCGCCACTTTTGACAAAGACGGATTATTCGTGGGTGTACAACTCAATTACCGTCAGCAGACGCAGTCGGCGACCATCAAACAGCGAGTCCGCCATTTTTCCGCTTAGCAGCATACCACTACGCTATAAACATAATGTCTGTGGGAATAAAAAGCGTTGCATCACATTTAAATAAATCCATGGGGTCTTAATATGGCTTTATTAATCAATTTTACGTAATATCAACCTGCTGAGGAATGTTAACGTTTTATCGATGGTTTTATTCTATTGGTGTGAATTTCTGGATAATGAGTATGTGTTTTATGTTTTATTGGTAGTAAGGTGAGTTAATATTTTAGGAGGCTGACTTATTGCTTTCTATAATATAAGTCGGTAAAGTTCAAGCTGAATAAATATGGATATAATAACATGTGTTTCAAAAGCATAGGAAAGGGATGATGCCATTAACCCCATATCTACAGTCCGAGGATGTCCGTAAGCATGAAAAAAAGAAAGCACCTGACAAGCAGTGAGATAGATAAATTGCTGGAAGCAAGTCTCAATACCACTTATGGAATAAGAAATTACTGCTTAATTTACCTTGCGTTTACTCATGGGTTAAGGGTAAGTGAACTGTGTTATTTAAGACTGTCAGACCTGGACTTAAAACAAAAAACAATTTGTATTTACCGATTGAAAAACGGTTTTTCAACCGTGCAACCTTTAAGAGAAAAAGAAATAGAAATGTTGGAGCGGTGGTTAATTTTAAGAAAAAGTTTTCCAGGAGAAGACAGTGACTGGCTATTTCTTTCGATGAAAGGAACGAAGTTATCAAGGAAAAGAATTTATAGTCTTATCTCGTCGCTCGGCGAACAAGCCAGCATCTCCATCAAGGTTCACCCTCATATGCTCAGGCATTCTTGCGGTTTTGCTTTAGCAGACCAGGGGATTGATACCCGGCTTATACAAGACTATTTAGGCCATCGAAACATTCAACACACCGTCACCTATACCGCCAGTAATTCCGCGCGCTTTCTTAAGTTATGGAAATAATAGCCTTTATTTTCAATCACTAAGGTGATTTGGCGCGAGACGTTTTGATACAAAATGTCTCTCATACAACCTGCAGGCGCAAAAACATGCCATTGCGACCACTAAACAGACGGTTACACCCGAGCCCCATACCGCCATAAAATTAAATCTAGCAGATAAATCTCAAAGTGTTCAATAAACGTTCTCTAAACAAATCGGGAATAATTTCATGGATGAGATTACTTCATTTAAATCAACCAGTTGCTGTAATTTTAAATGCACGAGACATTTTGTATCAAAATGTCTCGTGCGGTAGCCATGTCTTTACCAACTGCACGGGTAACTGAACCATCCATTGCGCACCAAACAAGGGCGCTACATGCGTATTTTTGGGTCCGGTATCTGGAACAAAAAACATGTCATGACGGTAATACTTAAATGCGGCATAGCTTGTCTTGTTTTTCTGAGCATTCTGTTTTTTATCGCAGGAGCAGGGGGCGTTTTGTATCTTGTTTTTTCCCAGGGCGTGGAGTCTTTCATTAGCCGGGCTTTTCTTACTTCTATTTCCCCCGTGCTGGATAAATTGGGCTGCATTTCTTGAACTGCACATCATCAGAAACGCACCGAGGTTGCCTTTTATCGCTGTTGTTTGGATCGTAGCGTACCCAAAATCACATTCACACTAATTTAAGACACCGTTAATTCGCGCCTGCTCTTGGGCCAACCGATAAATCCTTCTCCTGAGTCGGAGACCATTTCGCTATTTTTTTGCCATTTTATCACATCCGATAAAAAGGAGACGTTGTGAAAGCTAACACATTTTTTGACGGTCCGCGGCACAGCGTCAGAAGAAAAGCATGGTTGTGCATGATAGGGTTCTGCCTCGTATTTTGGCTCGTCATATTTTGTCTCGTTGGGTATGTCTTGTCCATTTAGTTGTATTGATCCCCCAGGAGGGAACCGCAATATTCCTCCCCCACATGATGAATAAGAAGAGGATGGCATGGAGCTAAAGCGGCAGCGGCGCGTTGCTATTATCGGGGATTCACCTATTGGCATTCTTGGACTAAACGTCGTGCTTGATGATATGGGGATCTGTATTCAGGCGGTTAAAAACCGAGCCGAGGCGATCCCCGAATGTGTGTCTGAGCAGTGTGATGCGATCTTGATCGACATGTATCTTGCCAGCGAAGCGCTGATTTTCCGAGAAGTGAAGAAATTAAATGCCAAATATGGCTGCCGGTTTGTCATATTTTGTGATGGAACCTGGACGAGTGGTGGCGGTATTACCTTTATTAAGCGCTCTGTACGACTTGATGTCATGAAAACCTCCCTGCATCGGGGGATCAGCTGCGGACAGGGGGAGCGTCTAAAAGGGCTGGGTTACCAGGCACCGCTTCGACTGAATATCAGCGTGGCGGAAGTTTTTGTTTTGGGGGAATGGATTAATGGGCGGACGGTAACGGAAATAGCAAAGTTATCGAATCGCAGCGTAAAAACCATCAGTTCCCATAAGCGAAATGCCATGAAAAAACTCATGGTCAAGAATGACAGTGAGCTGTATCGGAAATTAAAAAAGGACTTTGTGTGAGGCCGGTAATGGCTTACCCCCGCCGGACGCTCTATTTCTGATGTGGCGACAGAGGCTGGGCTGGATCGGAATACGGGACCGGGCGGGGGTTAAGCCGGGGAGAATTTGATGGACAGCAACGCTCGCAAGGCAGTGAGAGGCGGGTAGCGACAGTGAACCGCTGCGCGAGCATGCGCGGCACGTGAAGATGCAAAGGAGCAAAAAATGTCAGTTGAAGCACAAACAATAGGCAGTACCTATCCGATCCCGACCTACCGGTTCGTGGTCTCGGTAGGCAAAGAGCAAATGAGTTTCAGCAGCGTGTCGGGGCTCGACCAGTCGGTACAGCTGGTGAAATACCAGGATGGAACGGGAAACTTGTTCCAGATGCCCGGTCAGAGAGAGCCGTTAACCATCACGCTCAAACGTGGTGTCATGCCCAAACAAAGTCAGTTGTATGAATGGCTCAATGCGATTTCGTTCAACCGGGTGGACAAGAAGGACCTGTCGATCAGCTTGACCAACGAGACGGGGTCGGAGTTGTTGGTGACGTGGAGTGTGATGAATGCGTTCCCAACAAAATGGACCGGACCCAGCCTTGACGCGACCAGCAATGAAGTGGCGTTTGAGGAACTCACCTTGGCGGCGGATCGATTGACGCTGAAATTTCACTGACAGTGTGTGAGGAGCCAGGGGACTGGCTCCGTAAATCTGAGCGGGAGAGCATAGCATGGCGGATTATAAGGTACCTGGGGTATATGTCGAAGAGCCATTCGGGCTGTCCTTGTCGATCCAGACAGGGCAGACCGCGGTTCCGGTGTTTGCGTTTGATGCGGCCAACAAATTTGCCAAAGCCATCAACGCGTCGAGTGTCACGGCGTTCTCATCGTGGTTGGCGGTGAGTGCGCTGCGACAGAAAGCGTGGGACGACGCGTATAAAATCGAGAAAGCCACTGACGCTGAGAAAAAGCAGGCCGTGGACAAGAAAGTGAAGGCGGATTTTGATGATGATTTGCTGTACCAGTCGCTGAAGCTGTATTTCCTCAATGGCGGCGGCCATTGCTACATTGCCCCGGTGGACAAACTGGAGGCGCTGGTGCCGGCGTTGGACGATGCGACGTTGTTGGTTCAGGCGGGCGCGAAATTGGATAACTTCAAGGCCCAAGTCGCGCTCTTGTGCGGCGTGGGCAAGACGATGTTTGCTCTGTTCGACAGTTCGCAAAATACTCAGTTGACGAATGCGACGGAGGTTGAAACCGAGCAGAACCTTTACGATTCAACACATTACGCAGCGGTGTATTACCCCTGGTTGACCGTGGCGGATACGTCAACGGTCGTTCCGCCGAGCGGCGCCGTTGCCGGTGTGTATGCCCGGGTAGACCGGCAGCGCGGCGTTTGGAAGGCGCCGGCGAATGTGGAAATCATCGGTGCGACCCCCAAGTTCAAGGTGTCGGACGAGGTGGACGGTGCCTGTAACGTGCCGGCATCGGGGAAGGCCATCAACGTCATTCGGGCGTTTCGCGGGACCGGGCCGTTGATTTGGGGAGCGCGTACGCTGGCTAGCCACACGGGCGCCTGGCGATATGTGCCGGTTCGTCGGCTGTTTAACGCGGCGGAGCGGGACATTCGTGCGGCGATGAGCATGGCGCTGTTCGAACCCAACAGTGCGCCGACGTGGGAGCGGGTGCGTGGCGCCGTGGAGAGCTATGTACACGGCCTGTGGCAACAGGGCGCACTGCTGGGTGATACCCCGGCACAGGCCTATTTCGTGCAGATTGGCGCAGGGGTAACGATGACTCAGGATGACATCAACAATGGACGAATGATTGTGAAAGTCGGGCTGGCTGCGGTGCGACCGGCAGAGTTCATTGTGCTGCAATTGACACAGGATGTTGTGCCTGCCTGATAGGCGGAACGGGCGGCACCGAACGGTGCCGTGACGTATGACCAACGAGAGGATGAGTCATGAGTGAAGCGTATACAGTGCCGGGCGTGTATGTGACGGAAAACAACGGGGCGTCGCTGAGTATCCAACATGGCGAGACGGCGGTACCGGTATTTGTGGGTTTTTTTAATGCCAAAAAGAGGCCGGAGAAGTCGGCGCCATTGGCGTGCGTGCGTATCGAAAGTTGGCTGGATTTTACCCAACAGTTTGGCCCATCGGATCGTATCAAGTTCGAACTTAAAAACCTCACATTATCATCGGGACTGGCAAAGGATAACGTTATTTCCCAGGGGCATGCGACGTCCTATGCGGGCTCACACTGCATTCGACTGTATTTCGAGAACGGGGGCGGGCCATGTTACATACTCAACCTTGAGCGAGAGGCCGTTGATCCACAGACCCGACAGATAGCACCGGCCATTGAATTGTGTCCCGACATTACGCTGTTGTGCTGGTGTGAGTTTGTGGACCAGGCGATGGACCAGTCTATTTACACCGCGTTAGGCACACTGCTGGCTGCGACGCCGACGTCCGGGGGGAATCCTGGGCGGTTTATGCTGACGGATGCCTGGCCGACAGGCGCATCTGATTCCCCCTCGCAGTGGGAGTTTAAGGCCCCGACGGTGGCAGAGAAAACGCAGGTAGCGAGTTATTTTCCGGCGTTGCTGACGGCGCATACGCGTGATTACAGCGAGTATTTGAACGAAAAACATCGGCATTGGATCTCGTGCAATCTTTCAGAGGCACAACTTAAGCTGTTGAAGGAGCTCGGCGTCAAGCCAGAACACGGCCAGACCACCGTCACGCTGTCTCAACTCATTGAGCACAAAGGTAAGATCTCTACAGTAGCTTCCGGCGGGGCTGAACTTGCAAGCATCATTGATGCTGTCAACACACACTTGCCTGCGACGATAGCGGCGCTGCAGGAAAAGGCTGATCCGGTGCTCTTGAGAGCCAGCGTGGCGATGGCCGGTATCTATGCCCGCGTGGATCGCGAACGTGGAGTGTGGAAGGCCCCGGCCAACGTCGGGATAGCGGGGGTTACAGCACTGCTTGCCGAAGGGTTCTCCGCTGCAGGCCAAAAATGGGATCCACCTGTTCCTGTGCGGATCGACGATGCGCTGAATGCCAAACTGATCGAGACCGACATCAATGCGATCCGGGCGTTTCGCGGGCAAGGCATTGTGGTGTGGGGAGCCCGGACCATGACACCGTCCGGACAGACCGACTGGCGGTATGTTTCGGTACGCCGTTTGTTCAATACCCTCGAGCGCGATGCGCGCGCGACGTTGCGAACGGTGGTGTTTGAACCTAACAGCCCCGTGATTTGGGAGCAGGTGCGCGGTGCGTTGGATAACTACCTGAATGCGCTATGGCGCCAAGGGGCGCTGCAAGGCGATACGGCGGCGCAGGCGTATTACGTGCAGATTGGGCTGGGGACGACGATGAGCAAGGAGGATATCGACAGCGGCCGAATGATTGTGAAGATTGGCGTGGCGGCGGTACGCCCGGCAGAGTTCATTGTGCTGCAACTGACTCAGGACGTGAGCGCCGGCTGAAAAAGGTGGGCGTGAATGCGGAGGTCGAGTAATGAGCGATGATGTAATGGGACAATGGACGGGGCCTGGCGTGAGGCTGACAGATACGGTGATGGCCGACGGGGGATTGAATGACAGTCTGCCGAGTGCCCTACCGGTGTTTATCGGCTGGTGCGCGTTCCCTGAGGCGAAGAATGGAGTGGTGGAGGACGCGGGTGTCCATTGGGTGAAAATGGCCACGTGGGACCAACAACCGTGGCCTTTCCCTGATGAAAATGAGACGTGTTTGCAGGATACGGTACGCCACTATTTCGATAATGGGGGGGGGCCGTGTTTTATCCTCATGGGGACGGCGCCACCGCCGATACTCGCTGTGACGGACCTCATTACCTGGTGGGAGACATTCAGTGGCAAAGCAAGCTCGCTGTTGTTAAGAGAGCCGTCCATCACCTTGGTGGCGGTGCCCCAACTGGTTGCGCTCACTGAACGGGTGCAACCAGTTGGTGCGGTGGCGCCAATCGCAGAGACATTCAACACCGTGTGGCAAATATTGCTACGCACCTGCATCAGCCGCCCTGATCTGTTTTTTGTACTGGATGCGCCAAGGGATCCGGCGGTCGCCACATCCTGTATCGAGGCGCTTCGCCAAACGAATGTTCTGGGGGATATGGCGTCTCGCGCGGCGCTCTACGGCCCACATCTGGTCACGGATTATCGGATGGCCTCCGGGAAGGGGGCCGTGGTGCCGCCCTGCGGTGCGGTGTTGGGCGTTTATGGACTCTCGGACGTGACAGACGGGGTGTGGAAGGCACCGGCCAATGAGGCATTACAGCATGTTGTGCAACCAGAATATCGGGAGACGCTGACCCATGGCTGGTTTGCCGCAGAGAAGGCCTCGATCAACCTGATCCGCAGTTTTTCCGGCCGCGGTACCCGCGTCTGGGGATGCCGAACCTTGTCCGATGATCCGTCCTTTCGTTATGTGCAGGTCCGTCGCGCGGTGACGTGGATCGAGGTGAATTTGAAACAGATTTGCCGCTTTGCGATGTTCGAGCCGAATAACGAGATCACCTGGTTTCAGGTGCGTGGGTTGTGTTGCGCCTGGCTGCGGCGGGTGTGGTTGGATGGGGGGCTGGCCGGGGCAGATGAGGCGTCCGCGTACTCGGTGCGGGTGGGGCTGAATGAAAGCATGACGATGGCTGACATTGAGGCCGGACGTCTGATCATTCAGGTGGGGGTGTCGGTACTGCACGCCGCGGAGTTCATCGACGTGAAGCTGGAGCTGATCGTGGGTGATGCGCAGGGAAGTGGTGTGTCATTGCAGAGGAGTGAATGAGCATGAAAACACCATGGATGAGTGCACCGAGCTTGTCGCACCGGTTTCTGGCGACATTTTTTATCAAGGGGATCCCCAGCCCGATGGACGTGCGATTTGCCCGTGTTTCGGGGTTGGGGCGTGAACTGCAGGTTACCCAATTACGGGAGGGGGGCGATAACCTGGGGCCGATAAACCTGGCACAACAGGTGACGCATGGCACGTTGGTGCTTGAGCGCGGTCTGGCAACCCTGACGCCGGTCACGGCGTTATTCGAGCGGGCGTTGGGCCAATTTGCAAGTACCTACCTGAATGTGGTGATCCTCCTGTTGGACAGCCATTCTCGGCCACTGTGCAGTTGGACGATAACGGATGCGCTTCCCGTCAAGTGGAGCACCGGCGATCTGGATGCGACAGGAAACACGGTGCTGATCGAGACGCTGGAACTGGCGTATCACGAACTGCACTGGATGGGGAGGATCGTATGACACTTGAGATCCGGGAGCTGGTTATCGAAGCGCGTGTGGTCGATGACACACCCTTGGGCGGTCAACGCGCTGTGAGCGCGGGGGTGACCGAGGACGATCTGGCGCGCTGGGTTGAGCAGGTGACCCGGCGAGTACTGGAAGCGTTGCATGAAGAACGGGAGCGACAGTGATGGGATTATTGGAACGCGGATTGGCGAAGCTGACGTTGGAAGCCTATCAGGGCGACAACCAGGAGAAAAAGGTCGGGGCATTTACGGCGATGTACAACCCCGAATCGGTCAATCTGGATTATACGGCGAGGTATGAAACGGCAGCCGGCATGAATCAGCACCATGATGTGAGCTGGTTCCAACAGGTTTTGCCGCCGACGCTGAGTCTGATGCTGATCTTGGATGCACGAGGGCCGCAGAGAGGGCAACCGGTGGATCAGCAGTTGAGCCATTTGCGTGCGCTGTGCTTCACGGTCGGTGAGCGGGGGGAGCCCCCTTATCTGCGGGTAAGCTGGGGCTCCATGAGTTGGCATGGACATGGCTATTTTTCAGGGCGACTGATTAATTTGGCCATTGCTTACACCTTATTCGACCGAGACGCCAAACCGTTGCGAGCCACGGCGACGTTGACACTGCGAGCCCAGACGAGCGATGAAATGGCGAGGCTCAAGGCGACGCGAGCGCCGACGAAGCAGGTGTTGCAGATGCCGGACAAAACATCGTTACCCCAACTGCTGGCGCAGTCCACGGCAGCCTCCGGCAGTGCTGCGTATTTGGCAACGGCCTATGCGAATGATGCGGATAACCTGAGTGGCTGGAGCCCCGGCCAGATGCTGATCACACATTAATAAACGCGCATCGTGCGCCTGCGCAGATAGTGCATATGTTGAGGAAAATCAGATGAGCAGTGGACTATTCAAAGACCGGATCTCGCAAGCCTCCCCCCTACTCTCATCAGGAGCATCGATACCCTCGGATGCAGGAGCGGCAGCCCGAGGTCCGCTTGACGTCCCATCACGTAGCTGGACGGACAAAATAGACGGTGCGACCACGCGGAAAGGCGGTAACGTGCTCCCTGCTGAGGGCCTGTCGGGGGGAGATATGCCCCAGACTCCCGTGCAGGTCGAGGTGCGGATTGGCGGCCATCTCATGGCGATGAAGATGGCGTTCGTGGAACAGCTACAGACGCGGCATGCGGTCAATGAACTCCCGTCGGCGACCCTGGTGTTGAGTATTCCACAGGCGTCGCAAGAGGATGATAAAGCGCTGGAGCCCGTGATGAGTCTGTGTCAGGTCGGACAGTCTGCGACGCTGACGATGGGGCCGTTGAGGGTGTTTGATGGTGTGATCGGTGCGGTGAAGGTAAGCGTAGACTCTCGCGGGCGCAGGGTAAAAGTCTTATTGAAGAATCAATTGCAGCGGTTAAAGGCTACGCCGCACAGCCGCATCTGGAAGCCACAGCCGGATGCGACACTGCTGCGCGAAGTCTTGCGTGAGCATCAGGTGTCCGTGAGCAGTATGGTGTTGCCCGCGACCGAGGATGTGCAGCGGTTTCAGTGGAACTGTTCGGACTGGCACTTCCTGCGAGCGGTGTTGGGGGTGCACGGCGCTTGGCTGTGGCCGCACGCGGACGGCAGCGTCAAGGTACAACCGCCTCGGTTGGGGGGGAAAACACACCGGGTATCGGCGAAGCATGGGGGGCGCGGGAGTATCCCGCTTGATGTGGCATGGGAGTATTCGGGCTTGAGCCAACCCCGTCAACTGACGACCCAAAGTTGGGACCTGAGCAAGCAGGCTGTTGTGCAAAAGACGGCAAAATCCCCGGTGTTGGGCCATGGAGGGCTGGCACCGACATCCGTGAAAGCGTTGGGTGCTGAGGGCGGGGGGGTATTGACGGGACAGTGGACCGATATGTCGCAACAGGCGGAGGCTGACGGTTGGCTTGCGGCGCTACAGGCGCAAGCGGTCAGAGTCCGTTTGACACTCCCAGGAGGCGAGGCCTATCAGGTGGGCGACACGGTGGCGTTGGAGGGATTTGGTTCTCACCTGGATGGGCAGGGGATAGTGACGCTGGTTGAACATCGTTGCGATGTGAATGAGCGTGTCGGTAAGACGGTTATTGGGGTGGGCCTGGACGAGGCTGCAGCATCGGCACCGTTGTTGTCGATGCCGTTGGGCCCGGTGATTGGGCAGGTGATGCCGTATCAGGTCGATCCGAAAGGGAAAGCGTGGAATCGACTGCCGGTGAAAGTGCCGATTTTGGGGCAGGAAATCATTTGGGCCCGGATGGGGCATGTGTATGCCAGTAAAGACAGCGGTGTGACGTTTTATCCTGAAGCGGGTGATGAGGTGGTGTTGGCGTTTTTCGGTGACGCGCCGGTGATTATGGCGTCGTTACATAATCCTAAACGGACGGCGGCGATTGAGCCTGACGCGAAGAATGCGAAAAAAGGCATGGTCCTGCGTCATAACGGCCAGCGCGTGGAGCTGAGTTTCGATCGTGACATGTCGGCGGCCGTCTGGGCGCTGGGGACGGATAAAACGCCGGAGCAACAGGTTGTGATTGACAAAGCGAAAGGGGTCACGGTGACGAGTCTGGAGGGAGACATGGCGATTGAGGTGAAAGCCGGGGGAGCTACCGTGACGACGAAAAAGAACATGACGTTGACGACGGATGAACACCTGGCGCTTGTCGGTAAGAAAGGACTGACGGCAACCAGTGACAATAATGTGGAGCTGGGTGCACAGAAGAGCCTGATAGGGAAGGGCAATACCGAGGTACAGATGGCCAGTGCCGAGGGGAAACTGACGTTGACGCCTGAAAAAGCGGATTTGTCGGCAGGGCAGACGCACGTGAAGGGCAATATGAGCGTCAACATTGAGGGGACAGGGTCGGTAACAGTGACGGGCGCGGAAGTCGATGTGAAGGGTAACACCAGGGTTGCCGTCACTGGGAACGCGGTCGTTGTCAAGGCGGACACGGAAATCGAAGTACAAGCGCGTCATGTCAAGGTGGCGGGAGAGAAGACGGATGTGGGCGGGATGGGGCTTACCCAGATAAGCGGAGGCACGATCAATTTGGGGTGAACTGACAATGGATGAGTGGCGCGGAGCGAAACAATGAACAATCAGCAGAATGAATTGACACGGTTGTACGGTATGGGGTGGGGCTTTCCATTGCGTTTTGCACTGCCGCCTTCGTCATTGGGGAAGGAAGACCATCCGCCCAGCACGGTGAAGATGTCGGCAGGGGCTGCTAACGTGGCCCAGAGTTTGGCGCTTTTGTTTCAGACCCAGCCAGGTGAACGGATCATGCGGCCTGCGTATGGCTGCGACATGCAGTCGGCGATGTTCTCAACGCTGTCTGAGGGCACGTTGACGGCCTTGCACAGTCGTATTGTAGAGAGCGTGGCGCGGCATGAACCCCGGGCGGAAGAGGTGGTTATCGAGATGCTGGAAGACACGAAACAACGAGGAATGTTACGCATCGCGGTGAGATACCGTTTGGCGGGGGTGGCGCAACGCGTGACAGGACAAGTGAACGTGCTGGAGGAGTTGGAAGGAGGTACGGCATGGGCGATCTCATAGTCGTCACGGGCGATAGGGTGACATTCGAGCCGACATTTGGCAACCGGACATTGCTGTTTATCCCGCCGGTGGTGCTGACAGGCACGGGACGATTCATGATGAACGGTAAACCGGGATGCCTGATCAGTGACTTGACGAAGGTGGTGGTTCCGGGCGTGATCTATAACGCGGGGAATTTTACGGCGCCCGGTATAGGAATAATCCAAGTGGTGATGGCAGGCGCAGATCAAATCGCCCACAAAGTGTTGAGCGGGATGTCGGTGCTGATCAAGGGAAGCGAATGCCAGGCGACATTTACTCCCAGTTTGGGGGCCATAGACCCGAGTACGGGCATGCAGGATCCGACGGTGGGTGTGCCCACGCCCGGCAAGGGGCAGCTCATGGTGATGCAGGTCAAGGTGACGGCGAACTGACGACGTGGCAGAGGAACAACAATGACCGATAACACAAAAAAAACGGCAGGGATGACGGCGATACATCACAGGTCCGCATTCTTGTTGGATGACCGTTCGATTCAGGCACACCTGGATGACTTTCGGCAGTACTGTCAGCGTTTGCCGTTTGTCGTAGATACACTGAGCCCCGGGGCAACATCGCCCAACTGGGCACAGGTGCTGCTGGGGAGAGAGGCCGGTGAGTGGGAGCCCGGTTTGCCGAATCCTTCCTTGTCCCAGACGAGTGAAGTGGCCTGGGCACGCGAGCGCGAGCGATTAGCGCAGTTGTACGACGCGCCGGAATTGGCCGACGGACAGATGCCGCCGGAACAGGCTTTTCTGCTGAGTCTGCTGGGCATGCTGGAGACACCTCGCGCGCTCCTGAACCAGTTGCCGGCACAGCATCGTTCTCTGTACTACCAGAAAATGCTGAAGCTTGGGGCGCGGATGGCGCAAGCGGATCGGGTGACGGTGCACTTTACGTTGGCCGATGGCGCGCGCGAGCACGTGTTGCCGACGGGATTGTTGCTGGATGCGGGGCAGGATAGTGCGGGCAATGCGCTGCGGTATGCGTTGACACAGCCACTGACTGCCAATACAGCACGCATCACGGATCTGCGGTGGGTGGTCCGCGATCTGTGCGTACCGGGGGGGCAACGGGCGCGAACTGTACTGGACGAGACCGCCGGGCTCGGGTGGCCGAAGGCAGGGGTGCGGTTGTTCGGTGCGTCACCGTCCAAAGCCGGAGAGGCGGCCCGGGTGGATGCGGACCGGATCGTTGAGCGTGGGCGAATTGTTGAGTCGCCGGTATTGGCCGTGGCGGGCGGCACGCGCACCTGGACGGTGACATTGGAGAGCGCACTGTCTGGCAAGGGAAAGGGGGCATTGCGTGCTGCCGTGAGCATGGACGATGTGTGGGTCTCTGTGCCATGCATACTGGATGGTGGCGGGAAAGTATTGACGGTGACGCTTTCGGCCGACGGCGGTGTGCCGACGGCGGTCAAGGCGCTGGACGGTTTGGTGTCGACCGCCCCGTTGTTACGGTTAACGAGCGTAACGGGCCAGTTTGTGCCGAAAGTCAAGACGCTTGGGGTCGTGGTAGCCGAGGCCACTGACGTGACGTGTGTCCGTGATGACGGCACCCTGTTGTCGGGGGGCGGGTTACCCTTTGGTGAAACCGCGGACGTGGGCAAGGGCATAAACCTGGTATCGCCGGCGTGGTGGCGACTGGGGGATAAATTGACGCAGGTGACGCTCACCCCAAGCTGGAGCGGGCTGCCAACGGTGTCATTTCCCGTGTGGTATGGGCCTGATAAAGCCCAAACGCAGGCCGACTGGTTGTTGTTGGATCCGGCGCTCAATGTCACGACGGATAACATGAAGGGCCGTTCACCACTGCACCTGGCTGAGCTGGGCGGCGCAACGCTTGCGGGGCGCGTGACCAATGGCGCGGACATTGCCAGGCAAATCCATGTCGATGCAGGGTATCCGAGTGTTTCCAGCAAGACGTTGGCAAGCAATGACTATTTCAAGGTAAAGGCCGCACCGCACCGGCAAGGGAAGCAACCCGGCGAACATAGTGTTGATTTGTCATTGTTTGGCGGCAGTGCTGCGCCTGAGGGGCAATCACTGAGTATTACACTGAATAATGTGCCGGCGGCTGCGCCTGCCGCGCCGCTGCCGGACGTTAAGGCCCCGGCCCAGTGGCCGTGGTGTGTACGATTGAGCCTGTCAACGTCGTTTTTGCATAACGAATACGCGGCTCATGAACGCGCCGCGCTGCAGACGGTAATGTTTTTGACCGAGCAAAAGACCGTACACCAGGTGCCGGTAATGGTTGTGGCAGATAAGAATAGCGACGAAAAAGTTCATAAAATGGTCACAGTCAACAACCCGAATGACAAAGGGAAGACAATGCTGATGCCTGCCATGCGAGATGAAACGGTGTCCATCGTCACACCGGTGGCCGTCACGGTGCCGAAGGCGAAGTGGAACCCGCCCTATGTGCCGCAATGGTCGGGAGTCCGGATTGACTACCAGGCGGTCGACACTCAGGTGGTGCAACGTGTCATCATGCCGTTTGGGTATGCGCCGCATGATGCATCGCCAACCTTGCTGGAAGACGCCGAAGCGGAAATGTACCTCGGCCTTGAGGGAATCGAAGCGGAGCAATTGTTGACGTTGCATTGGCAACTGAAAAGTCCGTGCGCCTTGCAGCTGGAATGGCACTACCTGGCTGCCGGAGAGCGCTGGTCGCGGCTGCCGGTGAGCGACGGCACTGACGGTGGACACAGGAGCGGTATTTTGTCGATTGATTGGCCGGGGGATGTGAGCCAGACATCGACCAGTTTACCGACAGGGCGTCTGTGGTTACGGGGACGCGTTAAACAGTTGCCTGAGCGTGACGCGACGTTGGTTGCGTTGCCGACGACGCCTTGGTTAACGGGGATGGTGACCAATGCCGCTCAGGCGGTGTTAGTGGCGCCACAGGCGGTGCAGGCGACGCATTTTGACACCGGCTTGCCTGCCGGGCGGATCACGCAGGTGCTGGACGCACCGGAAACCGTGCAGTCGGTTGCCCAGCCGTGGGTATCGACAGGCGGTCGGGCGGCAGAGACACAGGCGGTGTTTGAGGCCCGCGTGGCGCGGCGTTTGCGACATCGCGAACGCGGCTTGAACAATATCGATCTGATGATGCTGTTGCAAGAGCGGTATGACGGTATTCGTGAACTGGCGGTATTGCCGTCTTCCCCTGGCCCGAATAGGGCACTTCAGCAAACGATTGTGGTGATGCCGGATCCTGCGTTAAGCGACAGTGATGATGTGTGCCGGCCGGGATTGAGTAGCCAACATCTGGCGGCAATGGCGAAGGCATTGCAGCCCGCCACCTCGCCGTGGTTGGTGCTTAAATGCGTCAATCCCCACTATATCTCGGTCCGTGTCAGTTGGGACGTGACGTACGTGCCTGGCCTGAGTCATTCCATGGGGTATGCGCGGGTAAAAGCTGCGCTGGAAGGCGCTTTCATGTCTTGGTGCCTGACACCGGAAGGCGGTGACGAACGCGTCATCGGACGTCCGGTGACCCACAGTGCCGTACGGGATGTGCTGCGTCGTGTCCCCGAGGTGGCGGCGGTCAGCAACGTCTACCTCAATGGTCATATCAAGGAGGAACTGACGATGAACGCGGATCAGGTCGCGGTGTTGACGTGCATTCCATTGGAATATACCGGCCTGGCACTGGCCTGGCAGGACGCTAAAAAACAGCGGTTTGGCGAGCTCATTCTGGAAGGGGGCGCGGAGGCAGTGGTGCGGGTGACGGTACCCCAATCGGTGTTGGGATTGGGAGATGAGCCCATTGCGACGTCCGTGGATAAGGTTTATCTGGTTGATCTGGAAACGGGGTTACCCTTGCCGACGACGCAGAAAACGGGGGCCAGCCTGTGGGTCACGAAAGTGAATGCCCTGTCAGGACCGCAAAAGGAAGGAAAGGCCAAATATGCAGAGCCCTACGGCAATGAACCCGTCTCGACTCTACTGAACAGCCTGCATTTCAAGGTAAATACGGCGGCCGAAACGTGTGGGGTGTTCCGTGTGGCGGTGGCTATGGCGTTGACGAAGCCCGACGTGATCTTACAGTCGTCGGTGGTCGGGGAATGTCTCCTGCTGCGTCTGCAATCGTCGATGACGTAAGCCCGAACGGGCTGACGATGAGGCGCAGGTCTGATAAACAAGCACAAGCGTGTCCTGCGGTGAGCCGGCGAGACACGCGCAAGACCGGCGTGAGAGCCGGAGGATGAAAAGGAGAATGAAAAACCATGGCTGATATCTCCAAAGTGGTACCGACGACCGTAACGCCGGTGAGCGAGGCAGTGCAGGAACAGATCCATTTCGACACGCTATGGGCAAGCGTGGAAGGCGCGCTGGCGCTTTACGCGGGGCAACGCTGGAGCGCGCGCGGTGACGACGATCCGGGGGTGACGCTGTTGCAGGCGCTTGCCTATGGTGTATCGGATGTCAGCTATCGTCACACCTTGCCCCTGACGGATTTGCTGACGGAGGCAACGCCAGGGAATGAGCCGCGTGATCCGAACATTCATCTGGATCATAAGGAGAGTCTTTTTGCACCGGAGTTTGGGCCGGAATGGGCACTGACAAGCAGCCCTGTCACATTGGACGATTATCGCAGGGCGATCCTGGATTTGGTTCAGGTATCAGTGAAAGACGGTAAGTCGTTGGTACAGTTTTGCTTCCGCGACGTGCAGATTGCGAAATGTTCGGATGCCCAGAGTTATGGGTACGCGTACGATCCTAATGAGTACACGTTCCATTTTACCCCAGAAACTGTACCGGTTACCCAAAAAACTGTATCGGTTACCCAAAAAACTGTATTGGCTCCCCCCTCTTCTTATAAGGTCGCGGGGCAATACCGGTTGTGGGTCACTCTGACCCCCGGCGTGGACAAGACGTTGGCGGAGACAGCGTTACGTGATTTTCTGAAAAATCATCGCAACCTGTGTGAGTGGGAGATCGTCTCACCGGTTTTTGTGCCGGTGACCCTCCTTACGCCGCACATGCAACTGATCCTGGAGGATGATCTTTTGCTTGACGGGGAAGCGATGGGTCGGGCTATCGCCCAGGCGATATGGGCGATTAATCAGGCCTTGCTGCCCGCCCCGGTGCGTAAAAACGCGAGTGAGCGATTAGCGCAGGGGGAGCGGGCGGAACAGATTTATGTTGGTCCCCGACTCTCGCATGGCTGGATTGCGTCTCTGCCCCCCGCGCGGGGCGTGAACCCGCAAGAGGAGCTTGCGGCTGGCAATGTGCCGTTACAGACACTGTCAGCGGCTGTGGTGGGGGTGGTTTCAGGGATCCGTGCGGTCGAATGGGGGCCTGGACAGGGAGACATCTCCATTGGCGCGGATCATCAAACGCAACTTTGGGTCGATGCGCAGGGGCAGTTGCCTGTAGAAGTAAAAAAAGAAAAGACTCAACCTGAACGTCTGAAGGATATCCCTACCCATATTCAACTCTACAGACACGGACAACCGGTGCTGTGGAACGAGTTGAAGCACACCGACATTTTGGATGAATATCGTCGGTTGTGTGACATGACTTGTCGGGCCGAAGAGGATCGTTGGCATCCTTTGCCTTATGGCCGTCACCGTTATCCGGGTTTTTATCGCACCGTTGGTGCGAGTTTGCCGCCCGTTTATGGTTTACAGCAGGCGCCAGAGGCGTTTGCTGGCGATAATGATGCCGGACATTTGTTGCAATTTTTACGGCCATTTGAACAGCTGTTGGCCAACAGTGCGGATCAACTGAAAAAATTGCCGAAACTGTTGGCGTTCGATGGACGGGATCCTGCGGCGACCTTGTGGGGGGCCGCAGAGTGGCCGAAAAAAGGCGAGGATGCGCTGGCATTTGCTCAAACTCACCAGGTTTTTTCTGACGGGACGTTGACGTCGTTAAAGGCGCTACTGTCGACACAGTCGAAGGATCATGAAAAAGAGTTGGCCATTCTGGATTATCTGTTGGGGTACTTTGGTGAACGACGCGCATCGCGGGCGCTGAATGCGGCAAACCCGGAGACATTTCTTCATGTACAACAGGGGGCGCTTCGTCAGGTGACGCGACTGGCCTATGAGCGCGCATCAATCAGTATCAGTAAGGTTTCCGCACTGCAACGCAAGATTGCGGCCCGGCTTGGGGTGGGGGCAGAGCTGTTCGACGAAAATCTGCAAAAGAGCGGGGTTACTGACTTGCCTGTGGTGGACGACGGAAATAAGCACGATACGTCGGATCTTTTTCCGAGCAAATCGTTGCCGTTCTACGTGATAGAGCATCAAGAGTTGTTACCCGCGCTGCCCACCCATGCCGTGGCGCCAGTCGACTGGTCAACGGCCCCCCTGATTGTCGGTTCGACAGTTTCCGAGGATGGGAAAACGTTGACGTTGACGTTGACATTGAAAGACGCAAAAGCAAAGGGATTGCAGTCAGGCATGCTGATTGAATTGCGCGGGGAACATCATTCCCCGCAGGTAAATACCGCGGGTAAGGCTCCGCTGGAGCCGTTGGCAGCCATCGTGATCCATTCTGTGGATGGCAATAAAGTTTCCATCCAATTGGATCAGCATGCGCGGCTGAGTCGCAGTATACCGCTCTTGAAAAACACGGCGTATATCTGGCGGTGGCGCGTGGCCCAATCCTGGCTGAAACGCGTCGTCTATGAGGTGAGTTTGCATCAGGGAGGGAGCAAAGAGAAGGAGAAGTTCAGCAATGATAAAAGGACAGTCGTCCTGAATGTCGGCCCGTCCTTTCCGGCCGAACTAACGCCGTCTACACGCTTTGCACTGCGGCCAAGCGGGCGCTGGCTGACCTGGCCCACTAAAACGGATCTTGTCGGCAGCAAAATCAAAATAGACTCATGGCCGGATATTGTCGTTCAGGTCGACTCGGTGGACGCGGCTCAGGGAACGGTGACGGTAACGTGGTTGTACGAAGTTTCTAAGGGTATCTCGGATGCGGAGGGAAGCCAGCCGAAAGTGAATCCTGTCAACCTGAATAAGGAAATAGTTAGTGGAGAAAATCCGAAGTGGAATAAATATTTAAATAACCCCCAATTGCCGTATGCCTGGGCAGTTCCTTACAAGGAGGAGTGTTTTTCGTTCACCCTGAGCCTCGTGTTAAATCGCCAGTGGTTGCAGGGCAGTCAAACGCCGAGTGAACTGAACCGGTGGATAATGCAAATTGCCCGCGAGGAGATGCCGAGCCACCTGAATTTGCAACTGCACTGGCTGGATGAGGGCGACTTCAACAGCTTTGCGAAGAAATATCTGCTGTGGCAGAAGGGGGGGCGGCCTGTCGGCGACCAATCGTACGAACTGCTGCGCCTGCTGGGGATTGGCGATCGTCCTGTCGATGAGCGAGGGGGAATTGGCTTTGCACGGATAGTCAAGAATACAGAAAGTGAGACCATTGAAGGCAAAGCTCAAGGTATTAAAAATGGCAAGGAGCATGACAAAGCGCTTCAGCAGACGTCGGTTGTCTATGTCCGCTCTTCTACATGGGATAAAGAAGAGGTTCCCCCTCCTGCAAAGCCAAAATGATGCCCGGAATGTCACAGGTCGGCTCTGGCCCGCGGGTTTGCCGGGGACGGAGTCAAAAGGGGGCGAATGGCGATGGCGCGGCAATGTTCAGACACGGCCATGCTGGAGGGGACAAGGGGCTGTCCCCTTCTTTTTACACATTGATGTGAGCGCGACCGCGAGGAGGGAGCATGACAACAGTCACGATGGGACGACTACGGTTACGATTGCATGCACAGGAACAGCATGCGGAGCTGTTGCAGAATCGGTGTAGCTCCTGGTTTCGTAGCCACCTTGAGCGCGAGTTGAGCACGCTGTTAACGGACTACGCGAGCATGGATATTGCCCCGAAGACCATTGACCGCTTGACGCTCAGCGTCGGTGATATTCCCCTGTCCCAGTTTGAGTCGCAAATGAGTGAACGCGTTATGACACTGTTAAAACAACGGTTGCTGACACTGCCGGCTTATCCACGACTCGGCGCGGAGGGACACGTACCCGGCGCGGAGGGACATGTACTCGGCGCGAAGGGACACGCACTCGCCGGGCCAGCCCAGAGGGAAACCAAAAGGGACACGACAAGCGGTTCAACAAGGGAAACGGCGGCGTCAACGTCGCCGGCAATGTTCGCACAGCTGTTGCGCTACCTGGATACCGGCGTGGGGGTTGATGCGCGCTTATGGTTGTCGCGCGAAGCACGGGATGCCTGGCTGCGAGAGGTTCTTGAAGGGGCATTACCCACATCGACACTCGGTGAAGCCGGGAAAAACCTCCCCCCGCGTGTCGCGCTGGCATTAAGGATGCTGCAACCGCGTGCCCGACAGCGACTTGTAACTACCTGGTCGGAACAGGTTCGGGTCCTTCTTGCTACCTGGCTGATTGCGCCGAATCGTTTGCCGGACATGGCGCCGTCCGACGCGTCGTGGATGTTACCGCTTGCGGCCCTGATTGCGCTGCAACGCCATCCTGTCACGTCGGACTACGTGGAGGCGCTGCCGGTGGTCTCTGTCCCGAATGCTGCATTGTCCGCATTGTGGCTTGACGCAAGCGATGAGCGCGACGCTGTCTCGTCAATGGCCAACGAAGCGGTATCAAAGGTACCGGGAGAAACAGAGCGAGGCCATTCAGGTTTGAGGACGTTCAACACCTGGATAGCGGCGCTGCTTCATGCGCCGTTGCCGGTATCGTTACACGCACCTTTATTAGGCTGGTTGTGCGATCCGGCGCACGCCAGATTGCTGACTGCACGTCTGGCCGCGCTGTCTGCGTCAGTGCGTCAGCAACTGCGTACGACACTGGGGGGAGGGGCGCCACTGCGACAGAACCGCTCCCCGCACGTTATTGAGGCGACCAGTCCCGGTATCGCCGCTCCCGGTATTGATGTGCAGACTGCAGGGCGACAGGAGACGACGGCTTTTGAGGCGGATACCCCCTGGGTCGTGGCGAATGCGGGTCTGGTGCTGCTTTGGCCCTTGCTGCCGCGGCTGTTCAGTACTTTTGGGTGGCTTGCCGATGGCCGCTTTGTTGACGAACAGGCGCGTTGGCAGGCCGTGGGTTGTCTGGACTGGCTGGCATGGGGGGATCCGGAACTGGCGGAATGGCGCACGCCGTGTGCGCGGTTATTGTGCGGTCTCGCCTGGGAAACCCCGTTTGTGGCCTGTCCCCCTTCGGTCTTGCGCCAGGCAGAGCTGGATCTCTGGCTGGGGCAGGCGCTGGCCTCTGTGCCGCTACTTGATCGCTGCAGCATCAGTGACTTGCGAATTTTCTTCCTGCAACGGGCAGGAACACTTGTGGATGCGCCAATGAGGCTGACTATCGAGCCGGAAGCCCTGGATGTGTTGTTGTGTAAGCTGCCGTGGCCACTGACCAATGTGATGCTGCCGTGGTTATCGATCCCGATTAGTGTGGACTGGAACTCATGAAAATTGATTTGACCGAATTATCCGCCCCCGCATCCTTCTCGTTACAGCCAGACCTCCCCGGCAGCACCGGGTCGACTCCATCGGTACCGGATGCGCTGGTCAGCCTGGGGCCGTGGCTGGAATATGTGGATCTTGCCGTGCAAGGGCTGCTGCTCTGGCAGCAACAAAATGAAGACGATCGCCTGAACATGGCGGAGATGCTCCTGTCGCAGGACGCGTTGGAGAGCGCCCGCATACAGCAATCCGGGATGCCAGCCTGGAGCCGTCACCCCGTGTTGGTGCCGTGGTTGGACGGATTACAGGTACCTCCGGTGGAGGGGCGGCTTGCCGAGATTGTCGAACGTTTTGGTTTGACGCTGTTCGAGACACAGGTGCTGATACTGGGGATATTACAGTGGTTTGATGCGCGCTATGCCCTTTTGACTGCCTATCTGCAAAGTGAAGAAAAGGGCAAATGGCCCGGGATCGATTTGGTGCTGACGTTGTTCAGCACCAACCTGGCGGAAAGGATGGCGAACCGGTTGGCGCTGAGTTCGCGAAGCGGGGGGTTGTTTCGTGGGGAACTGGTTTCGGTGGTCGATCATAATGGGCGCGATTCAGACGAGAGTGATGCGGTGTATTTGCGCCCGGATCCCATCGTGTTCCATTTTTTGAACGGCGAACCTGCGGACACATGGCGGGGCGGGTTAGGGGCGGCGGCACGCTGGCATGTCCCGGCGCAAGGGGCGTCGCTGCGCGAGGGGGGGTGGGCACCGTACGCGGATCAGCTCGCACATGCCTGTTTTGCCCCACACACGAGGACGGAGCCTGCACGGTTGATCTTGTTACAGGGCGGACAAGGGCGTACGACGCTGTTGGGGCAACTGGCGAGCGAGGCGGGACGGCCGATGCTGGAGCTGGATCTGAGCTTGTTACCCTCGGATGAACCGGTGGCATGGCGGCTGTTGCGTGCCGCGTTGCGAAGGGTTCGATTGTATGCCGGGATCATCCTGTTACGTGGTTGGTCCGAGGGGGTCGAGAACTGTCGTGCGTTACTGGGCGCGCTTGAGCCTTATCTGCTCGAACATGCACAACCGGTTGTCTGTCTTGTTTCACCAGAAGAGGCGGGCAATGTGTGGCCAGGCATGTCACGACTGAGTATTGTTTTGCCTCCGCGGGCCATGGAGGATGATCAGGCGCTCTTGCAGACGGGGCTGTCTTCTGATGTGGAAACGCATGACTGGGACTGGACGCGGTTGCTCCGGCGTACGCGGATTGACCCTGATGGTTTGAAACAGACGTTATCGGAGGCGCACGGGTATCGACGCCTGCGAGCACCCGATACCCCCTTGTCGGAGGGCGACGTGCAACAGGCGTTGCGGATCCGGGGACAACAACAATTCGGTGCATTGGCGCAACGCATACATCCCCGACGGACGTTTGACGATTTGATTGTCAGCGACAGTCTGACAAGGAATCTGCAGGAGATCCTGACGGCCATTCGGCAAAGGGAAGACGTGCTTGCACGCGGATTTTCTCGCAAGGTGGGATACGGTCTGGGAATTAGTGCCTTGTTCTACGGCCCGTCGGGTACCGGTAAAACCATGGCCGCAGAAGTCCTGGCGGGCGAACTGGGACTGGATCTGATCCGGATTGACCTGTCGACGGTGGTGAACAAGTACGTCGGTGAAACGGAGAAAAACCTGGCGAAGATCTTCGATTTGGCTGTAGCCGACACGGGGGTGTTGCTGTTCGATGAAGCGGATGCCCTGTTCGGCAAGCGCAGTGAGGTCAAGGAAGCGCATGATCGGCACGCGAACATTCAGGTGTCCTACCTGTTACAACGGCTTGAACAGTACCCCGGATTAGTCGTGTTGACGACCAATAACCGCGGTCATCTGGATGAGGCGTTTACGCGACGGTTGACCTTCATGACGCGTTTCGATGCGCCAAGCGTTGCTTTGCGTGAACGCATGTGGCGCACGATTTGGCCGTCGCAGATCGGTGTGAGCGATGACGTGAACTGGGCGCAATGGGCTGCCGCAACCGATTTGACGGGGGCTGGCATTCGCAACGTCGCGTTGTTGGCGAGCTGGCTGGCGGCGGAGGAGCAACGTGTTGTGATGCAAGAAGACATTGAACGTGCCGTCCGTCTCGAGTTGGACAAAACAGGGAGACTGATGTTGCCCTTGTCCAGCGCCCCCCGTAAGGGCTGATGCAACAACACGATAAATACAGTCTGACCGCTGGGCGGTCAGAACGATGAGGAGGACGATGATGGCTTCGCAAAATCCATTGAAAGAAAGTGACGGCACGTTGATTAGATTGAGTGAGACAATCCGTGACTCGCTTCAAAACTATTTGCCAGAAGAATTCAGCGACGCCGTTGCGAACAGAATTCGATTTGGCATGTTTGACAAGGATAATCCGCCAGATTATCCCACGGTTTATGTCTTTCTGTACGACGTTCAAGAAGAGTTGGAGCTGCGCCACGGTCAGCCGCGCCATTATAAAATGCCCGGCGAGACGTTGGCACCGCGCTACGTCCATGTTCGCTGCTGTTATCTGCTGACGTATTGGGAACCAGAATACGAAGAACCGGAGTACGCGGTGAAAAGCCAACAGAACTTGGTAAATAACATGGCGCTCAATGCGCTATTGAACCTGAAACTGGATCTGCCGTCAGCGTTTGTTCGGGTCATTGCTCCGTCGGAGCACTTATCAAGTCTGGGGAGCTTTTGGCAATCAGTGGGGGATAAGCCACGCCTGTGTCTGACCTTCACGGTAACGGTTCCGATCGCACTCGACAACGAGGGCGAGGAGAAGGTGCCGCGTGTTGTGAGCACCGAGCTGAAAGAGGCGACGGCATCGTGGGAACGCGAGGATTTGGCGCTGACGTTTAAACGGGAATTGCTCACGTCGGTATTGAGCGAATGGAATAATACAAAAGACAAAAAATCGGAGGCGGACTGGCGTGCCGCGCGTACCAAACTGGCACGCCTGCAGGTGTCCTGCGACTACATGGACAAGGAGAGTGAGCGAAAGGTGCCGGAGATCTGTGTGGCGGGCGTGCTGGATGCGCCATTGCATACGGTTGTCATACAAACGATAAAGACCCTCGCGGTGAAGGAGAAATGGAAAAAAGGCGCCACGGTCAATTATGACGCGGTGTATGAGGTGCCCACCAAGGAGGCGCTGTAAGCATCAGATCCTCCCGTCATATGACTGTACGGGGGCGGAACAAGACAACGATATAACGTCCGGGAGATGAAAATGGCTCAAAATAAAAAAGTGGATTCAGGATATTTGAGATCGGAATTCGGTGCCTGGCAGGTACCGAGTGAGGAGCATTTTAACCAACTGATCGACGTGGCTGCAATTTCGTTTAAACCGGGCGCGGGCTTAACCGGCGGCGATCCGTCACCGGTTAAGGGCGTGGTTGACGCCGTGAATACGGTGGCGCTGAGCGTCAAGGCCGGCAGAGGCATGCAGGTATCGGCGTCAGGCATTGGGCTCCTGATGGCCAACAATGGCGGACTGGAACTGTCTCAGGATAACACATTAAGGGTAAAGACAGTGTCGGGGGGAACCGTTGACGGTAGAGATGGCCTCGCAGTCTGTGCTGCGCCTCCACTGAAGGTCGGGAGCGATGTTTCAATCGATATTGATGAGACACGGGGGCTCCAGCATAGCCACTCGGCATTGGGGTTGCATGTCGATAATCAGACGCTGGAAGTGAACAACGACAACCGTCCGCAAGTGAAGTACCGGGAATGCGGGGGGTTAAAAATTGATGCGCAGGGTGCCCTTGTGCTGGATCTCGACATTATTTTAGGTCGGGTTAGCATACGTGTGAAACAGGGGAAAGTGAGCCTCTATATTCCCAAAAATAAAGATAAAGAAGGCCCGAATAAGAAGGTCATGTTTTTTATTAATAAGACCTATTGTGGTGAAATATATGATTCTGACGGCCATATCGGTTATATAATGAGGAAGAACGAGACGGCGGATGAGCACTATTGGATTGCTAGCCTTTACGAATGGGTGAAAACCGACGATCTCATTGAGGTGAGGTTCGAGAATACCCTGCTTGCCAGTCATACGGTGAGCGCCAACGAAAGTGCGCCTGCTAATTTGCCACACATCACGGAGTTGAAGATAAAGGGAACCCCTACAGTCGGAAGCTCGCTGACGATGGAATACACATTCCAACCCGGTGATAAGGCTGCGAAGGATATTTCTTATAGAAGGTGGGAGTGGTATTACAGCCAAACTGATTCATGGTGGAAGGATAACGACTGGGTGACTAAGGACGCTCCTTTTGTCATCCCTTCAGACAAGGTAAATCATCAGATACGTGTATTGCTGACTGCGATAAGCGAGGACGACAATAAAATAAAAGTTGTGGGGCCGACATTCTGCAGTAAGAGCTTCATAATAAAAGAAAAATAGACAGCAGGATAAGCCGCTTGTATTACGTGTTTGACCTAAAGACGTCGACATTATTGGTGGGCGTGGTTTTATTTTAGGATGTTATAAACAGTGTTGGCGGTTAGGCATTGTCGGATTTTTTACTTGCAAAAAAGCGTATTGACCGTTCGGTCGACGTATATGCTGCCCTTTTTATGTGATTAAATTCCCCAGCGAAAGAGCGCCTGGATCCTCTGTGTATAAATCGAAGGGGCTGCGACATACGTCTCAGGTAAAGCGATTGATATCAAGGGGAGTGAACCCGTTTATTTTTTGATGGCATAACTTTCCCGTAGAAAAAATGAGGAAGGGAATACTTCTACCATTTATAACAAAGCAATCTTCTTTTTGCCCTTGAGGGGAACGTGCCGTTGATGGGGAGGCTGCCCTGTGCTTAGACGCGCTGTACAGAAGCGAGTGCGGGCAGCGTCCTTATGGATAAGAACACGTCGCGGACAAGAAAAACAGCTCACAAAAATAACATTAATAGGGTGTTTATCCTGAATATGGCTATTCCCCGGTGGCGTGTATAAAAAACGCGGCGTAATACGTTACGTCAGGGTGAATATTCATGGTGAGGTGACAGAGTATCGTTCGGGTAATGTTATTGGATGGGGGCTCTTAACTGTCAATATGTGTTTTTCTTTTTTAACTCCCCGTTTGGGGAGTGATTTCTCTGTGGAAACACAGGTGATTATCAAGTGATTTTAAAATGGAGGTTTTTCTTTTGAGTATAGGGAGGAGTGATTTTTATTGCTGATTTTTCGTCTTATTGATTTTTCACTGGTTGTCCTTAAGGGCGGCTGTTTGCAATGTCTGTTGTTAAGTCATTCTGCGACTTAACGCCAGAGTTTGTATTTATATTATATCGAGATTGTTTTATGGAAAATAAAACTGCTTCCTCTGGGTTGAGGGCCGGGCGGTTATCTCCCGTCATGGCGTACTTATCCTGGATAAATATAGGTATCCAGTTTGCGTTGCCGATATCGCTGGCTTTTACGCCAGCCATTGCGGCCCGTGCTGACAAGCCGGCATTTTTGGCGGCGAGTGGGGAGGTGTCTGCGCTGGCGACACGGCCTTATATCCTGGGGCCTGGCGAGACGGTGGCTTCGGTCGCAAAGCGTTACAACATGACGCCCGATGCGCTGCGCAAGCTCAATCAGTTCCGGACTTTCGCGAACGGGTTCGATCGGCTGAAGTCCGGTGATGAGCTGGATGTGCCAACGGCACCGTTGCCGCCCGTGGTCTGGGAGGGGAAAGCGAAGGGCGCCACCCGTCCGACGCAAGACGATGCCCTGGCACACCGGACGGCAGGGCTGGCCTCGCGTGCCGGCGGCTTTTTGTCCAATAACCCGAACGGTGATGCGGCAGCGTCCATGGCGCGGGGGATGGCGACCGGTGCAGCGGGCGGCGAGGTGCAAAACTGGCTGAGCCAGTTTGGTACCGCGCGCGTGCAGCTGGATGCGGATGAACACTTTTCGCTCAAGAACTCCCAGCTTGATTTGCTGGTTCCCTTGCACGAGAAAAAGGACCGGCTGGTGTTCACGCAGGGCAGCGTGCATCGCACCGATGAGCGCACCCAGACCAACCTGGGCGTGGGATACCGTCACTTCAACGACGGGTGGATGCTGGGTGGGAACACCTTTATCGACCATGACCTGTCTCGCTCGCACACCCGTATGGGGGTGGGGGTGGAGTATTGGCGTGATTACCTGAAGCTGGGGGCCAACAGCTATCTGCGCCTGTCTAACTGGAAGGACTCGCCGGATGTGACGGACTATGAGGAGCGGCCGGCCAATGGCTGGGACGTCCGGGCACAGGCCTGGTTGCCGGCCCTGCCGCAGTTGGGCGGCAAGCTGACCTATGAGCAGTATTACGGCAACGAAGTGGGGCTGTTCGGCAAGGACAATCGCCAGAGCAATCCGCATGCCATCACGGCAGGGGTGAACTACACCCCGGTGCCATTGCTGACGTTCAGCGCCGAGCATCGCCAGGGGCAATCTGGCCAGAACGATGCACGCGTAGGCGTGGAGATGCGTTACCAACTGGGCGTGCCGTGGCGGCGGCAGGTCGATCCGGGGGCCGTGGCGGCAATGCGCAGTCTGGCGGGCAGTCGTCATGACCTGGTCGAGCGGAATAACAACATTGTTCTGGAGTACCGCAAAAAAGAAGTGATCAACCTGCGCACCGCCGAGACGGTAAGCGGCTATGCCGGCGAGCGAAAATCGCTCGGGGTGTCGGTAACCAGCAAATACGGCCTGGATCGCATTGACTGGTCGGCGCCAACGTTGCTGGCGGCGGGCGGGAAGATCGTTCATGACGGCGGACTGGGTTACGGCGTGGTGCTGCCGACGTACCAGCCGGCGGCCGGTGGCGTCAACACCTACACGATAGGTGGGGTGGCGGTTGACACGAAGGGGAACGCGTCGAACCGGAGCGAGACGCAGGTGACGGTGCTGGCACCGGTCATCAGTGAAAGCCTGAGCAGCTTCATGCCGGCCAGCAGCACGTTGGTGGCGGACGGGAAAAGTGCTCAGGTCCTGACTCTGAGTCTGAAGGACGGGCAGGGACAGGCGGTAGATATTGCGGCATCCGACGTGGTTATTCATGCAGGGGATGCGAAGCGCGCCCTGAAAAGTGCGGGTGTCTCTGCCCCAAAAAGAACGCAACCTGGCGTTTATGAGGTGACGGTGACGGCCGGTAAGGATGCGGAGGTGGTGGCGCTGACGCCGACCGTCAGCGGGGTGACGCTGGCAGGGGCTCGCGTGACCATCAATGACATGACGCCGGATGCGACGCGGTCGACCTTCGTTGCCGCGCCGGCGACGCTGTCAGCGGATAACCAGGCGAACGCGACGTTGACGTTGACATTGAAAAATGCTGCGGGCGACGCGTTGGGGGGCATAAAGGACAGTCTGGCCCTGACGCTCAAGGGCGGTGACAGCAAGGCGCGGTCGGTCGAGGGCATCACGCTGAGCGGCATAACGGAAAGCGCCACCAAAGGGGTGTATACCGCGACGTTGAAAGGGACTGCGGCAGGACAATATACCCTGACGCCGACCTACAACGGCAATGCCATCGGTTCGCTGAGTGCCTCGGTCACGTTGACGGCGTCCGCGCCTGTACAGGCCAGGTCGACGATTGAGGTCGACAAGGGAGTCTATGCGTCGGGGGATGACATGGCGGTGACCGTGGCGCTGCGGGACGAGGCCGGTAACCCGGTGCGTGGTCAGGCGGGCGAACTGACGGTCGAGACCGTGACGGTGCCCCATGCCACGCTGAAGGGCAGTTGGAAGGACAATGACAACGGTACCTATAGCGCTCTTTATACGGTGAAGGATACGGGGGCCAATCTGGCAGCGACCCTGAAGCTCGGGAGTTGGGGGAACACCTCGAATTCGGCACCGTACGCCATCACGGCAGGTGCCGTGACGGCCGGCACGGTGGCGGTGGACACGGATAATTACGTGTCCGGCGGGGACATCACGGTGACGGTGACGCTGAAGGACGCGCAGAGCAACCCGGCGACGGGCCATGTGGCTGAGCTGAAAACGGCGGTGACCGTGGCCAACGCGACGGCGAAGGGTAACTGGGTGGATGCCGGCACTGGCAGCTACACGGCGATCTTTACGGCGGCCACGGCGGGCACGGGGCTGACGGCGGCACTGTCGCTGGGCAGCGTGAAGGCCAACTCGTCGACGTACACCATCAAAGCGGGTGCAGTGACGGCCGGCACGGTGGCGGTGGACGCGGATAATTACGTGTCCGGCGGGGACATCAAGGTGACGGTGACGCTGAAGGATGCGCAGAGCAACCCGGCCCCGGGCCAGGTGGCTGCGGTGAAAGCGGCGGTGAAAGTGGCGGGTGCCGCGGCGGC
>Ga0308167_1001146_pt1 | contig 33975 bp, 34 predicted proteins | sample PhyCR1_2_FD_202138 | JGI IMG/M metagenome (GOLD analysis project Ga0308167, IMG submission 202138) | Phyllosphere microbial communities from UC Gill Tract Community Farm, Albany, California, United States - DLSLRC.R1 | ecosystem: Host-associated > Plants > Phyllosphere > Unclassified | place... | reverse complement strand
GGCAGGGGGAAGCTCGCCGCGAGCTCGCCGAGCTCGTAGGTGGCGGCGGTGTCGAGTGCGGCGGCGGCGGAGGCGTCGAGCTCACGGGCGTCGTCGCCGGTCGAGCCGGCCGCGGTGTTGGTGAGGCGGAGGCGCTGGTGCAGCAGGCCGTGGGGGTCGAGACGCAGGGTGATCGAGATGCTGAGTTCAGCGGCGGAGTCGTCGGCCGTGATGGTCACGACGGTGCCGGAGGTGCCCGTGACGCCGGTCTCGCTGTCGCTGCTGGGGGTGACACCGTTCTCGGTGGTGTCGCGCGCCTCCTTCGTGCTGTCGTCGTTCTCGGCGACGTCGAGGTCGGTGACGGTGAAGGCGGGAGAGAAGGAGGCGCCGGCACGGCTGCCGAGGAGGCCGGGAGTGCCCTGCCAACCGTCGGACTCGAGGGGAAGGAGCGTGAGGCGGGCCGGCTCGTCGATGGCGCCCGAGGTGCGCTGGGCGCGGGAGGCGAGGACGACCCCGGCGAGGGCGGCGGCGCTGAGCTCGCCGAGGTCGGGGCCCCAGTGGACGATGCCCGGGAGGCCGGGGCCGGAGGTGTCGAGTACGACGCTCGTGCCTCCCTGGCGGAGGTGGAGCTCGGTCGTGCGGACTTCGGTGCGACGCTGCATGAGTTAGTTCTACGACGGAACTAATAGGCCTGTCAAGTGATCCCACAAAGCCGAATGGCGCCTCCTTTTGGTTCGGCCTGGAAGATATGCTCGGTCGCATGACGACGACGGAGCCGGTGCTGGGCGAGTCCGGGCGCGAGCTGGTGCGCGAGGTGCTGATCCACGGGCCGATCGCTCGGGCGGAGCTCGGGCGCCGGCTGGGCCTGTCGCCGGCGAGCCTCACGCGGCTGAGCAAGCCGTTTTTGGATCGCGGACTCTTCGTCGAGGGAGCCGTCGAGCTCGCCGGAGCCGTCGGCCGCCCCGCCAAGCCGCTCGACGTGCGTGTCGACCTGCAGCGCTTCGTCGGCATCAAGCTGACCGGCGACCAGGCCCTCGGTGTGCTGACCGACCTGCGGGCCAAGACGCTGGGCGAGCACGTCGCCGACCTCGCCGGGCACTCGCCCGAGGAGGTGGTGGGGGCGCTGGCCGCGGTGGTGGAGGCGCTCGCCGGGTCGGGCTCTGACGGTCGCGCTGTCGGGGGTGGTGTTGCTGCTGAGGCTGATCCGTCACGTGCCGGATCGACCGGGGTGACCGAGGCGAGCGTGGCTGGCGCTGGCGGTGTCGCGGAGCTGGCGGGCGTCGGGGTGAGCATCGGCGGCAAGGTGACCGGGCAGCAGGTGGTGCTGCGCGCGCCGTTCCTCGAGTGGCGTGAGGTGGACCTCGGCGGGATGCTGTCGCGGCGGCTCGGGCTGCCGGTCGTCGTCGAGAACGACGTGGTGGCGTTGACGGAGGCGGAGCGCTGGTTCGGTCTCGGGCGCGGGATCGACGACTTCGCCGTTGTGACGACCGGTGCCGGAGTCGGCTACGGGCTGGTGATCCACGGGAGGCAGGTCATCACCCCCGACACGGGTCTCGGGCTCGGAGGGCACTTCCCCCTTGATCCCACCGGTCCGATCTGTGCCGACGGGCACCGTGGCTGCTCGACGGCGATGCTGTCGACGACGAGCATGTGTGCCTCGGCGGCGGTCGGCCTCGGTCGCCTTGTCAGCTACGAGGAGCTGCTGGCGCTCGCCGCCTCGGGCAACGCGGTCGCGGTGCAGGTGGTCGGCACGGCCGGTCGGTCGCTCGGTCGCATGATCGCGGCGGTCGCGAACCTGACGATGGTCGGGACCGTGGTGCTCTCGGGTGAGGGCATCGGCCTGGTCGACGTCCCCGTCGCGGCGTCGGAGCTGCGTGCCGGCATCGCCGCCGACCGAGACCCCGATGCGTCGGAGGTGCGGGTCCTCACCGGGGACGCCAACTTCGGCGCCTGGGCGCGTGGTGCGGCGGCGGTTGCCGTGCAGGCGCGGATCGGCGCCCTCGGGGCGTGAGCGAGGCGGCCCACGGTCGGTGGCCGCTCAGCCGATGGTCGTTGCGCCCTCGATGACCTCAGCGGGCAAGACGTCCTGGGCGTTCAGGACTTCGATCCCGAGGAGCTGGCCGGAAGAGTCGAAGTCGAGAATGATCTCTCCTTTGCCACCGGGCGTCTCGATCTCGGCAACCTGCTCGCTTGCCTCACCGGGAGCGATCCGAGTCACGAGCTGGATGTAGGCGGCATTCGCCTCAGGGTCGTAGGTGATCTTCATGGCCTCATCCTGTCGCGAAGTGCGGTCAATCGGGCGCTCGGAGGAGGCGGACGCAGTCGCCGACTGGGCAGAATGGCCTGCAAAGTTCTGGCGCACGGGAGGGCGGAGATGACGACTGGATCGGCGGGGAAGGCCTCTCGGATCGCGCGGGCGTGGCCGGTGGCTCTGATCGTGGCGGCACTGCTCCTCGCCCTGACTGGGCCGTTCCTCGGGCTGCTGACGTCGGCTCTCGGCGTCGCCCTGCTCGTTCTGTTCATCGTCAGCCGCCGACGGTGGGGCGCCTCGTTCGTGCCTCTCGTCGTGTCGTCCGTGGTCGTGGTCCTCGCTGGCGGACTGGGCCTCCTCCTGGGGCTGGACCTCGGAGCGGCGGAGCTGGAGACGGGCACTGTGCAGACGGAGGGCCCGGCTCCTCACTGACCGAAGGGTCCGGACGAGTGCTGGGCGGACAGTAGATGTCGCAGGTCTTGTTGCCTCGGGTGACGAGTTTCTCCGGCTTTCCTCGTGCTTGGTGGAGAGTCGCGAAGGAGATGAGATCAGAACCTTCGCGGGTAGGCTGATGCTTGACATATCGCCATCGCGCCCTAGGCTCTGATGTAAAGCACCCTTTACTTTCGAGACGATTTGGAGCGGTCATGACTCAATGGATCTTCTACGCCGTGACGGGCCTGGCGCTCATCGCCTCCTCTGCCTGGCTCGCCGCTTCTGCTGGTGAGGCGAGGTGGATTCCTGCATCGGTCTCCGGCTTGATCATCCTCATCGGGGCTCTGGGGACGGTCGCACTCCGTCGACGTTCCGAAGGAGCCGCCCGCACCAGTCGTGCCGACAGTGTCGAACGAAGCGTTGCCCTCGATGCTCGGGCGGGGGCGTTCGTGGATTCCCTCGTCATCGGGGTCGGCCTCGGGGCGTGCCTCTGGGTGTTCGACCTCGGGCCGTACGCCGGGGCCCTGGTGACGCTGTATCTCGTCGTCGTGATCGCGGACTTCTGGCTGAGGTACGCGGTCCGCCTCGCCGCCGTCCGCGGATGAGGAACGAGGTCGCCGCCCTGAGGCGGGCGCGAGGCCTGTCCCAGGCGGCGCTGGCCGAGGCCCTCGACGTGTCGCGCCAGACCATCAACTCGATCGAGAACGGCAGGTACGACCCGAGTCTCCCGCTGGCTCTCCGGATCGGTCGCCTCTTCGGGCGGCCGGTAGAGGAAATCTTCATCCTGGAATGACGGGCCGCCGATCGTGGTCGAGAACGACGTGGCGGCGTTGACGAAAGCGGAGCGGTGGTTCGGCCTCCGGCGAGGGATCGACGACTTCACGGTGGTGACCACCGGGGCTGTTTGACGGCAATGCTCTCGACGACGAGCATGTGCGCCTCGGCAGCCGTCGGCCTCGGCCGGCTCGTCAGCTACGAGGAGCTGCTGGAGCTCGCCGCGCGATGCCGTCGCGGTGCAGGTCGTCGGTACGGCCGGTCGGTCGCTCGGCCGCATGATCGCCGCGGTCGCGAACCTCATCATGGTCGGCACCGTGGTGCTCTGGGGCGAGGGCGTCGGCCTCGTCGACGTCCCGGTCGCGGCGTCAGAGATGCGTGCCGGCATCGCCGCCGACCGAGACCCTGACGCGTCGGAGGTGCGGGTCCTCACCCGGGACGCGGACTTCGGTGCGTGGGCGCGCGATGCCGCGGCCGTCGCGGTGCAGGCGCGGATCGGGGCCCTGGGGGCTTAGGCAGGAGGTGACTGACGCAATCGTCCCCGGACGTCTTGCCCCTGCCTAGGAGAACGTGACTAGCTCGTCGAGACTCGCAACCTTGTCTCCGGTGATCTCTTCAGTCGACACCAGCGGCCCGGTGAGTAGCTCGCCGGCTTCCCCGATGCAGGCCTGTACTGAGGCAGGTTGATTGCGGGCGATGGGGAGGGTTATAGACAGTTCGTAAGTTCCGCGCAACGGTTCGCCGTCATCTGAGAAGGGGCCGAATCGGGCTCGCCCGCCCTCGACCACGTCTTCGTCTTGAGCGAGGAACTCGTTCTCTATGAAGAAGCTTCCGTTCACTTCCGAACCCTCAGGCAAGTTTGTCTCGGCCTCGATGATCGTTCCGCCGCCAGCGTCGGGCAGGAGTTCGTACGTGATGACCACTTCGATGGGATTGGACGGGCACGACCCTTCGGAGCTCGGAAGCGGGGTTGGTGAGGCGGGTTTGTCAGCTTGAGCAAGTTCACTTACCGGTGGCGTGACCGGTTCATCCGCTGATGTCGCCGAACACCCGGCCAAGAGTGCAACCAGGACGGCACCAATGCAGGCTAAGGAAAGTCGTTGCATTCACGGATGATGGCATGCCATCGAGGAGGAGGACCGTGTCGAGAACGAGCACTACTTAGCGAGAGAATGCGGCGTCGTGCTCCGCGACCTCGTCATCTCCACCCGATCGAGATGTTTGAGCGCTGACCTACACGCGGTCTTTCTCAGACTGCCGGTTAGCTAAAGTGAACTTTGGTCATCAGGCATCGGAGGGGCACCTTGGCACAACGACGTGGGTTCTTGGCGGAACTGCAACATCAGCAGCGACTGTCGCAGAAGAGGGCGCTGGCAGCAGCGAAAGCGCAGACGCAGGCGCACGCCCAGGTCCAGCGCGCGCGTGCAGCGCAAGAGCGCGCGGTGGCCGCCGCGTCTCGTGCCAGCGAGGCGGAGCGCAAGCGCTGGGAACGCGAGATGCAGGTCGCTCACGTCGAGCTCCGCACCGCAGAAGCGGCAGAGCTCAACGATCTGCTCGAGGCGGAGTATGCCGAGATCGACAGCCTGCTCGAAGCCACGCTCAGCGTTGACGACTACGTCGATCTCGAGTCGATGAAGCAACAGGCCGAGCACCCTCCATTCCCTCGCTGGGACCTCGAGACCCCCGAACCAGCGCCGTTACCCATCCCCGTGCCGGGGCCGCCCGTCTTCGTCGAGCCCGCACCGCCGACCGGTCTCTTCGGCAAGAAGAAGAAGATCGAGGAGGCGCGGCAGCGGGCCCAGTACGACCACCAGCAGCTGTGGATGCAGTGGGAGGCGTACTGCGCGTCCATCCCCGGTCGAGACGCCGAGCTCGCAAAGGAGCATGCCGACCGCGAGCAGGCTCGCCTGACGCTGCTCGCTGCCGAACGCGAGCGCTACCAGGCTGCGTGTCAGGTGCGTGAGGCTGGCGTGGCCGAGCAGAACACGGCCATCGACAACTTGATCGCGGGACTCGGCTACGGAACGGTCGAAGCCATCCACGAGTACGTCGGCATCGTGCTGGCCAACTCCGTGTATCCGTCGAACTTCCCAGTCGAACACGAAGCCGAGTTCGACCCCGAGACCGCCGAACTCCGCCTGCGGGTCATCGTCCCGAGCCCTGACTCCCTAACGACCGTGAAGTCGTACCGCTACGTCAAGGCGAGCGACGACGTCGTTCCGACAGAGCTGTCCAAGACGGCGGCGAACCAGCGCTACGCGGGAGCGCTGCACCAGGTCGCTCTCCGCTCGCTCCACGAGATCTTCGAGGCGGACCGACGAGGCCTGATCCAGGCGATCTCTCTCGAACTCGGCCCCATGGCCCAGGAACCCGCGACTGGTCGACACGCGTTCATTCCCTTGATCGGCGTGACCTCACCTCGTGACCTCTTCTTGCAGTTCGACCTCAGCGGTGTCGTGCCTCTGGCCACACTCCAGCACCTGGGTGCTGCTGTAGCCAAGAACCCGTCCGCCCTCGTCGCTGTCGACGTCGCTGGCGTACGTCGATCGTGAGCGCAGGCGCGAGACGCTTCAACCCGCCTCCGGGGTGGCCGCCAGTCCCTGCCGGGTGGACGCCGCCGACATCTTGGGTACCGCCCGCCGACTGGCCGCCAGTCCCTGAGGGCTGGGTCCTCTGGCTGGAGGCCGAAGCGTCCCCCGAGGTGGAGGACGCGCTGCCGCCCGCAGCGCACGAACCCGCCCCGACGCTGGCGCACGCATCCGACGTCGACGAAGTACCCACAGCCACTGAAACGCAGCCCGAGAGTGACGAACTGGCCAAGCTCGTCGCTGAGAACGCCGCATTGCGAGGGCAACTCGAGGCCGCGGACAGGCGTGCAGCTCACATCGGGACCTTGAACGTCTTGAATGCGGCGCCCGGGACCGTGGTGCTCAACGATGAGCAGGTGCTGCAGGCGGTAGGCATCTATCGCTATCACCACCCCCTTGAGGACGCCGCGGCCTACCAGGATCGCTTGAAGGACGTGGAGGCCCGGGAAGCGGACATGGTCCGCGCTGGATCAGCCATCGAGAAGTCGAACCTCTTCACCTTCGACAATTCCCTGGCCAAGGGACGCAAGATGAGCGACGACCTGTCGAAGTTGATGCTGCGGGCCTACAACGCAGAGGCCGAGAACGGCATCCGGACGCTCAAGGTCGGCAACGTGGAGACGGCCAAGAAACGTCTTGAGGCATCTCGGCTGGCGATCGCGAAGCTCGGCGCCATGATGGCGATGCACATCAGTGACAGCTACCACTCGCTCAGACTCGAAGAGATCGAGCTCACGGCCGACTGGCTGATGAAGAAGCAGGAGGAGAAGGAGCAGCAGCGGGAAGAACGAGCGCGCCTGCGCGAAGAAGCTCGAGTGGCCAAGGAACTGCAGGAGCAGCGAGCGCAGCTCGACAAGGAACGAACCCTCTTGTCGCAGACGCTCGCACGGCTTCAGGCTGCCGGCGACAGCGACTCGGACCTCGAAGCCCGGCTCGCGGCCATCGACCAGGCGATCGTCGACAACGACTACCGGGCCGCGAACATCAGGGCCGGCTACGTCTACGTGATCTCGAACCGAGGGGCCTTCGGTGAGGGAGTCGTCAAGATCGGGCTCACGCGTCGACTCGAGCCGGCTGACCGAGTCCACGAACTCGGCGGGGCGTCAGTACCGTTCCGATTCGACATCCACACGATCTATTTCTCGGAAGACGCGGTCACCCTCGAAACCGAGCTGCATCGCCACTTCGCCAAGCGTGCGGTCAATCAGGCGAACATCCGCAAGGAGTTCTTCTTCGCTACGCCGACCGAGGTGAAAGAAGTCCTCGCGAGCAAGGTGGGCAATCTGCTCGAGTACCGCGACGGAGCCGAAGCCACGGAGTTCTACCAATCCGTCGGTGCTTGGCCAGAAACACACAGGCCAGTACGTGTGTCGAACTTGCCGACCGTCGGCGCCTCTTCTGCGAGTGCGCAAGGAGACGGATCGGTGTCGGCCGCCGGCCGGTGATCCAGGGGCAGCACCAAAGCAGTGCCGGCACTTGTCTATGTAGCGTAGGGCACTTCCCGCTCGACCCCACCTGTCCTATCTCTTTCGACTTACACCATGGCTGCCTCACTGCCAATGTCGTCGACAACGAGTATGTGCGCGTCGGCGGAGGTCGGCCTTGGTCATCTTGTCAGCTACGAGGAGCTGCTAGACCCAGACCCCGCAGCGGCGCGGGAGGGCAAGGGCTTGACCGGCGATGCGCTTGCGGTGCCCGGGCGACTTGCGCATCGATAGCAGCCGCACTGGCTCGAATAAAGTCCCGAGCGTTCGCAATGGGGGCATTTCAGGGACCGACTGAGTGATGCGCATGTTCGCTGCGGCAGCTGGCATGCAGACGACCCTGGCTCGAGTGTGCCAAATACCCCCCCCTAATCCACCGTCGTTTCAGGATTTTTCTTCGATGTTTCTGACTCGGAACCCATACGTGCCTCCGCGTCCCTGTCTTGCCTGAGAGCATCGGCCAGGAGGCCTTCCGGCCGGAGCGCCGAAAAATCAATATCGTCCTCATACTCAAGCGGCTCGAGTCCACGCATTCGGCGCATCCTGCTTATGAGATCCCTTTCTGTCATTCCCTGACGCGCGAGCATCAACTCCTGGCCCGCTCGTTGATACGGAGGGATTGCTAAGAGCGTAGTAGCCGCTACGTACTCTTTAAATATCGGCTGGAACTCGGGTGGCATAGTGATACTGAAGCGTCGCGTCGCGGACAGGAATGTATCAACCATCGGCCCAATTGTCTTGCCAGCAAGGGCTAAGCTCTCCGACGGTTTCCTCCGAAGGGTAAGGAGGCCGAAGTCTCGCAGCGCTGCCCCGGCCGCTAGAAGAGCTAGGCCTGTCTCAAGAACTTCTTGAGCTAGTGCATCTTCCTGTTCGCGTATGGCTTTGCTGCGCTCGTTGCGTCGCGTATAGAGGTATGCGAGGTAGCCGCCAATGAGAAGAAAAGCTCCTGCGATGAGGGGAACCCCGAACCAGGGGGCCGCTTCCGGGCCCGAAGACTCTATGAGCTCTACAACTACAGGGGAAGATGTCGGGGTGGGGCTCATGTGCTAATGATAGTGGTACGCAGGAAGTTCTGTTGGCTAATCCGTCGTCTGTTGGGTCGATGAAAAAGACGTCGCCGGACACGCTGGGGCCGTTATTCAGGTTCCCGCGGCACGGCAAGCCTCGCCCTAATTCCTAACGCCGTTCGTTACGAGATTCCAGATAGGCCACGATTTCAGCAGCGCCCTATTCTCTTCTCTCATATCGGCTAGAACTAAGTCCAACTCGGTGTCGTCGTCGAGTAAAATTGCAAGACATGCTTCGATGGCAAGGGTATCTGCCTCTCCGAACAGACGATTGCGTCGAACGACTGCAAGCTCGCGCCGTTCCTCGAGGCCGAAAGAGCCATTGCGTTTCTGTGTTTGCCACAAGTTAATTAGATGGATAGTATCCCGGCCTGAAATACTGACAAGCCACTCGCTCAAGCTTAGGGCCTTCCTGATGAGATAGCCCCTTCGTGGCTCGACACAACCATCGACTGCGGAAAGCATTCTAAGCAGGGTATTGCTCGCAAAGCTGCGACGCGTTGGTCCGTCTGGCAAGGCTCTATAGGCCATTTCGATATTGTCGAGCCTCACGTTTAGCGCCGTTGTGTAGTCGGCGGCTTCGAGTGACTCATAAACCGTCGCTGATCGCACCTCCTCAACCCCGCCCTCGTCAGTCGGTCCCAACATCCGTATGAGTCCTCGCCTTGCGGGGTCAAAGGGATCGGATATTGCGAGCTTTCCTGCCATGGTCCCCGCAGAGACAAGGAGGATGACCTTCATGCCAGCGACAGGGAAGTCCCACCGGCCGGCTCCATCTCCTGTCGCCGCAACTTCCTCCCCAAGAATTAGGCCCCGATGGAGTCGAAGAAGGTTGCTTCTATCATCAAGCGTAAACGGCAACGTGGATGTCAGTTGTTCGTCAAGACCCATATAGTTGAGGACCTCAACGAGTTGTGTCAGTTCGCGATGCACGCTCTTCAGCTCATCCATCGACGCGGGTGTGACTCTCCTCGACTCGGACTCTAGGTCGCCAATGGTCAGCCGAGCGCCTTCGGCAAGAGCTAGAAAGAACGTCGCGTCTTTGTGCTGCTGATAGAAGGATCCAGTTAGCGTCAGGTCCACTTTGCTGCCGGTCTCAGAACCTTTGTCGATCAAGCGGACCTTTAGCCCGTCGGAGCAGTGAATAAGGATCTCGTTCTCGCTAGTCCGCTCCCCGAGGGGCGTGTGGTAGCTAATATCACCGCAAATAACCGATTTATTCAATTTCTGGGGCACATAACTCGGGGGAAAGATTTTGATATCGACATCGATAGGTATTTCAAGGCCCTCGTGAGTAGTCATCATTATTGCAAAATCGTCGTGATCAAGGCTAAATTCAGTTGGCCGCTCATCTGAGATTGCACTTAAAGCATGAATCGTGAAGCTATCTGCCGACTCTATGTGGGAATCTAGAGTTCCTTTAGCGAAGGTCTGTGGCCGCTGCACGTGACTCAGCGTGACGAGTTTTTGAATCTCATGAGGATCAGACGGCAATCGCTTGAACTGAACCGATATAGAACCCTTCTGGCTGTTCTTTTTCCCTGTCAGTCTTTCAATCTTGAATGGGTTTAGAATTGCGTAGAAGACCTCCGGATCGGTGCCATCCGGCCGCATTGGCACGTAAAAGTACAGGCCCCCACCGTGATTATGAAAGAATCGGACGTCGTCCTGATTGATTCCGAACTTGACAAATTGTTTTTTTCCGTCGATTTTTTTGGGTGTAGACCGTCCTTTGACTTGCAGAATCACTCGTCCCACTATGTCTGACTTGCTCTTTGTCACGCTGCTATAGAGGTCAATGTGGCCATCAGTCACAGGCGTCTTGTCGTTCGCCGAAATAGTTCCGAGCAGCCGGGGGCATCGCCCGATCATTGTTGTGACTGCACTGACGGCAAGCTGCTCGATATCTGGCACCGTGTCATTGTCTCTCAGGTGGGTCCCTAGATGGGCCAGCTTTAGCTACTCTCAAGTGCGGGGCGCCAGCCCATCCGGGTCGCATCAAAGCCTCACGCGTCTCGATGACGAGAACAACCAGCGGGCTCTAGCGGTACCGCGCCGTCAGTCCACGCCCGGTGCGACCGATTTCGGCTTCTGCTAGCAAAGCGTCGGTAAGTGGGTTCCTTCTCTGCCCGCTGGGTGAATAGGTGTCGCTGGTATTCGTGTCGAACACAGGAATTCTCATCCCGCTGCAAGTCATGCTTGCTGCCGCCCAGCTTGAGACTCTTGCCCAGTTCGCGGCCTAGGACGTCTGAATTATCGATGTCCTTCGTGTCTTGCCCCTTCCGGAAAATGCCCCCTATTGGCCTCCGCAGTTTGTCGGCAGCGTGCTTGTGAAAAGTGAATCGCTGCTTCGCCTTGACGGTGTCGTGGCCAGCCCTTGCGGCCATGGCCGCTTAGATAGCGCGCCGCGGCCACCGCCCACAAATCCGCCGCCACCCGAGTTGACTCGTACTGCCCCCCTCACGCCGCCCAGGGGGAGAACCGCGAACCCCGGGACGGCCCGCCGCAGATGCCGAGCCTGCACCCCACGGAAGGAACCACCCATGAGCATGGAAGGCGCGGCCTGGAGCTCGCTCTACAAGATCTCGTCCGCGAGGGACGGCAAGCACGGCATCTCCCGTGAGTCCGTCCGACGGATCATGACCTTCGCCGTGCCCTACCGGGCGAAGCTGGTCATCTTCATCGCGCTCTCCGTCGTGGGAGCGTTCCTCGCCGTCGCGACACCGGTGCTCGCCGGCCGGGTGGTCGACGTCATCGTCGCGAAGGGCGAGGTGTCGATGATCGTCCGTCTCGCCGTCCTCATCGCCGTCGTCGCGGTGGCCGACGCCGGCGTCTCGCTGCTGACGCGCTGGTTCTCGGCCCGGATCGGCGAGGGCGTCATCCTCGACCTCCGCACCGCGGTCTTCAACCACGTCCAGAAGATGCCGATCGCCTTCTTCACCCGCACCCGCACGGGCGCCCTCGTCAGCCGCCTCAACAACGACGTCATCGGCGCCCAGCAGGCCTTCAGCGGCACCCTCTCCGGCGTCGTCACCAATATCGTCGCGCTGATCCTCACCCTCGTCGTCATGCTCAGCACCTCCTGGCTCGTGACGGTGCTCGCCGTGATCATGCTGCCGATCTTCCTGATCCCCGCCCGACGCATGGGCAGCCGCCTCGCCGCCCTGCGCCGCGAGGCCGCCGACCACAACTCCGCGATGAGCACCCAGATGACCGAGCGCTTCTCGGCCCCGGGCGCCACCCTCGTCAAGCTCTTCGGCCGTCCCGACGAGGAGGCGGAGGAGTTCCGGGTGCGCGCCGCCCGTGTCCGAGACATCGGGGTCCGCAGCGCGCTGCTGCAGTTCGTCTTCGTCACCGCCCTGACGCTCGTCTCCGCCCTGGCCCTTGCCCTCGTCTACGGCCTCGGCGGCTTCCTCGCCCTCGCCGGCCAGCTCGACACCGGCGAGGTCGTCACCCTGGCGCTCCTCCTCACCCGCCTCTACGTGCCGCTCACCGGCCTCGCGAGCGCCCGGGTCGAGATCATGAGCGCCGTCGTCAGCTTCGAGCGCGTCTTCGAGGTGCTCGACCTCAAGCCGCTGATCCAGGAGAAGCCGGCCGCCTCGTCCGTCCCCGAGGGCCCGGTCAGCGTCGAGTTCGACGACGTCCGATTCGCGTATCCGTCCGCGGACAAGGTGTCCCTCGCCTCCTTGGAGGAGGTCTCGACCCTCGACACCCGCGGCGGCGAGGAGGTGCTGCACGGCGTCTCGTTCCGCATCGAGCCGGGGCACACCGTCGCGCTCGTGGGCACGTCGGGTGCGGGCAAGTCCACGATCGCCCAGCTGCTCTCGCGCCTGTACGACGTCGACAGCGGTGCCGTGCGCCTCGCCGGCGCCGACGTGCGCGACGTGACCTTCGCCTCCATGCGTCACACCCTGGGCATGGTCACGCAGGACGGCCACCTGTTCCACGAGACCATCCTCAGCAACCTGCGCCTGGCGCGGCCGGAGGCGACCGAGGACGAGGTGTGGGACGCCGTCCGCCGTGCACGGCTCGAGCCGCTGCTCCGCTCGCTGCCGGACCAGCTCGACACGATGGTGGGGGAGCGGGGCTACCGGCTCTCGGGAGGCGAGCGTCAGCGCATGACGATCGCGCGCCTCCTGCTGGCCCAGCCTCGGGTCGTCATCCTCGACGAGGCGACCGCGGCGCTCGACTCGACGTCCGAGGCCGCCGTGCAGGCGGCGCTGAGCGAGGCGCTCGAGGGGCGGACGGCGATGGTGATCGCTCACCGACTCTCCACGATCCGCAGCGCCGACCTGATCCTCGTGGTCGAGGACGGCTCCATCGTCGAGCGCGGCACCCACGACGAGCTGCTCGCCGCGGCCGGCCGCTACGAGGAGCTGCACCGCACCCAGTTCGCCGTGCAGAAGGACGTCGCGCCCGACGAGGAGGCGGCGGTCCGACCGTAGGACCGGCTCGGCGAGTGGTTCGATGACCTTCATGACGAATCCGCCGAACATCGCACGAGTCACGGTCCAGGGCGTGGAGGTCTCCCGTGACCACGACCTCGGTGCCGAGCCGGTGTTCGAGTTCGAGACCGATCGGGGCAACTCGTACCGCGTCACGGCGGAGGAGGCGGGGCGGCAGCAGACGTGGACCGTCACCCGCCTGTCGACTACCGGGGACGTGCCGGCAGGGACCGTCCGGCACGACAAGCCGTGGCTGATCTTCGGCTCGAGCGCCCACCACTACCACCGACCGGGCGCCCGGACCTCGTCAGGGTTCCAGAACGACCTCTGGAACGCCGTGCAGTCGCTCGCCGAGTGAGGGCGGCCTGACCCCCGGGGAAGCGTCAGAGCACGGCGTAGGCGATGACGGCGGCCGCGACCACGCCCGCGGCGCAGTACGCCGACAGCGTTCGGCGCGACATGGACCGGTCCGCGCGGATGTCCCTCACGCCCAGCACGATCGCGACGAGGGCGATGACGGCCGCCACCGCGACGCCCACCACGATCACCGTTCGCATCACGGGTCGACCGTAGTGCTCCCTTCCCCGTGGCGGCCGATCACGTCTCGTGCAGCCAGCAGGTCGGGGCGTCGGGTCGGCCGCGCACCGGGTCAGGCGCGGGCGGCCCGCACGTACGCGACGATCGCGTTCGCGTGGCCGTGGCCCATGCCGTGGTCGGACTTCAGCCAGGCGACGACCTGCATGTGCGCGTCCTGGTCGAGCCGCTCGTCCACGATGTCGAGCCACTCCTGGATCGGGCGCCCGTAGGTCTTCTCGATGCTCGGGAAGTACGACGCGGGGCCCTTCGGCTTCGACCCGTCGGCGGGCGGCTCGGGGGCGAGGACACGGTCTCCGGACATGGCTCAGAGGGTAGCGGCCGGGCCCGCCGAGTGCGTCGTGTTCCGTCTCGTTCTGAGCATCCCGTCCGGCCACGACGCGACGTGATGCTCAGGACAGGACCGCGTCAGGGCGTCGCGCCCTGGCCGCCCGTCTCGAGCGCCCACGCGGTCACGTGCACGACCGACCCCTCGACGACGTCGAGCTCGACGGGCCACGAGCCGCGTTCGTCGGTCGCGAAGGGCGCCGCGAAGAGGGTCCTCGCGACGAGGGCGTCGGAGGTGGCGCCCGCGTCCCAGCCCAGTGTCGTGACGGCCGAGGCCCCGGCGGGCAGCTCGAACTGGTCGTAGCCCGGGTCCTCCGCGAGGAACGACGCGCCCTGCTCGACGGTGACCGCGAGCTCGTTGCCGTTCTGGTCCTCGAAGGCGACGTCGGGATAGCCCTCGACGACGCACGAGGCATCCGTGAAGTTCGTCAGCCGCAGCGTCTGGCTGCGGTGACCCGTCGCCGCACCGGTCTCCCCGAGCAGCAGCATCGCCTGGTCCCGGGTGCACCATGACGGATCGCGGTCCGGATCGCGGTCGGGATCCAGCGTCGGGACGGGCGTGCCGTCGGCGTACGGGTCGGGGAGGGCACCCAGGCCGGGGTCTGCGCCCTCGGCGACCGCCGCCTCCTGCGCGGACGCGACGCGTGCCGCACGCTGCCCGAGCGCGCCGGTGGCGACGACCGCAGCGGCCGCGACGACGGCGGTCGTGACGAGGACGGCCTGCCGCCGACGGGTGGCGGAGCCCGTCGCAGGGGTCGTCCGGTCCTCGGGCCCGGAGGGCGATGTGGCCGCGCCCGTCGCGTGCCGCCGGACGAGCAAGGCAGGCAGCCAGCCCTGCACCACTCCCCACCAGGCGCCGACGGTCGCGTCCGTGCCCAGGCCGTCGAGGAGCATGCGGAGGCGCGGTGCCGGGAGCGCGCCCACGATCGTCGCGAGGTCCAGGGCGAGGCCGGCCGAGCCTCCTGCCAGGACGAGCGCGAACCAGGCGAGCGCGAACCGCGCGGTGCGGTCGTCCACCCGACCGGCGAGCGGGACGAGGAGGCGAGCGACGAGGAAGACGACGGCTGCGGCCAGCAGCGTCGTGCCCACGCCCCAAGCCCAGGGGCGCACCCCGGGCGAGAACGGGATGGTCGCGGGCAGGACCGCGCCGACGCTGGCCGGCAGCAGCCCGCTCCAGCTGACGGCGACGGCCAGGCCTCCGCTCACGAGCCACAGCGCCGCGGCCGTCGCCGCTGTCGTCACGGCGCCGGGTCGAGACGTGTGCGGGGGAAGTCGGGCGTCACCATCGGTCATGGGACGAGTCCATCACGTCGGCGCGTCGGCATCATCCGCCGGGGGAGCATCGTGAGTCGGGTCGAGTCGAGTCGGGTCGAGTCGAGGGCGTCGTGCTCGACGAAGGACGCGTCGGTCGTTCGACGGCCTGCGGGCAGCCTCAGCCGGCGCCGCCGGGATGCTGCGCTCGAAGCCGGCCTGCCCGCTGCGCGACGGCCGACAGGACGTAGGCCGCCGCGAGGGCTGCGTAGACCAGCGCCGAGACGACCGCGACGGCGGCTCCGTCGTCGCCGGCGACCAGGGCGAGGACCGTGCTCAGCCCCTGGAGGATGAAGAGCCCTGCCATCACGACGCTCGAGGTCGTCCCGCCGGTGAGGCGCCACGCCGGACGAGGAGGGGCGGTCGGCTCGTCGTCCGCTCGGAACGTGCGCCCGCAGAAGACGACCGTGGCGACGGTGACGGCCAGGAGCGTGAGGGCCCCGGCCGTGGGGCCGAGCAGGAACATCGCGAAGAACCCGAGGGCGAAGCCGAGGACGACCGCCACGAGGACGACGCCGACCTTCGAGGTGGCCGAGGTGATGCGGAGTGCCATGTCGCTCCCGTCGTGGTGGGACGTGTGGGTCACTCGACTCTAGGGGCGGACGTGTCTTCCTGGCGGCCGTGACTTCTCGACGGTCGTGCGCTATGTTCATATGTAAGCACATGGGGGCCGCGACAGGGCGGGCCCGACTCCACGATCAGCAAGGTGTACAGCGACGTATGACCGACACCACCACCCCCGCGACGTCCGCGCCCCTCGACCTCGTCACCATCGGACGCTCGGGCGTCGACCTCTACCCGCTGCAGGACGGCGTCGGCCTCGAGCAGGTCGAGACGTTCGGCAAGTACCTCGGCGGCAGCGCCGCGAACGTGACCGTCGCCGCCGCCCGGCACGGCCTCCGCACCGCCATCGTCACCCGCACCGGCGACGACCCCTTCGGCCGCTTCGTCTCGGGCGAGCTCGAGCGCCTCGGGGTCTCGACCCGGTTCGTCCGCACGGTGCCCGACCTCAACACCCCGGTCACGTTCTGCGAGATCTTCCCGCCCGACGACTTCCCCCTCTACTTCTACCGGGCGCCCAAGGCTCCCGACATGGTCGTGAACGCCGACGAGCTCGACCTCGACGCCATCACCAGCGCGCGCATCTTCTGGGCCACCGTCACCGGGCTCTCCGAGGACCCGAGCCGGACGGCTCACCACGCGGCCTGGGAGGCACGCGGACGCACGCCGCTCACGATCCTCGACCTCGACTACCGGCCCATGTTCTGGTCCTCGCCCGACGACGCCCGACGCGAGGTGTCCCTCGCCCTCGAGCACGTCAGCGTCGCCGTCGGCAACCGCGAGGAGTGCGAGATCGCCGTCGGCGAGACCGACCCGCACCGTGCCGCCGACGCGCTGCTCGACCGCGGTCTCGACCTGGCGATCGTGAAGCAGGGCCCGCGCGGCGTGCTCGCGAAGACCCGCGACGAGACCGTGGAGGTGCCCCCGCACTTCGTCGAGGTCGTCAACGGCCTCGGCGCGGGCGACGGCTTCGGCGGCGCCCTCTGCCACGGCCTGCTGCAGGACGACAGGTCGCTGCGGGACGTCCTCCGCTTCGCCAACGTCGCCGGCGCGATCGTCGCCAGCCGCCGCGAGTGCTCGACCGCCATGCCCACGACCGCCGAGGTCGACGAGATCGTGAGGAGCATCGCCCATGTCGACGCCTGAGGTCACCACCACCAGCCCTGCCGCCGCCTCCCTCGACTTCGAGGCGCTGCGTCACGCCCGCACCTTCGCCCCGCAGACGGTGCTGCCCCGGGTGCGCGACCGCGCGCGCCGGCCGCTGCTCGCCGACGACGGCCGTCTGTTCATCGTCGCGGCCGACCACCCGGCCCGTGGCGCGCTCGGCGTCCGCGACGACCCCGCGGCGATGGCCGACCGCTACGAGATGCTCACCCGCCTCGTCACCGCCCTCTCGCGACCGGGCGTCGACGGCGTGCTCGGCACGCCCGACGTCATCGAGGACCTGGCCCTGCTCGGCGCCCTCGAGGGCAAGGTCGTGGTCGGCTCGATGAACCGCGGCGGCCTCAAGGGCGCCTCGTTCGAGATGGACGACCGGTTCACCGGCTACGACGTCCCGAGCATCGTCGCGTCGGGCATCGACTTCGCCAAGCTGCTGATCAGGATCAACCTCGGCGACGCCGCGACCGCGGCCACCCTCGAGTCGACCGCCCGGGCGGTGGACGCCGCCGCGGCGGCAGAGGTGCCGATCATGCTCGAGCCGTTCGTCAGCCGCTGGGTCGACGGGTCGATCGAGAACGACCTCACGCCGGAGGCGGTGGTCACGTCGGTCGCGATCGCCTCGGGCCTCGGTGCCACGTCCGCCTGGTCGTGGCTCAAGCTCCCCGTCGTGCCCGAGATGGAGCGGGTGATGGCGTCGACGACGCTGCCCACCTTCCTCCTCGGCGGCGACCCCTCCGGCCGCCCCGACGAGACCTACGCGTCGTGGGAGGCCGCGCTCGGGCTCCCCGGCGTGCGCGGCCTCGTCGTCGGCCGCACCCTGCTGTACCCGGCCGACGGCGACGTGGTCGCCGCGGTCGACACCGCCGCCGCGCTCGTGCACGGCTGATCCCTCCCGAGAAGAGAAGCAGGACCATGTCTGACACCCTGACGAACGCTGCCGACACCGCCGCCGACCTGCCCGTCGTCCCGCACTGGATCGACGGCCGCGAGTCGCCGTCGACCTCCGGCCGCACGGCTCCCGTCTACGACCCGGCCCTCGGCGTCGTGACGAAGCACGTCGCCCTGGCCGACGACGCCGAGATCGCGGCGGCCATCGCGTCGGCCCAGGCGGCGTTCCCCGCCTGGCGCGACCTCTCGCTCGCCAAGCGCCAGCAGATCCTGTTCCGGTTCCGCGAGCTGCTCGAGGCGAAGAAGGGCGAGCTCGCCGAGATCATCACCTCCGAGCACGGCAAGGTCGTCTCCGACGCGCTCGGCGAGATCACCCGCGGCCAGGAGGTCGTCGAGTTCGCCACCGGCCTCGCGCACCACCTCAAGGGCGAGTACTCCGAGCAGGTGTCGACGGGCGTCGACGTCTACTCGACGAAGCAGCCGCTGGGCGTCGTCGGCGTCATCTCGCCGTTCAACTTCCCCGCGATGGTGCCGATGTGGTTCTTCCCCATCGCCATCGCCGCCGGCAACACCGTCGTCCTCAAGCCGTCCGAGAAGGATCCCTCCGCCGCGCTCTGGCTCGCCGCGCTCTGGTCCGAGGCCGGGCTGCCCGACGGCGTCTTCACGGTGCTCAACGGCGACAAGCAGGCCGTCGACGGGCTGCTCACGCACCCGGACGTCCGGGCCGTCTCGTTCGTCGGCTCCACCCCGATCGCCCGGTACGTCTCCGAGACGGGCACGGCGAACCACAAGCGCGTGCAGGCCCTCGGCGGCGCGAAGAACCACATGCTGGTGCTGCCCGACGCCGACCTCGACCTCGTCGCCGACTCCGCGATCAACGCCGGCTTCGGCTCGGCGGGCGAGCGCTGCATGGCGATCTCCGTCGTCGTCGCGGTCGAGCCCGTGGCCGACGAGCTGATCGGCAAGATCCAGGAGCGCGCGGCCAAGCTGCGCATCGGCGACGGTCGTCGCGGCTGCGACATGGGCCCCCTGGTGACCGAGCAGCACCGCGACAAGGTCGCCTCCTACATCGCGATCGCCGAGGAGGACGGGGCCGAGGTCGTCATCGACGGCCGCGGCATCGAGGTCGACGGCGACGCCGCGGGCTTCTGGCTCGGACCGACCCTGCTCGACAAGGTCCCCACCACGTCGCGGGCCTACACGGAGGAGATCTTCGGACCGGTCCTCTCGATCGTGCGCGTCGCCTCCTACGAGGAGGGCGTCGCCCTGATCAACGACGGCGCGTTCGGCAACGGCACGGCGATCTTCACGAACGACGGAGGTGCGGCGCGGCGCTTCCAGAACGAGGTGCAGGTCGGGATGATCGGCATCAACGTGCCGATCCCGGTGCCCGTCGCGACGTTCTCGTTCGGCGGCTGGAAGGACTCGCTCTTCGGCGACACGAAGGCCCACGGCGCCGAGGGCGTCCGGTTCTTCACCCAGCAGAAGGCGATCACCTCGCGCTGGCTCGACCCGTCGCACGGCGGCGTCGACCTCGGGTTCCCGCAGAACTGAGCCCCGCAGGACGGAGGAGCGACATGACCACGCAGAACGAGACGGTGTTCCCGAGGGGCGCCCTGGCCTGCGGCGACTGGGAGTCCGTCGTCGACGACGGGATCGACGGCTGGCAGCACGCCGGTCTGCGCGTCGCCGAGCTCGTGCCCGGCGGCGAACTCGCGCTGCCCGCGGCCGGCGTCGAGCGCCTCGTCGTCCCGCTGTCGGGGTCGTTCACCGTCCGGCACCAGGGCTCGGGCGACCTCGAGACCACGCAGCTGGCGGGACGGCCCTCGGTCTTCGACGGCCCGACCGACGTCCTCTACCTCTCGACCGGCGCCTCCGCGACGATCGAGGGGGAGGGGCGGGTCGCCGTGGCCGAGGCGCCCACCGACGAGGTGCGGCCCAGTCGGCACGTCCGGCGCGACGAGGTGCCCGTCGAGCTGCGCGGCGCAGGTCGCTCGAGCCGCCAGGTGCACAACTTCGGCACGCCCCAGGCGCTCGACGCCGGCCGGTTCATCGTCTGCGAGGTCGTCACGCCCGCCGAGAACTGGTCGAGCTGGCCGCCGCACAAGCACGACGAACTGCAGCCGGGGCGGGAGTCGCGGCTCGAGGAGATCTACTACTTCGAGACCGCGGTCGAGCGGGGCCGCGAGGGGGCACCGGAGGCGGATCCGTTCGGGTTCGTCCGCGCCTACTCGTCCCCGGCCGGCGAGATCGACGTGCTCGCCGAGGTGCGCACCGGCGACGTCGCCCTGCTGCCGCACGGCTGGCACGGCCCCTGCGTCGCGGCCCCCGGCTACGACCTCTACTACCTCAACGTCATGGCGGGGCCCGATCCCGAGCGGGTCTGGAACATCTCGGACGACCCGGCCCACGGCTGGATCCGCGGGACGTGGGAGGGGCAGGGCGTCGACCCGCGCCTCCCCTACGAGCGCCGGGCCTGACGAGCAGCAGCACCAGCACCAGCACCACCAGCACGACGACCACCACGTGACGACCACCCACGGCGACGACGCCACGACGACAGGACACGATGACATGGGCTCCACCAGGCGGATGACGGTCGCGCAGGCGCTGATCGAGTTCCTCGCGAACCAGTGGACGGTCGAGGGCGACCACCGCGAGCGCACCGTCGCCGGCACGTTCGGCATCTTCGGCCACGGCAACGTCGCCGGCGTCGGCCAGGCGCTGGGGCAGCTCGAGGTCGAGCAGCCGGGCCTGATGCCGTACCACCAGGCCCGCAACGAGCAGGCGATGGTGCACCAGGCCGTCGGCTACGCGCGGATGACCAGGAGGCGGGGCACCTTCGCGAGCACCGCCTCCGTCGGTCCGGGGGCCGCCAACATGCTCACCGGCGCCGCGCTGGCGACCGCGAACCGGCTGCCTGCCCTGCTGCTGCCGAGCGACACGTTCGCGACCCGGGTCGCCGACCCGGTGCTGCAGCAGCTCGAGCTGCCGCACGACACGAGCGTGCAGGTCACCGACGCGTTCCGGCCGCTGTCGCGGTTCTTCGACCGGGTCGACCGACCCGAGAAGCTGTTCTCGATCGCGCTGGCCGCGATGCGCGTGCTGACCGACCCTGCCGAGACGGGAGCGGTCACGATCGCCCTGCCCGAGGACGTGCAGGCGGAGGCGCTCGACGTGCCCGTGGAGTTCCTCGCGCCGCGCGAGTGGCACGTCCGTCGGCCCGTGCCCGAGCGCGGCCCGCTCGAGCGCGCCGTCGCCGCGATCCGTGCCGCAAAGTCTCCGGTGATCGTGGCCGGCGGCGGGGTGCTGTACTCGGGGGCCGAGGAGTCGCTGCGAGCCCTCGTCGAGCTGACCGGCATCCCGGTCGGCACCACCCAGGCCGGCGGCGGCTCGCTCGTCTGGGACGAGCCGGGCTACCTCGGCGCCGTCGGGGCGACCGGCAGCAGCGCGGCGAACCGCCTCGCCGCCGAGGCCGACGTGGTGATCGGCATCGGCACCCGCTACTCGGACTTCACCACGGCCAGCCGGACGGCGTTCCAGGCCGACGGCGTGCAGTTCGTCAACGTCAACGTGGCGTCGTTCGACGCGTACAAGCACGGCACGCAGCTGCCCGTCATCGCGGACGCGCGCGAGGCGATCGACGCCCTGCGCGCCGAGCTCGCCGACTGGCGCGCACCGGCCGCGTGGGCCGAGCGGGCGGCCGCCGAGAAGGCCGGCTGGGACGCCGTCGTCGACCGCGCCTTCGAGCCCTCGGGCCTCGCCCTGCCGGGTCAGGCCGAGATCATCGGTGCCGTGCAGGCCGCCTCCGACCCCCGCGACGTCGTCGTGCAGGCGGCCGGCTCGCTGCCGGGCGACCTGCACAAGCTCTGGCGCGTGCGTGACGCCCTCGGGTACCACGTCGAGTACGCCTTCTCGTGCATGGGCTACGAGATCGCGGGCGGCCTCGGCGTGCGGCGCGCGGCACCCGACCGCGACGTGATCGTCATGGTCGGCGACGGCTCGTACCTGATGCTGCACACCGAGCTCGTCACGGCCGTGGCCGAGGGCGTCAAGATCATCGTCGTGCTGATCCAGAACCACGGCTACGCGTCGATCGGGCATCTGTCCGAGACGATCGGCTCCGAGCGCTTCGGCACCCGGTACCGCGACGGGAGCGGGGCGACCCTGCCCGTCGACCTGGCCGCCAACGCCCGCAGCTACGGCGTCGAGACCATCGAGATAAAGGCGGGTCCGGAGGCGGTCGCCGATCTGGGCAGGGCCGTGGCGGCCGCGAAGGCGTCCGACACCGCGACGCTCATCCACGTCGAGAGCGACCCGCTGCTCTACGCGCCCGGCGGCGAGGGCTGGTGGGACGTGCCGGTCGCCGAGGTGTCGACCATGGCCAGCACGCAGCGCGCGCACGACGAGTACGTCACGCAGTCGGCGGCCCGCCGCCCGCTGCTGGGCTGACGCCGCGGGCCGAGGCACGCCCGCCCGGGCCTGCCGCGGGGCCGGGCCGTTGCAGACCGGTCCGCCGGCACGATCCGTCAGCTCGTGGCGGGAGAAATTCGATCCCGCCAGCAGCACGCGGGGAAGGGATGACGGTGGCTCGAAGTACGTTCCCATCCGGGGCGTGCCTGGACCGGGCGAGAGCATCGAGAGGACTCTGACGCGGGTGTGGGCACCGATACCGTAGGGTTCGATCAACTTTGAGGAGAGAGCGATGCCGATGACCATCGCCCCAGGGGTGCTCTCCTGGGCGCGAGAGCGCGCACGGCTAGACCCTCTTGCTCTCGAGAAGAAATTTCCTGCACTCCCCGCGTGGGAACGTGGCGAAGGGGCGCCCACTTTCTCCCAACTTCAACAGTTCGCGGCCGCAACGCACGCCCCCTTGGGCTACCTCCTGTTGCCGGAACCGCCCCCAGAGCCATTGCCCATCCCGGACTTCCGCACTTTCCGGAACGCTGGGGTGCACCGAGCCTCCGTCGACTTGCTCGATCAGATCTACCTCGTCGAGCAGCGACAAGAGTGGTACCGAGATCATCAGCGTGCCACCGGTGAGGACCCGCTCGCCTTCGTGGGCAGCCTGACGACGAAGACCCCCGTCGTCACGGCAGCTCAGACGATCGCAACGACCCTCGGCTTTACGACTGCCGACCGCGCCCGGTACCGGTCCTGGTCCGAAGCGCTTCGAGCGCTCATCGACCTGATCGAAGACACCGGCGTCCTTGTCATGATCAGCGGTGTCGTCGGGTCCAATACAAGACGCCCGCTCAATCCTCGGGAGTTCCGGGGCTTCGCCCTCGCGGATCCACTTGCCCCTGTCATCTTCATCAACGGCAAGGACACGAAGGCAGCACAGATATTCACCCTCATCCACGAGGTCGTGCACATCTACCTCGGCGAGAGCGCGCTCTCTGACGCGTCCCTCTCCCAACGATCCGCCAACAAGGACGAACGGTTCTGCAACGACGTCGCTGCCGAAGTGCTCGTACCCCTCGACGCATTGCGCGAGGACTGGAACGCCACGGCTGAACGGCGACAAGAACTCGACCGGCTCGCAGCCCGCTTCCGTGTCAGCACGCTGGTCGTCCTGGGCCGAGTCTTCGACCTCGGAGGGCTCGATTTCGACGAGTACCGGCGGTGGTACGACGAGGAGCTCAAGTACGTCCTGGCCAAAGCCGAGACGCGGGCATCTGAGGGAGGCAACTGGTACAACAGTGCTCCCTTCCAGATGAGCCGACGGTTCGCGCGGACGGTCATCGCCGACACGCTCGAGGGCCGAACTCTTCACCGTGACGCGTTCCAGATGCTCGGTTTCCGGAGTGCTACGACCTTCACAGAGCTAGGTCAGCGCCTGGGGGTGGCGTGATGTACCTCCTCGACGCCAACGTGTTCATCACTGCGAAGAACGTCCACTACGACTTCGACGTCGTCCCCGGGTACTGGGACTGGATCGACGAGGCTGCCTCCACCAGCCGGGCCGTCAGCATCGACAGGGTCGCCTCTGAGCTCAAGGCGCAGAGGGATGACCTCGCTCAGTGGGCTGGGCTGCGACCCGCTCTGTTCCGCAGATCAACCGATCAGATCGCTCCGGCCCTGACGCGGGTCGCTGAGTGGGCAGTCGCGCAGCCACGCTTCCGCCCCGCAGCGCTTGCGACGTTCCTCAGCAGCGCTGACTACTACCTGGTCGCCCACGCTCTGACCTACGGGGACACACTTGTCACGCACGAGGTGCCTGCACCCCTTTCGCAGACCAACGTCAAGATCCCTGATGCGTGCCGCGGGGTCGGAGTCGCCTACGTGAATCCATTTCTGATGCTCCGGCGCGAAAGCGCTCGTTTCGAGCTCGCGCCAACTCCGTAGCTTCGGGGCCGGAGCGGGTCAGCGCTCGACGAGAGTGATCTCGAACGAGTACAGGTCGGGCCGGTAGCAGTGCTGACCGTGCTCGACGGCGCGCCCGCTGTTGTCGAAGGCGGTGCGTCCCATCGTCAGGACGGCCGCGCTCTTGGGCAGGTCGAGCAGGCGAGCCTCGGAGGCGGTGGCCGAGCGGGCCCCGATGCGCTGCTTCGCGACCCGCATCGTCACCCCGCGCCCGCGGAGCAGCTGGTAGAGCCCGTGCTTCTCGAGCGAGTCCATGTCGAGGTCGACGAACGGCTCGGGCAGCACGTTGTCGAGGATGGCCAGGGGCACGCCGTCGGCGGAGCGCATCCGCGCGAGGTGGAGCGTGGGGCTGCCGACCTCGACGCCGAGCGCCTCGGCCGTCTTCTCGTCGGCGCCCTCGACGGACGACGAGAGCAGCAGCGTCTCGGGCTTCTGGCCCGTCCGCTCCAGATCCTCGTAGAGGCTCGTCAGCTCGACGTTGCGGGTGACGCGGCCGTGGACGACCTGGGTGCCGATGCCGCGGCGACGCACGAGGAGGCCCTTGTCCACGAGCTCCTGGATCGCTCGGCGGATGGTCGGGCGCGAGAGCCCGAGCCGTGCGCTCAGCGCCACCTCGTTCTCGAGGCGCGCGCCGGCGGGCAGCGTCTCGTCGTGAATGGCCTCCTCGAGGAGGTTCGACACCTGGTAGTACAGCGGCACCGGGCCGGAGCGATCGAGCCCGAGGAAGAAGTCGGGGGGCAGCAGCTGCTCGTCCTGAGGCATCATGTCCGCTCTTGATCGGTGGTCCTCGATCCTCCCACAGCGGCGGATCGGCAGGGCTCGGGCCTGGCCGCGCGGCCTCAGCTGCGCGGCGCGGTGCTCGTCGTCGGCGGCGGCGTCACGGTCGTCGGCGTCTCCGAGGCGTCGGCGGCCAGCTCGCGGGCGACGGGCGAGCCCGGCATCTCGCGCTCGAGCTCGTGCGCGAGCGAGTCGAGCTCGGCGCCGCCGGCCATCAGGGCCGTCAGCTCGAGGAGCGTGATCTCGCTCTTCTCGAAGTTGCCGAGGCTCATGCCTCGGTTCAGCAGCAGGAACCGGTCGCCCACCGGGTACGCGTGGTGCGGGTTGTGCGTGATGAACACCACGCCGAGGCCCTGGTCGCGCGAGCGGGCGATGTACTTGAGCACGACGCCGGACTGCTTGACGCCGAGGGCGGCCGTCGGCTCGTCGAGGATCAGCACGCGGGCGCCGAAGTAGACGGCGCGGGCGATGGCGACGCACTGGCGTTCGCCGCCCGACAGGGTGCCGATCGGCTGGTCGACGTCGCGCAGGTCGATGCCCATGCGGGCCAGCTCCTCGAAGGTGATCTGCTTCATCGCCTTCACGTCGAGGCGACGGAAGGGGCCGACCCCGGTGGTCATCTCGGAGCCGAGGAAGAAGTTGCGCCAGACGGGCATCAGCGGCACGACCGCCAGGTCCTGGTAGACCGTCGCGATGCCGGCGCTGAGGGCGGCCCGTGGCGAGGCGAAGGTGACGGGCTCGCCGTCGAGCAGCAGCTGGCCCTCGCTCGGGGTGTGGGCCCCGGCCAGCATCTTGATGAAGGTCGACTTGCCGGCGCCGTTGTCGCCGAGCACGCAGGTGACCTGGCCGGCCGCGACCGTGGTCGAGACCCCGGAGAGGGCGTTGACGGCCCCGTAGCTCTTGCCGATGTCGCGGACCTCGACGATCGTCGTGCCGACCCCGGCACGCGGCGGCACGGGCTGCGCGTCGGTGCGGGAGGTGCGGTCGCTGCGGTCGCTGGTGGTGTCGGTGCTCATCGCCCGCCTCCTGCTCGTGTCCTGACGAAGTTGTTCAGCAGCACCGCGGCGAGCAGCATGCCGCCGAGCACCGTGCGCAGCCAGTTGGTGTCCCACTGCGCGAAGGTGATGCCCTGGAAGACCATGCCGTAGATCAGCGCGCCGAGGGCGGCGCCGATCGCCGAGCCGTAGCCGCCGGTCATCAGGCAGCCGCCGACGACGGCGCAGATGATGTAGATGAACTCCTGGCCCACGCCGGTGTTGGCCTGGACCGTGGAGGTGCGGAACAGCGAGATCATGCCGACCAGCCAGGCGGCGCCGGCCGTGCCCATGAACAGGCCGATCTTGGTCTTGAGGACGGGCACGCCGACCTGGCGGGACGAGTTCAGCGCGCCGCCGACCGCGAAGATCCAGTTGCCGGCACGGGTGCGCAGCAGGATCCAGGTGGCCGCCGCGGCGACGAGGAACCACCAGAGCACGGACACGTAGAAGGTGCCGCCGCCGATCTGGACCGACGCGCCGAACAGGGGCTGGATCGAGTCGTAGGCGGGCACCTTGGTCATGCCCTGGATGGCGACCTGTCCGGTGATGATCTTGGTGACGGCGAGGTCGATGCCCGCGAGGGCGAAGAACGTGCCGAGGGTGACGATGAAGCTCGGCAGGCCCGTCTTCATCACGAGGATGCCGTTGACCGCGCCGACGCCGAGGCAGACGACGAGCGAGATGACGACCGCGACCCAGATGCTGAGGCCGTAATGCGTCGTGAGGATGCCCACGATGAGGGCCGAGAAGCCGGTCATGACGCCGGCCGAGAGGTCGAACTCGCCGCCGATCATGAGCACGGCCACCGCGACGGCCATGATGCCGAAGGTCGAGGCCGACTCGAGCCAGACGCCGGCTCCGGCGAAGCTCAGGAACTGGGGCGTGTAGAGGGAGAAGAACAGGAGCACCGCGAGCGCGGCGACGAAGGCGCCCGTCTCGGGGCGGGCGAGGATCTTGCGGAGCGGACGCCGCTCGAGGCGTGGCCTCGTCGCGATCGTCACGATGTCAGTGGTCGTCAACGGTGACTCCTGGGTCGGGGGAGGGGAGGGGGCCGGCTGCGTGTCGCGCCGGCCCCCGGGGGGTGTGCCTAGCGGGTGCCGTTGGCGGCGAACTCGGCGACCTGGGCCGCGTTGTCCTCGGTGACGAAGGCCGGGCCGGAGTAGACCGGCTGGCCGCCGCCGATGACGTTGCCGTTGGTGACGAAGAGCTGCAGGGCGGTGACGCCGAGGAAGCCCTGCACGTACGGCTGCTGGTCGACGGCGAACAGGATGGAGCCGTTCTCGACGTCGGCCACGACGTCCTCCGACAGGTCGAAGGTGCCGATCTTGGCGTCGCTGCCGGACTCCTCGACCGCGCCGACCGCGTCGATGGCGTACTGGCCGCCGAGGGTGAGGACCCCGTCGATGGACGGGTCGGCCTGCAGCTTCGACTTGATGGTCGCCTTGACGTCGGCGTCGTTCGTGCCGTCGACCTGGAGGTTCGTCATCGTGCCGCCGAAGGTCTTCGCGGCGGCAGCGCAGCGGTCCTCGAGGCCGACGTTGCCGGCCTCCTGGATGACGCAGAGTGCGTTGCCGAGGCCCTCGTCGGCGAGCCTGGTGCCGACGGCCTCTCCGGCGACGGTCTCGCTCTGGCCGATGTGGGTCAGCGCGCCGAACTCGGCCGAGCGCTCGATGCCCGAGTTGATGGTGACGACGGGGATGCCCGCGGCGACGGCCTTCTTGACGCTGTCCTCGACGCCGTCGGGGTTGGCCATCGAGACGACGATGCCGTCCACCTCCTGCGCCACCGCGTTGTCGATCAGCTGCGACTGCTTCGCGGGGTCGGCGTCGGAGTTGTAGGTGATCGTGGCGCCGTAGTCGTCGCCCGCCGTCTCGGCTCCCGACTTCACGCGGTCCCAGAAGGCGTCGCCGGGGCCGGAGTGGGTGACGACGGCGAAGGTGAGGTCGCCGCCTCCGTTGTCGGGGCTGGCCGTCTCCTGGCCCGTTCCCGCGCAGCCGGCGAGGAGCATCCCGGTCGTGGCGGCGAGGCCGAGGCCGGCGAGGAGTCGCTTCTTCATTGAAAGTCCCTTCGATGCGGAGCTCGTCGCGCAGGACGGTCCGGGGTGACGTCGGTGTCGGGTCCGAGTATGTGTGAGGGGGTCATGCTTGTCAATACATTCTGTCATTGGGATAAGCTTGCTCTGCCCCTGCTCGACAGGGCCCCGCCGACGACGTCAGGAGAACCATGTCGACACCGGATCGCGTAGGAGTAGGTCTCGTCTCGCTCGGATGGATGGGACGGCTGCACTCGCGGGCGTACCGCGCCGTGGCGGAGCACTATCCCGAGCTGCCGGTGCGGGTGGACCTGGTGTCCGCCGCCGACACCGACGCCGACGCACGACACCACGCCGAGACGGTGCTCGGCTATCGCCGTACCACCGCAGATTACCGTGAGGTGATCGCCGACCCCGAGGTCGACGTCGTGTCGATCTGCGCGCCGAACTTCCTGCACCACGAGGTCGCGCTCGCCGCGGCCGCCGCGGGCAAGCCGTTCTGGATCGAGAAGCCGATGGGCCGGTCGGCCGCCGAGTCGTCCGAGATCGCCCGCGCCGCCTCCGACGCCGGCATCGTCACCTCGGTCGGCTTCAACTACCGCCACGCGCCCGCGGTCGCCCGCGCCCGGGAGCTCGTCCGCTCAGGCGCGCTCGGCACCGTGACGAACGTGCGGGTGAGCCTGCTCGCCGACTACTCGGCCGACCCGCTCGGCGCCCTGACCTGGCGCTTCATGCGCGACCGGGCAGGGTCGGGCGTGCTGGGCGACCTGCTGTCGCACGGTGCGGACCTGGCCCAGTTCGTGGTCGGGCGCATCGACTCCGTGACCGGGCTCACCGAGACCTTCATCCGCGAGCGTCCGCTGCCGGGCTCGGGCTCTGCGGGCCACTTCAGCAAGGGCGCCGAGGGCGGTGCCACCGGCGCTGTCGAGAACGAGGACTACGCCGCCGTGCTCGGCCGCTTCGACTCGGGCGCCGTCGTCGTGCTCGAGTCGAGCCGCGTCGCGATCGGGCCCCGCGCGGAGTACGCGCTCGAGGTCTACGGGACGAAGGGGTCGCTGCGCTGGGACTTCCAGCGGCTGAACGAGCTGCAGGTCGCCGACGACACGAGCGGGTACCGCACCGTCATGGCGCAGCCCGGCTTCGGCGACTTCGCCCGGTTCCAGCCGGGCGCGGGCACGAGCATGGGCTTCGACGACCTCAAGACGATCGAGGCGCAGTTGTTCCTGCGCTCCGTGGTCGAGGGGCGCCAGCTGGCGCCGTCCGCCGCCGACGCCTGGTCGGCCGCCGAGATCGTCGAGGCGGCGGTCCGCAGCGACCGGGCACGGGCGTGGGAGGCGGTCGGCCGGGTCGAGGGGCCGACCACCTACGACCTCTGACGCCTGCGGGCCGCAGGCGGCGTCAGGCGAAGGAGGCGCGGAAGCGCTCGAGCGCCGTCTCCGAGTCGCCGGACGGCCAGGCCTCGAGCCCCACGACGCCCTCGTAGCCGAGCGTGCGCAGCTCGGCCGCTATCGCCGGGTACCGGATCTCGCCCGTGCCCGGCTCGAAGCGTCCCGGCACGTCCGCCACCTGGATCTCGCCGACCCAGGGCAGCGCCCGCCGCAGCAGCTCGATCAGGTTCCCCTCGCCGATCTGTGCGTGGTACAGGTCGAGGTTGAGGCGCAGGCCGGGGCTGTCGACGGCGCTCACGAGCGCGAGCGTGTCCTCGGCGCGGGCGAAGGGCGTGCCCGGGTGGTCGACCGCGGTGTTGAGGTTCTCGAGCGTGAAGACGCGGCCGTGGCGCTCGCCGAGCAGTGCCAGGCGGGCGAGCGTCTCCTGTGCCCGTTCGCGGTCGCCGGGCGCCACCTCCTCGTCCGGTCTGAGTGGACGCACCGGCAGCCCGTCCGGGTCGAGCCCGGTGCCGTGCAGGTTCAGCCGCGGGGAGTCGATGACCTCGGCCGCCGCGATCGACAGCTCGGCGGTGCGCAGCAGCTCGGCGACGCCGTCGGGCGTGGTCAGGTCGCCGGCGAGGTAGCCGGTCATCGACGAGAAGGTCGCCCCGGTGGCGGCGAGGGCCGGCAGGTCCTTCGTCGACCAGCCCCAGATCTCGACCTGGAAGCCGAGCTCGTGCAGGCGCCGGACGCGGTCGACGGCCGGCAGCTCGCGGAACAGCATCTCGGCCGAGGCGGCCAGCTGGACGGGCATCGTCGCGTCAGAGCTCGACGGCGACGGAGACGCGCTCGACCGCCGAGCGCGCGGCGGCGTCGGCGAGGACGAGCGCCGCGCGGCCGTCGGCGAAGGTCGGGCTCGCCGACTCCTCGCCGCGGGCCAGCTGGATGAACGCCCGCAGCTCGGCGACGTAGGCCGCCGCGTACCGCTCGAGGAAGAAGTCCTGGTAGGGCGGCTTCGCCTCGACATGGGAGGCGGTCGAGACGCTGACGAGGCTGGTGAGCGCGTTCGACACCTGCAGCGAGCCCTCGGCGCCGAAGGCCTCGAGCCGCTGGTCGTAGCCCACGGCGCTGTGCCGCGAGTTGGTGATCGAGACCAGGGCCCCCGAGGAGGAGCGGAGCGTCACCATCGCGGTGTCGAAGTCGCCGTGCTCGCGGGCGCCCGGGTCGAAGACGGTCGTGCCGGTGGCCGTCACCTCGACGATGTCCGGCAGGAAGAACCGGGCCATGTCGAAGTCGTGGATGGTCATGTCGCGGAAGATGCCGCCCGAGACCCCGACGTACGCGGCCGGAGGGGCCGCCGGGTCGCGGCTGACGATCGAGAGCTGCTCGAGCTCGCCGATCTCGCCGGCCGCCACCCGGGCGCGCGCCGCGGCGAACGCAGGGTCGAAGCGACGGTTGAAGCCGAGCGCGATCGGGATGCCCGAGGACTGCACCCGGGGCAGCAACGCGTCGACCCGCGCGATGTCGAGGTCGATCGGCTTCTCGCAGAGCGCGGGGACGCCGGCGTCGAGCGCCGCCCCCAGCAGGTCGACGTGCGTCGCGGTGGGCGAGGCGATGAGGACGGCGTCGATGTCGCCCGACGCGAACATCTCGGCGGCGTCGGTCGTCACGGTGCCGCCGTGGCGGGCCGAGACGGCCTCCGCGCCCTCGACGAAGGGGTCGCAGACCCAGGCCAGCACGGCCTCGGGGTCGGCCGCGATGTTCGTGGCGTGCACCTGGCCGATGCGGCCGGTGCCGATGAGTCCGAAGCGGAGGGGAGTGGTCACGTCGTCGTCCTTGCTGCCCGTGGGCGTCGTGGGGGCCCCGAGGGGCAGGAGGTGGTGGTGCGGTAGCTGTGGAGCGCCAGGTGCCAGGGGTGTCAGGCCCAGTCGCGGAGGGCCTCGCGGTTGACGAGCTGGTCGGCGCCCCGCTCGGCCCGGAACGCGGCGATGTCGGCGTCGGGGGCGTTGAGCACGTCCTGCTCGACGACGATCCAGCCGTCGAAGCCCTGTCGGTCGACGGCTCCCATCACCGCGGCGAGGTCGACGTCGCCCTGGCCGAACGCCACGAACGAGCCGGACGACCAGACCTCGCGCATGCCGCCTCCGTCGTCGAGGACCCGCCGGAGCTCGGCGACGTCGACGTCCTTGAGGTGCAGGTGGTTGATGCGGTCGCCCCAGCGCTCGATGGCGAGCACGGGGTCGCCGCCCCCGATCACGAGGTGCCCGGTGTCGAGGGTCAGGCCGACGTCGACGGCCGCGAGGAAGCGGTCGATCTCGTCCGGGGACTCGATGAACGTGCCCGCGTGGTGGTGGAAGGTCGGCTCGAAGCCGGCTGCCCGCGTCAGGGCGGCGGCGCGCTCGACGTTGGCGACGAGGGTCGACCAGCGGCGCTCGTCGAGCGGGTCGGCGGCGGCGCCCCGGCCGGGGCCGGCGCGTCGTGCGTCGGACCCGTCGTCGGCGAGGGTCGGCAGCGGCAGCCGCGAGGGTCCGTCGTCGGACGCCTCGCCGAAGATGCGCAGGGCCTCGTGCAGCTGGGGGAGCGCGGCGTCGAAGGCGTCGTCGTCCGAGAACGGCAGCTGGACCCAGCCGCCGGCGAGCTCGAGGCCAGAGCGGACGAGCCGGGCGCGCAGCTCGTCGCCGCGGCCGAGGTAGTCGACGGGCCCGAGGTCGACGCCGGCGTACCCGCTCTCGGCCAGCACGTCGACGAGTTCGTCGGGGCCGACGACGTCGGCGCCCTCGGGGGTGAGCTCGAAGACGCCGAAGCTGACGGGGGCTCCGGCCACGGACGCCTTCATCGGAGCGCCGGCAGCAGGGTGCGGTGAGCGGGCTGGTTCTGGTTCATACGTCGTTGTATGCCTTCCCGGTGTGGGTCAATTGTCCTAACAATGGCACAAACAACTGGGGGAGGCAACGGAGGCGGTCGTCTCGACGCTGCCCCGGGAGCCCCTCGCTCGAGGTGATCCGTGCGTCACGGTCGACGACCCGGGCCTCGCGAGTCGAGCAGCCGCCGCGCCAGCTCCTGCCCTGCCTCGACGAGAGCCGGCGGGCCCTCGAGCGTCAGGTCCGCGTCGAACCCGGCGAAGCGGGCCGCGAGGGCACCCCACGACCACGAGCCCGTCGTGAGCCTCGTGCGGCCGTCGTCCCCCTGCTCGACGAGGGCGTCGGCGTCGACGAAGGGCGCGACGTCGCGAGCCGGGAGGTCGAGCAGCGCTGTGCCGACGCAGGGCCAGGAGGCGTCGGTCGACCCGCGGAACCGCGCCGCGACGAAGGCGACCGGGTCGTCCCCGGGCACGGGGCGCCGGCTGAACGACCGGCGCGTGGCCGCTCGCGGGTGCATCCGGTCGACGCGGTAGGTGCGCCAGTCGGCGGCGGCGGGCGCCCACGCCAGGAGGTACCAGCGGCCGTTGCTCGTGACGACCGCGTGCGGCTCGACCGAGAGCGGCGGGCCGACCTCGGCCTCGCCCCAGACGGGCGCGTAGTCGAACCGGAGCACCTCGTGGGCGCTGGTCGCCTCGATCACCGCGACCAGCACCTCCGGGTCGACGACCACCGCCGACGGCGTGCTGAGCACCTCGATCGAGTCCATCCGGTGCCGCAGCCGAGACGGCATCACCTGCCGCACGGTGCCGAGCGCACGGGCAGCCGCCTCGCCGATGGCGGTGCCGGAGGCGGGCGCCACGGCGAGGGCGAGCGCGACGGCCACGGCCTGGTCGTCGTCGAAGAGCAGGGGCGGCAGCTCGGTGCCCGCCGACAGGCGGTAGCCGCCCGCCGGCCCTCGCAGGGTCGTCACCGTGTAGCCCAGCTCGCGCAGGCGCTCGACGTCACGGCGGACGGTCCGGGGGCTCACGCCGAGTCGCTCGGCCAGGAACGTCGCCGAGCTGTCCCGTCGCACCTGCAGCAGCGAGAGGAGCGTGAGGATCCGTGAGGAGGGGCTGGTCACGTCCCGATGATCGCATCGGATGCGGTCACGATCTGACCGCATCGGGGAGGAGAGTCGCCGTCGACGCGGTCCTCACCACCGAGGACGGCACGACGACGAGGAGACAGCCATGACCATCTCGACCACCCCGCACCTCAACTTCGACGGAGAAGCCCGCCAGGCTCTCGACTTCTGGGCCGCAGCGCTCGGCACCGAGGCGACGGCCATGACCTACGGACAGATGGGCGCCTCCGACGACCCGGCGTGGGCGGACCGGATCGTCTGGGGGCAGGTCGAGACCGCGAGCGGGGTCCGCGTCATGGCGTTCGACGTCTGGCCGCACCAGGAGTACGAGCAGGGGACGAACTCGTCCTACGTCTACCTCAGCGGCGACGACGCGGCCGAGATCACGGCGGTGTGGGAGGGGCTCGTCGACGGTGCCGAGATCCGGCAGCCGCTGGGCGCCTCCGCGTGGTCGCCGTTGGCGGGGCAGCTCCGCGACCGGTTCGGCGTCGTGTGGGCGCTCGACGTCCGGGCTCCGCAGGCGGGGGCGTGACGGGCGGCGGGCAGG
>Ga0308167_1001145_pt1 | contig 34001 bp, 33 predicted proteins | sample PhyCR1_2_FD_202138 | JGI IMG/M metagenome (GOLD analysis project Ga0308167, IMG submission 202138) | Phyllosphere microbial communities from UC Gill Tract Community Farm, Albany, California, United States - DLSLRC.R1 | ecosystem: Host-associated > Plants > Phyllosphere > Unclassified | place... | reverse complement strand
TCGGCGCCGACCGCGGCGAGCGCCAGAGCGACCGTCACCCCGGTGCGATCCTTGCCCACCGTGCAGTGGATCAGGGTCGGCTCGCCGGCGGCGATGATCCGGATGGCGGCGACGAGCCGCTCTCCGCTCTCCTCGAGAAGGTGGAGATAGAGGTCTTCCAGGCTCGTGTCCGTCTCGAAGAACGAACGCACGGATCCGAGGAAGAGCGGAAGGTGGGTGGTGTCCGGCCCTTCGATCTCGGTCGGCTCCGCAGCGACCTCTTCGCCGTCGCGGAGGTCGACGATGTGCGCGACGCGACGACGAACCTCGTTCACGCCCGCCGTGGTGGCGGCGGAGAGCTGGCCTGATCGCAGCAGCATCCCCGAGCGGATCCGCCCGCCGTCTGCGGGGAGTCCGCCGACGTCGCGGAAGTTGTTGACGCCGTCGATGTCGAGGACGCTCATGCCTGCGCCTGTGGGGCGCGGGGCGGGACGGGGTATCGTCCGGCGATGACGACCCGGTTGAAGGCGTTGATCGAGACGCAGGCCCAGCTCAGTGCCGCGTACTCCTTCTCGGTGAAGACTCCGCCGACGCGGTCGTAGACCTCGTCGGAGATGCCCTCTTCGGAGATGAACGTGAAAGCCTCCGCGAGCTCGAGCGCGGCCTCCTCGCGGTCGCTGAACACGTCGCTCTCACGCCAGGTCGCGATCTGCATCAGCGTGTCCGTGTCGATGCCGGCCTTGAGGGCTCTGTCGACGTGCAGGCGCGTGCAGTAGCTGCATCCGTTCAGCTGCGAGGAGTGGATCATCACGATCTCCTTGAGCCGATCGTCGATGCCGTTCGCTGCACAGATGTCACCGACCGTACGGGCGAAGGCGTCGAGGGCCTGATAGGCCGCTGGCTCGGTCTTGGAGAGGTGCACTCGCGTCTCGCTCATGCCTCAATGATATTCCGTTGCGCAATCGTCCCGGCGAGTCGCTTTCCACGCAGACGAATGCAGAATGACAACAGTCCTCCGCATCAGGCTTGCGCAATGACACTCTTCACCGCAACCTGTGTTGACACATTGCTCCTGCATTTCCGCACTGCCCCGAGAACAGAGCAGAATATGCAAGTGGCGATCGACACCAGCGAGTTCAGTTATCTTCCCGCACAGGCGCAGGCGATGGGAGTCCCCGTGCCATCCGTCCGACGCGTGACGCTGCCCCTCCCAGACGGCCGTCACGTCAGCGCTCTGCGGTTCGGCGAAGAGACGCCCCGTGTCACGCTGCTGCACGGCGCGGGCCTCAACGCGCACACGTGGGACACGACGGTGCTCGCCCTTCAGCAGCCGGTGCTCGCGATCGACCTCGCCGGACACGGCGATTCATCATGGCGCAGCGACGTCGACTACACCCCTCGCACGCTCGCGGTCGACGTCGCGGCAGCACTCGACGCCTGGACCGACGGAGCGCAGCTGGTCGTGGGCCAGTCGCTCGGCGGCCTCACCGGCGCCGCCCTCGCTGCAGCCCGCCCCGAGCTCGTGTCCGAGCTGATCGTCGTCGACATCACTCCCGGCATCGACACCTCGGCCGGACCAGCCGCCCTGCGCGAGTTCTACGCCGGACCCACCGATTTCGAGACCCGCGACGAGCTCGTCGACCGCGCGATCTCCTTCGGTTTCGGGGGCGCCCGCTCCGACACCGAGCGCGGGGTGTTCCTCAACACCCGTGTGCGCGACGACGGCCGCGTCGAGTGGAAGCACCATTTCGCGCACCTCGCCGCTCAGACACTGGCAGCCCACGGCCCCGGAGACGACTCGGCGCCGTCCCTGCTCCACACGACCGGATGGCAGGATCTGTCGAAGACTACTGCCCCGGTGACGCTCGTCCGCGCCATCGACGGCTTCGTGAGCGAGGCGGATGCGAAGGAGTTCGGCGAGCGCCTGCCCCACGCCCGCGTCACCGCCGTCCACGCCACGCACAACGTCCAGGAGACCGCACCCGCCGAGCTGGCGTCGCTGATCTCCGCATCCCTCGCTTCTCGCGGAATGTGACGTTCCGTTCCACATTCCGCCCTCACGCCCTGACACATCCCTAGGCTCGATCCAACGGCACACAGCAACTGCCGCACCGAGAGGAAACACCCCATGTTCCGACGTACGCGACGACTCGCGCTGATCTCCGCGATCGCGGCGAGCGCCATCGTCCTCACTGCCTGCGCAGGTGCCGCAGAGCCCGAGACCACCGAACCGGTCGGAGAGCCTGATCCGGACGCGACGCTGCAGGTCGGCCTCGTCCTCGAGCCCACCAACCTCGACATCCGTCACACCAGCGGCGCAGCGCTGGAGCAGATCCTGATCGACAACATCTACGAGGGTCTCATCAGCCGCACGCAGGAGAACGAGATCGTGCCGCGACTCGCCTCCGACTACGAGGTCTCCGAAGACGGACTCACCTACACCTTCACGCTGAACGAGGGCATCACCTTCCACAGCGGAACCGCGCTCACCTCCGCCGATGTGGTCTCCTCCTACGAGGCTGTGCGCACCGACGCGACGCTGCAGGGCAATGCCGAGTTCGCCTCGGTGGCCTCGATCACCGCACCGGACCCGACCACGGTGCAGATCGTGTTGACGGCGCCGAACCAGAACTTCCTGTTCTCACTGACCGGTCCTGCCGGTCTCGTGTTCCAGACCGGCGATACGACCGATCTCAAGACGGCCGAGAACGGCACAGGTCCCTTCACCCTCACGCGGTGGAACAAGGGCAGCGCCATCACGTTCGCCCGCAACGAGGCCTACTGGGGCGAGCCTGCGGGCGTCGCCGAGGTCGAGTTCCAGTACATCCCCGACTTCACGGCCGGGGTGAACGCTGCTCTCGATGGCGGCGTCCAGGTGCTCACAGCGGTGGATCCGAATCTCGCCCCGCAGCTCGAGGAGTCCGGCGACTTCACTCTCACGACCGGCCGCACCACCGACAAGGCGACGCTCGCGTTCAACAACGCCAAGGCGCCCCTCGACGACGTCCGGGTGCGCGAAGCGCTGCGCCTCGCGATCGACCACGAGGTTCTGGTCGAGGCTGTCGGCGCGGGCTCGACCCTCTACGGACCGATTCCCGAACTGGACCCCGGTTATGAAGACCTCTCTGACGTCGTCTCCTACGACCCCGAGAAGGCCAAGGAGCTGCTCGCCGAGGCCGGGCAGGAAGACCTCGAGCTCACCCTGACGATCCCGAACTTCTATGGCACGACGGTCCCGAAGGTCCTCATCTCCGACTTCCAGAAGGTCGGAGTCACCCTCGACGTCGACTCGGTCGAGTTCCCGGCCTGGTTGGAGGACGTCTACACCAACCACGACTACGACCTGAGCTTCGTGCTGCACGTCGAGCCGCGCGACTTCGGCAACTTCGCGAATCCCGAGTACTACTTCGGCTACGACAACGCCGAGGTGCAGGGCCTCTACACCGAGGCTATGGCCGAGGTCGACCCCGACAAGTCCGCGGACCTGCTCGCCGAGGCCGCGCGGATCGTCTCCGAGGATCACGCGGCGGATTGGCTGTACAACGGTGCGACGATCACGGCCGTGAGCCCGCTGGTCACCGGGTTCCCCGAGGACTCGATCAACTCGCGCATCAACCTGGCCGGCGTCACCGTCGCCACCGAGAAGTGACGACGCGCACTTCGTGATCCGCTACGCGCTCGTCCGAGGAGCCCTGCTCATCGCAGGGCTCCTCGTCTCGAGTGCGGTGATCTTCCTCACCTTGCGGGTCTTCCCCGGCGACGTCGCGCAGCTGATCGCCGGAACCCAGGCCTCCCCCGCCGAGGTCGAGGCGCTCCGAGAATCGCTGGGCCTCAACCGTCCCCTCCCCGCGCAATACGCCGAGTGGATCGGGGGCCTCTTCCGCGGTGATCTCGGCACGTCTCTGCTCTCCGGTGCATCGGTCGGCGAGGAGCTGCTCGAGAAGGCGCAGGTCACGGTTCCCCTCGGCATCCTGGCCCTCCTGATCGCCGTGCTCATCGCGGTGCCGTTCGGCATCCTGTCAGCCGTGCGGCGCGGCGGCCGCGGAGGCACCGCCCTCAGCGTCGGCGCACAGGCCCTCGCCGCCGTGCCGGTCGTCTGGGCGGGGATGATGCTCATCGTCGTCTTCTCGGTCTGGCTCGGCTGGCTTCCGCCGCAGGGGTTTCCCCGCACGGGGTGGAGCACGCCGTGGAAGGCGATCGAGTCGCTCCTCCTGCCCGCTCTCACGATCGGCATCGTCGAGGGGGCGATGCTCATGCGGTTCGTCCGCAGCGCCACCCTGCAGGCGGCAGGCCAGGACTTCGTCCGCACGGCGGCCGCCAAGGGCCTCACCCGCACCCGCGCCCTCATCTCGCACGGCATCCCCGCAGTGGGCCTGTCGATCATCACCGTGCTGGGACTCCAGATCGCCGGGATCATCGTCGGGTCTGTCGTCATCGAACAGCTCTTCACACTTCCCGGGATCGGACGGATGCTGGTGGCCGACGTCGGCACCCGAGACCTCATCAAGGTGCAGAGCGAACTCCTCGTCCTCACCGGATTCGTGCTCGTGGTCGGATTCCTCGTCGACCTGATCCATCGCGCGATCGATCCGCGCCAGAGGGAGGCCTGATGCCCGGCTGGCTTCCGAGACTGGCGCGATCCGCCACAGGTCGATTCGGCGTGATCGTCGTCGCCGTCGTCGCGCTCACCGCACTCGTCTCGCTGTTCTGGACCCCGTTCGATCCCCAGGAGTCCGACCTGCGCGCTCGCTGGTCGGTCCCGAGCTGGCCTCATCTGCTCGGCACCGACGACACGGGCCGTGACATCCTCAGCCTGCTCATGGCAGGTGCTCGCACGACGGTCTTCGTCAGCATCGGCGCCGGCGTCATCGCGACCTTGGTCGGCATCTCCCTGGCCGCGCTCGGAGCGCTCACCGCCCGCTGGCTGCGAGAGACGGTGGCAGTGCTCGTCGACATCCTGATCGCCTTCCCCGTGCTGCTGATCGCCATGATGATCTCGTCGGTCTGGGGCGGCTCGCTGTGGGTGGTGATCTGGTCGGTCGGCATCGGCTTCGGCGTCAACATCGCCCGCGTCACGAGGCCCGAGCTGCGCCGCGTGCAGCAGAGCGACTTCGTCCTCGCCGCTCGGGCGTCCGGCCTCACGACCGGACAGAGCCTCGCTCGCCACCTTCTTCCGAACGTCGCCCCCGTGTTCATCGTGCAGCTCTCGTGGTCGATGGCGGTCGCGGTGCTCGCCGAGGCCGGCCTGTCGTACCTCGGTTTCGGCGCCTCGGTCACGGAGCCGAGCTGGGGACTCCTGCTCGCCGACCTGCAGCGCTACATCGGCGTGCATCCGCTCTCGGTCATCTGGCCGGGGCTCGCGATCACGATCACCGTGCTGGCGCTCAACCTCCTCGGTGACGGCCTGCGCGAGGCCACCGACCCCACGCTGCGTCACCGCGCGGCCGAGATCCACACACCGGCGGTGATCGCATGACCCTCGAGGTGACGGACCTCGTCGTCCGCATCGACGGACGCCCCGTCGTCGACGGCATCTCGTTCGAGGTGCCGGACGGATCCCGTCTCGGCCTGATCGGTGAGTCCGGCTCCGGTAAGTCGCTCACCGCCCTCGCGGTGCTCGGTCTGCTCCCCGAGGGTGCGGTCGCGAGCGGCAGCATCCGCTGGAACGGCACAGAGCTGATCGGACTCCCCGACCGCGAGCTCGCGAGACTGCGCGGAGACGAGATCGGGATCGTGTTCCAGGAGCCCCGCACCGCCCTGAACCCGATCCGCACGATCGGCAGGCAGATCGCCGAGTCGATCCGCATCCATGAGGGCATCGGTCGGCGGGAAGCCCGCGAGCGTGCGATCCAGGAGGCTGCGCGCGTGCGGCTGCCCGATCCCGCATCGATCGTCGATCGCTATCCGCATCAGCTGTCCGGCGGTCAGCGGCAGCGTGTCGCGATCGCGATCGCGCTCGCATGCCGGCCACGCCTGCTCATCGCCGATGAGCCGACGACCGCTCTCGACGTCACCATCCAGGCCGAGATCCTGTCGCTGCTGTTGAACCTCGTCGAGGAACAGGGCATGTCCCTCATGTTCATCACGCACGACCTGGCGGTGCTGGCGCAGGTCGCGACCCGTGGCGTCGTCCTCGAAGACGGTCGGGTCGTCGAGGCTGCCCCCGTGAGCACGCTCCTCACCGCCCCGGCGTCGCCGATCACACAGGGGCTCCTCCGCGACGCCACCGCGACGCTCTGGCGTCCTGAAGGAGGTGCGCGATGAGTCTCATCGAGGCGCGGTCGCTGCGGCGCGACTTCGTGATCCCGAAGCGTTCGACGTTCGAGCGCACCCGGCGCCAGACCGCGCTGGCGCCGACCGATCTCGACATCGTCGAGGGATCGTCCGTCGGCATCATCGGCGAATCCGGATCGGGCAAGTCCACCCTCGTCAGGCTGCTCCTCGGTCTCGACCGCCCGACGTCCGGCACCGTCACGGTCGACGGGAGAGCGGTGGATGCCACGGCATCCGCGCGGTCCCTGCACTGGCTGCGCCGTCAGACCGGTCTCGTGTTCCAGGACCCCTACGCATCGCTGGACCCGAGGATGACCGCGGCGCAGATCGTCCGCGAGCCGCTGTGGGCGCTCGGCATCGACGAAGATCACCGAGCCAGGGTGCGCGAAGTGCTCGAGCAGGTGGGTCTGGAGCCCGAGATGGGCGATCGATACCCGCACGAGTTCTCGGGCGGGCAGCGGCAGCGCATCGCGTTGGCCAGGGCCATCGTCCACCGTCCGCGCATCCTCGTCGGCGACGAGCCGCTGTCGGCGCTCGATGTGACCGTCCGCGCTCAGATCCTCGAGCTCCTGATCGAGCTGCGACGCACCGCCGACCTCACGCTCGTCCTGGTGTCGCACGACATCGGCGTGGTGCAGAACCTCTGCGACGCCGTCGTCGTGATGAAGGACGGGAGCGTCGTCGAGCGAGGAACCACCGCAGACGTGCTGCTGCGTCCGACGCAGGACTACACGAAGACGCTGCTCGCGGCGATCCCGGTCATCCCCGCTCCCCCGGCATGAGCGCGATTCTCAGCGCCCGGAGCTCAAGCTGAAGAACTTCCGTCGACGGCTCGGGCGCAGGGCGCGTCGCATGTAGACGGTGCCGAGGTCGCGGCCGAACTTGTGTCCGACTCGACCCATGCGCCCGGCTTCGACGAATCCGAGCTTCGCGTGCAGACGTATCGATGCGTCTGCCTTGGTGTCGCTGATCACGGCCACCATCTCGCGGATGCCGAGCTGCTCGCATGCGTCGATGAGCGCCTGCAGCAGTGCGACCCCGAGTCCTTTGCCGCCGGCCCCCGGTCCGAGGTAGATCGAGTCCTCGACGGTGTACCGATAGGCGTTCTTGCCCGCCCACGGCTGCGCCAGCGCGTATCCGATCACGACTCCCGCCGGCGAGACCGCCACCAGGAAGGGCAGGCCCAGCTTGCTCAGCAGCGCGAACTTCTCCCGCCAATAGGGGATGCTGCTGCGCCGTTCATCGAGGGTGACGACCGAGTTGCTGACGAAATGGTTGTAGATCTCGCGCACGTACGGCAGATCGCCCGACCGTGCGGGGCGGATCGAGTACGAGAACACCTCGGGTTCCGGCTGCGGGCGCAGATGGCGCGGCAGCACACGGCGGCGATCACCGGGCTCGAACTGCATGCGATCAGCTTAGAGGGGGCTCGCCGCCGATGCGCCAGTCGACCGGGCTCGCACCGAGCCCTTCGAGCAGCGCGTTCGCGCGGGAGAACGGGCGGGAGCCGAAGAACCCCCGACGGGCGGACAGCGGCGACGGGTGCGCTGACACGATCACAGGGGTGTCGCCGAGCAGCGGCTGGAGGTTCGCGGCGTCCTTTCCCCAGAGGATCGCGACGAGCGGCCGGTCACGGGCGACGAGAGCGCGGATCGCGAGCTCGGTGACCTGCTCCCACCCCCAGCGGCGATGGGATCCGGCCTCGCCAGGACGCACCGTCAGCACGCGGTTCAGCAGCAGCACCCCCTGGTCGCTCCACGCGGTCAGGTCCCCGTGCGGCGCCGGAGGGATGCCGAGGTCGCTCTCGAGCTCGGCGTAGATGTTGCCGAGACTGCGTGGCAGGGGGCGCACGTCTCGGTCGACCGCGAAAGACAGGCCGATCGGATGCCCGGGAGTCGGATAGGGGTCCTGACCGGTGATGAGCACCTTGACGTCCGAGAGCGGGCGCTCGAACGCACGGAGCACATGATCCCCCGCGGGAAGATAGCCCCGCCCCGCAGCCTGCTCGTCGCGCAGTCGCTCGCCGAGAGCGGTGATCGTCTGCTGAGCCGGCGCCAGTGCGTCGGCCCACCCCGGATCGATGAGTCCGTCATCGGCGAGCTCGGCAAGAGTTCGCGCAGTCATCGTTCAGTCGATCGGTCGCACGCGCAGCGGTCCGCGGGCGAGCAGATGATTCGCGGACTGCGCGACGGGTCGCATCGTGATGAGGTCGAGGTTCACGTGGCCGGGGGCATCCAGCGCGTAGGCGATCACGTCGGCGACGTCTTCCGCCTGCAGCGGCGCCTCGACGCCCGAGTACACGGCCTCCGCGGCGACCGAGTCGCCGCCCAGCCGGTTGAGCGTGAACTCCTCGGTGTGCACCATGCCGGGGGCGATCTCGGCGACTCGGATCGGCTCGCCGTTCAGCTCGAGTCGGAGCGCGTGCACCAGCATCGCCTGCGCGGCCTTGGCCGCGTTGTAGCCGCCTCCGCCGGGGTAGGCCACCTGTGCGGCCGTCGACGTCACGAACACGGTGTCGGCGTGCCCGTCCGCCGCGGCCGCCCGCCTCAGCAGGGGCAGGAGACCGGCGACCAGACGCTGGCTCGAGAGCACGTTGGCGTCGTACATCCACTGCCAGTCGTCGATCGAGGCGTTCTCGACGCGGTCCGTCCCCCGTGCTCCGCCGGCGACCTGCACGAGCGCATGCACGGGCCCCGAGGCCTCGAGCTCCGTGACCAGCGCTGCCACGGCATCCGGGTCGGTCAGGTCGCACGCGATCGTCGAGGCACCCGTCTCCGCCGAGAGCGCCGCCAACCGGGACGCACGTCGTGCGACTCCGACGACTCCCCAGCCGCGCGCGCGCAGCGCACGCACCGTGGCCTGTCCGATACCCGAGCTCGCACCTGTCACGACTGCACGCCTGTTCACCATGCCTCCACCGTACGATGTTCCGGCCACTATCTCGCCTCGCGCACCGCCACGTCGCGCTTTCGGGCCGACGATGCGGTCGTCTTGGGCGATCTCGCCTCGCTTGTGAGCACCACCGCGACACCGATCCCGCACAGGATGAACCCTGCGACCGTGACGACCGTCATCGGCTCTCCCAGCAGGATGCTGCCGGCGAGTGACGTCGCCGGGGCGATCAGGAAGAGCAGAGCCTGCAACGCCGTGATCCCCACCCGCCGCAGCAACCACCAGTACAGGCCGTAGGCGGCGAGTGTCGGGAACACCGCGGTGAGCGCGACAGCGAGCCAGAACGAGGCCGACGCCGGCGGGAGCAGGGTTCCGGTCACCACCGCGATGACGAGCAGCAGCACCGCGGTCACCGTCACATGGATGGTCAGGGTGAGGAGCACGCCGCTCTTCACCGCCGACTTCCGCTGCAGCAGGGTGCCGATGATGAGGCAGACCATCGCCACGGCCGGCAGCAGATACGCCATCGCAGGCGCCTCGGAGGACCCGAACTGAGAACGCACCACGAGGAGCACGCCGACCGCTCCGATCACGAGCCCTGCCCATTGCGCACCTCGCACTCGCAGACCGAGCACTGGTCCGACGAGGACGGCCACGACGAGTGGCTGCACCGCGTCGATCAGCGCCACCGTGCCTGTGGCGATGCCGGCCGCCACGGCGCCGTAGACCGCGACACAGTATCCGAACTGCGCGAAGAGTCCGATCGTGGCCTGCGTGCGCACGTCGCGAATGTGCAGCCCCTTCGCTGCGCCCGAGAGACGGAGCACGGCGAGGAGAAGGACGGCCAGCGGCACGAACCGCCACACGAGGAGCGTGAGCGGCGACACGTCCACCGTGGCGTACGCAGGAATGATGAATCCCGAACTCCAGGTCACGATGAAGGCCACGGCGGCGGCGACAGTGACCACCGAACGAAGTAGACCGATCTGTTTACTCATGTGTCGACTATACAGACTGGTATAGTCAACTACATGACGCAGCCCGTTCCCGAGCTCGCCCCGCTCACCCCCGGAGGGCAGCGCGTTCTCGACGCCGCCTCGCGGCTCTTCTACGAACGCGGCATCCATGCGGTCGGAGTGGACACGATCGCCGAGGCGGCCGGAGTCACGAAGAAGACGCTCTACGACCGCTTCGGATCGAAGGAGGCGCTCGTCGTCTCCTACCTCCAGCACCGCGACGCTCGGTGGCGGGAGCACGTGGCCGCCCACCTCTCCCGCGTTCCCGAGCCCGGCCCTGATCGGGTGCTCGCGATCTTCGACGCCGCCATCACCTGGTCCGACGAGAACAGCCCGAAGGGATGCAGCGCGATCAACGCGCGCGCGGAGATCGGAGACGGCAACGACGACCACCCTGTGTTCCCCGAGGTGTCACGTCAGAAGGCCTGGCTGCTCGACGTGTTCGAGGAGCTCTGCGCCGAAGCGGGAATGGCCGATCCCCGTGCGATGGCGCAGGCGATGATGCTGCTGTACGAGGGTGCGATCGTGACGGTCGGGATGACGACGTTCGCCGAACCGTTCGTGATCGCGCGCATGTGGGCGGGGCGACTGCTCGGTCAGGCCTGATCCCCCGGCTCGTCGGCCCGCGGGTTCGGCCCGACTTCATTACGTCACATTTCCCACCCGCTGTTGACAGCCTCCGACATTCCGTACTGTCGCATCAACGACATCAGTCGAACCGACCTTCCAACAGTTCCAGGGGGAACACATGTCCGCACCCGAGACCTGGCGTTTCGAGACGAAGCAGATCCACTCCGGAGCCGCTCCCGACCCGGTGACCAAGGCCCGCGCAACGCCCATCTACCAGACCACGTCCTACGTGTTCGACAGTGCCGACCACGCGGCGAACCTGTTCGCTCTGGCCGAGTTCGGCAACATCTACACCCGCATCCAGAACCCGACCCAGGACGTCCTGGAGCAGCGCCTCGCGGCACTCGAGGGGGGCACCGGCGCCCTCGTCCTCGCCAGCGGTCAGGCTGCATCGACGTTCGCCGTGCTCAACATCGCCGAAGCCGGCGACCACATCGTGTCGTCGAGCTCGATCTACGGCGGCACCTACAACCTGTTCAAGTACACGCTCGCGAAGCTCGGCATCGAGGTCACGTTCGTCGAGAACCAGGACGACCCCGAGGAGTGGCGCCGCGCCATCCGCCCGAACACCAAGCTGTTCTTCGCGGAGACCATCGGCAACCCGCAGATCAACATCCTCGACATCCGCACCGTCGCAGACGTGGCGCACGAGGGCGGCGTGCCGCTGATCGTGGACAACACGATCGCGACCCCGTACCTGATCCGCCCGTTCGAGCACGGCGCCGACATCGTCGTGCACTCCGTGACGAAGTTCCTCGGCGGCCACGGCACCACCATCGGCGGCGCGATCATCGACGGCGGCACCTTCGAGTGGTCGAAGAACGTCGAGAAGTTCCCCGGGCTCACCGTGCCCGACCCCTCGTACCACGGCGCCAGCTACACCGCTGCCGTCGGCGACCCGCTCGCCTACATCATCAAGGCCCGCGTGCAGCTGCTCCGCGACCTCGGCTCGGCCATCGCACCGCAGAGCGCCTGGAACCTCATCCAGGGCATCGAGACCCTCTCGCTGCGCATCGAGCGCCACGTGCAGAACGCCCAGGAGATCGCCGAGTGGCTCGACGGCCGCGACGACGTCGCGTCGGTCAACTACTCGGGCCTGCCCTCTTCCCCCTGGTATGCCAAGGCGAACCACTACGCCCCCAAAGGCGTCGGAGCGGTGCTGTCCTTCGAGCTCAAGGGCGGCGTCGAGGCCGGTCGCGAGTTCGTGAACAGCCTGTCGCTCTTCAGCCACCTCGCGAACATCGGCGACGTGCGCTCGCTCGTGATCCACCCGGCGTCGACCACGCACGCACAGCTCACTCCCGAGCAGCAGCTCACCGCCGGCGTCACGCCCGGCCTCGTGCGCCTGTCGGTCGGCATCGAGAACATCGACGACCTCAAGGCCGACCTCGACGAGGCGCTCGGCGCGGCTCGCCGTGTGTCGGAGGCCGCTCGGGCCTGACCCTCCGTCGACACTGCAGGTGCCCTGGGCTTCGGCTCGGGGCATCTGCTCGTTCGGGGCATGCACGGCCCGTGCACAGACAGCTCCGTCGACAATGGGAAGCCTGCCCGAGGAGCCCACGATCACCGCCACGACGAATTCACCGACACACCGACGCTCGAACGCGCGCGCGGGGCGCGTCATCGCCGTCACAGGTCTCGTGGTGCTGATCATGATCGTGGGCGTCTGGATCCCCGGAGTCGTGGGAACCGCGGCCGCCGCGCTCCTTCCCTGGTGCGGCCTCGCGCTCGGAGTCCTGTCGGCGATCGCACTGATCCGCGCCCGCCGCGTCATCCTGGTGCTGCTCGTGCCCATCCTCGTCTGGGTGCTGGCGATCGCCCCCTCCACCCCAGGTTTCGCATCGGGTGCCCCCGACGGGACGTCCACCGTCGAGATCGTCAGCCAGAACGTGCGCGCGCACTCCGGCGGCGCAGCGGAATCCGCAGCAGACCTCGCCGCCTCCGGTGCCGACGTCATCGCGCTGACGGAGCTCGACGCCGACAGCCTCGCCGCCGCCCGTGACACGCTCGCCGCCGACTACCCGCACTCCTACGCGATCGGCACGGTCGCGGTCTGGAGCCGCCTCCCCATCGCCGACGCTCAGGCGCTGTCGCTCGGTCTCGACTGGAAACGCGCGCTGCGCGTGGTGGTGAGCGCGCCGGATGCGGACGTCGCCGTGTACGTCATGCATGCGGCCTCCGTGCGGCCAGGAGTGCAGGACGACCGAGACGCGATGCTGTCCGGCATCGCCGATGCCGTCGCTGCAGACAGCGCCGAGTCGATCGTCGTCGTGGGCGACTTCAACGCCGCCTCCGCCGACCCGGCCCTGGCTGCCGCGCGGTCGCAGCTCGACTGGGTCCGACCGACCGACGGCACCCTCGGGTTCACCTGGCCTGCCGCTCTGCCGCTCGCCAGGATCGACCACGTCTTCGTGCGCGGCCTGGCCGTGCTCGGCTCCACGACGATGCGGGCCGGCAGCAGCGACCACCTGGCGACCGTGACGACGCTCGGCCTCTGAGGCCGCGCATGGCGGATCCGCCGGCGGCACACCCGGGTGCGTAACGTGCGTCCGACGAGTCGCGTGCCAGGCGAGAATGGGAGCATGGACTGGCAGACGACCTCTGAAGACACGGTGCCCTCGGCGCCCGTGACGGAGGCCGACGTGCGTCTGCTTCGCGCACGACCACCGGCGACCGGCGCGTGGCGCGACGGAGACCCGGCGGGCGGACGCAGCTTCGCCTCGTTCGGCGCCTTCGCGACAGAGAGCGGCGCTGAGCTCCCCGGCATCCGTCTCGCGTTCGAGACGTGGGGCGAGCTGAACGACGCCCGCGACAACGCGATCCTGGTGCTCCACGCGCTCACCGGCGACAGCCACGTGCGCGGCGGCGCCGGAGCGGGGCACCCGACCGCAGGCTGGTGGGAGGACGTGACCGGGCCCGGGGGGCCGCTCGACACCGACCGGTGGTTCGTCATCGCGCCGAACATGCTCGGCGGCTGCCAGGGCTCCACGGGACCCGCCAGCATCGCGCCCTCCGGATACGAGTGGGCCTCCCGCTTCCCCTATCTGACCATCCGCGACCAGGTCGCAGCCCAGGTGCGCCTCGCAGATTCCCTCGGGATCGACACCTGGGCCGCCGTGATCGGCGGATCCATGGGCGGGATGCACGCCCTCGAATGGGCCGTCACGCACCCTGAGCGCGTCGCCCGCCTCGCAGTGCTCTCCTCCCCGCCCGTCACCACTGCCGATCAGATCGCCCTGAACACGGTGCAGCTCGAGACCATCCGCATGGACCCGAGGTTCCAAGGCGGCGAGTACTACGACCTGGCCGACGGCGACGGTCCGCACCGCGGCCTGGCGCTCGCCCGACGCATGGCGCTGCTGAACTACCGCAGCCCGATCGAGCTCAACCAGCGGTTCCAGCGTTCGTGGCAGTCCGGGGTGTCTCCTCTCGGTCACGGCGGTCGCTTCGCCGTCGAGTCGTACCTCGACTTCCACGGCAACAAGTTCACCCGCCGTTTCGACGCGAACAGCTACATCACCCTCGTCGAGGCCATGAACTCGCACGACGTCGGCCGTGACCGCGGTGGCGTCGAAGAGGCGCTGCGCGCCGTGACCGCCACGACACTCGTGCTGGGGATCGACAGCGACCGGCTCTTCCCCGTCGATGGCCAGCACCGCATCGCCCGCAGCATCCCGAACACCCTCGACGGCCCCGAAGCGGTGGTGCTGACCAGCGACTTCGGTCACGATGGATTCCTCATCGAGACAGAGGCGGTCGGCAGCAATCTCCGACGGCTGCTCGCGAGCTAGCTCTCGTCGATCGTCCACGGCAGCGAACCGGTGCGCAGCCGCACACCGTCCCACTCGAAGTCCCTGCCCTGCGGCGTCTCGACCACACGGGTCGAGAAATGCTGCGCCACCCCTCCGGAGGCGAGCACAGCATCGACCGAGGAGAATCGGCCGAGCTGGTGCAGGGTGACCCAGGTCGGAGGGAAGAGCGTCCACTCCCCCGTCGCGTGTCGCGACAGGGCTTCTGCCGGGCTCAGCCACACCACGTCGACGACTTCGTCGACCGAGAACCGCGGTTCGTCGTCAGGCGCTGAGGCCAGGAAGAACCAGGTCCGGATGCGAATGGGCGCCTCGACCGGCGGATGCCAGCGCGACAGCAGCACGGGATCGCTGATGATCAGGCCGACCTCCTCGGCTGTCTCGCGAACCGCCGCCCTGCGCGCATCGTCACTCTCATCCGCCCCCTCTCGGCGGTCGGACGGCTCCACCTTGCCGCCGGGGAACACCCAGGCCCCCGCGAACGAGCCGCGATCGGGCCGACGCATCAGCAGCACGGCGAAGCCCTCGGGCGTCGGACGCAGCAGCACGGCTGTCCCGGCGACGGGCAGATCGTCGAGGTCGGTCACAGCCTCACTCTACGAGGCGGAGCACCGCTCACGCCGCCGTGAGCACCGGTCTGCGCGCCTCTGAGCGATACGACAGCAGGGCGATCAGGAGGCCGGCGACCGCGAGCGCCGCACCCGTCCAGGACGGCGCGACGAAGCGCCATCCGGCGGCGATCACCACGCCGCCGAGGAAAGCGCCGAGGCTGTTGCCGATGTTCAGCGCAGAGTGGTTCATCGCGGCGGCGATCGACTGGTTGTCTCCGGCGACATCCATCAGCCGGGTCTGGATCGTCGGGCTCAGCACCGAAGACACGAAGCCGACCACGAACACGAGCAGCGCGAGGGTGACGATCCAGAATGCGAGCACGGCGAGGAGGGCGAAGACCACAGCCATCGCGGCAAGTCCGAAGAGCAGCGTGCGTCGCAGGTCGATGTCCGCGAGATGTCCGCCGACGAGGTTGCCCGCTGTCATCCCGAGCCCCATCAGCACCAACACGATCGGCACCGCCCACTCGGGCGAGCCGGCCACCTCGGTCACCAGCGGCGCGATGTAGCTGTAGACCGCGAAGAAGCCGCCGAAGCCGATCGCGCCGACACCGAGGGTGAACCAGACCTGGGGAATGCGGAAGACGCCGAGCTCCTCGCGCATGGTCCGCCCGGGCGAGCCGGGATGTGCGGGCACGAAGAACGCGATGCACACCGTCGCCAGGGCGAAGACGAGCGTCACGACCGCGAAGGCCGCCCGCCATCCCCAGAGCTGACCGAGGAAGGTTCCCAGCGGCACTCCCACCACGTTCGCCACGGTCAGACCTGTGAGGATGAAGGCGACGCCCTTGGCGCGGTTGCCCGGCCCCATGACGTCCGCCGCGACCAGGGCGCCGATGCCGAAGTAGGCACCGTGCGGCAGACCGGCGAGGAACCGAGACGCACCCACGAGTTCGAAGGTCGGCAGGAACACCGTGAGCGCGTTGAACACGGTCAGCGCCAGCGCCAGGCCGATCATGACCCGGTGCCGGGGGTAGCGGGCGACGAACCCGGCGATCGTCGGAGCACCGACGACCACGCCGAGCGCGTAGAGCGAGATCAGCCACCCTGCCTGGCTCAGCGCGTCTTCAGGGCTGGAGGCCCACAGCGTGGGCAGCAGCTCGTCGGCGATGTTGGGCAGCAGGCCCATGACGACGAATTCGGTCATGCCGATGCCGAAGCTGCCTATGGCGAGGGAGAGGAGCGCCCACTTCGCCGCACCCCTCGATTCAGTCGAGGGATTCACCCGTCGAGTCTACGGGGTGTCCGCGTCGTCGATCGCCGCCTCGAGCCGCTCGATCTTCGCGTCGAGCTCTCCGGTGTAGCCGGGGCGGATATCGGCCTTGAGCACGAGCGACACCCGCGAGCCGAAGGGCATCACGGCTTCGGTGGCGCGCTTGACGACATCCATCACCGAGTCCCAGTCCGGGCCCTCGATCTCGGTGAACATGCTGGTCGTGCGGTGCGGCAGGCCCGACTCCCGAACGACGCGGACGGCGGCGGCGACCGCATCGTGGACCGACGCGTCGGAGCGCTCGGCGCCGTCGGAGGGGACGCCGCTCGGTGCGACGGAGAAGGCGATCAGCATGGTTTCACTCCCGGGTGGTGGACGAACGATGGGCGGGCACGCGGACGAGGGCGCGGATGCCGACGGCGAGGAGCACGACGAGCACGATGTTGCGCAGAGTCAGGATGGCGACGGGCAGCGTCTCTGCACGCAGCAGCGCGTCGTAGCTCAGCGGATAGATCAGGCAGGTGAGCGCGCACAGCGCGAGCACGAGCAGCGCAGGCGCGGCCGCTCGCGTGCGGTCGAGAACGAGCCAGAGGACGGCCGGAGCGATCAGCCACGTCTGGAACTGCGGAGAGCCGACCTTGTTCGCGACGATCAGGGTCGTCACGAGACTCAACGCGAGCGGAGGGAACAGCCGTGCGAAGGATGCCCCGCGTGATGCCTTCAGCGCGCCGATGACGGTGATCAGGACGACGAAGACAGCCATCAGGGGTGTGAGCACAGCACTCACGGCATCCGCGCCCTGCGCGCTGATCTGGAAGGTCAGGATGTCGAAGCTGTACTCGATGCGGGCGGCCCCGGCGATCGCGAGCCACAGGAACGGGGTCGCGGCCACTGCCTCGATCTGCAGACCGCGGCCGGTCTGCTCTGTCAGGAATCCGAAGATCTCGGCATCGGCTCCGAAGGCGACCAGAACGACGACGACGGCTGCCGATACGGCTGCGGCGGTGAGCAGAACGCGCATCCGGCTTCGGGCTGCCACGACGGCTGCGACCAGCAGCGCGCCCGGCCAGATCTTGATCCAGGCGCCGATCGCCAGCAGCGCTGCCGCGGCAGCGGGGCGGCGAACCAGCCAGAGTCCGCCGATCACCGCGAGCGGCACCGTGATCGCGTCGATGCGGTACATCGCGATCGGTCCCAGCAGAAGCAGGGCGGTGATCCAGAACCAGGCGGCCATCCGCCGAGGCTGCGACGGCGAACGCCCGACGAGCACCGCGAAGGCGATCGCATCGAGCACCGTGACGAGCACCGCCCACGCGATCAGATACGCCCCGGAGGCCCCCATCACCGCGATGAGCGGTGTCGACAGGATCTTCGCGAGCAGCATGGGCACGAGCGCGAGCTGCGGATAGACCCACGTCTCGGTGACTCCGACGATGGCCCCGCCCGACAGCGCCGCCGACGACCACGGTTCGTACACGAGCACCACGTCGCCCATCGGCTGGCTCGGATACAGCCAGCCGGCGACCGCCGTGAAGAGGTGCACGAGTCCGAACGCGCTCCACAGCGTGACGAGACGCATCGAGACGGTGCGACTCACGCGACGACGTCCGAGAATGCGCGAGGCAGCGCCTCTGCGACATCGAGCGCCACGATCGGATGTCCCGTCGCGCGGCCATCCGCGCCCGTACCAGCCGCGAGGACACCGGCATGACCATGCAACCACGCGGCCGCGGCTGCGACCTCAGCCAGCGGTGCGTCGGCGTTCGCGGCGAGGAGCGCCCCGAGCACGCCGCCCAGGACATCACCGGTGCCCGCAGTCGCAAGCCAGCCGGTGCCCGCCTCCACCCGGATCAGCAGTCCGTCCGAATCCGCGATCAGCGTCTGTGCGCCCTTGAGCAGCACGACGGTGCCGAGGTCGTGCGCCACCCGGGCGACGGCGTCGGCGCGGTCGTCACGGGTGCCGTATCCGAGCTGATCCTGCAGGCGCTCGAACTCACGGCCGTGCGGCGTCAGCACGCGCGGGGCACGACTCCCTCGCGCCAGGTCGAGCGCCCCCGCGTCGACGACCACCGGCACCTGCCCGTCGAGCAGGTCGCGCAGCTCGCGCTCCGTCTCGGGGCTCCTGCTCGCGGCATCCGTCCCTGATCCGATCACCCAGGCGCCGACGCGTGCACCCGCGATGCTCGGGCTGACCACGGTCTCGGGGCGTCGTGCGATCACGGCATCCGCGGCTCGGCCGTCGCCGACGTAGCGCACGAAGCCCGCCCCGGCGCGCCACGCCGCCTCGACACCGAGCACCGCGGCACCCGGATAGGCGGACGATCCGGTGCGCAGGCCGACGACGCCCCGGGAGTACTTGTCGTCATCCGCGCCTGGCACGCGCAGGAAGCGTGCGGTGTCTTCGCGGGACCAGTCACGTGCGTCGGGCATGACTCCACGTTAGTGCGGCGGCCCGCACCGCCCCACCCGGCCGGTAGCGTCGAGGGGTGAGCATTCTCTTCTCCCCGCTGAGCATCCGTTCCGTCACGTTCCGCAACCGGCTCTGGGTGTCTCCCATGTGCATGTACAGCGCGATCGACGGCGTCGTCCAGGAATGGCACCACACCCACCTCGCCCAGTTCGCCTCCGGCGGAGCCGGTCTGATCGTCGCCGAGGCGACAGCCGTCGTCCCCGAGGGCCGCATCTCACCACGGGATGCCGGCCTCTGGAACGACGAGCAGCGCGACGCGTGGGTGCCGGTCGTCGAGGCGATCCATGCACGTGGCGCGGTCGCGGGCATCCAGCTCGCGCACGCCGGCCGCAAGGCGTCGACCTGGTGGCCCTGGGCCGACGCGCGCGGATCGGTACCGGCGGCGGACGGCGGATGGACGACCACCGCGCCCTCCGACATCGCCTTCGATGGCTTCGCGGAGCCTGCGGCGCTCGACCAGGACGGCATCGACGCCGTCGTCGAAGGGTTCGCGAGCGCGACCCGCCGTGCCCTCGACGCCGGCTTCGACGTGCTCGAGGTGCACGGTGCGCACGGATACCTGCTGCACCAGTTCCTCTCTCCGCTCTCGAATCTGCGAGACGACGAGTACGGCGGCTCTCTCGAGAACCGCGCTCGACTGCTCCTCCGGGTGGTGGGCGCGATCCGCGAGGTCGCCGGAGACGGGGTGCCCGTCTTCGTGCGCATCTCGGCGACCGATCATGCCGAGGGCGGATTCACCCCCGACGAGGCGGCGATCGTGAGCGGCTGGGCGACCGAGCACGGAGCCGACCTCATCGATGTCTCCAGCGGCGGGCTCGTGGCGCACCAGCAGATCAGCGTGTTCCCCGGATACCAGGTGCCGCTGGCCGAGAACGTGCGCCAGGGCGGACGCATCCCCGTGTCGGCGGTCGGACTGATCACCGCCGCCGAACAGGCCGAGCAGGTGCTCGCCGACGGTGCGGCCGATGCGATCTTCGCGGGTCGCGAGTGGCTGCGCGACCCGCACTTCGCGCTCAGGGCCGCCCATGAGCTCGGCGCCGAGATCACCTGGCCGCCGCAGTACGAGCGGGCGCGCTGGCGCTGATCGCCACCCCGCACAGAAGCCCCCGGGTCCGCATGGACTCGGGGGCTTCTCGGTGACCGCGGGTCAGTGACCGCGGATGCGACGGGTCGCGTCCTGCACCTCGCCCACGAGCTCCTCGAGGATGTCCTCGAGGAAGAGCACGGCAGTCGTGCGCCCCTGGGAGTCCCGCACCTTCGCCAGGTGACGCCCTGCTCGGCGCATCACGGCGAGAGCGTCCTCCAGATCGGTGTCCTCCTGCACCGGGACCATATGGTTGATGCGCTTCGAGGGCAGCGGCTCGACCAGCTTCTCGGCAGCGCCGGGTCCATCGGACGCCCGCAGGATGTCCTTGAGGTGGACGTATCCGACAGGGGTTCCCTCGTCGTCGACGATCACGTAGCGGGAGAACCCGTAGCGGGCGACGGCCTTCTCGACGTCATCCGGAGTCGCCGACTGCGGAAGCGTCACGAGATCGCTGAGCGGAACAGCCACATCGCGAGCCTTCTTGTCGGTGAACTCCACGGCTGCCGCCACAGTGCCCGCCGTGTCGGTGAGCACGCCCTCTCGCCGGGACTGATCGACGATCGTCGCGACCTCGTCGAGCGTGAACGTCGATGCGGCCTCGTTCTTCGGCTCGACCCGGAACAGCCGGAGCACGCCGTTGGCCGCCGCGTTCAGCAGCCAGATCACCGGCATGAAGATCTTCGACACCATCACGAGGGGCGGCGCAAGGATGAGCACCGCGCGCTCCGGCACCGAGAACGCGAGGTTCTTCGGCACCATCTCGCCGAACACCACGTGCAGGAACGACACGATCAGCAGAGCGATCGCGAACGACACGGCATCGACGACGCCGTCCGACCAGCCGAGCGCGTGCAGCGGCACGGCGAGCAGGTGATGGATCGCGGGTTCGGAGACGTTCAGGATCAGCAGCGAGCAGATCGTGATGCCCAGCTGCGAGGTCGCGAGCATGAGCGTCGCGTGCTCCATCGCGAAGAGCGCGGTCTTGGCGGCGCGCGACCCGCGGTCGGCCTTGGGCTCGATCTGCGACCGGCGCGCGGAGATCACCGCGAACTCGGCGCCGACGAAGAACGCGTTCGCCACGAGCAGCACGACCAGCCAGGCCAGTCCTCCCCAGTCGTTCATCGTCCGACCACCTCTGCGGGAAGATCCTGATTCGGGACGTAGCGGATGCGGTCGACACGACGACCGTCCATGCGGACCACCTGGAGCTTGCCCGTGTCGAGGTCGACCTCGTCACCCACCGACGGCACGCGCTCGAGGACGCTCATGACGTAGCCGGCCACGGTGTCGTACACGTCACCCTCCGGAACCTCCACTCCCGCTCTGCGTCGCAACTCGTCCGGCCGCAGCTCTCCGGGGAAGGTGATGCCGTCTCGCCCGCGGACGACTCCGGCGCGCGTGCGGTCGTGCTCGTCCGAGACCTCGCCCACGAGCTCCTCCACCAGGTCCTCCAGCGTGACGAGACCGGCGGTGCCGCCGTACTCGTCGACCACGACGGCCAGCTGGTATCCGCGGGCTCTGAGCTCGGAGATGAGCGCGTCGACGTGCACCGTCTCCGGGACACGGAGCGGATCGGTCGAGAGCGCGCCGACCGGCACCTCGCCTCGTCGATCACGCGGGACGGAGATCGCGGCCTTCAGGTGCACGACACCCGTGATGTCGTCGAGGTCGTCGTCGTACACGGGGAAGCGGCTGTGTCCCGTGCGACGGGCGAGCTGGATGACGTCGTCGGCCGAGTCGCCGACCGCGAGGGCGTGCATGCTCGGACGAGCCGTCATCACGTCGGCGGCCGTCAGGCGGGAGAACGTCAGCGTCCGATCGAGCAGGCTCGCGGTGTCGGCTTCGAGCAGTCCGGCACTCGCCGAGCGACGCACGAGAGAAGAGAGCTCCTCGGCGCTGCGCGCACCGGACAGCTCTTCCTTCGGCTCTATGCCCATGCTCCGCAGGACCCCGTTCGCACTGCCGTTGAGCACCACGACGGCCGGCTTGAAGACGGTCGTGAACGCGACCTGGAACGGCATGACGAGCTTCGCGGTCGCGAGCGGCAGCGCCAGGGCGAAGTTCTTGGGCACCAGCTCCCCGAGGATCATCGACAGCACGGTGGCGACCAGCATGGCGACGATCGTCGCGATCGGACCGACGGCCGCCTCAGGGATGCTCCATGCGACGAGGGTCGGGCCGAGGAGGTTGGAGAGCGCCGGCTCCATCGTGTACCCGGTCAGGAGCGTCGTCAGGGTGATGCCCAGCTGAGCGGACGACAGATGGGTCGAGGTGTGCTTGAGGGCGCTGATGGTCAGCGACAGGCGGGATTCGCCGCGGGACTGACGGGCCTCGAGATCGGCGCGGTCGAGATTGACCAGGGCGAACTCGCTCGCGACGAACAGCCCGGTGCCCACGGTGAGCAGAAGCCCCACGCCCAAGAGGATGTAGTCCATCAGTCGTTCCTCCCGAGACGGGGAGGCAGGCAATGGGGCGATGTACTACAACTGGGAGGGTCGTCCATGGTGTCCACGATTCTACGGGATCGCAGTGGGTCGGAGCGCGGACGACTACCAGCTGACCGGGAGGGCCTTGCCCTCTTCGTATCCTGCGGCGGACTGCAGCCCGACGAGCGCCCGTTCGTGGAACTCGGGCACCGACGATGCCCCGGCATAGGTGAACGACGAGCGCACGCCCGATGTGATCATGTCGAGCAGGTCCTCGAGTCCTGGGCGCAGCGGGTCGAGGTAGATCTTCGAGGACGAGATCCCCTCTGCGAACAGCTCCTTGCGGGCACGCTCATACGCATCGAGACGGCCGAACCGAGCCTGCACCGCCTTGGTGGAGGCCATGCCCCAGGATTCCTTGTAGATGTCGCCCTCGGCGTCGCTCTGCAGCTCGCCCGGCGCCTCGATCGTTCCCGCGAACCAGGAGCCGACCATCACGGACGCGGCGCCCGCGGCGAGCGCGAGCGCCACGTCGCGCGGATACCGCACTCCCCCGTCCGCCCAGACGTGAGCGCCGAGCTCCCGGGCGGCCTGGGCGGTCTCGAGCACAGCGGAGAACTGCGGGCGGCCGACGGCCGTCATCATGCGCGTCGTGCACATCGCGCCCGGCCCCACGCCGACCTTGAGGATGGAGGCGCCGGCCTCGACGAGGTCCTTGACGCCGTCGGCGGTGACGATGTTGCCGGCCACGATCGGGATGCCGAGATTCAGTGCGGCGACGGCGCTCAGCGCGCGCAGCATCCCCTCCTGGTGTCCGTGCGCCGTGTCGACCACGAGCACATCGACGCCGGCGTCGGCGAGGGCCTTCGCCTTGGACGCGACGTCTCCGTTGATGCCCACCGCCGCCGCGACGGCGAGGCGGCCGTCGCCGTCCGTCGCCGGGCGATACAGCGTCGACCGCAGGGCACTGCGCGCGCTGAGCGTTCCGACGAGGTGCCCGTGGTGCGTGATCGTGACCATGTCGACGCCCGCGTCGGTGATCACGTCGAAGGCATGACGCTCTGATCCGATGTCATCCGCGTCGAGAGACGGCGTGCCGGCGTGCACCAGATCGCCCAGCTGTGCATCCGGGAGCGCAGTGGCCAGCCGCGTCGCCGGCAGGACACCGAGAATACGCTCGGCATCGTACGGAGCTCCGCCCGTGGCCACGACGATGCCGTGACCTGCGGTGGCAGGCATCAGCCGGAGTGCGTCCGACACCGATGCCTCGGGAGGCAGCACGATCGGCGTGTCCCACAGCACCGGCTGCGCCTTGACGTCGCGGATCGCCGCATCGAGACCTTGCAACGGCATGTCCTGAGGGAGCACTCCGAGTCCGCCACGCCGCGCGAGCACCGCCGCGAGCCGGGGGCCGGTCACGGAGTTCATGTTCGAGGCCACGATCGGCAGGGTGGCCGGGGTGCCGTCCTGCGGGGCCAGATCGACCTGCAGACGGCTGGTGACGGCGGATCGTCGCGGCACGAGGAACACGTCGGAATAGGTCAGATCGACTGTGGGTGACTCACCGGAGAACTCCATACCCCCACGGTACTCAGATAGCGGCGTCGAGGGCGCATGCCTTCGACGAATGCGCGAGGAAACACGTTAGGCTTGGAAGTCGAGAGTGTGCGGGCCCGGACGCATCACGCGTCCTGCTGTGCATACGTGGACTTCAGCGATGAAAGAGGGCGATCGAGCGTGTCGAACCAGGTGACCGGCGTCGGGGGCGACGGGGGGTTCGGAGCCAATTCCTGGCTCGTGGAAGAGCTCTACGAGCAGTACAAGGTGAACCGCGACTCCGTCGACAAGGAGTGGTGGCCCATCCTCGAGAAGTACCAGTCGGATGCCGCGACCGGCACCGCGGCTCCTGCACCCGCTGCCGAGCAGCCCGCGCATCCGGTGACAGCCCCCATCCCCGTCATCGGCGCACAGCCCGTGGCGCGGACCACGACCAAGCCTGCCGCCGCGGCGCCGATTCCGGCGCAGGCCCCGAAGCCCGCGGCGAAGGCCGAGGCACCGGAGTCGGCAGATCCCGTCGAGGAAGACAAGGTCACGCCGCTCCGCGGTCTGCCCAAGACCCTCGCCGCGAACATGGACGAGTCCCTGACCGTCCCCACCGCGACCAGCGTCCGCACGGTGCCCGCGAAGCTGATGATCGACAACCGCATCGTCATCAACAACCACATGGCGCGCACCCGCGGCGGCAAGATCAGCTTCACCCACCTCATCGGCTGGGCGCTCATCCGCACGCTCGACGAGTTCCGCAGCCAGAACGTCTTCTACGCCGAGATCGACGGCAAGCCCTCGGTCGTGGCACCGGCGCACGTCAACCTCGGCATCGCGATCGACCTGCCGAAGCCGGACGGCACGCGCGCACTCATGGTCCCCAGCATCAAGCGCGCCGACACGTTGACGTTCAGCGAGTACCTCGTCGCATACGAGGACCTCGTTACGCGCGCGCGCAACAACAAGCTGACGGCCGCAGACTTCCAGGGCACGACCGTGTCGCTGACCAACCCCGGCGGCATCGGCACCGTGCACTCCGTCCCCCGCCTCATGAAGGGGCAGGGATGCATCATCGGCGCCGGTGCGCTCGAGTACCCGGCGGAGTTCCAGGGAGCGAGCGAGAAGACGCTCAACGAGCTCGCGATCGGCAAGACCATCACGCTGACGAGCACGTACGACCACCGCGTCATCCAGGGCGCCGGCTCCGGCGAGTTCCTCAAGAAGGTGCACGAGCTGCTGATCGGGCAGCGCGGCTTCTACGACGACATCTTCGCTGCTCTCCGCATCCCGTACTCGCCGATCCGCTGGAACCCCGACATCGCGGTCGACCTCGCCGAGCGCGTCGACAAGCAGTCCCGCGTGCAGGAGCTCATCAACTCGTTCCGGGTGCGCGGACACCTGATGGCCGACATCGACCCGCTCGAGTACGTCCAGCGCTCGCACCCCGACCTCGAGATCGAGAGCCACGGCCTCACCTTCTGGGACCTCGACCGCGAGTTCGTCACCGGCGGGTTCGGCGGCCGACGGGTCGCGAAGCTCCGTGACATCCTCGGCGTCCTGCGCGACTCGTACTGCCGCACGCTCGGCATCGAGTACATGCACATCCAGGACCCGGAGCAGCGTCGCTGGTTCCAGGAGAAGGTCGAGGTCAAGTACCAGAAGCCCGGCCATGACGAGCAGCTGCGGGTCCTCCGCAAGCTCAACGAGGCCGAGGCCTTCGAGACCTTCCTGCAGACCAAGTTCGTCGGGCAGAAGCGATTCTCGCTCGAGGGCGGCGAGTCGCTCGTCCCGCTGCTCGACGAGATCCTCCAGGGTGCGGCCACCTCCGGCCTCGAGGGCGCCGCGATCGGCATGGCGCACCGCGGCCGTCTGAACGTGCTGACCAACATCGCGGGCAAGACCTACGGCCACGTGTTCCAGGAGTTCGAGGGCACGCAGACCCCCGGCAACCAGCGCGGCTCCGGCGATGTGAAGTACCACCTCGGCACCGAGGGCACCTTCGTCGCCGACGACGGATCCGAGCTCCCCGTCTACCTCGCCGCGAACCCGTCTCACCTCGAGACCGTCGACGGCGTCCTCGAGGGCATCGTCCGCGCCAAGCAGGACCGCAAGCCGATCGGCACGTTCGCCTGGCTGCCGATCCTGGTGCACGGCGACGCGGCGTTCGCCGGGCAAGGTGTGGTCGTCGAGACTCTGCAGATGTCTCAGCTGCGCGGATACCGCACCGGCGGCACGATCCACGTCGTCGTCAACAACCAGGTCGGCTTCACCACCCTCCCCAACGATTCGCGCAGCTCGGTGTATTCGACGGATGTCGCGAAGACGATCCAGGCGCCGGTGTTCCATGTGAACGGCGACGACCCCGAAGCCGTCATCCACGTCGCGCAGCTCGCTTTCGAGTACCGCGAGCGGTTCCACCGCGACGTCGTCATCGACCTCGTCTGCTACCGACGCCGCGGGCACAACGAGGGAGACGACCCCTCGATGACGCAGCCGCTGATGACCGACCTGATCCAGGCGAAGCGATCGGTGCGCAAGCTCTACACCGAATCGCTCGTCGGTCGCGGCGACATCACCGAAGAGGAGTACGACGAGGCCAAGGCGGACTTCCAGAACCGTCTGGAGATCGCGTTCGCCGAGACCCACGCGGCAGAGACCGGCGCCAACCCGGTCGCTCAGGACCTGCCTCCGGCTGACGAGCAGGTCGGCGCCCCCGAGATCACCGGAGTCTCGAACGAGGTCATCCAGCTCATCGGCGACGCGTTCGTGAACAAGCCCGAGGGCTTCACCGTTCACCCGAAGCTCCAGCAGCAGCTCGAGAAGCGTCTCGACATGAGCCGCAACGGCAACATCGACTGGGGCTTCGGCGAGCTGCTCGCCTTCGGTTCGCTCCTCGTCGAGGGCACGCCCGTGCGGCTCGCGGGGCAGGACTCGCGGCGCGGCACGTTCGTGCAGCGTCACGCGACACTGCACGACCGCGCGAACGGCCAGGAGTGGCTGCCGCTGTCGAACCTGTCAGAGTCCCAGGGGCGCTTCTTCGTCTACGACTCGCTCCTGAGCGAGTACGCCGCGCTCGGCTTCGAGTACGGCTACTCGGTCGAGGCTCCAGAGGCACTCGTGCTGTGGGAAGCCCAGTTCGGCGACTTCGTGAACGGCGCCCAGTCGGTCATCGACGAGTACATCTCGGCGGCCGAGCAAAAGTGGGGACAGCAGTCCAGCGTCACCCTGCTCCTCCCCCACGGCTACGAGGGCCAGGGACCGGACCACTCGTCGTCGCGCATCGAGCGCTTCCTGCAGATGTGCGCGCAGGACAACATGATCGTCTCGCGCCCCTCGACGCCCGCGTCGTACTTCCACCTGCTGCGCCGTCAGGCCTACGCCCGTCCGCGCAAGCCGCTCATCGTCTTCACCCCGAAGGCCATGCTGCGCCTGCGAGGTGCGACGAGCCCTGTCGAGGCCTTCACCCAGGGCCGCTTCGAGCCCGTGCTCGACGACAACCGCGGTCTCGACCGCAACGCGGTGAAGCGCGTGCTCGTGCACTCGGGCAAGGTCCACTGGGATCTCAAGGCCGAGCTCGACAAGAACCCGAACCCCGAGATCGCGCTGGTCAGGCTCGAGCAGCTGTACCCGACGCCGATCGACGGCCTGAAGGCCATCACCGACTCCTACCCGAACGCCGAGCTGGTGTGGGTGCAGGAAGAGCCGGAGAACCAGGGGGCATGGCCGTTCCTTGCTCTCGCATTCGCCGATGTGCCCGGTGACCGCAGCTTCCGCCCGGTGTCGCGTCCCGCGTCGGCATCGCCGGCGACCGGCTCGTCGAAGGTGCACGCGGCCGAACAGGCGAAGCTCCTGCGAGACGCCCTCACCATCAGCTGACGGCTGTCGGAGAAAACGGAGAGGGGCTCACGGCGATGCCGTGAGCCCCTCTCTGTAGAGTCCGTCGTCGCGGCGGGCGGCGCTCAGTACCAGATGCCCAGGAGCGGGGCATCTGCTGTGCGGAACGCATCGTCGAGCGCTGCCGCCGTCTCCGTCGATGCATACAGACGGCCAGCCGCGCGGAGCCGAACAGCGCTGACCCCGCCCGCGTAGATCGACGAGAGAGCCCCCACGCCGAGAATGACGTCGGCCTCTGCGCCGTCGTCGACCCGTGTGACATCCGCCGTACCGTCGGCACCCGAGGTCAGTCGCCACGAGCCTTCGGCGAAACCGAGAGGGTCTTCGACTCGGAACACGACATCGAGGGGCGCTCGATACGTGCGGGCGCTGAGCGCAGCGGGCACGTCGAGGAGGCGCAGCCACCCGTGATCGTGAGGGGTGAGGTCCACGCCTCGCTGGTCGGTGACGAGCCAGGTGATCGGATCGTCGATCGGGCGCAGGTCGACCACCACCTTCGACACCAGGTCGTGCTGCAGAGCGAATCTCCAGAGCGCGGCCAGGGCATCCGTCGTGGTCGAGGTCAGGTGGTGGATCTCCATGTCCGCGCGAAAACTCCCCGCGACCTCCTTGAGCGTGTACGCCATCGCACCCCGGACTGCTCCGTCGGCGTCGACGTAACGCACGCCTCGAACGGCTCGTGGCGCGGTGTGTCCCACCGACAGCCCGGCGATCCGCTCCCAGCGCGCGTCCCACCCGGCGATCTGCCCCGAACGCTGGGTTCGCGCCTGCTCATGCAGAGCGGACAGGTCCTTCTGAAGCGTCTCGCGCTCGACGTACTCGACGCGGCCATCGGTCGCCGGGCCGTTCCATCCCGCCCTCGGCGCGTCGATCGACACCTTGGCTGCGGGGATCGCGGAAGCGAACCCGTACCGCTCGTAGATCGTCGCCTCAGAGACGGTGAGGCCGGCGACAGCGACACCCGCGCCTGCGGCGGCACGCAGCTCGCCTTCGAGCAGGTTCCGCGCGATGCCGCGGCGACGATGAGTGCCTGAGACCGTGACAGCGCTGATCGCCCACATCCCCACCTCTCCGCCGGGCACGGTCAGCGGAGTCACCCACGAGTTGACCGTGGCGACCGGGAAGGCGCCGTCAGGGGCATTCTCCTCGAACACGCCGACGTTGCGCCGCGTCGCGAGAAGTACGCGGTCTGCGGCGATCTGCTCCGGCGTGGGATCGGCATCGAGGAACCCCCGCGCCTCTGCCCGCAGGAAAGCCTCGGTGTCCGCATCCGAGCCGTTGTCGACGAGTCGGTAGACGAGATTCTTCGCGGCCAGGCGCGCAGCGGACACGGGATCAACGGGGACGGTAAGCGCGTCGGTCATTCCTCCACCCTATGGGAGGCGCGACGGACCGGGTCCCGCCTCAGTGCTGTGCGGCCTGCACCTCACGCAGTCGAGCGAACACCTGGTCACGCAGCTCTTCGGGTGCCGTCTCCTTGCACGCGCGCGCCACGACCTCGGTGAGGGTCGTCGCCACCAGCGCCTCATCCCGGCAGGACGGGCAGTTCTCGAGATGCTCACGGATCTCGGTGTGCTCGGTGTTGCACACCTCGTTGCGGAGGTACTCCTCGAGGTCCTTGCGGGCCTTGTCGCAGCCGCAGTCGGTCATTTCTTGCTCCTCGGGTCGGCCGTGGAGATTCCCCGCTCCGCGGCGTACTCAGCCAGCAGCTCCCGCAGCATGCGCCTGCCTCGATGCAGGCGGCTCATCACGGTGCCGATGGGGGTCTTCATGATGTCCGCGATCTCCTGATAGGCGAAGCCCTCGACATCAGCGAGGTACACCGCCAACCTGAAGTCCTCGGGAACGGCCTGCAACGCGTCCTTGACGACCGATGCGGGCATGTGGTCGATGGCTTCCGCCTCGGCCGAACGGCTGTGCGACGCGGTGGTCGACTCGGCACCGCCCATCTGCCAGTCCTCGAGCTCGTCGATCGTGCCCTGGAACGGCTCGCGCTGCTTCTTGCGGTAGATGTTGATGTACGTGTTGGTGAGGATGCGGTACAGCCACGCCTTCAGGTTCGTGCCCTGCGAGAACGTCGCCCAGGACCCGTATGCCTTGACGAAGGTCTCCTGCACGAGGTCAGCAGCGTCCGCCGGGTTGCGCGTCATGCGCATCGCCGCGGCATAGAGCTGATCCATGAACGGGATCGCCTGTTCCTCGAATTCGCGCCGAGGGTCGCTGACCGTCTCTGCGGTTGCCGTGTCATCCATCACCGGCCAGTCTAGGCGGGTGAGGTCCACCGACTCGCGTTCCAGCGTTGCGAGCATGCTCTCTCCTTGTCGGCGTGCGCCCATATTCGGTCGTTCGGACACTCGCGTTTACTAAGGTGGGAACCGATGAGCGCCAACAGGTATTCCCCCTCCCCTGTCCAGGGCGTCTATGTCGCGCCGATCAGCACCGGAGCCGTTCATGCGACCGTGACGATCCCCGGCTCGAAATCGCTCACCAATCGCGAGCTCATCATCGCCGCGATCGCGGACGGACCCGGCAGACTCATCGCTCCTCTGCACTCCGACGATTCCCGCCGCATGATCGAGGCCCTGCGCGCCCTGGGCGTCGGCATCGAGGAGATCGACGGCAACGGAGAGTTCGGGCCCGACCTCGCGATCACGCCGGCCAAGCTCATGGGCGGCACGACGATCGACTGCGGCCAGGCCGGCACGGTGATGCGCTTCATCGCGCCGCTGGCCGGGCTCGCCCAGCGCGACGTGCACCTCACTGCCCACGAGACGGCCCTGCACCGACCGATGGGCGGTCTCATCAGCGCGCTGCGCGACCTCGGAGTCGACATCGACGATGAGGGCACGTGGGCCCTGCCGTTCACCGTCCGCGGCCACGGTCGCATCCGAGGCGGGCGCGTCGAGATCGACGCCTCGGCATCCAGTCAGTTCGTCTCGGGACTCCTGCTCGCCGCCCCGCGCTTCGACGTGGGCCTGCACCTCGTGCACACCGGCGACCATCTGCCGAGCCTGCCTCACATCGACATGACGATCGAGGCGCTGAGCCGTCGCGGCATCCGGATCGAGCGACCAGCCACAGGTGAGTGGCTCGTAGAGGCGGGCGTGCCACGCGCCAAGGAGATCGCGATCGAGCCCGATCTCTCGAACGCGGCGCCGTTCCTCGCCGCTGCACTGGTCACGGGGGGCGCGGTGTCGGTGCCCGGGTGGCCTGTGCACTCCACCCAGCCCGGCGCTCTGCTTCCCGAGATCCTGCAGGCCATGGGTGCGCATGTCGGCCGTCACAGCGGAACGCTGACGATCCGGACCGGGGCCGAGATCCGCGGGCTCGACATGGACCTCTCGGCTGCGAGCGAGCTGACCCCGACGCTCGTCGGACTGGCGGCGTTCGCGTCCGGCCCCACCACGATCCGCGGTATCGGTCACATCCGACTCCACGAGACCGATCGCATCGCGGCGCTCGTCGGCAACATCCGCGCCCTCGGCGGCGAGGCGGAAGAGCTCTCCGACGGCCTGCGCATCATTCCCCGACAGCTGCACGGTGGCCGATGGGCGGCGCACCACGACCATCGGATGGCGACGACGGGCGCCCTGATCGGTCTGCGCGTGCCCGGGGTCGAGATCGATGACATCGGCACCACCTCCAAGACGCTTCCGGAGTTCACTCTCCTCTGGGAGCGAATGCTGCGAGGCGCATCCTCGTGAGCTGGCTCGACGACTCCGACGACCTCGACGACGACTTCGAGGACTATGACGAGAGCAGCATCCGCACGCGCCCGAACCCGAAGGCCAACCGCCCTCGCACCAAGCGACGGCCTGCGCATGACGACGCTCAGATCGGCCGCGTCCTCGGCGTGGACCGTGGTCGCTACTCCGTGCTGATCGACGAGGACACGCCTGACGAGCGCATGATCACCGCCGCACGGGCGCGTGAGCTTCGCAGGAACCCGATCGTCACCGGTGATCACGCCAAGGTCGTCGGCGACATCTCAGGCGAAGACGGCACCCTGGCGCGGATCATCGGCATCGCCGATCGCACGTCCCTGCTTCGGCGCAGCGCCGACGATACCGACCAGGTCGAGCGGGTGATCGTCGCGAACGCCGATCAGATGCTCGTCGTCGTCGCCGCCGCCGACCCCGAGCCGCGTGCCCGCCTCGTCGACCGCTACCTCGTGGCCGCGTTGGATGCCGGCGTGCGCCCGCTCCTCGTCGTCACGAAGACGGACCTGGCCGACCCCAGCGCCTTCCTGTCGCATTTCGACGGACTCGACGACCTGCGCGTCTTCACCAGTGCGCAGGACGAGATGCCCGTCGACGAGATCGGTGCTGCCCTCGTCGGGCACTCCACGGTCTTCGTCGGGCATTCGGGTGTGGGCAAGTCGACGCTCGTGAACGCTCTGGTGCCCAGCGCTCTGCGCGCGACGGGGCACGTCAACCAGGTCACCGGACGTGGCCGGCACACCTCTTCGTCGACCGTATCGCTGCGATACGTCAGCCCGGAGGGCAACGGCTGGGTGATCGACACCCCCGGCGTCCGCTCCTTCGGTCTCGGGCATGTGAACCCCGCGAACATCCTCGCCGCCTTCACCGAGCTGGCGGAGATCGCCGAGAAGTGCCCGCGCGGATGCACGCACCTCGCGGATGCTCCGGATTGCGCACTCATCGAAGCGGCCGAGAGCGGCGAGCTGAGCGAGACCGGGCGAGCGCGCCTGGACTCGCTGCAGAGGCTTCTGCAGACGTTCGCCGACAAGGCCGAGCAGACGCCCGGTCGGTAGGCTGGACGTGTGACTGTGCGCCTCGACTCCGGATCCGCTGCCCCCGACTTCGCTCTTCTCGACCAAGACGGCGCGACCGTCCGACTCGACGATCTGCGCGGCCGGAAGACGGTGCTCTATTTCTATCCGGCCGCGATGACGCCAGGGTGCACGACGCAGGCCTGCGACTTCCGCGACAGCATCTCCTCTCTCGAGGGCGCCGGGTACCGCGTGATCGGGGTCTCGCGTGACGAGCCTGCGAAGCTCGCCGAATTCCGCGAGCGCGACGGCCTCACCTTCACCCTTCTCAGCGACCCGGACCACGCCGTGCACACCGCATACGGAGCCTGGGGCGAGAAGATGAACTACGGCAAGGTTGTAGAAGGAGTCATCCGCTCGACCTTCGTTCTCGATGAGCAGGGAACGATCACCCTCGCTCAGTACAACGTCAAGGCGACAGGGCACGTCGCCCGACTGCGCAAGCTGCTCGGCATCGACGCCTGAGAGTCACTCCGCCGGGCGCTCGTTCTCGGCGCGCGTGCTCGCGATCAGCAGCGCGAAGCACAGCAGCGCCGGCAGCCCGACGCCGATGGTGAACGCCCAGGCGATCGGCTGCAGCGTCAGCGAGGCGAGCGCGAGCGCCACGGCGAGCACCTGGAAGACGACCCCACCCGAGCGTGCCCACGAATGGCCCGTCCTGGTTCCGATGGCGAATGCGATGAGAGCGACAGCGCCGATGAGCGTCAGCACGATGAGGGCGAGCGCCGTCGGCAGCGACGCGGCATCACCTGCGCCGAGACCGACGAGCTCGATGAGGGCGAACACGATCAATGCGGCGCCCTCTGCCGCGAGAACCGCGGAAGCCGCCAGAGCGAGGCCGGGTGAGCGCACAGTTGTCTCCTGAGAATCGAATGAGAACGGCGGAAACCCTTGATTTCGCCGGTTTCATGTAACAGAATGGACAGCGTCATGTGCTCCCACAGCGGCGTGGGGCGGGCTTCGCGCTCGCATCACAGAAAGCGGGCATCCGTCCGTATCTCATACAGGGTAGCTGAACCCGATCTGCACCCGAAATCCGAGTCGTCGCAATGCGACGATTTCTGAAACACCACACCGAGGAGCCCCCATGGACTGGCGCGATAAGGCCGCCTGCCTGACTGTCGACCCCGAGCTGTTCTTCCCTGTCGGGAACACCGGTCCGGCCGTCGACCAGATCGAGAAGGCGAAGACCGTCTGCGCCACCTGCACGGTGACCGAGATCTGCCTGCAGTACGCCCTCGAGTCCAGCCAGGACTCGGGCGTGTGGGGAGGCCTCTCCGAAGACGAGCGCCGTGCGCTCAAGCGCCGCGCCGCTCGCGCCCGCCGCGCCTCCTGAACATCGAGAAGCGGCCCGAGACGATGTC
>Ga0308167_1001142_pt1 | contig 34028 bp, 32 predicted proteins | sample PhyCR1_2_FD_202138 | JGI IMG/M metagenome (GOLD analysis project Ga0308167, IMG submission 202138) | Phyllosphere microbial communities from UC Gill Tract Community Farm, Albany, California, United States - DLSLRC.R1 | ecosystem: Host-associated > Plants > Phyllosphere > Unclassified | place... | reverse complement strand
ACGTGCTCATCTGTCTCACGGCGTCGCACCGCAACGCCAGCTTCGACCTCCTGGAGCGACTGAGCATCGGCGCACCGACCGCCGCGAGCCGTCTGGTGACGGACTCCGACGTGCTCGACGGAGCCGTCGTCCTCGCCACCTGCAACCGCTTCGAGGCCTACCTCGACATCGCGGGCGACGATCGTGACTCCGCCGTGTCGGCCACCGTCGACGCCGTCGCCACCGCCAGCGACCTCGTTCCCGCCGAGGTCCTCGACTCCGTCAGCGTGCTCGGCGGCGGGGACGTCGTGCAGCACCTGTTCGCCGTGTCCAGCGGGCTCGAGTCCGTCGTCGTCGGCGAGACCGAGATCTCCGGCCAGGTCCGCCGGGCACTCGAGGACGCCCGCGCCAACGGCACCACGACGTCCGACCTCGAGCGTCTGTTCCAGGAGGCAGCGCACACCTCCCGCGGCGTCAAGACCCGCACCCGCATCGGTGCCGCCGGCCGGTCGCTCGTCCGTCTCGGGCTCGAGCTCGCCTCGTCGCGGATCACCGACTGGGCCCGGACCCGCGTGCTGCTCGTCGGCACCGGCAGCTACGCGGCCACCACCATCGCCGCGCTGCGCGACCGCGGTGCCGCGAACATCCAGGTCTTCTCGCCGTCCGGCCGCGCGCCCTGGTTCGCCGCGAAGCACGACCTGGTCGCCGCGACCGACCTGCGCCAGGCGATCGGCACGAGCGACGTCGTCATCACCTGCACCTCGAGCGAGGTCCCGGTCGTCGAACCGGCCGACCTCGCCGACGGCCAGCGCCGCATCGTCATCGACCTCGGGCTGCCCCGCAACGTCGACCCCGACGCGGCCCACGTCGAGGGCGTCGAGCTGCTCGACCTCGAGACGATCAGCATCCACGCGCCGATCGCCGAGCTGAACGCCGAGTCCGAGGCGCGTCAGATGGTCGACGACGCCGTGTCGCGCTTCCGTGCGCAGGCGCTCGAGCAGTCGACCACGCCGGCGCTCGTGGCCTTCCGCAAGCACGTCTTCGACATCCTCGACGACGAGATCGACCGCGCGAAGCGTCGCGACGGCGACCCGGAGTCCGTCGAGCAGACCGAACGGGCCCTCCGGCACCTGGTCGGGGTCCTGCTGCACCGCCCCTCGGTGCGCGCGCGCGAGCTCGGTCGCGCCGGTCGCGGCGAGGAGTTCGTCGGGGCGCTCGACGCCCTGTTCGGCGTGCACCCCGAGCCCGAGGCGGAGCTGCCGTCGCCGATCGTGCCGCTCGCGGAGCGCACCGCGCCCGAGTGCCCCGTCTCGACGGACCGCACCGGCGAGGCGGACGCGAGCTGAGCCTCCCGGCAGTCCCCCGCACGCTGCGCGTCAGCGCGCTGCTGCTGGTCCGTGACCGGCAGGTCCTGATGGTGCGCGCCCGCGGACGCGACGTGCTCTACCTGCCCGGCGGCAAGGCGGAGCCGCACGAGACCGACGTCGAAGCCGCGATCCGCGAGGCGCGCGAGGAGACCGGGCTGCACCTGACCGAGGCGGACCTCGAGCCGTTCGGCACAGTGACCGAGGCCGCGCACGGCCAGAGCGAGGGGACGATGGTCGCCATGGCCCTGTTCCGGGTCCGGCCGGGAGGCACCGCCGATGGCGCCTCGCCCGTCGCCTCCGCAGAGGTGGACGAGGTCGAGTGGGTCACCTCGTCGGACGCGGACCGGTGCCCGCCGGCGGGCGTCGAGACGCTCCGCCGGCTGGTCGCCGCCGATCTGGTCGACTGAGGTCCTGACGCCTGAGGATCCGGTCAGCTCCGACCGGTGCCCCTCGGCGCCTCACTCGTCCTTGTCGACGTAGTGCCCGGCCTCGCCGTCCGGCGTGGGCTCGGCCTCGCCGGGGATGTCCGACTCGACGTACTCACCCTCGTCCGCGCCGCCCGCGCCCTGGGGCCGCGTCTCGCCGGGGATGTCGCTGGAGACGAACTCTCCCGCGGGCTCGTGCGACTCGACGTGCTGCTCGCCCGGGATCTCGCTGTCGGTGAAGGCGCCGGCGCGGGTGTCGACGCCGTCCGCCCGACCGTCCTCGCCGCGTGCCTGCTCGTGCTTGCCTGCCATGTTCCGACCTCCGTCGCTCGTGTTCCTGGCTGTGACGCGAGTGTGCCCGTGACGACTGGACGCTCACCGAGTCCCGAGGACCGCGGCGGGTGTTGCGTCGAGGCATGCACCGCAGCACACGTTCCGCCATCGTCCTCGCGAGCACCGGGGCCGTGCTCGCGCTCGCGCTCTCCGGCTGTTCGTCGGGCGGCCCGGACCCGGCGCCGACGGCCACCGAGACCGTGACCGCGTCGGCCGGGGGCTCGTCACCCTCCACCGCGACGTCGGCTCCGTCCTCGTCGTCGGCGGCGTCGTCCTCGTCGTCGGCGTCGTCCTCGTCGTCGGCGTCGTCCTCGTCGTCGGGCGGCTCGGCGGGTGGCGGGTCCGGCGGGGACGGTGGCCGGTGCACCACCGCGTCGCTCGCGGGCAGCGTCGAGTCCGGCAGCGGTGGGGCCGCCGGCAGCACGTACGTGCACCTCGCGCTCCGCAACACCGGCTCCACGACCTGCACGCTGCAGGGGTGGCCCGGGGTCTCCTTCGTCGGCGGCGGCTCGGGTGAGCAGATCGGCGCCCCGGCCACCCGTGACGAGGCATCGGCGCACCCGACCGTGACGCTGGCGCCCGGTGCGGTGGCCGTCGCACCGCTGAAGATCACCCAGGCGGAGAACTACCCGACGGCGACGTGCGACCCGGTGTCCGCGGACGGGTTCCGCGTGTACCCGCCCGGGTCGACCGAGTCACTGTTCGTGCGGGACTCCGGCATCACGGCGTGCCGGTCGACCGACGCGGGGCTGCTCAGCGTGCAGGGCCTGGTGCCCGAGGGGCAGGCGGCCGACTGAGCCGTCGCGCCCGCCGGCGCCCGTCGCGCCCGCCGGCGCCCGCCGGCGCCCGTCGGCGCCCGCCCGTCCGTGCTCGTCCGTGCTGGTCAGCGGCGGGCGGGGGTGTGCACGGCCTCGAGCACCTCGGTGCCCATCGTGCGCAGGGCCTCGACGACCGCGAGCCGCCGCTGCAGTGTCGCGTCGTCGAAGGTCACCGTGACCGCGTAGCTCACCGACGAGCCGGGTCCCCGGAGGATGCCGGCCTCGGCGCGGACGCCGGTCGACGAGCCGGTGACGACCACGGCCTGCAACCCGTGGTCCAGCGCACGGTGCGCCAGGGGGTCGAGGCCGAACGAGCCCGCCACGAGCGTGGTGTCGCTGGCCAGGCTCAGCCAGCCGAGCACCCGGTTCGACACCGCCTCGTCGACGACCTCGCCGAGGGCCAGGCCGCGCATCAGCCAGGCGAGCTCGCCTGCCGGCGCCACGGAGGCGTCGGGGGCGTCGTCGGGACCGCGCCGGTCCCGCACGCGGTCGATGAGTGCCGTGCGGTCGATGCCGAGCGCCTCGGCCCGCTGCCGCACCGCGTCGATGCCGACGGTCGACAGCAGTGCGTTCATCGCCCACGCGTCCGCCGTCGCCCCGACCAGGGTCGCCAGGTCCGGCACCTGCATCGTCGGTTCCTGCAGGAACTGCCACAACCCGGCGCCGGTGGCGGTGTCCCGTGCCATCCGCTGGAGCCGGTCGCCGTGCAGCCGGCCGTCCTCGAGCTGCGCCGCGACCTCGATGAGCAGGAGCACGCGACCGAGGCTCGCGACCGGCTGCACCAGGGTGTCGTCGACGGCGAGCAGGGCCTTGCCGGTCGACGTGTCGATGATCGACGCGCTGACGGCGGCACCGTCACGGGCGATCGAACCGAGGGCGTCGACCGTCGCGCCGAACCGCTCGTCCGCCCCGCCACGGTGGCGTCCGCGCGCACGAGCGCCGTTCCCGCCGCCGACCTGGTGTCGGCGGCGGGGACGGCGGGCGGCACCGGTGTCGGCGCCCTGCGTCTCGCCCGGCGCAGCGCTGGGCGTCCCGCTGTGGTCAGCGCTCGGCTCGGACGACGGAGCCGCGTCCGGCTCGGTCATCACCAGATCGCGACGCGCTCGGCCGGGTCGAGGTACATCGTGTCCGACTCGGTGACGCCGAAGGCCTCGTAGAAGCCGTCGATGTTCCGCACGATCTGGTTGCAGCGGAACTCGTTCGGCGAGTGCGGGTCGATGCTCAGCAGACGCGCTGCCTCCTCCGGACGGATCGCCATCCGCCAGGCCTGTGCCCAGCTGAGGAAGAAGCGCTCGGCGCCGGACAGTCCGTCCACGACCGGGGGCTCCTGGCCGTCGAGGGACAGCAGGTACGCCTTCCACGCGATCGACAGCCCGCCGAGGTCACCGATGTTCTCGCCGATGGTCAGCGCGCCGTTGACGTGGCCGTCCGGCACCTCGGTCGGTACGAGCGCGTCGTACTGGGCGATGAGGGCCTTCGTGCGCTCCTCGAACGCCGTGCGGTCGGCCTCGGTCCACCAGTTCTGCAGTCGGCCGTCCCCGTCGTACTGCGAGCCCTGGTCGTCGAAGCCGTGTCCGATCTCGTGCCCGATGACGGCACCGATCGCGCCGTAGTTCGCGGCGGCGTCGCGCGACGCCTCGAAGAACGGGAACTGCAGGATCGCCGCCGGGAAGACGATCTCGTTGAACCCCGGGTTGTAGTACGCGTTGATCGTCTGCGGGGTCATGAACCACTCGTCGCGGTCGATCGGCTTCCCGATCTTGCCCAGCTCGCGGTCGACCGCGAAGCTCGCGACGGCCCGGACGTTGCCGATCAGGTCGTCGGGGCTGACCGACAGGGCCGAGTAGTCGCGCCACGTCACCGGGTAGCCGATCTTCGGCGTGAACTTGTCGAGCTTGTCGAGGGCACGGGCGCGGGTCTCGTCGGTCATCCAGTCGAGCGCGGTGATGCTCTGCTGGTACGCCTCGACCAGGTTGGCGACGAGGTCGTCCATCTCAGCCTTGGACGTCTCGTCGAAGTGCTCCTGCACGTAGATGCGACCCACGGCCTCGCCCATCGCGCCCTCGACCAGCGAGACGCCGCGCTTCCAGCGCTCGCGCTGCTTCGGCGCACCGGTGAGCGCCGTGCCGTAGAACGAGAAGTTCGTGGCGGACATCGCGCTCGTCAGGTACGCCGCGGAGCCGCGGATGACCTGCCAGCGCAGCCAGTCCTTCCACGCGTCCAGCGGCTGGGAGCGCAGGAGCTCGGCCAGGCCGGTGATGAACGACGGCTCGCGCACGACCACGGTCTCGAAGGCGCCGGCAGGGGCACCGATCGCCTGCCACCACAGGTGCAGGTCGGCGCCGTTCGCGAGCGCGGCGACCTCGTCCCAGGTCATCTTGTTGTAGGTCTTCTGGCTGTCGCGGGTCGTCACGTTGTCCCAGTGCGCCGCGGCGAGCGCCGTCTCCAGCGCGATGACGGCCTCGGTGCTCCGTCCGGCGTCGGCGAAGCCCGCGAGCGGGAACATCGACGCGACGAACTCGCGGTACTTCGACCGGATGTCGGCGAAGCGCTCCTCGCGGTAGTACGACTCGTCGGGCAGGCCCAGGCCGGACTGCTCGAGGAAGACGACGTACGACTCCGGGTCACCCGGGTCGTTGTCGACGAAGAGCTGGACGAAGCCGGGCAGGCCCAGGCGCTCGAAGCGTCCGACCATCGCGATGACGTCGTCGGTGGTCTCGACGGCGTCGATCTCACCGAGCAGCGGATCGATCGGTCCGGTGCCGAGGGCCTCGAGCCGCTCCTCGTCGGTGAAGGACGTGTACAGGTCACCGACCTTGCGCTCCTCGGTGCCGGGTGCGGCCTGCTGGGAGCGCTCGACGATCTCGCGCACGGCGACCTCGGCGTCCTCGGCGAGCACGGTGAACGAGCCGTACCGCGCCTTGTCGTCGGGGATCGGCGTCTGCGCGATCCACGTCCCGTTCACGTGCCGGTAGAGGTCGTCCTGCGGGCGGACGGCCGGGTCGAGCTCGTCGGTGTGGATCCCTGAGGTGCGTGCGACGTCGGTCATGCGCTCCACGATAGCCATCGCGGCCGCGCCCGCGCGGAGCGAGCGCAGGGGCAACGACGCAACGCACAGACAGCAGTGCGGGGGCTGGCCGCTATGACGGATCGACGCTAGCTTGGCAATGGATGAAGGGGGCACCACCTATGAAGACCGGGCTCGACCGCGTGGACAGCTTCGGAGGTACCGACGCCGATGGCGATGCGCTCCTGAAGGACTGTTTCGAAGACCACCCTGCTTACCGCGCAGTCCGCTCACACCGCAAGAATCTTGTACGCGGTCGAAAGGGCGCCGGTAAAACGGCAATTTTTAAGCGGCTTGTTCGAGAATCAGGCAACGACGTTTCCGCGAGCGGGTACAGCTTCGAAGATTATCCCTGGTATCACCACTCGCTACAAGAAGAAGTAGGGGTTCCTGCGGAGCGACGGTATGTACACAGCTGGAAGTACTTGATTCTTCTTGGACTCACTCAGACAATCCTAGAAGCCGCGCGCAAAAGCTTCTGGTCAGAGAACGAGTCAGTGATGAGCGCGCTGGCCGCTTTAGAAGACTTCATGATCGACTCCTACGGTTCCATCCGTCCAGGCCTGAACCAGCTCTTCAATCCGCAGTACACCTTGCGATGGAAGGGCGGAGTCAATTTAGGTTTTGCAAATTTCGGTGCCGATCGGGTCTCAATGGAAAGCCTACCGATCCACATTCAAGCGGTGAACGCGCAAATTCAGCAAAATCTATTTGCAGCGATGAATCCGAATGTCGAGTATTTTGTTTGCTTTGATCAACTTGACCACGGATTCTCTACCTCAGATCCCCATTACCACGACCGCATCGCTGGGTTGCTGATCGCCGCTCGTGAGTTGTTCCACGCAGCCAAAGATGCGCAAATCCGCTGCAATCCGGTGGTTTTCCTCAGAGACGACATTTTCGAGTCCCTCTCCTTCGAGGATAGAAATCGCATCAGGGGTGATTCATATCTGTTGCAGTGGGAGCCTGACTCTGGAGTAGTGAATCTCAAGACTCTCATGGAGAGCAGGTTCGGAGAGGTGCTCGGTACCGAGAGTAAGCCCGAAGTGAGCTGGGAAGAGATATTCGACGAGGGTGAGAGAATGACGCGGCGTCAGACCAAGCTCGCGCATATCACGGATAGAACATACCTGCGTCCACGCGATATGATTCAATTCTGTAACGAGATATTGGATTCTCACAAACAAGGCGAACCAGTTAGCACTATGATTACCAACGCCGACATAACCGAAGCCCGTACAAACTACTCTCGCTACCTGCTTGATGAACTCGACGACGAGGTGAAGAAGCATATACCAGAGTATAAGGATTACTTGAAAGTCATTCAAGCAGTTGGAGCGGAGTCGTTCACGGCGGAAGAGTTCCGGACAGCTCTCGAGGAGCGAATTCCCGGAGCAAGCCCAGAAGTTGTTCTCGAGGGCCTATTTCGCTTCTCGGTGATCGGCTACCTCCGTCCAGGCGGTGCTGGAGGGGGCTCCCATTGGATATGGCAATACAAGGATCCGCGGGAAAAATTCGATTCTCGTTCTACGGAATTGAAGACGCACCGCGGCTTGAAGGAAGCGCTTGGGTTGGTTGGGTGATAGACAAGAGCGACGTAGTACAGATGGCGTGACTTGAATGAAAGCTTTGGTCTCGGGCGTGCCCGTCGCGAGTGGCTAGCGACCGCTGGGCGGTTGAAGAACGGGATTCGCAGTCCTGTTCGTATCAGGATCGCTGCAGACACCGACACCGGTCGCACACGCAGCGGCGATCGTGATCGGTAGCACCGTCGCGTTCATAATGCGTGCGGGCCGACGAGCTGCAGACCGGCGCGCGGGTCGGTTGCCCGACGCGGTGGCACGGGCACGCTCTCGGTCTGTTGCGGATGTCAACGGTGGTCGCCGGTTCTTGGTCGCGCCGAACCCCGTCGTCATCGTGATGGGTGGCGTCTTCCTCACGGTCGCGGTCGTGCAGCTCGTCGCGAGGGGGCTGTCCGCCGGCGCGGTCGCCGTGGCGGTCCTCCTCGCCGCCTCCGCCGTGTTCTTCGTGGTGCAGGGCATCGGGACCCTCGTCGTCCGGCGTCGGGAGGGGTCGCGGGGCGGGGACACCGGCGGGCACTAGCACCAGCGGGACCCGCGCGCCCGCACCGTGAGCCGCGCAGCCGCTACGGTGCTGCCATGGGACTCGGCTGGAAGCTGCACGGTGACGGCGCGACCGTCTCCTCCTCGACCATCGTTACGCCGGACGAGCGCCTCTCCTGGGGTCGCACCATCGGGCTCGGCGTCCAGCACGTCGTCGCGATGTTCGGTGCCACCTTCCTCGTGCCGCTCATCACGGGCTTCCCGCCCTCGACGACCCTGCTCTTCAGCGGCGTCGGCACGATCCTCTTCCTGCTGATCACCGGCAACCGGCTGCCGAGCTACCTCGGCTCGTCGTTCGCCTTCCTCGCCCCGATCGGGGCCGCGACGAAGATCGGCGGCATCCCGCTCGCGCTGTCCGGGATCATCGTGGTCGGCGTGCTGCTCGCCCTGGTCGGCGCGATCGTGCACCTCGCCGGGGCCGGGTGGATCGACCGCCTGATGCCCCCGGTGGTGTCGGGAGCGATCGTCGCCCTGATCGGCTTCAACCTCGCGCCGGCCGCCCGCGACAACTTCGCGAAGGCCCCGGTCGTCGCGCTGATCACCCTCGCGGCGATCATCCTGGTCACGGTGCTGTTCAAGGGACTGCTCGGTCGCCTGTCCATCGTCATCGGTGTCCTCGTCGGCTACGTCGCCGCCCTGCTCTCCGGCCAGGTCGACCTGTCGACGGTCAGCGCGGCCCCGTGGATCGGCCTGCCGACCTTCACCGCCCCCGCCTTCGACCCGGGCCAGCTCGCGATCTACCTCGGCTTCGTGCCGGTCGTGCTCGCCCTGGTCGCCGAGAACGTCGGTCACGTCAAGGGCGTCGGACAGCTGACCGGCCGTGACCTCACCCCGCTGACGGGTCGCGCGCTCTTCGCCGACGGCGTCTCGACCGTGCTCGCCGGTGCCGGCGGCGGTTCCGCCACCACGACCTACGGCGAGAACATCGGCGTGATGGCCGCGACCCGCGTCTTCTCGACGGCCGCGTACTGGGTCGCCGCGATCGTCGCGATCCTGCTGGGGCTGTCGCCGAAGGTCGGCATGGTCATCTCCTCGGTGCCGGCCGGGGTGCTCGGCGGTGCGACCACCGCCCTGTACGGACTGATCGGCGTCATCGGCATCCGCATCTGGGTCGAGAACCGCGTCGACTTCGCCAAGCCGAAGAACCAGCTGACCGCCGGCATCGCGCTGATCATGGGCATCGCCGACTTCACGTTCTCGTTCGGCGGCGCGACCTTCGGCGGCATCATCGTCGGCACGGTCGCCGCGATCGTCGTCTACCACCTGATGGACCTGGTCGGACGGGCCCGCGGGACGGACCCGGCGACGCCCCGCGCGTCGGACGAGGCGCGCGCCGCCACCGGGGCGATCCCGGCAGAGCCGCGCGCGGACTGACGCCGGGACCACCGGACGGGAGGCCCGTGGCGACCCCGCCACGGGCCTCCCGTCCGTTCCGTCCGCGGTCCGGTCGTGCGCGCACCCGCCCTGTCGGCCGGCGTCAGCGGAGACCGACCACGCCGACGGTGAGCTGGACCACCGCCAGGACGGCGAGCACCGCGACCAGTCCGACGGAGCCCCACCGGGCGATACCCGCGCGCATCGCAGCGAGGGGACGGCGAGCGCGACGACCGGCCGCGAGCACGAGGACCACGGGCAGCACCGTCGTCGACGCGGCGACCACGACGAAGGCCGCGCCGGCGAGCAGTCCCTCGCCGAGGTCGGGCTCGGCGTCCCCGAACGCGAGCCCCGCGGTCAGGGCGAGCACGACCGCCTTCGGGTTGCAGAACAGCAGCATCCCGAGCCCGAAGCCGTGCACCGGACCGACCCGCTCGACCACGTCCGCCCAGCGGGTGCTCGACGGGGAGCCGTCCGGCAGCCGGCGGACCGTCCACTGCCAGACCGCGAGCGCGGCGAGCACCACCCCGGCGACCACGGCGACGATCGCCTGGACGGACGAGCCACCGGCCGTCTGCACGGGGAGCCGCTCCCCCACCGCGACCGCCAGGACGAGCGCCGCGGCGACGGCCACGGTCCACCCGGCGGTGCAGGCGACGGCGGGGGCGGAGCCGCGACGGTGCCCGAGCAGGACGACCACGGACGCGACGGGCAGCGGGCTCAGGGCGATGCCGACGGCGCCGGGCGCGAGCGCGAGGAGGTCCACGCGCGCAGCGTACCGACGGCGGGACGGACCGGTGCTGCTCCGACTCCGGCAGGATGGTCCGGTGCCACGACCGACCTCGCCCGCCGCGACGACCGAACGTCGGTCGGTCGACCGGGACATCGTCCGGCTCGCGCTGCCGGCCCTCGGCGCGCTCGTCGTCGAGCCGCTCTTCCTGCTGACCGACACGGCGCTCGTCGGACACCTCGGGGCGACGGCGCTGGCTGCCGTGGGCCTCGCGAGCGTCGTGCTGCAGACGGTGACCGGACTGCTCGTCTTCCTGGCGTACTCGACGACCCCCGCGGTGGCCCGGGCGCTGGGCGGCGGCGACCGTCGCGGAGCGGTGCACGCCGGCATCGACGGCATGTGGCTCGCGCTCGGACTCGGTGTCGTGCTCGCACTCGTCGGCTGGCCGCTCGCCGGACCGCTCGTCGAGCTGTTCGGCGCCGCGGCGGAGGTCTCGACCGCGGCGACCGCGTACCTGACGGTGTCGCTGATCGGGCTCCCCGGGATCCTGGTCGTGACGGCCTCGACCGGACTGTTGCGGGGCCTGCAGGACACGCGGACACCCCTCGTCGTGGCGACGATCGGCTTCGTGGCGAACGGGCTGCTCAACGCCGTGCTCATCTACGGCGCCGGCTGGGGCGTCGAGGGGTCCGCCGCCGGCACCGTGATCGTGCAGTGGGCGATGGCCGCCGTGTACGTCGTGATCGCCGTGCGTGCGGCCCGGGCATCGGGTGCACCGCTGCGACCGGGCGCGTCCGGCGTCGTGCGGGCGCTCCGGTCCGGGGCGTGGCTGTTCCTGCGCACGGCGTCGTTGCGCGTGGCGATGCTCGCGACCGTGGCGACCGCCTCGGGCCTGGGCACGACCGGCCTGGCGACGACCCAGGTCGGTCTCACGGTGTTCTCGACCCTGGCCTTCGCACTCGATGCCCTGGCGATCGCCGGGCAGGCGCTCGTCGGTCACGGGCTCGGCGCGCGCGACCCCGATCGGGTGCGGCTGGTCACGCGCCGGCTCGTGCTGCTCGGCATCGTCGGCGGGGCACTGCTCGGGGTGCTGACCCTCGCGGTGAGCGGACTGCTCGGACCGGTCTTCTCCGACTCCGCAGCGGTGCGCTCGGCCCTGCCGCTCGTGCTCGTCCTCATCGCCGTCGGGATGCCCGTCGCCGGCTACGTGTTCGTGCTCGACGGCGTGCTCATCGGTGCCGGGGACGCGCGCTACCTCGCCGTCGCCGGGCTCGTGAACCTGGTCGTGTACCTGCCGCTGCTCTGGTGGGTCGGCGGGACGCTCGCCGGGCTCTGGGCGGCCTTCGCGCTCGGCTACATCGGCGTCCGGGCGGTGACCCTCGGGGTGCGGGCGCACCGTCGGGGCTGGGTCGAACAGGCGCTGGCGCGGTGAGCGGGCACACGCGCGGGCGCGCGGACGGGCACGGGCGCGTCGCGTCGTCGGCGCTGCTCGCCACCGTCGGCATCGGCGTGCAGGGGCTCGCGAAGCTGCTCGTCACCGTCGTCGTCGGCCGGGTGTTCGGCACCGAGACCCTCGGGCAGACCACCGCCCTGCTCTCCCTGTCGGTCTTCACCGCGCTGCTCTGGCCGAACGCCGCGGGGAACACCGCGTCGAGGGTGCTGGCGATCGCACTGCGCGGCCGTCGCTCGGACGCCGCGGTGAACCGGCTGCTCGGGGCCTCGATGGCGGTGTCGAGCGCCGTGCTCGCCGCCGTGACCGTGCCGGTCGCGCTCGCCTGGGGAGCGAGCCCGGGCATGGTCGTCGGCGGGGTCGGGGTCGTGGTCGGGTACGGCCTGTACTGCTACGCCCGCGGAGCGCAACTCGGGTACGACCGGGCGCCACGCGTCGCACTGTGGGACACGGTCACGAGCCTGCTCGCCCTCGGATTGCTCGTCGCAGCGTGCGTCGCCCGGCTCGAGCCCCTCGTGCTGCTGCCTCTGGCGGTCGGCTACACCGTGTTCGCGATCGCCTGCTGGCCGCGGGGGAACCGCGCCGCCGGCGCACCGGAACCGACCGCAGGGGTGCTCGCCTTCGCGGCCTGGAACGTGCTCGCGGTCGTGACCTCGAACGGGCTGCTGCAGCTGACGATGATCTCGGCGCAGGTCTCCGTCCCGGCGCACGAGGCCGGTGTCTACGCGGCGGCGTTCACCCTGGCGACCCCGGCGTCGATGGTCGGCCAGGCGCTGGGCCAGGTCCTCGTGCCGGCGTTCGCCCACCGCTCGGACGGCGGGTCGCTGCGCTCACGCGGGGTGCTCCTGCTCGTCGGCGGCTTCACCGGCGGGACCGCCGTGGTGTTCGGGCTCGTGGCGTGGCTCGCCGGGTGGTTCCTGCCGCTCGTCTACCCCGCCGAGGGGGCCGAGGCCGTGTCGGACCTGCGGTACCTGATGGTCGGCGTGTGGGTGTTCACGGTCGGGCTCGTGCCCGCGGCGCTGCTGCTCGCGTCCGGGCGGTCGCGGCAGGTGGCGCTGGCGTCGGTCGCCGGGTTCGTCGTCGGGGTGGTGCTCATGGCGGTGCTCGCTCCGACGTGGGGCGTGGCCGGGGGCAGCACGGGGTTCCTGGTCGGGAGCGCGGTGAACCTCGTCGCCGTGGTGGTGCTCGGGCTGCGCGGGCCGCGGGCGGGAGGAGTGCGATAGATTGTTATGAAAGACGTCTTTCATAACAGATCATCGGAGGCCCATGCAGCCGAGCCCCTACACACCGGGTGAGATCGCCCGCGCCGTTCCCGGGCGCGCCCTCCAACTCGCCGATCTGGACGAGCGCCTGTCAGTCCTGGTCGACCTCCACCGTCTGGTGGGTCGGATCCGGGTGGACCACGCCGCGCGAGGCTTCGGGAAGACATCACTGCTCCGCGAGTACCAACGCCGGGCTTCTGCGCGCGGCGCGGCCACCGTGTGGGTGACGGCAGGTGAACCGCAAGGGCTCGTCGAGCAGATCCTCGACGAGTTGCGGCGGACCGTCGGGGCTGCCGGCGCCCCGCACGGCAGGGCTCTCCGCGAGAAGGTCGAGTCACTCCGGCTCTCGCTCGGGGTGCCGGGCATCGCCACCGCGACGGGGACCTTCCGCTCGACGGCTCCGGACGACGAGCGCGCTCGTGCGGGCGCCCGCGGCCTCGAGGACGTCATCCGCGCCGCCACGACGGAGCGGCCGCTCGTCATCTTCGTCGACGAGATCCAGTCAGCGGACGCGGCAGGCCTCCGCACGCTGGTCTACGCCTGGCAACACCTCCAGGCGGAGGGTACGGACGTCCCCGCCGCGGTCTTCGCCGCTGGACTGCCGAACGCGCCGGAGACCATCGCCGAGATCGTCACCTTCAGCGAACGCCTCGCGTACCGACCGCTCGGCCCCCTGCATCGTGATGCCGAGGAGATCGCACTGGTCGGACCGGCTCGCCTCCTCGGAGTGCAGTGGACGCCGGAAGCCGTCGACCGCGCGTTGTCGATCGCGCAGGGCTACCCGTACTCCGTCCAGCTCATCGCCGACTCCGCGTGGGCGGCTGCAGGGCGGCCCGATCCGGGAGCGGTGATCGACGTCGGTTCGGTCGAGACCGGACACCGTTCCATGCAGGCCGACCTGGAGGCGCTCTTCCGGGCGAGGTGGTCGGCGTGCTCGACCTCGGAACGGCGTCTGCTGACGGCGATGGCACGGCTCGGCGACGGTCCGACTTCGCGGGCGTCGATCGCGGAGGCGCTGGGGACCGGGACGAACCAGCTCTCCACGCCGCGGGCGCGGCTCATCGACAAGGGACTCGTGCAACCAGCCGACCGGGGGATGCTCCAGTTCACGATCCCCGGGTTCGCCGCCTTCATCCGTTCCGAGTACTCCTGAGGGACCGGCGGCCGGAGCCCTCGAGTGGCGAGCGAGCCGTCAGGACGCCGCGAGTCCCACGTGCGGCTCCAGCCACGCCATCCCGGCAGCGATGGCCGCGCGTGCCATCGCCCAGTCGTGCCCGCCTCCCGGCACGACCCACCGCGTCACGTGCATGCCCGCCGCAGCAGCGTGCGCGGCGACCACGGGCATCGCCGGACCGTAGTGCCGGTCCAGCTGCGCAGCGGTGAAGAACGCGGACGTACCCGTGTAGGGGCCGTGCTGGGCCATCACCGCGATCGGTTGCGCCGCACGCCAGGCCGCGACGCTGCCGCCGAACCCGTGCAGGGTCTCGGCGCGGGTCAGCTCGGTCGGGCCGAGCTCACCGGAGACGTCGATCACGTTGCCGAAGCGCTGTGGATCGCCCGCCCCGAGCTGGATCGCGCAGGTGCCGCCCTGCGAGAACCCGCCGACGGTCCACGCCGTGGCACCGGTCTGCACGCGCAGGTGACTCGTGATCCACGCGGGGACGTCCTGCTCGAGGTACGTCCGGCTGTTGCCGAGCGGCCCGTCGACGCACATCGGGTTGCCCGATCGTGGACCGAGCTGATCGGGCACGACGACGATCGGCGCGAGGCCGCGGTGCAGGCCGGCGATCGCATCCATGGTGTGTGCGATGTGCCCGCCGGTCTCGACGTCGTCGGGGCCCGCGCCCCGTGACTGCCCCGACATGAGGACGGTGACGGGGAGTGGTGGCGGATCGGCGACCAGTGCCGCCGGTGGGAGCCAGAGCAGGGCGTCCCGCGCGACGAAGTGCGACCGGGTGCCCGGGATGGCGACGTGCAGCAGGCGCCCCTGCTGCGGGAGGTCGGCGGGCGGGGTCCACGTCGTCGCGAGGTCGACGCTCGACGGTTCGCGCGACGTCGGGCGCTCGGTGGCGGGGATGCCGCGGGAACTCGTCGGCACACTGCGGGTGCGCTGCGGCGCGATCAGCGTCGCGCTCGGTGCCGGAGCAGCAGTCGCCTGGTCGGACGACCCCACCGATCGCACGACGACGACGGTGAGCGCGACCGAGACGAACGCGACCACCAGGACCACGACGAGCCACACCAGGTCCCGGGAACGATCGATCGGCTGCACGTGACGGAGCGTAGGGAGCGCTCCTCGTGAGCAGTCGGTGGCGGAGGCCTGCGGCGCTGAGGAAACCCCCAACCGACACCCAGCCGGGGCCGCGCCCTGCCATCCGCTACCGTTGGGGCACGCGACAGCGGACTCGACGAGGGGGAACCGATGAGTGACGACCAGTACCCGGGCCAGGGGAACCAGGGCCAGCACCAGCCGCAGTACGCGCAGCAGCAGCCGCAGTACGCGCCGGCGCCGCAGTACGGGCAGCCGACGCACGTGACGGTCGGCTACCAGCCCGCTCCGCCGCGTGGTCTGAGCATCGCCAGCATGGTGCTCGGCCTGGTGTCGATCGTCCTGGGGTTCACCTTCCTCGTGCCGCTGGTCGGGTTCGTCCTCGGCATCGTCGGCCTCCGGAAGGAACCCGCAGGTCGCGGGATGGCGGTCACCGGTCTGATCCTGAACGGGCTCTTCGTCGTGGGGTGGGCGGCGCTGCTCGTGATCTTCGTGATCGGCATCGGCGCAGCGGGCATCGCCACCAGCGGCACCTCGGGCGCCTAGCCCCCGTCGCTCCGGCAGGAGGCGCGCGGGTCGCGGACCCGGGCGCTCAGTCGCCGACCGCCCGGCGCACCGGCCCCGTCGTGTCCCCGATCCGCAGCTCCGACCGGAAGGCCGCCGGCTGCGGCTCGTCGCCCTCGAGCATCGCGAGCGCGGCGCGTGCGGCGGCCCGACCCTTCTGCTCGAACGGCTGCACCAGCGTCGTGAGCTGCCGGATCGGCGAGCGGTGGAGCAGGCTGTCGTCGACCGTGATGCCGTCGAAGCCGACGACGCTGACGTCCTCGGGCACCCGGAGTCCCGCGTCGAGCGCTGCCGAGACCACCCCGACGGCGAGCAGGTCGCTCTGCGCGACCACCGCGCTCGGGACCGGTCCGTCGCCGGTGAACAGTGACTGCCCGGCGATCCGGCCCTCCTCGACGGAGCTGGCGGCGGCCTCGACCGCGACGGCGTCGGGGTAGACGCTGCGCACGCCACGGAGACGCTCCAGGGTGGTGTGGGCGACCCCCTCCGCCTCGCGCGCTGCGTCGACGGGGCCGCGGCGGCGCTCGGCGTCGAGCGGGAGGGTGACGACGGTGACCGCGGTGTGCCCGAGCTCGCGCAGGTAGTCGGCGGCACGACCGGAGGCCTCGCGGTTGTCGAGCTGGACGGGGACCGCGCCCTCGATGTCGTCGGCCTCGATCGCGACGACGGGGATCTGTCGTCGGCGGAGCACGGCGACCGCGGGGTCGATCCGCACGTTGCACCCGACCAGGACCACGGCGTCCATCGGGGCGTCGACGATCGGCCCGGCGCCGTGCTCGTCGTCGAGGGGGCTGCGCACGAGGAGCAGGGAGGCGCCCGCCTCGCCCGCGACCTCGGCGATGCCGTCGAGCGTCAGGACGTTGACCGGGTCGCGGAACGCATCGCTCAGCCGCTCGTCCATCACGACGCCGATCACCCCGGACCGCCCCCGGCGGAGCGAGCGCGCCCGCGGGTCCGGGCCCCCGTAGCCGAGGTCGGCAGCGGCGGCGAGCACCCGGGCCCTCGCGTCCTCGGACACCGGGCCGGCACCGCTGAAGGCGAGGGAGGCGGTCGACGGTGCGACCCCTGCTGCACGGGCGACCGCGGCGAGCGTCGGTCTGGGCCCACGGCGCGCGGGACCGTCGGCGTGGTCGCGGGGGTTCGTCGCCCCGGACGCGCCGGGTGCTGTTGCCGGGTGGTCCATCGCCCGTTAGCGTAGTCACACGAACCGGTCGAATCGATTCGACCGGACAGCCGCAGGCAGGAACCCGATCAGGGACGGCCTCGCCGGCGGCCCACGACCCGACCAGCACGAGACCGGAAGCTCCGCATGACGACGACGTCCACCCGAACCGCCCCGACGACCCGCACCTGGATCATCGCGGTCTTCGTGGCCTTCACGCTGTCCGGTCTGGCCATCGCCACCTGGCTCGGCCGCATCCCCAGCGTGCGCGACTCCCTCGGTGCCACCACCTTCGAGATGGGCCTGCTCGTGCTCGGCATGGCGGTCGGCTCGATCGGCGGCCTGACCTTCGCCGGCCACATCGTCGCGAAGGTCGGCGCCCGCCGGGGCGTGCAGGTGGCGGCGGTCTGCCTGGCGGTCGGCCTCGTCTTCGCGGGCGTCGCCGTCACCGCCGGCTGGGGCTTCGCCGCGATCTGGATCGGTCTCATCGCGTTCGGCTTCGGCAACGGCCTGGTCGACGTGTCGATGAACGTCTCCGGCGCCGCCGCCGAGAAGGCCGGTGGGCGCACGATCATGCCGCTCTTCCACGCCGCGTTCAGCGTCGGCACGCTCGCCGGTGCCGGGCTCGGCGCCCTGACCGAGGCGCTCGACGTCCCCGTCGTGCTGCACTTCGCGGTGCTCGGCGTCGTGGTCTGCCTGGTCATGCTCGCGGCGGCGTCGCGCTTCGGGGACGAGCACCGCTACGAGGAGCACGAGTCCACCGCGACCAGCCCGACCCCGGTGCAGCTCACCCGCTGGCAGGTCTGGGCACAGCCGTCGACGCTCCTCATCGGTGTGATCGTGCTCGGCATGGCGCTGGCCGAGGGCTCCGCCAACGACTGGCTGCCCCTCGCCATGATCGACGGGCACGGACTCGACAACGCCGCCGGCTCCGCCGTGCTCACGGTGTTCCTCGCCGCGATGACCGCCGGACGCATCGCGGGCAGCCCGCTCATCGACCGGTTCGGCCGGGTGCCCGTGCTCCGCGTGAGCGCCGCCGTCGCCGTCGTCGGCCTCGGGCTGCTCATCTTCGTGGACGTGATCCCGATCGCGATCGTCGGTGTCGTCCTCTGGGGTCTCGGTGCGAGCCTCGGCTTCCCGATGGGCATGTCCGCCGCCGCCGACGACCCCCGCTCGGCAGCGCTCAAGGTCAGCGCCGTGGCGACGATCGGCTACGTGGCGTTCCTCGCCGGTCCGCCGCTGATCGGCTTCCTCGGCGAGCACATCGGCCTGCTCGGCGCGCTGCTCGTGGTGTTCGTGTTCATCATCGCCGCCGGCCTGGCATCGGGTGCGGCGCGCGAGACCGGCGCGGCGGCCGAGACGCTGCGGAAGCGGCGCGGACGCGACGACGGTGACCACGGGGCGGCTCGCGACCAGCAGCCGGACGCCGCGCAGCCCGGCGGGGGCGAGCCGCGCCTCCAGACCGACCGCCCGCACCACGGGACGGACGACACGGTGGCGGACCCCGCCGCGTCCGGTGGGACGCGCGCCGACCGTTAGGATCGCCGGGTGCGTCTCGTCATCGCCCGCTGCTCCGTCGACTACGCCGGACGCCTGTCGGCCCACCTGCCGCTCGCGACCCGTCTGCTCATGCTCAAGGCGGACGGCTCGCTGCTCGTCCACTCGGACGGCGGCAGCTACAAGCCGCTGAACTGGATGAGCCCGCCGTGCTCGATCGAGATGACCGAGCCCGACGAGGAGCAGGCGAGCGCCGGCATCACCCAGGTCTGGACCGTCACGCAGAAGAAGACGCAGGACAAGCTCATCGTCAGCCTGTACGAGGTCGTCGCGGACGAGAGCCACGACCTCGGCGTCGACCCCGGTCTGGTGAAGGACGGCGTCGAGGCGCACCTGCAGCAGCTGCTCGCCGAGCAGATCGAGCTCCTCGGCGACGGGCACACGCTCGTCCGACGTGAGTACATGACGGCGATCGGTCCGGTCGACATCCTGGCGCGCGACGACGCGGGGGCGAGCGTCGCGGTCGAGATGAAGCGCAACGCCAACATCGACGCCGTCGAGCAGCTCACGCGGTACCTCGAGCTCATGAACCGCGACCCGCACCTGCGGCCGGTGCAGGGCGTCCTGGCCGCGCAGACGGTCGCACCGCAGGCCCGCACGCTCGCCGAGGACCGCGGCATCCGCGTCCTCGTGCTCGACTACGACGCGATGCGCGGCATCGAGGGCGGGCACACCCGCCTGTTCTGACGGTCGCGTGGCGCGTTCGGCACGCGTTCTGCGACACCGCACCCGTCGATCGACGCGAGCGATGTCGCAGGACCGGCACCGAGCCGGGAGGCTCGCCCCACCGCCCTGCGCGCCCACCGGCCCGCCCCGTGGTCGGCCCCACCGCCGCGACTAGGCTGGTCAGGACATGACGCGCCCCTACTCCGCCATCCTGTTCGACCTCGACGGGACCATCAGCGACTCCGCCCCGGGGATCCTCGAGAGCATGACGCACACCTTCCGCACGGTCGGCGTGCCCGTGCCGGACCACGCGACGCTGATGTCGTTCGTCGGCCCGCCGATCATGGACACCTTCCGGACGGCGATGGGCATGGACGACGCCGGTGCGGAGCGGACACTCGCCGTGTACCGCGAGCACTACCTGTCGCACGGGGCTCTCGACTCGGCGATGTTCACGGGCATGGACGTCGTGCTCCGCACCCTGCACGAGGCCGGACTGCCGCTGTCCACCGCGACGAGCAAGCCCGAGACACCGGCCACGGTGATCCTCGACCACTACGGCCTGACCGGGTACTTCGACTTCGTCACCGGCGCGAGCGACGACGAGGTCCGGAGCGCCAAGGCCGACGTCGTCGCCGAGGCCCTGCGACGACTCGAGGCGGCCGGCCACGACGTCAGCCGCCCGGTGCTCGTCGGCGACCGGCTGCACGACGTCGAGGGCGCCCACGTGCACGGCGTGCCGGTCGTCTTCGCCGAGTGGGGCTACGGCTCCCCCGCCGAGGCCGAGGGCACCGTCGCCCGTGCCGCCACCCCGCTCGACCTGCTGCCGATCCTGCTGCCGGACGCGGCGGCGTGAGCAGGGACCGGTGAACACCGTCGCCCGTCGCGGACTCCGCGGCGCGGCCTGGCTGCTGCCGGCGGCGATCGTCCTCATCGCCCTCAACCTGCGCGGGCCGATCGTGGCTCCGGCGCCGGTCATCGGCGACCTGCGCGTGGACCTCGGGCTGACCGCGACGGTCGCCGGGCTCCTGACGACGATCCCGGTCCTGTGCTTCTCGCTGGCGACGCCGTTCGCCAGCTGGGTGATCGCGAAGGCCGACCCGGAGCGTGCGGTGTCGCTGGCGCTCGTGATCGTGCTCGCGGGCACGGTCGTCCGGTCGACCCCGTCGGCGGCGGCGCTCCTGGTCGGCACCGCGATCATCGGCATCGGCATCACGATCGGCAACGTCGTGATCCCGGTGGTCATCCGACGGGACACCTCGCCCGAGCGCGTCGGGCTGGTGACCGGCGTGTACACGTCGGCGCTCAACGTCGGGTCGATGATCACCTCGCTCGGCACCGCCCCGATCGCTGCCGCGTGGGGGTGGCCGGTCGCCATCGCCGTGTGGGCGGTGTTCGCCGTCGTCGCCGGGGCCGCGTGGACGTACGCGGTCGGGGCGCGCGCGGCGTGGCTCCGGCCGGCCCGGGTCGAGCCCGTGGTCGCGACGGGTCCGGTCGAGCTCCTGACCGAGACCGGGTCGATCCGCACGGTGTCGGCAGCGTCGGAGCCCGTCCGACCCGCGCGCCGGCTCATCACGTGGGGGCTGACGCTGGCCTTCGGCGGGCAGGCGTTCTCGTACTACGCCCTGACCGCGTGGATCCCGACGCTGCTGCACGACGAGATCGGCTTCTCGGCGGAGTCCTCGGGCGCGAGTTCGTCCGTGTTCCAGATCCTGGCGGTGGTCGGCGCGCTCGGCGTCCCGGTGCTCGCGACCCGCTGGGCGCCCCGCGCGATCATCGCCCTCGTCGCCTTCCTCTGGCTCGCGATGCCCCTCGGGCTGCTGTTCGCGCCGCAGCTCTGGCTGCTCTGGTCGGTGCTCGGCGGAGCGGCGCAGGGCGGCGGGATCACGGTCGTCTTCATCATCGTCGTGCGGATCGTCACGAGCGACGACGACGCCCGGCGGATGTCCGCGTTCGTGCAGGGCGGCGGGTACCTGATCGGCTCGGCGGGACCCCTCGTCGCCGGGGCCCTGCACGGCGCGACCGGGAGCTGGACGGCCCCGCTGCTCGTCGTGCTCGTCGCGGTGCTGACGCTCGGCGTCGCGGGGACGCTCGCGGCCCGACGCGTGCGCTGACGCGGCGCAGCGGCGCAGCGCGGCGCAGCGGCGCGGCGCGCCGCGGCGGCGAAGCGCGGCGATCGGCTCGTACTCGAGGACGTGGTTCGACGCGCTCTCGAACAACCGACGGCACGTCGCACCACGGAAGGACGTGGTGCGACGTGCCTCCCGTCGTGCAGCAGTACCCGCGGCCGACACGGCGGACGCGCCCCGCGCCTCCCGGCCGGGTCAGTCCGCCTGCAGCACCTCGCGCAGCGACAGCGGCCGACGGCCGGTCACCCGCTCGACGTCCGTCGAGACGTGCGCCAGCGCACCCTCGGCGATCGCCGTGTAGGTGCTCACCCACGCGTCGGCCTGCCACGGTTCCGGGTTCCAACGCGCACGCGAGGCGTACGCCTCCGTCACCGTCTCCGGCTGGTACGTCACGGCGCGGCCGCGCACCTCGGACACGGTGGCGGCCGCCTGGGCGAGGGTGATCGCCTCCGGTCCGGTGAGCTCGTACGTCCGGTCGGCGTGGTCCGACGGGTGCAGCAGCACCTCGGTCGCGACGCGCGCGACGTCCGCCCGCGCGACCGCGGCCATCGCGCCGACACCGGCCGGTCCGCGGATCACGCCGTCCTCGCCGACCAGGTCCTCGACGAAGTCCAGGTAGAACGAGTCCCGCAGGAACGTGTGCCGCATCGAGGTCTCCTCGATCGCCTGCTCGGTCGCCCAGTGGTCGCGGCCGAGGGTGAAGGTGGCGTCCGGTGCCGCACCCACGAACGACGTGTAGACCACGTGGGCGACGCCCGCGTCCGCGGCCGCGGCCACGAAGGCGCGGTGCTGGTCGAGGCGGTCCTGCGCCTCGGCGCCCGAGACCATGAGCAGCAGGTCGACGCCCTCGAGCGCGGCGCGGGACGCGGTCGCGTCGGCGTACGAGGCGACCGCGACCTCCGCTCCCGGCAGCTCGGGTGCCCGGGCCGCGTCGCGGACGAGCATGCGGATCGGCGTGCCGGCCCGGGCGAGCGCGCGGGCGACGGACCCGCCGATGTTGCCGGTGGCTCCGGTGATGGCGATGGTCATGGTCGCTCCTGTCCTTCGGTGCTGCTGGTCGGGTGGCTCGGGTCGGGCCGCCCTGGTCGTCCGGCTCCGGTCAGGTCCGGACCGTCCGGGAGGCTCGGGTCACCGTGGCAGCGACCCTCGCCGCGTTCACGCCGTCGACCTCGAGCGCCCAGGTCCGGGCCGCCTCGTGGTCGCGTCCGTGCCGCACGTGCCGGCCCACCAGACGGTCGACACGGACACGATCGTCCACGACGCACGCCCACGTCTCGGTGAAGAGGTCGGGCAGCGCGGACCACGGCGCGTCGGTGTCGAGCAGGTAGTTGCCCTCGGAGACGACGAGCCGGGTGCTCCGCGGCACGGCGATGCTGCCGGCGACGGGCTCGTCGACGCGGCGGTCGAAGTCCGGCGCCCAGACGACGTCGTCGTCCGCGACGACCAGACGACGGACGAGGGCGACGTAGCCGGCCGCGTCGAAGGTGTCGATCGCGCCCTTGCGGTCGTGCCGGCCGAGGGCGTCGAGTGCCGCGTTCGCCAGGTGGAAGCCGTCCATCGGGACCTGCACCGCGGTGCCGGGCCCGTGCGCGGCGTCGACGGCGACGACGATCCGGCGTGCCAGCGTCGACTTGCCCGCCCCGGGCGCCCCCGCGATGCCGAGCACCGCGCGGCCGGGAACCGCGGCGAGCGCCACCGCCCGCTCGACGGCGGCGTCGACGGACAGCTCGGTCGGGGTCACCGTCCCATCCTGACAGGAGCGGTGGTTCACTGGCCGCATGGTCGATGCGACGACGGCGTTCAGCGGGTTCTCGGTGCGTGACCTCCCCGGGGCGCGGGCGTTCTACGAGGGCGTCCTCGGGCTGCCGGTGAGCGAGGACCACGGCATGCTCGTGCTGCACGTCGGCTCCGGCACCGGGGTGCTCGTCTACCCGAAGGGGCCCGCGCACGAGCCGGCGTCGTTCACGGTGCTGAACTTCCCGGTGCCGGACGTCGACGCAGCCGTGGACGAGCTGTCGGCGAAGGGCGTCACGTTCCTGCGCTACGAGGGCGTGACCGACGAGCGCGGGGTGAACCGGCACGGCGGTCCGCTCATCGCGTGGTTCACCGACCCGTCGGGCAACGTGCTCAGCGTGCTCGAGGGCTGATCCGGTCCCACGCGTCGCGCACGGGGCCGGGTGGCAGCACCGCGGCGACCTCGGCGGTCAGGCTCGCCAGGGCTGTCAGGTGCTCGGGCAGGAGCAGGTCCCACGGCGGGGGTGCGACACGCTCGAGCGACCGGAGCGTGGCGGTGTCGGGACCGGTGCCCCACTGCTCGGCGAGGGCGTGCACGAGGACGTCCTGCTCCAGGCGCAGCTCGCGCAACCGGTCGAGGAGCCGGCGGACGCGGTCGGGGTCGGCCGCAGCGGTGACCAGGTCGCCGAGCAGCGCCCGCTCGTCCCAGAGCCGGGCGGACAGGTCGGTGGCCTCGCCGCTCACGGTCGTCGAGCCCAGCCGAGGGCGATCGGCACGAGCAGCCCGTGCCGTCGGTGGGGCAGCTCGGCGACCGGGACCCACGCGGCCTCGTCGGTCGAGCCGTCCGTCTCGCTGCGCAGCTCGCCGCCGGTGACGGTCACGCGGAACACGACCTGCACCGCCTTCATCGGCCGCCCGTTGTCGTGCATCCGGCGCTCCTTCGGCACGATGTGGTGCCGGACGCCGAGGAGCGGACCGCACGTCGCCTCGTACCCGGTCTCCTCGAGGACCTCGCGCACGACGGCCTGCTCGACGGTCTCGTCGAACTCGACCCCGCCGCCCGGCAGCGTCCACGTGCCGGCCTCGGGGACCCGCAGTCGGGCCAGGAGCACACGGTCGCCCTCGGTGATCACGCCGTAGGCGGCGAGCCGGGTGTCGTAGTCCGTGTACTCCATCCGCCGACCTTGCCAGGATCCCCTGGAGGGCACACCCAGACGCGCCGCCCGCCACCGTCCGGTGCGGGGACGGTGCGGTCCTCCGCACGGTCGACGGACCACCCGGGCCTGGCCGCTCGGACAGCTCCGGACCGTCGGCCGGCCACCCCCTGTGCAGGATCGCTCAGGATCAGCCGGGAGACCGCCGGGGACGGGCTCCCCGCTGCCGGTCCGGACACCTCGGCTCGCTACCGTCGCTGGACCACGCCGCTCCTGTCCCGTCACCCGCCGGGTGTCCGAGAGCGTCCCGACCGTCGGACCCGCCCGTGACCACCCTGCCGCTCCTGTCCGCCCACGTGCTGCTGCCCCTCTACGCCCTGACCCTGGTCGCCGCCGTCCTCGTCCTCACCGCCGTCCGCCGCTCCTGGCGCTGGGCAGCCGTCGCGATCGTCGCGGGAGCGCTGGTCGGGACCCTGCTCTCCTGGTTCCTCGGCGACGTCCTCGACGTGCTCGGCGTCCCGCCGACCTGGGTCGACCGGGTCTGGACGGGTGTGGTGTGCGCACTGCTCGGGGTCGCGGTCGTCGGACTCGTCCGCGGTGGCCGGGCACGGCGGGGCCGGGTGCTGACCCGGGTGGTCGCCGCGCTGCTGGTCCCCCTCGCCCTGGTGTCCGGCGGACTGGCGGTGAACCGGGACGCCGGGCTCTTCCCCACGATCGCCGACGCCCTGGGGCAGTCGCACGTGCCGCCCCTCCGCCTGCCGGACGACCCGGCCCCGGGATCGGCCCCGGTCGACGCCGCGAGCTGGCGACCCCCGCGCGACATGCCGGCCCACGGCCGCTACGGTTCGGTGCGGATCCCGGGCACCGTGTCGCACTTCCACGCCCGACCCGCGATCGTCTGGCTCCCCCCGGCCGCCCTCGTCGAGCACGCCCCGGAGCTGCCCGTCGTCGTGATGCTCTCCGGGCAGGGACCCGGCGCCGCTCCGGCGAACATCGTCGAGGCCGGCCGCATGGCGACCCGGCTCGACGCGATCGCCCACCGGCACCGCGGACTCGCGCCGATCGTCGTGATGCCGGACCAGCTCGCCCGGGCATCGAACAACCCGATGTGCGTCGACGGTCCGCTCGGGAACAGCGCCACCTACCTGACGCACGACGTCCCGACCTGGGTGCGCGAGCACCTGCACGCCGCTGCCGGCGGGGCGGACTGGGCCATCGCGGGTTTCTCGCAGGGAGGTACCTGCGCCCTGCAGCTCGGGGCCGGCCGACCCGACCGGTTCGGTTCGTGGATCGACGTCTCGGGACAGATCGGGCCGGTCCTGCAGGGTCGCGACGACACCGTCTCGAGGGGTTTCCGCGGTGACCGGGCGGCGTACGAGGCCGCGCAGCCGCTCCGAGTGCTCGCCGAGCGGGCGCCGTACCGCGACTCCGCCGCGTTCGTCGCGGCCGGTGCGGACGACAGCCGGTACGGACCGGTCGTCCCGCGGGTCGTGGCTTCCGCACGTGCAGCCGGCGTCACGGTGACGGAGCGCATCATCGAGGACGGTGGCCACGACTGGCACACCGCCGGTGTCGCCCTGGCCGAGGGCGTCGAGTGGTTCGTGCACCGCACGCACCTGGCCCGATGACGAGGACGTGACCGTGCCCTTCACCGTCAGCCACGCGGTCGTCGCCCTGGCAACACGTCGCCTTCCCGTGCCGGTCGCCGCCGTCGCGATCGGTTCGATGGCGCCGGACACGGTGCTGTTCGCGCCGTTCCTGCCGCCCTACGAGGACGCGCACTCGTGGTGGGGCGTCCCGACCATCGACCTCGCCGTCTCCCTCGTGGTGCTCGCCACGTGGTGGTTCCTCGTGCGGCCGGCATGGTCACCGGTCGTCCCGGGGCTGCGTCGGCGTCTGCCGCGGGGCTGGGGTCGCCGGCCGCCGCTCGGTGCACGCGACGTGCTGCCGGTGGTCGTGGGCTGCCTGCTCGGCAGCGTCACGCACGTCGTGTGGGACGGCTTCACCCACGAGCACGGGTTCGTGGTCCGGGCCTGGCCCGCACTGCGGGACGCCGCCGTCGGCGGGTACCCGCTGCCCTTCCTGCTGCAGGACCTGTCGAGCGTGCTCGGGCTGCTCGCCCTGCTCGTCGTCGCGGCGGTGTGGTGGCGACGCGCCGACGTCCGGCCGGTCGGGCCCCTGCCCCCCGTCGAGCGGGTCGTCCCGGTCGCAGCCCTGGCCGTGGTCGTCGTCCTGGCGCTGGCCGTCGGGGTGCGGTCGTTCCTCGCCGGCGGCGGGATCGGTGGCGTGGTCACCGCGCTGGCGTTCCGGGTGCCGGCACTCGTCGCGGTCGCCCTGGTCGTGGGTGCCGTCGTGCTGCTCGTCGGGCGTGGACTCCGCGGCCACGGGACACGCGGGTCCTAGGACCCGGCACCGGCAGGGCGCTGCGCGAACGTCCGGGTGCCCGCGGGCCCCGGCAGGGCGCTGCGTGAACGTCCGGTGCCCGCGCGGCCGGCTCCCCTCAGGCCGCGACGGCGGCGGCGGCCCAGCCGGCCCGCATGCGTGCGACCGCCCGGTCCCACCCGGCGAGCAGGTCGGCGTCGTCGCGGAGCATCGCCTGCAGCTGCAGCCCCTCGAAGAGCGCGACGAGCTGCTCGGCGGCGTGCCGCGGAGCAGCCCCGCGGGACTCACGACCGGCGACGACGTCCCGCACGAGGGCGAGGGTCACGTCCTCGAAGAGCATCGTGTACTGCTGCCGGAACCACCCCGACGCCGGGTGGCCCGGGGTCGAGGTCGCGCTGAGCAGCGCGACGCGGACCCGCACGACCGCGGGGTGTCGGTGTCCGCGGTCGAGCCGGGCTCGGAGGTACGCGACGGCCCCCTCCTGCTCGGCGACCCCGCGGAGCGCATCGCGGCCGTCCTTGGTCCACCGGTCGACGACGGCCACGACGAGCAGCTCCCACGACGGGAACACGCGGTGCACCTCGGCCACCGTGACGTCGGCGGCCCGGGCGACGTCGTCCGGGCCGACCGTGTGGAAGTCGCCGTCACGGAAGGCATCGGCGGCACCGGAGACGATGCGGGCGCGGAGGTCGGCGTCGGGCATGTGGTCGATCCTGCCCACGGAGCGGTGTCCGCGCGACCTCCCGTCCGGGGGCGAGCGACGTCGGGAGCAGCAGTGAGCGCTCGACGTCACGGATCGTCACCGTCGGACACAGTGCGACACAACCCTTCCGCGGCGGTCCCCTCGCTGCCACGGTCGTCGCCATGGCGTACATCTGCTTGGTGCTCTCCGGAGCGGCACTGCTCATCAACGGGCTCACCCTGCTCGGTCGGGTCCCCGGCCGTGACAGCGGTGTGTTCAACGTCCTGATCGGCGGGCTGCAGCTCGTGCTGTGCACGGCCGTCTCCGTCACGGCCGACGGGTCACTGCCCGTCCTGCTCTCGATCGCGGGGACGTTCCTCTTCGGCCTCACCTACCTGTACGTGGGGATCGACGCGCTCGCGGGGCTCGGCTCGACGGGGCTCGGCTGGTTCTGCGGCCTCGTCGCCGCGATCGCCGTCGTCTTCGCGGTCTCGAACGTCACCGTCGACCCGGTCCTCGCCGTGCTGTGGGCGACCTGGGCCGGGCTCTGGACGCTCTTCTTCCTCCTGCTCGCCCTGGGTCGTGACCTCGGCCGGTACACCGCCTGGGCCCTCGTCCTCGCCAGCCAGACCACCACGACCGCGCCGGCGCTCCTCGGGCTCTCCGGTCGGTGGCCGGCCGGGGCCGCGTGGACCGTCGGCGCCGCCCTGGTCGCGCTCGTCGTCTTCGTCGGCGCGGCCGTGCTCTCCCGACGCGGGGGTCGCAGAGCACCGTCGACCCCCGCCCAGCCCCAGGTCGTCACACCGACGGCCACCGCCTGAACAGCACCCGCACACGCAACCCGGAAGGCACGACACCATGACCGACACCACGGCCGACCAGCTCGGCACCGCCCAGACCACCGCACCGGTCGACTACGAGACCCTTGCCGGTCGCTTCCGGCCGATCTTCGACCGCATCGCCGCCGGCGCCTCCGAGCGGGAGCAGGACCATCGGCTCCCCTTCGACGAGATCCGCGAACTCGCAGCCGCCGGGTTCGGCGCGGTCCGCGTCCCCGTCGCGTTCGGTGGCGCGGGCGCGACCCTCCCGCAGCTCTTCCGCCTGCTCACCGAGCTCGCCGCCGCGGACAGCAACATCCCGCAGGCCCTGCGCGGGCACTTCGCCCTCGTGGAGGACCGTCTCGTCGGGCGCTCCGGCGAACGCGATGCCTGGCTCGGACGCTTCGGTCGGGGCGAGATCGCCGGTAACTCCTGGACCGAGGTCGGGGCCGTGCAGGTCGGCGACGTCGTCACGAAGGTCACGCCGCAGGACGACGGCACCTTCCGCGTCAGCGGGCAGAAGTACTACTCGACGGGCAGCATCTTCGCGGACTGGATCGACACGTACGCGGAGCGCACCGACACCGGCGAGCGGGTCATCGCGATCGTCGACGCACACCAGCCGGGGGTCGCCCACTCGGACGACTGGGACGGCTTCGGCCAGCGGACCACGGGCTCGGGAACGAGCACGTTCACCGACGCCGTCGTGCAGGCCGACGCGGTCGTGCTGTTCGACGACCGGTTCAAGTACCAGACCGCGTTCTACCAGGCGGTGCTCCTCACCGTGCTCGCCGGCTCCGTCCTGGCCGCCGAGCGGGAGATCGCGCTGCAGGTCAGGAACCGCAACCGGGTGTTCTCGCACGGCAACGCCGACACCTTCGCCGCGGACCCGCAGATCCTGCAGGTCGTCGGCGAGGTGTCCGCGGCCGGATTCGCGGCGACCGCGATCGTCGACCGGGCAGCCGAGGCGCTGCAGGCCGCGTACGAGGGTGCTGCCCTCGACGAGGCAGAGGACGAGCGCCGCAACGACCGCGCCGAGCTCGCGACCGCACAGGCGCAGGTCTCGCTCACGTCCCTCGCGACCACGGCGACGTCACACCTGTTCGACGCCCTCGCGGCCTCGGGTGTGAGCACGACGAAGAACCTCGACCGGCACTGGCGGAACGCCCGCACCGCGGGGAGCCACAACCCGTGGGTGTTCAAGGCCCGGATCGTCGGCGACCACGCCGTCAACGGGGTCGAACCGCCCCGGGTCTGGGCGATCGGGGCGACGCGTCGCGGCTGAGCACCGCGACACCGCAGCACACCGTCGCAGGGGTCGGGGCCGAGTGCCCGGCCCCTCGCGGTGCAGCCGGTACGGGCCCGGTGGAGGTCACCCCCGGTCGAACACCAGCGTCTCGTCGTCCGCCGCCGTCACCCGTCCGGTCCGCGCGAACTCCGCCCAGACCGCCCGGAACGCCCGCCCGCGCCGTTCGACCTCCGGCCAGTCCCGCTCCGGCACGAAGCGACTGCCCACCCACGCCGACCGACCGCCGAGCAGCAACGGCAGGTCGCTCATGTGCACCGCACCGACCGGCGCCACGGACGGGTGCCGCAGCAACCGGTAGACCGTCGCCCGTCCACCGGCGGCCCGGTGACGATCGGCGAAGCGCCGCGCATCGCGGCCGTAGATCACCTCGGACAGGGGCCGCACGAGCAGCCAGCGCAGCAGGGGTCGGACCAGGCGGGACCGCGCGGCCGTCCGGAGCCCCGGGACGAGCGGCACGTACATGCCCGCCTCGTCCGAGCCGGACCCGATGAGCACGTCGACCTCCGGTGCGACCGACCGCCAGGCCCGGTCGGTGTCGCGCTCGGCGGGCAACGGTGCGAACCCGTACTGCGTGCCGAACGGCATGCCGCCGGCCAGGCCGTACCGGCCACCGGCCTTCGTCGCGAGGGCCTGCCGCTCAAGGACCTCGTCGAGCGACGTGTCCGCCGCGACCGACCCGACGGCCCGGACCATCGCCCGGTTCATCCGCGCCCGCCCACGCGAGAGCCCGAGCGGCGCGCTCTGCACGATCGCGCGGCGGAACAGGCCGCGGGCGCCCTCGCTGATCATGAGGTGCGCGATCGCGTCGGCTCCGGCGGACTGCCCGGACGCGGTGACGGAGTCGGGGTCCCCGCCGAACGCCGCGATGTTCCGCTGCACCCATCGGAACGCCTCGACCAGGTCGAGCAGTCCGAGGTTGGCCGGCACCGTCTCGCCGTCACCGAGGAACCCGAGCACCCCGAGCCGGTAGGTCACCGTGACGACGATAACGCGCTGCTCGGTCACCAGGTCGTGGGCGTCGTGGATCGGCAGGTCACCGCCGCCGAGCACGTAGGACCCGCCGTGCACCCAGACCACCACGGGCAGGCGCTCGTCGGGTCGGACGTCCGAGGGCACCGTGATGCTGAGTCGCTGGCAGTGCTCGTCGACCTGCAGGTGGTCCATCGACGGCAGGAGCTGGTCGACGAACTGCGCGCTCGGCTGCGGTGGGACGGGCGCCGGGGTGTCCGCGCGGAACGGCCCGCTGAACGGCGGTTGCGGCGACGGCGGCGCGAAGCGCTCGGCCTGCGCGTAGGGGATCCCGAGGGCGCGGGTCACGTCGCCGTCGACGACCGCCTCGATCGTGCCGGCCGGGGAGTCGAAGGAACGGGTGTCGGTGGAGCGCACCGACCCACGGTAACGACGCGACCTGCGGACCGACGGCGGACGCCAGACGAACGGACCGGAGGCGCGGTGCCAGCTGGCACCGTCCTCCCTCGCAGGCTCGGTCGGCGCGCCCCGCACAACGCTTCGCGTTGCCGCTGAGCGGGGCGCGCCAGTCCGTCAGTGCGACGGGCGTCAGCGGACCCGCTTGATCGGGATGACCACCAGCGCACCGAGCAGGGCGACGATGCCGGCGGCCCAGCACATGAGCTCGTAGTTGTCCGGGTGGCTGCTGCCGATCTTCAGGAAGAAGAGCGAGATCGCGGGTGCGAGCGACTGCGGCAGCGCGTTCGCGATGTTGATCACACCGAGGTCCTTGCCCGGGCGGTCGGCGTTCGGCAGCACGTCCACGACGAGCGCGGTGTCGATGGCCGAGTAGATGCCGTAGGCGAAGCCCATGACGACCTCGGCGACGTAGAAGCCCGTCACGGTGTCGGCGTGGGCGAGGATCACCAGGCCGACCGCGAACAGCGCCGTCGATCCGCCGACGAAGACCTTGCGGCGGCCGATCCGGTCCGACGCCCAGCCGGAGAGTGCCGCGCTGACGAGCAGGGCGAGCGTGTAGAGGAGCACGCCGAACGCGACGGCCTCGGTGGCCTCCTTCAGGTCCGCGATCCCGAGGTGCTCCTGCATGTAGAGCAGGCGGTAGGTCGTGAACATGAACGTCGCCAGGATGATCAGGAAGCGCGACCACCACGCGAACGCGAAGTCGGGGTTCTTGATCGGGTTCGTCCAGAACGACGAGATGAGGTTGATCCAGGTGAACGGCTTGAGCTTGTAGGTGGGCAGGTCGTCACGGGCGACCAGGGCGTACACGACGACCAGGACGATCGCCAGGATGCCGGGAGCGATGAACAGCACCGGCAGGTTCGCGACGAAGAACACCGACAGGTAGGTGCCGGCGAGCACGGCGATGTTCTGCGCCAGGGCGATGATGCTCGACGCCCGGCCGCGTTGGAGCTGCGGCACGTTGTCGGCGAAGCTCGCGAGCAGGGTGGCGAGCGTGGCGTTCGCGGCGAGCTGCGCGAGCAGCCAGCCGAGCGTCAGGTTGAGGACGTCGGGCGCGTAGGCGATCCAGGCGAGCGCGATCGCGAAGACGACGACACCGCCGAGCAGCCACGGGCGGCGGCGGCCCCAGCGCGTGCGGGTCCGGTCGGACAGCGCGCCGGCCAGCGGGTTCATGATGAGCGCACCGAACGCGCCGATCGGCAGCACGGAGCCGATGACGTTCGCCGCGTCGTCGCCGACCAGGGCCTGTGCCTTGATCTGCATGCTGACGTAGACCGGGGCCATGAGCGCCACGAACAGGCCGAACTGTCCGAGGAACAGGGCGACCTGGTAGCCGATCCCCACCTTGACGGTGCTGACGGGCTGGGTGATGCCCGCTTCCGGGTCCAGCAGTGCGGGGCTGCCGGGTTCGGGTGTGCTCATGACGCCTCCTTGAGTCGATCGGAAACCTTGTGCTGCAAGGTTTTCCGTCGGCGAGCATACATCGCCCGAGGGGTGATCGACACGTGTCGTCCAGACGGCGCGCGCGTGCGACACCGGCGACGCGCGACAAAAACTACACAGCGGGTGGTTTTTGGGGTAGCGTCGGTCTCGATCTCGCCGGGGAGCATCGATCCTCGACGGGCCCCGACAACCTGACAGGACCGAAGGAGCCCTCTGCCATGCCCACCACCTCTGTGCAGCTGTACTCGCTGCGCGACGCCATCGCCGAAGACCTCGACAAGGCCATCGCCCGGGTGCGCGAGATCGGCTACGAGAACGTCGAGCCGTACGCGTTCGTCGAGCGCGCCGCCGACCTCGAGAAGGCCTTCGCCGCCACGGGCCTGAAGGCCCCGTCCGGCCACGTCGCCGTGATCGACGCCGAGGACACCGCCCCGATCTGGGACGCGGCGGAGCGCCTCGGCATCCAGACCGTCATCGACCCGTTCATCCCGACCGACCGCTGGCAGACCGCCGACGACGTCGCGAAGATCGCCGAGCGCGTCAACGAGCTCACCGCCGAGGCCACCGCGCGCGGCCTGAAGTTCGGGTACCACAACCACCAGTGGGAGTTCACGAACAAGGTCGACGGCAAGACCGTCTACGAGCTCTTCGTGTCGCAGCTCTCGCCGGAGACCGTCCTCGAGGTCGACACCTTCTGGGCGACCGTCGGCGGCGCCGACGCCCCGGCCGTCCTGCAGTCGCTCGGCGACCGCGTCGTCGCCATCCACGTCAAGGACGGCAAGGTCGACGGTGACATCCTCACCGCGCTGCCCTCGTCCGAGAGCGCCCTCGTCGTGCCCGAGGCACTGCAGCGCGCCTTCGAGAACCAGACCCCGGCCGGCCAGGGCGACGTCGACGTGCGGGGCACCCTCGCCGCCGCACCGCAGGCCATCCGCGTCGTCGAGTTCGACGCGTACTCGGGCGACGTCTTCCAGGGCATCACCGAGTCGCTCGAGTGGCTGAAGGGCAACGACAAGTGAGCCGCGTCGGAGTCGGCATCATCGGTGCCGGCAACATCTCGGACCAGTACCTGACCAACCTGACGCAGTTCGCCGACGTCGAGGTCCTGATGGTCGCCGACCTCATCCTCGAGCGCGCGGCATCGCAGGCCGAGAAGTACGGCGTGCCGTCCTCGGGCACGGTCGAGGAGCTCCTCGCCCGCGACGACATCTCGATCGTCGTCAACATCACGATCCCGGCCGAGCACGCCAAGGTCGGCCAGCAGATCATCGCCGCCGGCAAGCACACCTGGAGCGAGAAGCCGGTCGCCACCACCGCCGAGGACGCCCAGGCGCTCCTGGCCGCGGCTTCGGCCGCCGGCGTGCGGTACGCGACCGCCCCCGACACCGTGCTCGGTGCCGGCATCCAGACCGCGATCCGCGCCATCGCCCGCGGTGACATCGGCACGCCGCTCACCGCGACGACGATGTTCCACGTGCCCGGCCCGGACCAGTGGCACCCGGACCCCGAGTTCCTCTACGCCGAGGGCGCCGGTCCGCTGTTCGACATCGGCCCGTACTACGTGACGACCCTGCTCCACGCGTTCGGCTCGGCCTCGCGCGTGCAGGCCGTGTCGTCGAAGTCCCGCGAGACCCGCGTGATCGGCTCCGGCCCCCGCGCCGGCACCGAGTTCGCGGTCGAGGTGCCCACGCACCACGCCGCGCTCATCTCGTTCGCCGACGGGCAGTCCGCGCAGACGACCCTGTCGTTCCAGCACGCCCTGCCCCGCAACGGCTTCGTCGAGATCAACGGCTCCGAGGG